>Ga0210057_1000102_pt1 | contig 167510 bp, 144 predicted proteins | sample CryGeyCG2114_010_2_FD_183968 | JGI IMG/M metagenome (GOLD analysis project Ga0210057, IMG submission 183968) | Groundwater microbial communities from aquifer - Crystal Geyser CG10_big_fil_rev_8/21/14_0.10 (SPAdes) (version 2) | ecosystem: Environmental > Aquatic > Deep subsurface > Groundwater...
AAGACTTGAAGACTTGAAGACTTGAAGACTTGAAGACTTGAAGACTTGAAGACTTGAAGACTTGAAGACTTGAAGACTTGAAGACTTGAAGACTTGAAGACTTGAAGACTTGGGACCCTGAACTGAATGGAAGACAGAAGAAGAAACGGATAAACAAGAAAAGGCGCTTAGATGTCGACGCGATTAACTGCTAAGCAAATTTTGCAATCTCGCAGGAAGCAGCTTTCACTAATCAAAGAGCCGAGACGAAACACCAAGCTCTGGTGGATTGAAAAACAACATCAGTATGGCGGGGCTCTTAACTACCGAAAAGTGGCGCGCCCCTTTGATCAATTTAAACTTATCCATGCAGTGTTTAAAGCAAGGCTTGGTAAAAACATTTGGTTCACCAAAAGCCAAATTTCGATCGCTCGACTCTTAGAAGCTTCAGCTAAGAGGTATCATGTTAAAATCAGAGACAAAGCTATCAACAATGATCATATTCACCTTCTCATTGAGCCTGTTAGGTCACTACCATATGAAGAAGCCCGCAGGGAGTTTCTTAAATTCCTCAGATTTTTTGCAGCACAAATGGCCCGCAAGTATGAAGATATTCATAAACGTCTTGGCTTAAGAAAATCCAAACAGTTCTGGTTAGAGCGACCCTTCACAAGGCTTGTTGGATGGGGCAGAAGAACCCTCACAAACATTCACAACTACTTTGAAAAGAATCGCAACGAAGCGGCGGGATTTGTAGCCTACACCCCGCGAAAACATAGGCTTAGCAGATTCCTGCGAGCATGGGAGTCGCAAAGCTTTGTAAACACAGGCTAAAAGCCTTCAACAACATTGGAAGTGAAAGCAGGGCAGGCGAAGCTTGAGACCATGGCGCTTTGGTTGTTTAACTCTGAAAACCGAAAGTGAAAGCAGGGCAGGCGAAGCTTGAGACCATGGCGCTTTGGTTGTTTAACTCTGAAAACCGAAAGTGAAAGCAGGGCAGGCGAAGCTTCAAACAGCGTGCCCTAGTTGAACTACTCTCAACACCGGTTAACGAGTTTTGACAAAGGGGACAGGGCACAAAAAGCATAAAGAAAGCGCCTTAACAGGGATCTGCTTTCACACCGACACAAAGTCCTTCAGCTAAAACCAGTGGTGTGCGGTCGAAAAAGAAAACAATGTCAGCCTGCCATCGATGCAACTCTAGGTGGATCGACTCCAACTAAACGCCCGCACTCCACAGTTTAGAATCAATTTCTATAATCACATCCCAGAAATACGTTGCAATTCCTTCTGCCTTTGAGCAAAGTTTTTTTAAAAAAGGAAATAGCAACATATGAAAGAAATAATTGAGAAGGCTTACAACAATACTGACGCTGTTCCGGCAGAAGAGCTTGGGCATACACTCGGCGAAATTGTCACTCAGTTAACCCAAGGGAAATTAAGAGTTTCAGAACCTATTTCTGTAGAAGATAATGAAACCCAATGGAAGGTGAACGAGTGGGTAAAAAAGGCAATTTTACTTTATTTTAGAACTCAGCCGATAACGGAGTTTCAAAGTGGAGACCTTAAGTTTGTAGACAAGATCCCACTTCGGCAATGGAACTTGGCAGACAAGGTGCGCGTTGTTCCGCATGCAGTGACTCGGGTAGGTGCCTATGTGTCGCCAGGATGTGTACTTATGCCTAGCTATATCAATATAGGGGCCTATGTCGATGAAGGAACAATGGTTGATACTTGGGCTACCGTCGGTTCGTGCGCTCAGATTGGCAAAAACGTGCACCTATCCGGCGGTGCGGGAATTGGTGGAGTGCTTGAACCCCCACAAGCTCAGCCTGTCATTATCGAAAATAACTGCTTTATTGGGAGCCGTGCAATTATTGTTGAAGGGGTACATATCAAACAAGGTGCCGTGATAGGAGCTGGGGTCACCTTAACCGCTTCGACAAATATCATCGACGTTACTGGCCCAGAAGAAAAAGTCTTCAAAGGATCGGTTCCAGCAAACAGCGTTGTTATACCAGGGGCTCGCCTCAAGAAGTTTCCCGCAGGAGAATTTTCCGTTCCTTGCGCCCTTATTATAGGCAAGCGTACACAGTCGACCGACAGTAAAGTCAGCCTCAACCAGGCACTTCGCGATTTCAACGTCCCAGTGTAAAATTATTTAGACATTGTCGCTGAAAAATAACGTCGCTCATCAATCATGGCGTCATCAATCATGGCGTCATCAATCAAAGAGAGACATAGTTGACGAAATTTTGGTGAAGCTAGCCATCTCGTGAAACTAGTCAACGAAGCGCGAATTTATTTCTCTTCGCTTTCGGTAGACTTCAAACTTTCCCAAACCGCTGGAACATGGATACCCAAAACCTTCTCAGTCGGTAGACCTCTTTCTATTTCATAGGTGAGAGTCGGAAAGTCTCTTTCTAATCCGGCGTAGGTCCCTAAGCATCCCGGAGTTGGGTATCCGATGGAATCTTCAATGGGATAGCCTGTGTAGGTGCTAATGGTTTCTGCTTGCCTTAGGCATCGACCATTCACATTTAATAGTGGCTTCCAGGAATGAAGACTGAGAATCCATCTTGGTTTGAATTCTCCAATGTATTTTACCAATGTCTGTGACTCTGGCTCACTTGCTGCAAATTGGCCTGGCTTGTACCGGGGATTTACCCAATCGGCTGTCCAATCATTTGTGGGTAGATTTCGATTGAGATCTACATCATTTGCATTCGTCCGCTTGTGTGAAAACACACCGTCAGGATTGAAAATGGGAACAATCGTACACTGAAGCCTCAATGAAAACGCCAACAGGAATCTGTTCAACAAACCCTGTGCGCAAACCACTCCTTCTGTCTCGTCGCCGTGAACTCCTCCGAGAATCAAGACTTTTGGTCCGCTGTACCCAAACTCATACGCAAGAATCGGAAGGTTGCCTGCCGATTTACCAAGTACAAAAGTTCTCAATCTCTCATCCTTTCTTAAAGCCGGCAGGTTCGCCTGTTGCCCGAAGCACAGTTATCTCACGAATGCTTTTATTATTTTCAGCATTTGAACACAATGAATCAAGGTTAGAGGCGCATTGACCACCCTCGATATTCCAAATCAAGATACAATTATACACAATTTGCCTGGCCAATCTTAAACATATTCTGCGCCAGTCATGTATTCGCGCCACTTTCCTACAAGCGTAGGAGAAATAAGAGCTAGACAAACAGTCCCCTGAGTGCCCTCTTCTTGACTCAAGATCTTTGACTCGCGTCCGAGCTCAAAAATTTTATGGTGAAGCTCTTTTGGAATAAACAATTCAATTTTGGTTTGCCGTGATTCCAAGTTTTCCTTAATGAGCTGCTTCAACTGGGGAATGCCCTCGCCCGTTAGCGCGCTCACAAATGCGCGAGGTGACTCTCGGACCTTAAACTTTGCTTCAGGAGGAGCCAATTCAATTTTGTTGAAAACGCAAATAATGGGTATGTCCCATTTAAGCTCTTTCATAAGACTATTCACCACTTCCATTTGTTGGGGCCACTGCGAGTTGGACAAGTCCACGACATGGAGGAGCAGATCAGCTTCAGAACTTTCTTCTAGTGTGGCTTTAAATGCTTCAATCAACTGAGTAGGTAAATTACGGATAAACCCAACGGTATCAACCAGAACTGCGCGAGGCGTACCTCCTAACCAAAGCTTCCGTGTCGTGGGGTCGAGTGTTGCAAAAAGCTTATCTTCAGCAGGCACTTCACTTTGAGTGAGTTGGTTTAACAGAGTACTTTTGCCGACGTTTGTGTATCCAATGAGTGCCACAGTAGGAATCTGTTGCTTGCGACGCTGAGCCCGATGTTGTGCTCGATTTTGCCCTACGGATGAAAGCTCTTTTTTAATCTGAGAAATTCTGTTTTTAATTATTCGCCGATCGCGTTCGAGAGCTCTTTCTCCAGGCCCCCTGGTTCCGATACCAGCTCCTTGCCTTGAAAGGGAGCCTTGCCAGGCCCCCACCATTCTTGAACTCAAATCCAAAAGTCGGGCCAGATCGACCTGCAATTTACCCTCGAAGCTATGGGCGCGCTGAGCAAAAATCTCAAGTATCAATTGAGTGCGATCAAGGACTACGACATTAAAAACCTGCTCCAAGTTTCTCTGTTGAACCCCCGATAAGCGCTGATCCAAAATAACAAGTTGCGCGCGTGTCTCTGCGATAAGCTGGACAATCTCTTCAGCCTTTCCACTCCCCATGAGCGTAGCGGGATTGTACTTTTCGACAAACTGGTGAAGTAAACCCACGACATCGATTTGTGCAGAATGTGCCAGCTCTACAAGTTCCGTAAGAGAATTTTTTGTCTCAAGAATATCTTGGGACTTTAGACCGACGCCTACGAGAACGGCTCGCTTTCTGTGAACGTGAGTACTAAGTTGATCGTTGATCGTCCGGTTAAGGTTAGCATTTTCTCCGATAGGCTTCTCCAAACTTTCTTGCTGACGCTTTCGACGTGAACCACTCACAAAATCACCGGTGAGCTTTCATTTCACGAATTGCCTGAACATGTAAAGAGGCCAACGCAACCGTGTTGACGATATCGTTAACAGTGCAAGCACGCTGTAGCACGTGTGCAGGTTTCTTTACACCCATTAAGAATGGTCCCAAAGCTTCTCCACCGCCAATTTGTTGAATCAACTTGTAGGCAATGTTGCCGGAATCCAGGTTGGGAAATACCAAAATATTGGCGTCGCTCTTGAGCTCGCAAAACGGAAAAAACTCTCTCATAAAGTCACCATTGACCGCCGTGTCGGCCTGCATTTCACCGTCCACCACCAGATTGGGAAATCGCGCTTTTACAATTTGCGCGGCGTGCTTCATTTTCGCAGGGCTTTCGTGTTTTCCGGTGAAATTGGAAAAACTTAGCATAGCAATGCGTGGTTCAATGTGAAAAAAGCTGGCCACTTCTGCGCATTGAACAGCGATGGCAGCCACTTCTTCAGCTGTCGGATCAATGTTTAAAGTCGTATCTGCAAAGAACACCACTTTTTCTTTTAGAATCATGATAATAAGGCCCGCAGCTAAGCCTCTTCGTGGTCTACCAATAATTTCTAGAATAGGAGTCACGGAGTCGCGATAATTTTGAGTCGCTCCGTTGATCATGGCGTCTGCATGTCCGAGATGCACGGCCATAGCGGCAAAATAGTTGGGATCTGCCATGAGTCGATGAGCCTCTTGCATATGAACGCCCTTGCGTGCGCGCAGATGAAAAAGTGTTTCGGCGTACTCTTGATATCGTTCATCTTGCGATGGCCTGAGGATAGGAAGGCGAACAAGTTGGTCGAGTTCAAGTTTTTCAATCAGAGGTCTAACGACATTTTCATAGCCAAGTAAGACGGGCTCAGCAATACCTTCTTCAATAATGATTTGAATTGCTTTAAGCACCTTTTCACTATGAGCTTCCGGAAATACTATGCGTGGTTTTTGTTTCGAATCTTTCGCTATTGTCGATTTTACCCGGTTCATTGCTGATCGTATGAAAACACGAGCAGCTCCGAACATACCTTCTAGTTTGTCGCGATAGGCATCGAAATCCTCAATAGGATTTTGGGCTACGCCAGATTCCATGGCGGCTTTCGCAACAGCCGGAGCAATATGGAGTAAGACTCGTGGATCGAAGGGTTTAGGAATCAGATATTCCGCCCCAAACCGAAAGGTTTTACCGCCGTAGGCGCGCGAAACACTTTCTGGAACCTCCTCCTTGGCAAGTGCGGCAAGTGCTTTTGTAGCTGCAAGTTTCATTTCTTCATTGATACAAGTTGCACGCACATCTAAGGCCCCGCGAAAAATAAAAGGAAACCCTAAAACGTTGTTCACTTGATTGGGATAGTCGCTCCTTCCTGTTGCCATGATCACATCAGGTCGAACGGACTTGGCTTCTTCAGGCAGAATCTCAGGTGTTGGGTTGGCCATCGCAAATATTATCGGGCGATCGGCCATGCCTTTAATCATCTCTTTCGTGACAGCTCCGCCAACAGAAAGACCCACAAAGACATCTGCTCCCTGAAGGGCATCGGTGAGCGTTCTTCTATCTGTCTCGACTGCGAACTGAGCCTTATAACGATTCATACCCTCAGCGCGGGCTTTGTGGACTACGCCCTTGCTATCACACATCATGATGTTTTCACGTTTTGCGCCTAAAGCAATGAACTGATTGGTGCAGGCAACGGCGGATGCACCGGCGCCATTCACCACAATCCGCACCTCATGAAGCTTTTTATTGGCAACCTCGACAGCGTTTATAAGTGCGGCGGCTGAGATGATGGCCGTCCCATGCTGGTCATCATGAAAGACGGGGATTTTCATTGTTTTTCTCAACGTTTCTTCAATTTCAAAACACTCAGGAGCCTTGATGTCTTCGAGGTTGATGCCGCCAAATGTGGGCTCTAAGTTTTGAACCGTCTGAATAAATTCTTTCGGATCGGTGGCGGTGATCTCAATATCAAAGACGTCAATGTCGGCAAATTTTTTAAACAAAACGCCTTTGCCTTCCATCACTGGTTTCGACGCCAATGCTCCAATGTTGCCAAGACCTAAGACAGCGGTTCCATTTGATATGACCCCAACAAGATTTCCCCGAGCGGTGTATTCAAATACTTCTGCCGGATTCTTTTGAATTTCGATACAAGGTGCGGCGACTCCTGGCGAATAAGCCAGGGAGAGATCTCTATCCGTGTCGCAGGGTTTTGTCGGAGTTATTTCAATTTTGCCCTTGCGGCCCATGCGATGATATTCGAGTGCGTCTTGTTCGAGAGCCATGGCTTCGCCTCACTAGTTTTTGGGGTCCAGTATCAAAACTTAAGCGTATTTCTCCCATGTTTTCACTGTCAAATGAAGGACTTACGTCTAACCTCTGCAATTGCCTAATGCGTTGGGGCATGAGTTGTAACTACCTGGAACCAGATTGACTTTTGCGCAGCCAAAAGAGCTAATAAATTTGACCACTTAGCTAGATTTGTCGAAATCCAGATGGGGCTGGCGCGAGCGTTTTAAACGATTTGCCGCCGCTTTCGTTTTTTCGTGTTGAACGTGAGGAGTAGATAGTGAGCGTTGAAGAAAGCATTAGGATAGTCAACAGAGGCGACATTGCATTAATCGAATGGGATTTGGTGGGAGAGAAGGTAAATAAGTTATCCACACCAGTCATGCGTCGTTTTGTAGACGTGATCAACGAATTAAAGAGCTCCCATTATAAAGCGGCCGTCATGATATCGCGAAAGCCGCGGATATTTATTGCTGGTGCCGATATTGCCGAGATTAAAAATATTAAAACAGAAAAAGATGCCGAAGAAGCTGCAGCGGGAGGGCAAAAAGTTTTCAACATGATCGAAGATTTGCCCATTCCAGTGGTGGCGGCTGTTCATGGTGCCTGCATGGGCGGCGGCTGCGAAATGATTTTAGCGTGTGATTATCGAGTCTGCTCTGATGATCCATCAACTAAGATAGGTCTTCCCGAAACAAAGCTTGGAATCATCCCAGGATTCGGCGGATGCGTTCGCCTTCCAAGAGTGATCGGTCTTCAAGCCTCTTTAGATATCATACTTGCCGGTAAAGCCGTTGACGGGAGAAAAGCGCAGAAGCTCGGCCTTGTCGAAAAATGTGTTCCTTCAGTGAATCTCGAAGAGGCGGCGATGAAAATGGCTCAAAAGGCCATTCGCTCGAAAGATAAAAAACGAAAGAAATCCTACGAACCCAGCGGCGTGATGCCCATGTTTTTAGAGAGCTTTCTCGGTCGCCCCATCGTTTTTAAGAAGGCTCGTGAATCTGTGCTAAAGCTCACGAAAGGGCTGTATCCTGCTCCGCTTAAAGCTATAGATGTTATCCAAAAAACTTACGGCTCAAAGTATCGAGATCAGAGTCTCGAAGTTGAGGCCAAAGCGTTCGGTGAAGTCGCCATCACGGATGTGAGTAAAAATCTCATTCATTTGTTCTATCTCGTAGAAGGCATCAAAAAGAAGACCGGCGTTGAAGGCGAAGTGCCCACCAAGAGCATTCGTAAGATGGCCGTGCTTGGCGCTGGAACGATGGGCGGCGGGATTGCTCAGCTTGGCGCTGATAAGTCGATCGACGTTATCATGAAAGATCTTAGCGATGATGCTATTAAAAAGGGTTATCAGGCGGCCGAAAAGATTTGGAAGAAAGCAGTTGAGAGAAGAAAGCTCTCGAAGGTCGGGTTTCAGCACAAAATGGATCGCATTCAAGGTTCAACGACTTACGACGGATTCAAAGGCGTCGATCTTGTTATCGAAGCCATCGTTGAAGATATGAACATCAAGAAGAAAGTCATCGCGGAGTGTGCAGCTCAGTGTTCGCCCGATGTGATTATTGCAACCAACACCTCCTCATTGTCAGTGACGGAAATGTCAGAAGGCTCGCCACGGCCTGAGAATTTTGTAGGGATGCATTTTTTCAATCCAGTAGATAAAATGCCTCTTATTGAAGTGATTCGCGGTGAGAAGACGAGCGACGTAGCTACGGCAACTATTTTTGAACTGTCCAAAAAACTCGGAAAGTACCCTGTCGTTGTTAAGGATGGCCCAGGTTTTCTTGTCAATCGGTTGCTGCTTCCGTATCTTATCGAAGCGGTTCATTTGGTAGAAGAAGGCTGTTCCATCGAGGCCCTTGATAAGGCTTACCTCAACTTCGGAATGCCCATGGGGCCTTGTCATCTCATCGACGAAATTGGAATTGATGTTTGTTTAAAGGTAGCCAAGATTTTTCATGGCGCTTTTGGTGAGCGTGCAGCAGTGCCGCCTTCAATGGCTAAGGTTGTCGAGCTCAATCGCCTTGGAAAAAAGAATGGTCGAGGTTTCTACCTTTATGACGAAAAGGGTAAAAAGTTAGGTGTTGATCAAACAGTTTACAAAGAATTGGGTCTTTCTCAGCCCACCAATAAAATTTCTGAAAGGGACATGGTTCAGCGCGGAATATTTGCGATGATAAATGAGGCAGCTCTTGCTTTCGTGAAGGATCGCATTGTTGAAAAAGCAGAAGACGTAGACTTGGCAATGATAATGGGAACAGGCTTTCCTCCTTTTCGTGGAGGGCTCCTTAGGTATGCAGACAGTGTGGGAAGTTCGGTAATTACGGATGAGCTCGAAGTTTACGCTTCAAAAGTGGGCTCTCGGTTCAAACCAAGCGCTCCACTAGCAGAGATGGCAAAAAGCAGCCGCACGTTTTACTAGGGGGTCTATAACATAGTGGTAAGAATACAACGTATTTTTACCACTATGTTTCATGGGTCCTGCCGTACGATTTTTTTAGATCGTAGGGTAAAAAAGTGCTTCTAGTGAGGTTGGCTTTTCCATGCTCAGCTGATTCATTAGTGTTGAGCTAATGTCCCCGGCGGTTAGCCCAAGATTCTCTCACTGTCGAAGATGAGGTCAGGCGCATTTGCACAATAGTTTTTAGTTAAAGATCTAATTCCTAAGCGCGACCCCACGAAAAAGTATTTGACATCGCTACCAAAAGTTTCTAGATTTACAAGAACGTAGCGGGTGTCGAGCTTTTCGCAGCGTTATTTTTCTAAATAAGGTAAACTATGACTAAAAAAGCTGGTCCAAGGCGGACTAAGCAGAAACAATTCGGCTTTGAAATTCTTGAACATAAAGCCATAAAGAAGTTCGGCGGCTCGCTCTTGACGAGTCATCCAAAAAGTAAAAGACCTATCAGTTTTAAGAAAACATTGCATTTAGTGATGCGGTCGAGTTTGGCTAAGGGTGCACGATCCTTCTATAAAAAAGATGCAGCGATATATGCACTCATTCAGAGGCAGGCAAAGAGGTTTGGCGTGAAAATATACCGATTTGCCAATGGTGGTAACCACTTACATTTGGTGATCCTCGCTCAGTCCAGAGAAAGTTACGTCTGCTTTGTCCGCTCAGTCAGTGGACTCACTGCGAGGCTAATAATGAATAAACAAAGAGGCGCTGCGCGTGCTGAAGAAGAACCTAATCAGGTGGTTGGAGCTACGCAAGGCTTTTGGGATAGGCGTCCCTATACAAGTATTGTCGAATGGGGACGACACTTTAAGAATGTGTGTAGATATCTTGACGAAAACTTGCTTGAGGCGATTGGCTTTCCCTATGCTCCGAGGTCACTCGGCGGGCCCAAGCAGCGTAGAGAATACCGAAGAAGCGTCTTGTATGGGTAGTTGCGCGGTTAAGGTAAGTCCGAAGGGTTAAGTCCGAAGGCTGCTTGGCGAATGGCCCCGTTATTACTTCAAATAAAGATGAGCTCGTCGAGATGAATTTAAACTCATATAAGGGAAAGGCTTTCTAAGTTTCAGTGTTGGCTTTTTGAAAGGCGTGTGCCCAAGTAAAGCGCAGCCACACTTATCCTAAGTCAGGTCACAGCTTAGAAGAAGCCTTTTACAAATTGGCGAGATTCCAGTGGTGGATAAGATCTATTCAATGCCTAGCCCACACTTCGAGCAATTAAGGTTCCGATAGCGGCGACTAAAACCCAAAAAGCGACGCCGATAAATATAGAAAAATTTTTCTGTTCAACCAGAATCGATTTGTAAGAGCCTTTAAAGCCTTTCATCGCCCACAGCACGAATGCGCCGGGTGAGACAACTAGCGCCTCCAATACAATCTGTGCTACCAATTCTAGCACTTTTGCACCTACTTTGAGGCGGGCCTTCGAATAAATGAGCCCGGCAGACACGTATCAACGAGTCTGTTCACATTCTCTTTAAAAAACTCAAGATCCCCTTTGGGTAGTCCCTTGATCTGAACGGCGTAGGTGACTCGGGTTTGCAAATTCTCAATCTTAACGACATGCTCGTTGTAGCCTTTAACTCTTCCCTGAACCGAATCACATAAAGCGCCGAACAGATCTTGAGCAGACATTGAGACAGCTAAAAAGTTAATGGAAAATATTATTGCTTTCATGGGGGCCTCTCCGCTGATCCTTCGCTTAATTGATACCGAAGGAAAACGATTCTTCTTTTGTTTTGTTTGTTCTATTGGGCGGATTTTTATTCGTATTAAATCCATCAATTGCCGAATCACATCCCAAGGATTTTCCAACGTGCTCAGAAGGCATATCTATGTCCCAGAGTTTGGTGAAGCCTGAAGATCTATTAGTTGAGCTGATCACTTCGTATCCTGCAAACTGCCCGTATAGCCTTACTTTTGTGAATGGAGCCAAATCGTATAGCATGGCGGGGTTTTTGTTTCGCCGACTTAGCAAGTCTGTAACTGCATCTTGCACGTCACCGATCGTTCTTGATTTTTGAATAAGTATATCTAGCTTTTCTGGGTACTTTTTCATATCTGCCTCTATTTGCTTTTTGGCGGCCGGTAGATAGGCTCTAAATCTCTCAAGTTGGTCAAAAAAGAAAACTAGTATCCGCCGGTCAGGGGGGTTTTTGTTTTCCTTTGACATTTTAACGTAAGCTAAGTGCGCCGAAAGGAAGCCATCATCATCCAGTATCTTTGAAGAATGGTTCTGCTCCGCCCCGCCGCCCAGTGGAGTCCATTCTGAATTCAGTTGCACGACCAGATTTCCATCGCTGTTTTCGACAAAGCCTAAGTTGTATTCTACTTTTGGACCCAAGCAGGCAAAAGCGTCACCAGTTAAACTCATTATAAATATTAGGCGTACAACTAGTCCCATTTTCCCTCCAGGCAGCGAATTGACTTTGTCCTTTGAGCCATTAGCCGAATTGGGCGGTCTTTGCCGATGCTTAGTCATTCGGCTCGCCAGCGTAGGAACTTAGACCAATCTTCAGAAGCCAGATCTGATCTGGCACTTAGTCCAGACCTAGCACCACCTCACGATGCGATGCTAGGAATAAATAGAGGCTGCGGCGCTCGGCCCATAGGGGTACGTGCAACGACCCTTCACCAAAAATGGCGGCCAGGTCGAACAGGGCCAAAAGTAGGTGATGCGCAAGGGGGAAACAATGTGCTCTGTCGACGAAGAGTAACGCTGCTGTTTGGTTTTTTTCGCATCTGCGCAAGGAGTTTGAGATGATATCTAAACAGCCCCTCAGGACTTTGCTATAACTGCAATTGTGAAGCGAAAAATCCAAGCAGAGATTGCCGCCAGAGTTGAGTCCCTGAAAGAAACGGTAAAAACCTTTCCGCTAGCTCCAGGCGTGTACCTAATGAAGGACGCTGCCGGAAAAACCATCTACGTGGGTAAGGCGAAAGAGCTAAGGGCAAGGGTCAGAAGCTACTTCAATAACGGGAAGGATTTAAGCCCAAAGACTTGCTTACTTGTTCAAAACATCGAGTCTGTCCACTACCTGACAACCCCGAACGAAGTTGAAGCTTTTCTGCTTGAAGCCTCACTCATCAAAAAACATCGGCTGTCGTTTCAGGTTTGGCATGGGGGGAGTCAAATAAATTGACTTGTTACCTAACTCAGAGCTCCCAGGTATGTTCCAACAGCGGGGTGTGTACTGCACCGCCGGAACGAGGCGCAATGCTTATCGGAGAAGCCGTTCTTCAGCAAACCGCCGAATTCGATGGTATTTCTTTTAAATCGGCTAAAGTGGAGGTTTCGTCAGGAGAATTCAAAATTTTAGCAGTGGCCAGCGTTCAAATTGTAGAGGCGAATATAAAACAGCAATCTGTGACTTTAAGTCTAACTGAGAAACGTACTAGTTTTTCGCGGAGTTACTTGAGCCGCGGTAATGTTAGTGCGGAGTTTTCTTACAAAGACCTTAGAACGTACCCGCAATCTTACGAGATTGCAGAAAATTTAGTATCTTGCTCACTTGAATAAGCTTTGTTGATTATATCGTTGCTGATGGGAAAAATACCACCCGCATGTCCAACATCAAAAGCCCTTTAGGAGTGAGGTGGGGAAGTGGAAGTGGTGGGCTCTACAGAACTCGAATCTGTGACCTCTACCATGTCAAGGTAGCGCTCTAACCAACTGAGCTAAGAGCCCAAAAAAAGTTCACTGATTGGGTACCCCATTTCACGACCTAAGGTCAAGGTGAACCGCTTTACAGTTTGTCGGCTCATATATGCCGTAAGATGCTATTGCCATGGGTGTCTTTGGCGACTTTGGGTATCACGTAAGGGCGGGGCGCAGAGCGCAGGTCGGGTGGCAAGGCTTTCGTCTTCAGCTGGAGACTTTGCTGCTCAGCTGGGTTAGTGAGCGTTCCGGTCCACGGAGGCTTTTGTTGCTTGGTCCTAGTGGAGGTTACACTCTTTCAGCGCGATTCCTTAAATCTTTTGACCACATTGTCGCCATAGATAAAGACCCGCTGGCAGGTTGGCGTTTTTGGGCTCGTCACAGTTTGAGAAATTTAGAGTGGCACACGTCTGACTTCAGTAGAATAGAATGGCTATTTGGTTTTACGAAGAAGGTGCAGCCCTCTCACATACTTTTCAGCAATTGCCTTGGGCAGATGCCGCTTCAGATGCCAGTTTCTTGGTCCGATTGGAAGGCGGAGTTGCAGGAATTTATCCATGCGGTATCTAGCACCTGTGAGGTCGCCTCTTACCACGACCGCCTAAGTTTATCTGGCCCATCCTTAAAGGCACTGCTAGAGAAACCCTGGGATCAGCTCATCTATCAAAGCGATCAGAAGCTTTTAGAGGCCACCCAAAAGCTATTAAGAACTGGCCAACAACTTGAGGCGCGAACTCATGAAACGGATGATCTTTTTGAATCCCTTGACGGACATTTTACCTATCTTGTTTGGCCATTAACACCAAAGCAATATCATATAATCGAGTTCTTTAGATCTGCGGACGTTTAACTCAGAATTTCGAATCAAGATCTCGGTAAACCGCTGAGACGGATCTTAAAAAAAGAGAGAAGCAAGCCAAGCTGTGCTTAGTTGTACCAGTGGCGCTCAAACCCTCTATAAAAAGTTTTAGTTCAAACAATTTTACCGTAGCGCATGATCGAGCCAAGTTGGCCAGCAGTAAACCTCGCCATAGATATAAAGTTGGCTATACACGCCGAGGGAAGATCTTTTGTAAGACTTCTTTTCGTGAGCGTTGCTCGTTACCTTACTAGGTGCTCCCCCTTTGCTGTCAGAAAGTGCTGCTAATTCTATGGCGTAGGCTTCTTCTTGTTGAGCTTGTTTTATGAAATCAGATTTGAGTTGGAGTGTTTCCAGGCAGAGGCGTCTTAGTTCCTCATCAAATAGCCTACTGACTTTCGGAAGCTCACTGACATTTCGGCGGGCAACAAATTTTTGAATCCACTCGACGGGCACTTTTATAAAATTATCCATGAAGTGGATCGGCTTTGATGGTTCTTCCTTAGCAATCTCTAAATTGCGGGAATACTCACGTCTGATCGCATCCTTCAAATCTGCTAGGGAATAGAGTAAGGACTCCAGCTTGCTTTTTGATGAGGCTCTCTCGCTATACTCAGTGCGATGATGAGACTCAGTTGCTCGTAGAATACTTTCCCTCGTATCTTGCCACTCCTTAAAGGCGAGTCGCAGTCGATCACTGGTTTCGACACCTATGTAAGACTCAAAACGCCCCCTCACGATTGATCTATTTTTCAAATAGGAAGCTGCAAGCGCATTTCCTCGATTGTTGAGTTGTTCAATTCTGTTCCTGTTCGAATTGTTGGGAAAACTCTTCCAATGCTCGTATTGTCTGAATCGACGGAGTACCCAATTGGTCTTGCCATGGACCGGTTCTTCAATTCCAAACACTTTACTGATTTGATCGCCCTTCTGCGATGTCAAATCGATACGGTTGTAAGAAAGGTTCTTTGTTTCACGAACAGATAAGATCTCAATTTCACGTTCGTCATTGGTGTACTCTCTTGAAACGCCTAAGCTATTAATTGCTGACAAGGAAATGACAAGGGCAACCGAGTTTCGAAGGGGAAAGCCTGAATTCATTTTTACCTCTAGGTGGCAAAGCGATTGTATCTCAAACGGGTACAAACTTCGATGGCCGCGTCTATTGGTCCTTGGGTATAAGATGAAATATCAGTAAATTCAATAGGTTAGGTGGTAGGTAAAAATTTCCTCATCATCTCAGAGTGATTCGCCGATAGGTATTTGTCAGGATCGGAATGAGATGAAACTGCTGAATTCAATCATTTCGCTACGCTTTTTAGGGAGGTAATAAATGGCGCGTCCACTCGTCATCGTCGTAACTGATGACAACTTTCAAGGGCAGAGGATGTCACAATGGGCGGAATCCCAAGGATTCCAAGTAAAGGTCTACAGTCAGGAGAAATGGAATCAAGGAGTCGAACACGGTTCCCTACGAACTGAGTTGATGACTCGCGAGCCTTCATTAGTAGGTGGCGCTGGAGTTCATAGCGCATACAGTAATGTCGTGCCCTTTCCGGGGGTGAGTCACTCATCTATCCATGACCCAAATAAAACAAAGCGGATGGACGAGCTTGAGTGCGACGCCATCAAAAAGGCAATTTACGAATACCGCGGCAACTTAACAGAAGCGGCCAAAGCCTTGGGAATCGGAAGAGCTACGCTCTACCGAAAAGTAAAACAGTTCAATATTGATCCTTCAGAGGCGCGCCGTCAGTCTGGGAAAGCTGCCTAATCGTTATTTAGTGCCTTTTCTAAAAAAGCTTTGTGAAGAAGCCAAGGGGTAATCCCTTGGCTTTTTTAGTTCTAACGGTAAAGATGTAACGAACCTCTCTGGAGTTTGCCAAGTTGTTATAAGAACTAAGTGTTTAAGGGGCTATGAAGAATCTAAACCTATCTGTGCTAAAGGGAATCCTTCTTCTTTTAATACTCATTGTTGTGCAGTCACTAGTTAGCGGCGGGTGGGTTCGCCCTAAAATCGAAACCCATTTTTTTAGGGATAGGTTGTTAGAGATTTGCGTTTTGGTTGAAGACCATTTTTATTCTCAAGATATTCAGCTCTCTAAATGGACGCAAGATTGTAAGTTGGAAGCAGCACTAATCGCAGGGCCAATGGTCATGCCGGACTTTGTAGGTTTGATTCAGGACTTGCTCGTAAGGATGAATGTTTCTCATTTAGAAATTTATGATCCAACCGCGACAAGGCAGCTTCTCCAAAGCGAATCTCTCGAAACAGGTATTAGAACTCAGAGTGCAGATGACCGATATTTTGTTCGAGCCCTTGTCGAGCAAAGCCCAGCCAAACAAGTTGGTATCCAGGTTGGGGATGAAATCCTCTCGATCAATGCGCAAAAGATAACAGCGGATTGGATGGCTCGAGTTACAGAAGGAGAATTTCGTGTCTTGCGAAAATCGAAGGAGCATATCTACCACATTTCGGTAGAGCCAATTTACTTGGATGAAAGTCCTGAGGTCATCGAGTATTCTCCTCAAGTTGCTTACTTAAGGATTCCCAGCTTCTTGCCCGGCTATTTTGATAAGGATAAGTGGATTGAGACGGCGCAGAAGTTTACCGAATTTGAGAACTTGATCATCGATCTTAGGGGCAACTTGGGCGGTGACTTTGTGGCTATGCTTCGGGGGCTTTCGCCATTTTTTTGTAAACCGTTTCATGTCGGGTCTCTCACTCAGCCTCGTAAGACAAAGGGAGAGCAAACTGTTCTCAACGATGACTTCGATGTCAGCACACAGGTGCTACTGAAAGGCGATTTTACAAAGATCAATCTTTTCACCTTCTCTGGTTACCCGTGCTATCGAGGGCGAGTTCACATACTGGTCGATGACCAAACAGCAAGCTCTGCCGAGATTTTTTCACAAGCAATGAGTGAGCGTCCGGGTGTTCGCCTATTTGGTACACAGACCTCTGGCAGTGTTCTGCTGGGCGTACTTTATCCACTCGACATTGGTCGAGGGTGGATACTTTCTATACCTCAGGCCGTTTATGAAAATCCTGATGGATTTAGAATTGAGGGCGAGGGCATTAAGCCTGACAAGCAGCTCGGATACGACGTAGAAAGTTTAATTGAAGGCATAGATCCATGGGTCGAGGAGGCCATCAGCTCCTTCTAGAAAGGCTGCTGCATGCGCCTTTTGTCTTAAGTAGGTTCCGCATTAATCCGAAATGGAACCATGGGCAAGAAGAACAATGTCAACTATGGGCTAGAGAGGCGCAAAGTCGCCACTGCGGCGTCCATGGCGTCGCTGTTGGTTGTTTTAGGAATTCTTAATTACAGTCTTGTTAGGCAAGATAAACTTAAAGAGTCAGAAGCTCGCTCGATCGCGTCTGTACAAGAAGAATTTGAAAACTCCAATGGCGGATGGGTCTCTGCGCTACTCAATAGAATTCCTGAATCGCAAAATGATCGCTTCATCGCAAGCGTCGGTAGACAGCCCTCAGCTCTTGAGAAAATCGACCTTGGAGTGTTTAAAGGTAAATACAGATTTAAACTCAGCCCAGGTCAATTGCTAGAGAGTGCTAGATTCGAAGCGGGCGGTGGTGATCGCCCAATATTCATTTCCGACAAAGAATCATTCTTACACGACAACAAAGAAATCTTTGATCCAAGCACTGATCAAGTGAAACGGCTCAATGCTTGGCCCCCCGACGAAGCTCACACTGATCGTTCTGCGGAATCTCAGCTAGAGCGTTCTGAGCCCGCAGCAGAAGGTTATGATCATCGATATTCTTACCAACTTTTGAATGAAGATGGCCACAGTTTGGTAGTGGTTCACTTCTTTGAAGATGGCTTAGGTAGGCTGATAGGACTTCAGGTCGAGAAAGAAGAAACACGAAGAGAAGTGTCCGGATCCCCTTCTGATGAACCGCAAGAGCAACGCTCCGAAGGCCAATGATGGTCCAAGATTCCCATATACAAAATGCCAAGCATCATGCCCACGCGGCAGTGCCTATGGACCGACTGGCGTCACATGTTGTGGATGGTTTGATCGTCAGTACTATTTCGAACCTTCTTTTGGCGGCGACACTTAACGAGTTCAGAATTTCCTATTTGCTTGAGAACTGGCTCAATTTTTTCGCCTTAGGTGTTTTGATTGTCGTAAGCGCCGTTAGCATTCTTCTACTCTATCATTCGCTATCGATAAGTTTCTTTGGTCGGACAGTGGGTAAAAGGTTATTTCACATTCGTGTTGTAGACATCCAAACTGGCGGACGAATTTCTTTTTCAAAGGCATTCTTTCGGCAAGTGCTTTGGTTGCTTTCTTGTTTGTCGGTTATACCCATGATTCATGCACTCGAAGACAAAGGCCGTACAAGTTGGTATGACCGCTGGTTGGGTCTTTTTGTAAAGACAGAAGGATGGCGATACGATGCTGGCCCATCAGAGAATGAAGTGAGGCATTTGCGCTCAATTATTGGGTTAGTCATCAGTGTTTGGGCGCTCGTTATAATTAAAATTGGTCTATCGATGATTTCACCGGTTCGCACGGTGCTTAGCTCCTGGCGCACGTCTGAAGTAAATGAAAAGTATGCCGCAGGCTGCGAAGTCATATCACAGCTTCATGAAATGGAACCAAGTATTGGTCGTCTTGAGTTAGCTGCCTCACTCTATTTAGGGGATACCATTGACAAAGACTGCCTACGAACAGAACTCATGCTAGATGACGAAAAACGAGAGCCGCGAGCCTACTTCTTTTCTAAGGCTATGTTGTCGGTTGAGGATGACGAATTACCAAGCTTATATGCTCGAAAACTCTGTGACCTAGAAAACTGCTCTGATACGTCGCCTGAAGTAGATTTGGAATCGAAGGAATCTTTGCTGAGTAAACTCATAAAGCTTCGTTACGCTTTACGATACAAAGAATTACAATCGGCAAAAGACCTTATAGAGTCGATGAAGAACTACACCTTCTTAGGCGCGTTTTTAACTCAGGCCACCTATTATGTGGCATGGGGCGAGCTTGATGAAAAGCTGCTATATGAGATTGAAAATCTCACCGCATGGACCGTTCCGACTTCCAGGCGGGTCGATCTAATGTCGTGGATGTGTGGGCTTAGACTAGATAGCTACAGTCACGACTGTGAAGCCGGGTCAGCACCGTTCATTTGTGATTCGCTTGTTAATTTGGCTGAGCTGTCTGACGGGTCTGATCTTGCCCGCTCAGAGGTGATTGCAGATATAAAATCGTGTTCTTACGGCAACCAAGCTCGATCAAACTATGCAGCCGGCGGTATCAAATGGCTTCAGAGTTTGAAGCTCAAGATACAGCACAATACCTTTGCGCGATATTTTGGCTGGCTCGAAGAAGATGACTCCTACTTAAAGGAAATTCGCCGAGATCTTTACGAGGCTGAGGACTTTAGATCCATGATTCCGATTATTGAAAAGTGGGAAAGCTTACCTTCAAAGAGTTTGGCGGTTAGAAGTATTGGCGAGCAGATTCTTAAAAAAAGTGAAGCACTGGGGCTGGGAAAATTGCAGGTTGAAGTTCGCTCACGGTTGCTCCAAAAGCTGGGAACATGGAGTCTCAGCGAGAGAGCTTTTAGTAGAGTGGCCTCTCGTTACGGACCTGGAGCCCCAGGAGTTCAAATGAGACTGCCGGCGAGCAATTTATCCATCGAAGAACTTGAAGAAGAGCCATGATTTTTCCGATCCTATCTGGAATCCTCTCATTTCAAAAAGCGCCGGTGACATGGCTTCTTACACTTCTGACAGTAGCACTTCACCTCATCACGCAGAACATAGAAGATGTTCAGCCCATGCTTGATAGCCCAACCTGGTCGGAGCCGCTACTTCTATCGAATGCGCAAGGTTTTTGTAACTTCGTGCTCGCTAACAAAAGCGAGTCTGAACCGGTTGAACAAAGAATATGTGAATCAAATAAGACGAACGAATCTTTGGGCTGGGTACTTTTGCAGCACGCGATTTCTAACAAAAGTTACTTAAAGGATGCCGATCGATATTTGGCTTCGATAGACTTGGTCGAAAGAGAGACCCTCCTTCATCGGTACAGAGTTCAAGACTTTGCGACTTCGTCAAGACCTTCAAGCTGGTTGGGTTTGCATTCTGCGAACAGGGAATCATGGCTTCCTTGGTGGACTTATGCGTTTCAACATGCGTCTATGGGCCATTTAGTAGCAAATACCTCGTTTCTCGTCATATTTGGGATGGCGACGGAAGCGATTATGGGCTCGATACTGTTTTCTGTTGGCTATATCTGGCTCGCTATTATGGCAGCGCTTAGTTATTCGTTGATGTCCGGGATTAGCTCTGTCCCATTGGTGGGAGCAAGCGGCGCCATCAGTGGTTTGATGGGATTTTTTCTTTTTATGAGTTGGGGCAAAAATGTGCGTTTTTTCTACTGGCTGCTGCCTGCAAAAGGTTACTTCGGCCTTGTGATGTTGCCGGCGTGGGTAGCGTTTGTTGTATGGTTCGCTGGTGACGTAGCTGGTTTCTTATCTTCAGATACGAGTTTGAATAATGTAGCTCACGGCGCCCATCTCGGCGGTCTTATGAGCGGGTTGTTGTTTGGTTTTTTGTTCAAATCGGTAAAGCGTGATCGCTCGTCGGCCTCTATCACCTAGTAGAGAATGAATTTGTTCTCTTTCTTTGCAGATTCGTTTCAAAAAAGCTAGCTAAAAAATTCTCTCTTTCGTGATGTTGCGCGTGGTGGGATCTGCAAAGAATAGTGACATTCTCTGGATTGTCTTTGCCTCCTTGTGATACAGGGTGGATGTGATGAAAATCTAACCACTTTTTTTCGGCGCAGCGAAGGCCCCGCGTGTTTGTATGTGTGCAGCGGTTCCCGTCGCGGAGAATTACTGTGTGACGAACTTCAGCCGGAAGGTTTTTGCGCTGACTTCGCTGCTCGCGGTTTATAGATCTTCTTGTAAACCGTAACTTTACTGTTCTTGTGAACAATTGATCGGCCGCACTTTCCCATGATCTCCGTGAACTACCTTCACTGTTGTTATGCGCGTCTCCTTTGTATTCACCATTTTTCGCCGCGACTAACTTGCAAACATCTCGCTGGCACTCCTCTGGGTTCTCTAACTCTTCTTTTCTCGTTTTAGTGAGCGAAGCATCGACTTCTAGGTTTTCTTTCGTCACTGTTCTGGGGGCTCTTCCGGCTCTTGACCTTTGCCTTTTTGTCGCAGCTCTTTGGCCCTTTTCTAATTCCGTTTTCGCAATAGCCCTTTGGGCTTTTCTTATAGGGTCTACTTTTTCGACAAAAAACTCCACGATTTGCTCAAGTGTCGCTTCGTAGTTAAGTGACTGCTGAGTTCGTTGACACAAAATGTCTTGGGCTCTTTGAAACTTCTTGTACAGCTCCTCGCTAACACCAATCGTTAGCTTAATACGATTTTCCTGAACCGACCTCGCTCCCTCACGAATGGCTTCTTTCGGGTTAACATGCACGACCTCCTTTTCTAGTTTTTTGCACGGCAGGGTTTTACACAACTCTATCCAGGTTTGTTTGTTTTCAGGGGTGATGACGCTGACAATTTTTCTCGCTTTTGACACCGAGAAGTCGCCTGCTCGAATAGCTGCTTTCAACTCAGGCACTTCTCGAGATTTTCTCATAACACCAATGAAGCTTGCCGCCACCGACTCCGACAGTTTCAAAGCTTCTGTGCAGTACGTCCAAAGACTGCCGTAACCGAGGCGAATAAAGGCTCTATATTTTTCAACTTCGTCTAAGGCCTCAATAAGCTCTGCTTCGGCAGTTAGGTACTTTGCGGTTTTTTCAACGGCGTTAATGTGAAGCTTTCTTAAGTAGATATTGTCTGGTTTCATCGCATCTCCTTCGCGTTTTTGGTTTCGATGCATTCTACACCTGGTTTTGAAACGCTGATTTTTCGCTCTATAAAAGCTCAGGATGGGCGATGAAAAGATCTGCCACAAGCGGGACAAACGGAGCTTAAACGAGTGTCAGGCTCCGGCCTCTGCGATTATAGAGCTGACGCAAACATGTGACCTTCGACTCAATTATACTTCGAAAATAATATTACAAACACTCGTCAAGCGTAAAGGCTTCGCGTCAGTCGAAAGTCTCATTCCCACGGCGACAACAGTCTTTGAAAGTTGAGCCGCTGCGACCGAGCCAAGTAGGCAGGTAGTTACTAGAACAGTAAGAAATGCATTCATATTTCCCCCTTTTGTGTTGTGAGAACATTACTCTTAAATAAATGTTCACAAAATGGAAACTATTGGAGTATATGTTTCCTAATGGAAACCAATCGAGTTCGTCAATTTTGTGTGGTAGCTGAGACTCTAAACCTGAGGAATGCTTCTCAACTTCTGAATGTGACCCATAGTGGCCTATTTAAGTCTATTAAGGTGCTCGAATCGGAACTTGGATATGCATTGTTTCAAAAACACGGAAGAGGAATTGTTCTGACAGAAAGGGGTAAGACATTCTATCCAAAAGCGATTGAGTTTTTAGAACACTTTGATGCATTTTTGCATTCCAACGAAAAAAAGAGTTCGGAAATCCGAGTTGGAACGTTCGAGGTTTTCTCGACTTACTTTTTTTCTCAAATGATCGTGCCGGAGTTTGAAAACGAAAAGTTTTTGATTCAAGAGCTTGTACCAGGTGAGCTGGAAAATGCACTAATAAAAGAAAAAGTGGATATAGGGATCACCTACGAGCCTGTGCCCTTGCAAGGACTACAGATTTTAGAAGCTGGAAGAATGCCGATGGCCATTTTTGGTAGGGTATCCCAGTTTATAAATCACCGTTTTGACGAACTTCCTTTCGTGGTACCAGCTTTGCCAATTGACTCCGTCATCACCGAGGTAAAAGGTCTAGATGGCTGGCCCAATCATAAGATTGCGAGAAATCAAAAGTACAGGGTATCACTGCTAGAGACTGCAATTCAGCTTTGCACTAGTGGCAAGGCTGTTGGCTATTTCCCAAAGCCTCTCATTGCTTTGGTAAATCAAACTTTGCCTGTCGCCTTTCGCTTAGGGGAGCTGAAAAAACCTTCGGGCCTGGGCTCTTTTGAGAAGAAAGTTTATGTGATCTTAAGAGACGGAGCGAAGGAAGACTTTGTCGTGAAGAAAATTACTAAGTGCATCCGAAACTTTTGTAAGCTTAGATGCGAGTCATGATATAGCATCTGTTGGAGGGATCCTCGTCATGCTCTTTGGCAACGAAAACATATCTACGTACACACGCCCTAACTTAGCTATTTGGATGCTCTTGGCCTTTCAGGCTGGCGTCATCAACATAGGGGGTCTGTTAGCCTGTCAGACCTTTGTCTCTCACGTCACCGGATATGCATCGCTTGCATCTTTGGAGTTTGAGTCAAATCAACAGGGTCACGCATTTGCGCTAATTTTAATGTTGATGGCATTCTTAATGGGCTCCGTCGGAAGTGGCGTTTTAGTTGACCTTAGAATTAAAAAAAATAAAAAGCCTAAGTATTACATCGTTTTCGGGTTTCTGTTTTTAATGACTCTTACTACCGCTGTACTTGGTTTTAACAATGTCTTTGGCAAGTTTGGATCGGCGGATTCGACTATTCAGATATACTCACTGGCGATGCTTTTGTGCTTTATCTGCGGAGTGCAAAATGGAATGGTCACGTTAGTATCTAAATCAATTGTACGAACAACCCATATTACGGGTCTTGTCACTGATCTTGGGATCGGTCTTGTGCGGATACTCAACCGAAATCACATAAAAGGCGTGGAAGCCGAGGGCTCCGCAAATGTGATGCGCGTAGGGATAATTCTTTCTTTTTTCTTTGGCTCACTCGTCGGTGTTCCGATTTTTCGTGCGTGGCAATTTCGCGGATTCATTTTACCTTGTTTGATTTCAGGGGGCCTATTTGCCATGGCATTTTACTTTCAAGTCATACGAAGCAAGAGATAGGACGCCGCTTAAGGATGACATGCTGTGACCACATTTAGGATCAGGAAGCGTTAGGAGTCGCCCTCTTAAGGATGACATGCTGTGACCACGTTTAGGACCTGGCACCTAGGCGTCTTGGGTGCGACGCCTTAGGCGTCGCCGTCGAGTTTTGGTGAAAATCCGCGGCGGGTGGTGTTTTCAGTTGAGACTTTAGGAACTGTGAATTCAAAAAGATACTCTGGGCCACCTGTCTTACTACCTAAGCCCGACATTTTAAAACCACCAAATGGATGCCGCTCAACCATGGCGCCTGTGATTCCTCGGTTGATGTACACGTTCCCAACATGAAGTTCGTTCTTCACACGTGCGATGTTAGCTGGGCTGCGAGAGTAAATCCCCCCGGTAAGGCCATAGTCAACATCATTGGCAACAAGTAGGGCTTCGTCGAGATCTCTAACTTTTAACACTGCTAAAACTGGTCCGAAGACTTCTTCGCGCGCGATCTCCATTTGTGGCGACACATTTACAAAAATCGTAGGTTTTACAAATGAACCCGTGTTTGGAACATTAGCTTCGAAGATGGCAGAGGCACCCCCTGCTTTAGCGCGAGCAATCAAGCTTTCGATTCGCCGCCTCGATTCATCATCAATGACGGGGCCTGCAAAATAGAAAGGATCTTTAGGATCGCCGAAACTTAAACTCTTTGCTGCTTCGATGAGCCTTGAAAGAAGGCGATCGTAAATTCCTTCAAGCACAATAAGCCGGCTGAGCGCAGAACACTTTTGCCCCGAAAAGCCAAACGCTGAGTACAAGATACCCTTTATGGCTTCATCTAGGTCCGCATCGGTATCGACAATCAAAGCGTTCTTTCCGCCCATTTCAATGATGCATTTTTTGACAAAGCGTTGGCCAGGTTCCACTTGCGATGCAACCCTTACCAAGTGAAGTCCTACTTCTCGAGATCCCGTAAAAGCAATTATAGAAGTTTTTATTGATCGAGCGAGGTAGTCACCAACAACCTCACCTTTGCCAGGTAAAAATTGAACAACATCTTTTTGAATATCGAATTTGAGCAAAAGCTCCACAAGTCTAAAAGCAATCGCGCTCGTTTGCTCCGCAGGTTTAAGTATTACAGAGTTACCTGAAACGAGAGCTCCCGCTACCATTCCGATCAGAATCGCTAGCGGAAAATTCCAGGGTGCTATTACCACGCATACTCCGCGAGGAACATGCTCAAGCAAGCTGAGCTCTCCTGGTGCCCGCCCCACGCGCTGTGGTGTTAAAGCTTTTTCGGCAAGATCTGCGTAGTAGCGGCAAAAATCAATGGCTTCTGTTACATCGCCATCGGCCTCGGCCCAAGGTTTAGCAGCTTCTATCACCATGAGTGCTGCAAGGTCATACCTACGAGCCTCCATCATATCGGCGAGCTTTCGAAGTTCTTTCGCTCTGTAAGAAATCGTTCGTTTCGCCCATTCTTTCTGAGCAGCTTCGGCGAGCCTTAACGCTTCTTCGGCCTGCTCTATGTTTGATAAAGAAACTTTAGCCACAATTTGAGAGCTGCGAGCGGGATTCGCTACCGTTAAAACTTCAGCGTTCATTGAAGCTTTTGTCGAAATGATTGTGGGCACTTCTATCGGAAGTGTCATCTCTATGCGAGAAAGTGCTTCTTCGAATTTGTTTCGTTCTTCTTTAAGAGCAAAATCCAGATTGGCGCAGTTTTCAAACCCAGAAGTAATGGTAGGTGAAGGAAGCTTATGGGGGCCTTCCGGTGGAGCAAGAAGTTTCTGAGCTTCGACACCTTCTGCGAATTTAGATCGCAAGAAACTTTGATTTGAGGTGTTCTCTAGCAATCTTCTTACAAGGTAGGCCATGCCAGGTATGAGCTCGCCCATTGGCACGTACTCGCGCAGGCGAAAACCTAACTTTATGAGTGACTGTTTAATTGGTTCTGCCATTCCAAAAAGCATTTGAACTTCGTAGGCAGAATCCGGAAGTCCAATCGACCTTGCATACTCTATGGCTGCGGCAATTGATCGCACGTTGTGGCTACCAAGAGCGACACGAATGTGGGGATAGTTTGATAGCAGCTGTTTAGCGCAGGCTTCGTAATTGTAATCGCTGTGGGACTTCTCCTCGAATACAGGGATTGGCCAGTTTTTTTGTTTTGATTCAATCCACTCCGAATCCCAATAAGCCCCTTTAACGAGGCGAATTGTAAACGGAACGCCGCGCTTTTTTGCAAATGCTATCATGCGCTCGGTATCTGCCAGAGAATCCTTAAGGTAGGCCTGAATAACGACGCCGAAGTGAGGGTAAGCTGCAAACTCAGGTTCCCTCATCAACTCCTCAAAAACATCAAGGGTGAGATCTTTTACCCCATAGTGCTCCATATCTAGGTTTACAAACACTTCGCCGCGAATGGCTTCTCGAAGAAGAGGGCGAAGTCGCTCTTTGATAGTGTCTGCCGATTGTCTCCACGACTTGACGTTAATTTGCGAGTAGAGGCTAGATAGTTTTACAGAGACATTGGCAATGGGAATGGCGCCCGCTGCCTCTGTGTCTAGTAGATCATTTTTCTTCCAGTCGCGAACCGAGGCTGAAAGATAGCGAATAAGATCAAGATATTTCTCTTGGTAAGAATTCGCCTCTGGCTCGCTAACGGCCACTTCACCCAGTATATCAACCGTAAAGGCAAGGTTACGTTTGCGGCTTTTCTTGAGCACCTCGAAGGTTTCTTGAGGCGATTCGCCGGCAATAAACAATTTTGCCATTTGCACAATATTTTTCTTAACAGCTGCGGCCATAAGCCCCGGAGCCAGCGAACCGATGCCGAGTCCGACATTGAAGATGGATGGTATCTCTTCTTTTTCTGAAGAAAAATATTCTTTGAGGTGCCGTAAGACTTCATCGGAAGTCTCCAGGTAGGGGAGAACATCGACAAAGCGAAACATCTGAGTTTTAAACGCTTCGTTCTTCATACTCCATTCCATGATTCGCCCGTACCACCAGTCCTTTTTGAAGAGACTCATGCCTTCGGAGTCCATGTTTCTAAAAATGGTTTCTCCAATTTCACGTATTCGTTCTTGTCTAAATTCTTCTCGCTGGTCGGCTTTAGTGGCATTGCTCGTAGGGTCTGTTGCCATTGGTGGCTCTCCTGATAATTTTTCGGTAACGTCTGAATGCCTATCAATTGGCATAGTGGTTTTTTTTTTGGATTTTAAAAACGAATCTAAATTCATATAACTCCCCAATCGGCAACTTTGCTTTCATTCCAATAAAGCTCCACGCAGTCACCCTTTTTTAAAGCCGAAACACCCGATGGCGTGCCGGTCATAACAATATCTCCCTTTTTGATCGGAAATCTTGGAGTCAGAAAATCGACGATCTGACCAATATCAAAAAGAGCGTCTTGGAGCTTGCCTCTCTGCCGGATCTCACCGTTGTTCTTAAGAGAAAACCAAGTAGATTCAACTTCAGTGAGTTCCACAACTTTACTTAAAAAAGCGATTTTGCAGCTGCCCGTAAAAGATTTTGCCAGCGTCCAAGGCTTGCCCTCTTTTTTCGCAATCGATTGCACATCTCTTGCGGTTAAGTCGATACCAAGACCATAGTTTGAGGGCCTGAGATTTTCATCGATTTCAAATACGACTTCGACTTCGTGATGAAGATCTTGTGTGAAGGTGGGAATCACAATTTGATTTGAGAGGTCAAGGCAGCCTCCGGATTTGAGAAAAATAAACGGCTCTGTTGGTGCGGGAGCGTTCATCTCTTTTGCATGTTCAGAGTAGTTGCGTCCAACGCACCAGATATTTTGGGGGGATAGTTCACTCGTTGATTTAGGGTTCATGGCCCGAAAACTATCGCCGAGGGGTTTCGGCTTGTAAAGCGCCAAAAACGACAATATCCTTTAGGCATGGCCCAAGTTGAAAAAGTTTATCGTTACCTATCCAAAGAAGGCGAGGTACGGGTCAGCGCCGTTATTGCTACGGGCGTTGTCGAAGAAATGCGAACGACCCTAGGGACGTATCCCGTTGCCACCGTAGTGGCGGGTAGGGCCATGATCGGTAGCCTTTTAATGGCGAGTCACATGAAGTCCGGCTGCACCGTGGGCATTTATATTAGATCCAACGGCCCTTTAGAAAAACTTTTTGTCGAAGCGACTCATGAGGGCTCAGTGAGGGCGTACACGCCTCAGCCCAATTGCGATGTCAGAAAGCCCGATGGCACATTAGATATTCGGGGTGCGGTTGGTATTGGTTTACTTAGCGTTGTGACTCGTACGAATGCCGCTGCGCAAGAATTTTCTGGCACAGTGGAGCTTCAGACCGGGGAAGTCGGTGACGACATCGCTTATTATTTGATGCAGTCGCAGCAAGTGCCTTCGGTGGTTGCTTTGTCGGTTTCGCTGGATTCTTCAGGGCGGGTGAGATGTGCCGGGGGAGTCCTGGTGGAGGTTATGCCGGGCGCTCATGCAAAGGTCATCGAGACGCTCGAAACGAATGCTGCAAACGTGAAGTCGTTGACGGCTTTGCTAGAATCGGGAGTCGCAGCTAGGCAATTGATTGCGCCGTTTATTAAGGGGTTCGACGTTATTGAACTGCCGCATGATTACGATTTGAAATACGACTGCCGCTGCTCACAAGAAAAGGTAGAAAACACTTTGTCGCTTTTAGGTATTGAGACTTTGATTGATATGGTTCAAGAAAGAAAACAAACTCAGATTAACTGCGAATTCTGCGGCAAAATGTATTACGTCTCCCCCGATCGTCTCGAGCAAATCCTCGCCGAAGTGAAGCGCAATAGCTTGAACTAAGGGATTGCATGGGGAGTTTTTGGCTCTCACTTAATAGAATTTTGCGGGAGATTTTAATCTCTTTCACTCTGGAGTGATTTTATCAAATCCCAGGCGAACCAATGCCCTCTCAATGAAGGGCTCTTCAGGGCGCTCTGCAATCACGAATAACACCTCGTTGTTAGAATCCACAAACTTCGATTTTATTACATCGACGATATGGCTAATGTATTCTCTGCCGCCAATTCTATCTCTCAGTTCAAGAGTCAGCATGCTGACTGCAACCCCTCCAAGGGCAGGAATCCAGTAGGGCAATACATCGCCTGGTAAAAACTGCGAACCAATGGCAATTATTTGTCCAATTAGAAAAGTTGGCATCCGCAGCTTGTCTAAAAAATGAACTAACCTGCTGTGGTGAAAATGCTCATTAAGAACAAACGCATTGTCTCTTTGAAAGGCCTCTTCGTCGAATTTCGGTTTTGCGGACGTCACAGTTGGCACTAAATATTTAATAAGACTCGTGGTTGCTACTTGCCCGCCTTCGTAACTAGTCCTGTGTGTGCTGTTTGGATCTTCCTGCCGCTGGGATCCAACAAACACTACCACTTTTGAGTTCGGGTCCATTTGGTCCAAGCGCAGCCAGACAGGAGTTGATTCAAGTAAATCGTGAAGGTTCCCATCTTGCAAAAGTAACTTTGCATTATGCCAAAGGGACGTAGGCTCTAAGGGGCGTTGGTGGTTTGCAGAGTATGACCTTAGGCCATTTACAATACCCTGGGGCGAGCCAGCAGTAAGTATGTTGCAAAGCTGGTGGACTTCAGTTGCAAAAAGGTATGATGGGAAGTTTATATAGAGGGCATAGACAAAAATTGACAGCGTTTTGGCGTGACGCCGGATAAAGCGTTTAGGAGAGGTCATACACTAGAGCAGTGCAAATGAAAGGCCACAGGCAGATGGTGTGGCAACGTCGAAGAGTGACGCGGGCAGTCCCACAAGTGACTCCGTACCTTTTGTTAGAGATCTTTGCAGCAACGGAAGCCCTCTTGGTAGTAGGAGTGTCGATCTGTGGCAAACTCTTTAAAGTGCTCGTAGGGCTGCCTGACGCGACAGTCGTCAGGGTAGGTTTTTCGAACAACAAAAAATGAACCTTTTCGCTCGGTAAAATCAGTTGTTTTACCTCTGGCAATTCCTTCTTTGGTTTGAGGAAAGTTTACGACCTCAGCCACATTGCCGTGTAAATCGTAGATTTCATTTTGGGTTCTACAAAGATGTTTCATACCTGCTGGCCAAGTATTTGTGCCGCAGCTTTTGTAGTCGGAGTTCATTGTGTGACACGCCAACGACTTTCCGATGGTGTTATAGTAACGCCCAGGAGAACTTAAAATCTCTGGCTCCATATCAGGGTCGTTAGGCGAGTAGATTCCGCAAATGTCGTGAGAGAAAACTTCACGAGAGAAAATATTGCTCAACTCTGGATTCCAGTTAAAAGCCCAAACGCGATCACGGCTCTGATTGTAACGAGCGCGTCGCGATTGCAAAGAGGTGTCCGAAAACAAATAAGGATCATTCACCTCAATGCCGCCGGCACAGGCGCCCTCCCACTCGTGAGAGTTGCACACGCGTTTACCCATAGTCTCACAGACTTGCTTAGCGAGTGAAGCGGGGGACCAAACGAGCGGATATTCGCAAGGGATGTTGGGGAATTCAAATTGATCCATGCAAACTCTTGCATTAGCAGTGGTGCCGCCGACCTCTGGTACAGGCGCCATCCATTTAGCGCCGCAGATTTTCTCGAATTGAGGATTGGGTTTAATCAATCCCGTATCCAATACCTTCTTCACACAGGAGCTGCGGCTTGCGGGATGAACAGATTGGTTTGGACCTTTGAATTCATTCAAATCTTCTGTGCCAATATTGCGAGTGGCTTCAGAGTTCATGAGAAGAGACTTCAATCGATTCGCAGCTTCGCCATCTATGCCATGCTCACTGATGACTCTATTCGCAAAATGCTCGCTCTCTTTTGCGGGGGCTGACTCAGTCAAGATCTCAACCAAAAAAAGAGTCACTAAAAATAGTAACGGCCTCATAAATCACATCCTTTATTGGTCCAGAACAGTGGTGGACAAGTTGGGCACCAGGGGATCAGTACGACAAGGTTGGGTATGACGCGCAGTGTAAAACAAATACGCCTATCTGTCAAATTCGTTTTAAATCGGTTTATAAATACCATCGATGATTACAATTTCGGCTGTCACCAAACAAATGGGTAAACGTGTTCTCTACGAAAACGCGAGCTTTCAAATAAATCCGGGCGACCGCATAGGACTTGTTGGGCCAAACGGGGCGGGTAAAACGACTTTCTTTCGCATGATTATGAAAGAAGAAAGCCCAGAGACAGGCTCCATAGGTATTCCCTCTAACACCGTAGTTGGATATTTTTCACAAAATGTAGCTGATATGCATGGCACGACGGCTCTTCAGGAAGTTATGTCGGCAGCAGGTCGCGTTTCGGTGCTGGCGCAGGAGCTTAAACATATAGAGAAGCAGTTAGAAGAATCAGGTCAAAATCCGATCTCTGACGACAAGATGGCAGAACTACTCGAAGAGTACGGATCAAAGCAGCAAGAGTTTGAAGCTGGTGGAGGTTACTCTCTTGAGGCGCTTGCACAAGAGATTTTAACCGGTCTTGGCATTTCTCCGTCTGACCATCTGCTACCTGTTGAAACCTTCAGTGGCGGTTGGAAGATGCGCATTCAACTTGCCAAAATTCTCGTGCTTCAACCTGACGTCTTGTTAATGGACGAGCCCACAAATCATCTTGATTTGGAGTCTATCGTATGGCTTGAAGACTGGCTGCAGAAGTTTCCAGGCTCCATCATGATGACGAGTCACGATCGTGATTTTATGAACAGACTCGTCAAAAAAATCGTAGAAATTGCCCACAAGAAAGTAACAGTCTACGGTGGCAATTATGACTTTTACGAAAAAGAAAGTGAAATTAGACGAGAGCAGTTGCTCTCTACACACAAACGCCAGCAAGACATGCTAGCAAAAGAAGAAGAGTTTATAGCACGCTTTCAGGCGCGAGCCAGTCATGCGGCGCAAGTGCAATCGCGAGTAAAAAAGCTTGATAAGATCGACCGCATAGAGATTCCGCCAGAAGAAGAAGCTATGAAATTTACATGGCCCGTCCCTGAGCGCGGTGGCGATGAGGTAATAAAATTTCAGAATCTCAGCAAGGTATGGGCAAAACCTGATGGCACGAAGAAATTGGTTTTCGAAAATGCGAGCGGTCTCATTAAGCGAGGGGATCGCGTGGCAGTGGTCGGGGTCAACGGAGCCGGTAAATCCACTTTACTAAAGATCTTTGCTGGGCAAGCTGAGCCAACTTCAGGGGAATGTGTTGTCGGAAACTCCATCTCTGTTGGATATTTTAGCCAAAGCTCTCTTGACGTACTTCACCCTCAGAAGACACTGCTAGATGAGGTGCACGATCTCCTCCCAAATGCGAGCATCGGTTATATTCGAAGTCTTCTTGGTGCGTTCAAATTTAGCGGTGAAGAAGCGGAAAAAAAGGTGATGGTACTATCAGGTGGTGAGAAGAGCCGACTTGTACTTGCTACCATGTTAACCCAGGCGCCGAACTGTTTGATACTGGATGAGCCCACCAACCATTTAGACATAAAGTCGCGAGAAGTATTGCTGAATGCAATCAAGGGCTTTCCGGGAACTGTTGTTATGGTGAGCCACGATCGGTACTTCTTGAGAGAGGTGGCAAACAGAGTCTTTGAAGTTGATAAAAGTAGAGTCACTCCGTTTGATATGACGTACGATGAATACGTCGAGAAGAGAAAGTCTGTTTAGCGGGTTTCATCGCAGGCCCTAATTCTTGGGTCAATCCCGTTCTACAATGCAGCGTAGATTTGGGCTTTAGTTCCTAGACATTAGTCAGCAGGCACAGTAGGCAATAACAGTTTGTCTTATTGGCGGTATAGAATGACAAAGCGCCTACTGGGTAAATTGAGTGAACTTGTAACCACCAGAGGATTACTGGAAACACATATTATGACTTTGTACTTTTTCAACCTAAAATCTCTTATCGAAGAGTTAAAAAAATCTGACCCCGCCGGCACCTTTAAGTCGATTGATTATTTAGTTATGATGTTTGCTCTTCAGGCACTTTTAAATATTGTCGCGTCTTACTTGGGCGAAAGAGGGCTCGCGCAGCAGGCAAACACTGGCCCTGCAGGTTTAGTGCTCGGAATTTTTGTTGTAGTTGTGTCTTTTTTTGTACTACTCACCATGCTCCGATCTCTTTATAGCGCCAACGGCGGCTCAAGAAATTTCTTCGAGCGACTTATCAGTATACTGTTTGTAGTCTCGAATCGCGTTACTGTGGTTTATTTTTTTGTTGTAATGCCAATTTGCTTTGGGATTGCAAATTTGGGCTTCGGTCTTTTCTCTGCGATGACCTTGATTACAGCGGCCATCGGAGCCTTTATATACGCTTACTATCAAACCAGAGATTCTCTGGAAAAGTTGGCAGCTTCTGACAGCGAAAGTGGTCCTGATGCTTCGAGCTTTGGGCTGCGAGAGACTCAGGGGTTCGGAGACAATGAATAGCGGAGCGCCTGTTTATGGCGAATCTTATACGACAGAGATTTTCGAAGCGGAGTTTGGCGAAATCTTTGATGTGCCCTTTGATCACTTTAGGACAGTTCTCGGGTTTGCTGAAATGGCTTGTATTGTCATAACCTGGGAGTGCCCATCATGACTTACGACGAGTATCTTGAACGTCAACCCCGAGTTAGCTAGTTGCATTTTTCTTAAAACAGGACCTGGCACTGCCTAGAGGATCAGTTAGACTACTTTCAAGATGACGGTTCTTGATCAAAAAAACCTGAGCGATTTTTTAAGGTGTCTCGATAAGATCGAAGCTCATGGGCGCGATACTTATCCTTATTTTTTTTAACGCTCCAGCAACAGATATGCAAATACATGAGGCTGAAGCGCTTTATGGGTTTCAATTTTCGAACACCTATAAGATGTTTTTAAGACGGTTCAACGGTGGATTCATATGTTCTCCTCAGCAAAAGAGGGCAACGGATGATGAAGCCCTAGAAGTTGCAAAAAAGAGTGTTCACTTAGAGAACAAAACCTTACCTGAAGTTCGAAGATTTCTAGATAGGTTACAGTCTTCGTGTGTTTTTTATGGTTTAGATGATCTTTCTGAGGCGTCTATAGTCAACCTCGAGGAGCGAGCTTTTTCGTGGGGATTGCCCCTTTTGTCTGTTGGAACTGGCGGAAACAGTGAACTCATATATTCAGGGTTTGCAATTGGATCTATTTACGAACCACTTATTTATGATGGATTTCATGAGGTGCCTCGAAGCTATTGGGCCGCAGGATTCAGAAGTTTTGCTGAGCTGTTTGTTCGAGGCGTTCAAGAATTAAGTATAAATGGTTTTGACTCACTTCCTGAGGAGTTAGAGGCTTCTAGTTTTTGTTTTGGCGAAATTATGCCGCCCCTTTACAAAAACGATATGCTGAGTGAGGTCGCAATCATCGGCCAGCCAAAGAATAGGTCGACTGAAAAACGTACCGTAGAAAAAATTGGAGATGAAGTCATTCTTTGCGCTTCAGACATTGAAATACAAAATTTTCTCAAAACAAAAGAATCGAATCGGTTTCGCACTGTAAACATAGTTAGTGAAAGTGTCAGTGCCGAAACTCTGAATCTGCTACTGAGCTCTACCAACTTCGAAGCTATAACCATCAATGCAAAGTCGGTAGATGTGAAGGTGGAACACCAGGTTTGTGAGATTTCAAAATGTAAGGCGATGGGGGTTTTCGCTGAGGCCGCAGCAGACATCACCGCTTGGCTAAGTTTGGCACAGGCACTAAAGCTAGTTGACTTTCATTCGCTCAACGGAAAGCTCGTCACGCATAAATTCTTGTCAAAGCCAGGTGAAGTCCGAGAATTTTTGCCAAATCGACCCAATGCAAATGAGTCAGCCCAGAGAATGAGATTGTCGTTTTGGGACCATCTTACGGTGAGAGATGAGTCAGGCAAAATTGTCTACTCTGATTATGTTAAGGCTAATTCGATAGAGGGTTCAAACTGGTGTCTGCCCGGTATAGCGCCAGAGGATTTCCGCCAGCTTTTTGAGAGGAACCTTTCTGCCCAATTAATAGTTCCTGTAAGGCAACCTGATAGTTTTTTCTATCTAGCGCCTCAGCCGAAATTTGAGTAGTATGACGACATTGTCGGAAAAAATTTGGCTACTAGGTCTCGTTTACTGTTTTTAAAAAAATTTGGCAAAACTTGTAGATTTAGTTCGTCAATACCCGAAAGCAATGACGAATTGACCACGGGAAAAATAGTAGATTTCCTCTGAATTTGATCAGTAAATATGATTTTTAGAAAGACATCAGCGCAGTTTCAGTTTATTTGGCGGTTTTTTCGTAAGTACAAAGCTTTACTCTGGGTGGGTATTGTTACCCTGTTTTTCATCGACGTCCTTGAAGTGTTTCCCCCTCTTATTTTGGGTTGGACGATCGACGCGCTGACAGAGCGCTCTACCCCAGACGTATTTTTACACTACGCTTTGATTTATGTGGCGGTACTCACATTTCAAGCGGTGGGTCGGTACATTTGGCGAATGACATTGGTCAAAGCCAGCCTTCTTACGGGCCGTGACTTACGAGAAGAAATCGTAGCCAAGATTTTTCGGCTTCCTATCGCTCAACTTCAAAGAGAGAGGGCAGGCGATCTCGTATCGCTCTCTACCAATGATACGGAAGCCGTAAGGATGGTTTTATCAGGGGGAGTCATCGTTCTTACTGATGCTATTTTCTATTTTATTACCATTCCGGTCGCAATGTTTTGGCTTTCTCCCAAATTGACTTTGCTGACGTTTTTGCCCCTTCCGCTTATTCCTTATTTGGTTTTTAAGTGTGAAGGGTTGATCCGATTTTGGTTTGAGAAGGTACAAGAGAATTTTTCACAAATGAGCGCGCACGCACAAGAAAGCTTGGCCGGTCATAAGTTGATACAAGCATTTGTCGCTGAAGAGGAGCGGGCGGGACAGTTCAAAGATCTGGGTGAGGATTACTTACGAAAATCACTTAAGCTTGCCCGCATTCAAGGGTTTCTAGGGCCAAGTCTTGATTTTGTGATGAGTCTTTCTCTTATAATGCTCGTCTGGTTTGTATATCCGATGATATTTGATGGCGCCTTATCAGTTGGCGTGTTTGTAGCATTTCAACGATTCGTGCAAAAACTTATCTGGCCGATGGAGGCGGTGGGCTTAGCCGTAGGCTTTTATCAGCGCTCAAAGGCAAGTAGTGGTCGGTTGATCAAGCTTCTTGAGCAGCCCGATGAAAATGAGGTCTTGAACTTGCACACCGCTAACGAAAGTCTTCCAACGAAGGGCTCGATCGAGGTCGTAAGTCAACATGACCGATCCAAAGAATCCTCGAACCCAGTGGCAATTCGAATCAATCACCTAACATTTCGCTATCCCGGACGTCACCAACCGGCGATCGATGATATCTCCTTTGAATTACCTGCAGGCAAGCGACTAGCCATACTTGGTGAGATTGGTAGCGGCAAGTCCACACTGCTGGCGCTGTTGCTTAAGTTTCACCCCGTACACCGAGGGCAAATTTTTATCGCAGATAAAGACATTGTTGATTGGCAGACGCACGAGCTGCGAAACATAATATCTTACGTGCCTCAAGATGTGTTCTTGTTTAAAGATTTAGTGAGTGAGAATATTTCGCTGTCTGAATCTGAAAAGAGCGTCGAAGAAGCAAAACTCGTTAAAGCCGCAACAAGAGCAAGAATCCATAGCGAGATTGTTAAAATGGACGAAGGCTACTCGACAGTTCTTCAAGAAAGAGGTTCAAATCTTTCGGGCGGTCAGCGGCAACGCATGGGCATAGCTCGAGCACTTGTTAAAAATGCGCCCCTGCTTTTGGTAGATGATTCGTTGTCCGCTGTCGACTATGAAACTGAAGCGGCAATTGTTCAGGAGTTCGACCGATTCAGAGGGCAGACGACGGAATTGTTCGTATCGCACAGAGTTTCTTTGGCGCTTAGGTCAGATCTTGTGATCTATATGCATGCCGGAAGGATCTCGGAGCTAGGATCGCCGGCGGAGCTCTATAAAAATAGAGGAAGGTTCTACAATTTGTGCGTTCGCCAAGGAATGTCGCCCGAAGTGGGCTCTGACGACGAGGTGACACTTGTCTGATCGAAAAGAACTCCACTTCGGAAGTACAGTTAAAACATTGGTTAGACGGGTACTAGCAGAGCGCCTGTGGGTGGTCTATTCAAGTGTTTCTGTGTTGCTTGTCACGACTGCTATGATTTTGCAGCCCCGAATTTTGGGGTGGTTAGTTGATGAGGGCTTTGTAGGGAAGCGAGAAGATTTGGTCATTGGGTACCTCGTTTTTTTGCTTTTTGTAGAGATCGTTCGTTATCTGGCCTCTATAGCCCACTATTTGAGTCTTACGACCTTGGGCCAAAAGTTTATGTTGAAGCTTAGAAACGATATTTTTTCTCATCTGATGAATCTTGATCATATCAAGGTGCAGAAGCAGAGTGTGGGGCGGCTAACTACTCGAGTCACCAACGACATATCTGCTATGGCTGATATGTTCTCTGACGGATTGTTCGCTGTTATTGGCAATTCACTTTTGGTTTTAGGAACAATAGCAGGTCTTTTCTATTTGAATTGGCCGTTGGCGGCGGTGACATTGTTTCTGTTTCCGGTGTTGATCTATGTAGGCTACTCGTTTAGTCGTAAACTTCACAAAGCCTACCGAAGAAGTCGTTCACGTCTCAGCGAGCTCAATGCTTTTGTTTCGGAGCTGGTGCTGGGTCAAATTGAGATAAGGTCGTTTAGCCAAGAGAGTCAGTTTTTTGCCAGACTCAAAGAAAAGAATCGGCAACTGCTAGAAGCGCAACTTGGTACGGTAAAACTTTTTGCACTTTTTCAACCGATTATTTCTGTTGTTACCGGAGTTAGTACCGGACTTGTTATTTACTTCGGTGGACTTTGGGTTCTCGATGAACAACTGACTGCCGGCGAACTCGTAGCCTTTTTTGGCTATTTAATGTGGCTTTTTCAGCCGGTAAGAGACATTGCGGATAAGTGGAATGTCATTCTATCGGGATTAACATCGGCGGAGCGTACGTTTGAGATTTTGGACTGGAGCAACGAGCCGTCGCCAGACGCTGTTGCACCGGAAGCAAGCGCAGATCAAAACTTAAACGCGAGCCCAATGAGCGCCTGCGCAGTTCAAAGCCAAGGCCCAGCAAGTGTAAGCGCGAACCAAACAGAATGCCCAAACCCCAGTAACAATGTTTCAAAAGGTCAAAAAGAGCGAGCCTCTACGCAAAAGGTACGCGATTCTGTGACTGCTAGAGGCGGCGAAATCATCTTTGAAAATGTGAGTTTTCGTTATGACGAAGAATCCAAATGGATACTGAAAGATTTCAGTTTTCGTATTTGGCCAGGAGAAGTGGTAGGGATCGTTGGGCCCACCGGAGCGGGTAAGTCTACGATACTTTCTTTGCTTTTAAAATTTTTAAAGCCCACTGCAGGGCGAATCTTTCTTGATGGATTAGACATACAAACAATACCAACGGCTAAGCTGCGCGAGCAAATTGGATATGTTCAGCAAGAAGTGTTTCTTTTTTCGGGATCCGTAAAAGACAATCTTTTGCTCGGTAGGCAGAGTGAGGCTCACGCAGATGAGTCCTTAGGCCCTCGCATAAGTGGGCCTGAACATCTTCTCGCCTGGCAGGCAACTGACGAACAATTTATTTCGAATATGATTCCTGCAAGGCTGAAAAGTCTCCTCCCCCCTTTGAACCTGAGCCTTTACGAAAGAGGAAAGAACCTCTCGCAAGGGCAGGCACAAGCTGTCTCATTTGTACGTGCCTATTTGCGAAAGCCCACGATTTGGGTTCTGGATGAGGCTACAGCTTCTTTAGACTCTGAGTCTGAAAGTTTGCTCGAGGAAGTACTCAAAGAAACCGCTCAGGGACAAACACAACTCATAGTGGCTCACAGGCTCGATACTCTCAATCGTGCGACCAAAATCATCGACATGAAAAAGCTTTCTTGACCTGTTATCAGCTTAGGCTCACCGCTTTGGAGTGAGGGATCAGTTTAGAAGCGACCACTCCCCTGAGTGTCGGGGGGCTGTCAAAAAAGTATACGCAAAAACTTGCGAAAAATCAAAGACTTAGCCAGAAACACGGGTAACTTGCTTGATGTTTGCGGTTTTTTCGTCTCGTAATGAGACGGCGATCAAATTGGCCCGCCGAGCCCAATAAACTAGTGATATCAACATATTAGATGGCAGTCGGTTTGGCTTGAACCAGCGGTACAACCTTTGCGAATACAAAAACTGATGAGACTTACACGTATTCGCCATGTGCTGGCTATAGTCGTTTTATACATAAGCTCTGCATGCACGCAGAACCAGGCTCCGGCCCCTGAGGAGCCTTGCGGGTTTATCCAGAACACCTATCAGCAGAGAGTGTCTTGGAAGGCGGCTCTTCCCATAAGGATCGCTCTTGATGAGAGTGTGCCCGAAGAGGCGATTCCCTCGGTTTATCAAAGTATTGCGGCGTGGGAGATGGCCCTTGGCCGCAAGTTGTTTGAGGTTATTGGCCGCGTGAAGTCAGCTGGGCCTGCAAGGGACGGAGTAAATGTTATCTATTTTCTCGATTCCTGGAGCGAATTCCAGGACGGTGAACAGGCGCGAACCGTAATTTCATGGCGAGGAGACTGGGTGAACGAAGCCGACATCGCAATCAACAGCGGGAAGTTTGCGTTCAGGTACGGAGATGAAGTCCATTCTGAAGAAGGTAAGAAGGTTCTGGATTCTGAGAGTTTACTGACCCATGAGTTTGGCCATGTATTGGGATTAGGTCATAACGACATTGAATCAAGCGTGATGAACTCTAAACTGGATTCCTTTCCTAGTCGGGACGCCCTAAGAAGGCAAATCCAACCGTCAGATGAAAAGGCCCTATCTTGCGAGTATGAGCGTGGATAAGGCTTTAGATAGATCGCTATCAGCGAACTTGTACCAATACAATGCATCCAGAAACCTAAGTGGGCAATGGGCCTTCTGTTCGGCCTTAGCAAAAAGCGTAATAATTTGCGTTCAGTGAGATTTTTGTTGTGAAACGATCAGCCCTAGGTCTAGCATTTATAGGGATTTGGTGAGGAGAACCACAAATGAGTCAGGCTCAAGAAACAAGGCGCGAAAGATTTTTGAATCGATTTGAGCTCATTCAAAAAATGCGCTGGGCCCCTTACTCTTTAATGCGTCGTGATAGCTTCGTAGAAGTCCCGAGGCAAGAGCCGACCAGTAGTAGTGCAGTGGAGCTTTGTCGAAACCTCCGCCAAAACGTCGAAAGCCTCCAGCAAGTTCAAGGCCGACTGAGCTTTTTGCTTGGAGAAATTGAATACGTCAGCCAAAAGCGCGAACGTCACAGAAAGTCGTAGCCAGAGCGAGAGTCTCATTCTGAGAGTCGTCCGTGAAGACACTTTGACCTTACGCATCCGAAAAAGGTAGTCGGCATTCTCTCTGAAGCGCCGCTTCCACGAATAGGACCTGGCACTCTCATTACGACACATTCATCTTCAATTTAAAGGCATCTGACTAAAATCTGCCAAAAGGTGTTTAGACTCTATTCAGGACTGCCGAACACTTACCGTTATGAACCAAAAACAAATCATTGACGGTATTGTCACATGCATGCGCATTTTAACGAGTGACTCAGACACGTCCTTGGGAAGTTCAATGAATAATCGAACAAGTCCATTAAAGTCAGAATCAGGGGCGGCCGTCTTAATTGCTGTGTTGGCGTTAACTTTGATTGCATCGGCGAGTTTTTTCTTAACGAAGGCTCCAGTAGAGCTTGCCCGCACGAACGCGGAGTCTGCGATTCGCACAGACAGAGATGCGTTTATGAAAGAAATTAACAACAGACTTTCTGTCGAAGGTTTTTGTACGGGAAGCTTAGGCGGTACGGCGTATTCTGCCAATCCAGCCAATCCAGTCAATGTGGCCGCACTTCCGAATGTTGATGCGGCTGGGGCTGTTGTCGGTGGTGAGTTTATTGCCCAGAGCGGACAACTTGTTGAGGGCTATCCAAACTTTATTGTCAACTCGATGAGGCTCCAGCACGTGGCAAGATCCACGGCATCTAACAACGAGCATGTCGCGCAGTTAAGTATCAATATGCGCGCCAATCAAGATAATTTGGGCTCACGTGGTTGGACTCGAAACTTTGGTTTAAAAGTTAGAACTGATGCCGGGGGGCAAATTGTCTCTTGCGGAACAAACGAAGATGTTAGCCAAGGTGTTTGCGAAGCTATGGGCGGCAGATACGACTACGTCAGTGGTAACTGCGAAACTTCGCCTCGCGCTTTTGGAAACCAAGCCTGCGCCTCAGGCAAGGCAATTGGCGGTTTCGATGCCAATGGAAACGCGCTATGTAACAGAGACATGCCAGTTCCAGCGCCCAGGCCCTATTATCCACCCGAGGGAATACCAGGTGTGACTCCGCCGCTGGCGTACACTCCGCCAGTGACTCAGTGTTTGGCTGGGCAAGTGCGAATCAATGGACAGTGTTATGATCCGAACAGGTCTGAAACTGCACCGCCACAAACAGGTAGTGGCAGTCCTACAGGTGGCCCAAGCAACCCAAGTGCCCCCTCCACTTGTCAAAACGGATACCTCTACAATTCATCAAGCAATTCTTGCTACTGTCCGCACCCTTTGACAGTGAAGACGGTTAGCGGTGTAAAGATGTGTTCTGCCGATTATCGCGTTACCTGTTCGAGCGGGCATCAAGAGTGCAATGGATATTGCTACCCTTCGTGCGGTGCAAATGAAACCAGAAACTCAACAACTTGCGCGTGCGAAAACCAGTGTGCATTGATAGCGGGGTCGACTTGGAATGGCAGTACTTGTGCTTGTCCAAGCGGATATACAGCTGTATCCTCACGTGGTAGACGTGGTAGTAGCGGCTCCTGTGTTGAGGTTTGTCCCACTGCTGGGTATTTCCGTGACAGGAGGTCGGGCACTTGCAGGCCTAGTGCTCCACCATGTGTCTACCCCAAAGTTTACGACAGCAGTGGTGCCTGCGTAGATCCGGCTCCGAAGAACTGCATTTTTGTGGCAGCAGACGGCGTGTCTCACACAATGGCGCCCAATACGAGCCGACAGTTTACTACTTATCCAAACAGCATAATTCACCCCTGCACACATCCCAAAACAGGCATTCGTGTGGAGTTTCAAATTCGGGATCAGATAGTGCAATGTAATGGGACTACTGGCTCAGCTCTTCTTACAAGTGATACCGGACCTGTAACCAATGGTTTTGATCCAGCTCATGCGTGTCAAGACCCTGCTCCTACGACTTGTCATCTTAGCACCAGTGCGGGTGGGAGCGTGACATACAACAGTGGGCAAACCGCCACTTACGACATTGATCTTGGTGAACGAATTGAGAGCTGTCCTTCGCCTAAATTGGGCAAACAAACAGTCAGGGAATTTCAAAGCGTAACAAAAACATGCACCAATGGGGTCTGGGGCAATGAGGTAAACGGTACATTTTCACAAATAATTACAGAATATGGTTGCACCGATCCTGCCTGCACTTATGTCCATAATGGGCAGACATACACACTACTCGTTGGTCAGTCACAAATTTACAACGAAGAGGAAGAAGATTTTGACGTACTTTGTCCAAGTAGCCAAGGCTATTACACTGTTACAAGTAACTATACGCTTACCTTCAGTTGCTCTTCGGGTTATGTTGGTCAGCAGATTTATGGCATTGAAGGGCCTCGCCTAACAAGAGATACGCAGGGTGAATCATGTTATTAGAAAAAATGACTACAAAAGCCGGTCGTGGTTTCACTCTTGTAGAAATGCTTGCTGGGGTAGCTGCATTTTCTGTTGTGGCGCTTGGGATTAGTCATGTAGTGATGCGCTCGGCTGCCTTTCAAAAATTTGCGATAGATAGAGGCGAAACGCAGCAGGAAGTGTTTTTAGCACGCACCATTCTTTCTACTGAAGAAGGGTGTATGGCAAATTTTGGAAACATGGTGTGGCCTGGGACAACCGGAGTTGGTGCCATTGTCGATCTTAACGGAAGCCCCGTACTTGCTGCGGGACGCTCGGGAGTAACGAGAATTGCATTAGCCGCTGCCTCTGGTGGTGGTGGTCTTGGTGCGAATCACTTTTTGGTGAATTTAGTTATAGCTTCTTCAGGACAAACAAATCCGCAGGGAGGTTTATTTGAGGTTCAAACTTCGATACCCCTTCAGTTTTTTACGAGGAATGGCGTAGTCGAAAGTTGCTATGAAGCCGAAGACAACTCGGGGTCGGTTTGCCGGGCGATTGAAGGTGCGGCTTATGATCCGATGACTGGTGAATGTGATATAGGAGTTAACCCGGCTACCGCGAACTGCCCGGCTGGAAGTGCGCTCAACGGTTTTGATGATGATGGAGATGCGATATGCGTTTCGCTCAATTGTATACCTTAGTTTTATCCATAGCAAAAAGAGCGAACGTGCTTGCCAGAAAGTCTGGTCTAAACTCGCGCGGGGTTTCTTTGATAGAGGCTCTGCTTGCGGCTGGCCTGGGCTTGATTGCGGTTGGCTCTCTTGGAACGATGGTATTTCAGATGAGTCGCCAGTTAAAAGTGGCGAGTGTGAGAGCGCAACCGCCTGATATCAGAAAAGCGCTCTCTGCTATCGTTAATAGTGAAGAGGGTTGTGTGGCTAATTTTGTAGGTCTCAATTACCCTCAAGATCCGTTAGTTCTTAACGAAATAAATTATCCCGGTGTCAACGCAGGCAGAATTGTACGTATGGGTGAGTCGATTGACCCCACTCGAGTGTCTATGGCCAACGGCGGCGAGTACACAGTGACTGATATACGTGTTACGGCACCTGCCGCCTTGCCAGACAGAGCATTTGCCGCGACGGTTCAACTGACGCTCGCTCCGACTAATCCAAATCAGGGTTTACAGGGTGAAGTGATTTCTGTTCCATTAAAGCTTTTCACAAACCCAGCGGGTATAATCAGAAGCTGCACCGCTTCTGAGGGTGACATACGCGAAGTTTGTGAAAACTTAAGATGTACATATAATGCAGCCACAGGTCAGTGTGAAAACTGCACGCGGCAAAGAGCAAAGGTGCGCTGCGCACCCAACGAGCTTCTTACCGGAATCACTGACGGCGTGCCGGAGTGCGCACCACTACCAACTTGTCCACCAACTATGACTCCTCCAGCTTGCTCGGAATGTAGCGGCGGGCTTCTTTCTGCGACAGATACCGGCGGCTGCTCCTTTATAGCAGACGGAATACAAAGATCTGCCGCAGTTTGCAATGCAAGTTATTGCTGTCCAACAGCTACGCCTACAGCGTGTCCGGGGGCAGGTTATTGTGAGGGTGGAAGTTTGATGTCCTCAAATGGAGTTCCTTGCGAAAGAATTAACGTTGAGCCGGGGGCTCCTTTCAACTGTATCCCTCCGTCAGAGCCGGGAACTTGGACATTTAGGAGGGCGGAATTCTATCATGCAGTCAATGCATTCGCATATCCGTCTTGTACCACAGAGGGCTACGGGACTGGTTCCACTGGTGAAAGTTTGTTGATGGCTGTTGGCCCGCCGGCTATCCCACGGGCCTGCTTTGAGAATTATGGCTACACGGGAGCGGCATCCTATTATGGAGCCTCACCGGCATCCTTTTTTGGCACTAATCCAGGCACTGCACCAAACTTCAATCAGCCAACTGGTGTGTGTTTTGAGGCTGGTACCGGCTCGCGGTATGTTTGGGACACGGGGGCGGCTTGGTGGACTGACGTAATTGGAAATGGGCCTTACTACTGTGAATACCCCGTGGGTAGCACATGGCGAGTTACTTGTATTTATGAGAAGACTTGCCTGTAGAAATTCCATGAGCTTTCTAATTAATAATCTCTGGCGCGCTTTTCAAAAAAGTGTAGTCGCACAATTAAAGGAAGCCTCGTGAGGCGAGCATTGTCAGAAATAAAGAGATTAGGAATTAAGAATTAGAGAAATAAAGAAATAAAGAAATAAAGAAATAGAGAGTTTAAACTGTACAATGCGAGATAGGGACTTCTAAGGTGCACCAAAATCATCAGGATGAAAAAAATGTGAAGGGTACAGGGGCTGGGATAAGAGGATTTTCCCTCGTTGAAATCATGTTTACTGTGGCCGTCGCAGGGATTCTTGCGGCCATAGCACTGCCGAGTTTTAACCTTTATCAGCGTAAGTCGCGACAAGCTGAGGCGAGAACTAATTTGGCCATGATTTATCTTCAGGAGAAGCTTTTCTTAAATGACTGGGGTCAATACTCGTCAGACCTTGTCTACAACAATGTTCGACTAGAAGGCAATCTTGTCTATCGCTATGCGATTGGGGGAGCTTGTGGTGATCCACCTGGTATGGTGGCCGCCGGAATCGCAGATGATCATGATCCCGCTCGGAACACGTCAGCGGCGATCTGTGCTGAGGCAAATTCCAACTGCACTGATGGGCCCACAGCTATTGCTACGGTTGCCCCGACATGTGTGGTCGATTTGGTGGGTCAAGCTGATGCTTTTGTTGCAGTGGCCGAGGCAAATTTAGATGGCGCTGCGAACGATGTTTGGACGATCGATCACAATAAAACTCTCGACAACGTGGTCGACGGCACTTTCAACTAGCGTTTGATTCTTTTCCCGAGAGTCCTATTATTTTGATCCTTAAGACCGACAACCGCGCACTTTTTATGAAGCCATTTATGGCCATTTGGCTCAAGCTCTCAAGTGCTAACTTTCTGAGGGTTCGGCGGTCGGTCTAACGCCCATTTTTGGAATAACAATTTCGGTCAATCCAGTTTCAGCGTCATAGGTTTTTGTGATTCCATTTTCATTTGCCAGGTAAGGTAGCGGTATCTCTTTTCGGTAGGTTTGATGGGTGTTGGTTTGCACTCGGCTGCTGGGATCGTTGATATCTTCGTTAAAGGATCTCTCTCCTGAGAGAACTATTTTGTCTTTTTGGACACGTATTTGAATATTTTCTACTTCGTGCTTTGGTATTTCGGCTTCAAATAAAAACCCTCGGTCATACTCGGTGAGTCGACTGGGCACCTCTTGCATGCGGTAAAAACTATCTTGAGCTTTAGTTTCTAAAGTTGTCAGGGGCTCGACAAGTCGTCGTCTTTGATCGTTCACCGCACGGTTGATAAGAATTTCTTGTTCATCTAAAATTTTTCGCCCTGTAGTTTGGTTGAGACTGTACTGATCTAAAAACTCCCGTCTCTGCTTTTGAAGCGTATCGTGGTAGACTTGTCTTGTTTTTCCAAGTTGATTCTCATAAGTCTTTCGCTCTTCGCCGAGCTTCTGACTGTGTTGCTCGCGCAGGTTATTAAGTTGTTTCTCATTTTCTTTTTTAAGCCTAAGTTCTGAGTGTTTCAGACTGCCGCTTTGTTGATTGAGGCTTTTTTCTTTTTCTGTCTGAACCCTATTAAACTCTTTTGTGTGTTCTGATTTTTGAGCTTCTAGCTGTTCATTCATTATACGTTCTTTTTGTGAAAGCTTCTCTTCACTTTGTTTCTGCAGATCATTGAGTTGTTTTTGATATTTTTGTTGCTCTGACTTTATCTGCTGGTTGGCCTTAACTTGATTGCTCTCAAGTCTTTGAGCAGATTCTGTTCGAAGAATTTCGTTCTTCTCTTGAATCTCACTCTGTGTCTCTACGTACTCCGTTTTGCCCTTCGCCTGAAGGTTTCTCAATCTCTCTTCATTTTGCGTAGATATTTGGTGAGACTGCTTTTCGTAGCGAGCACCAAGTTCGTTAAGTGCCTTTTTTCTTTCTTCCTTCTGAGCTTCAATCCTTTTTTGGTAGTTGGTTGTAACGGCTGACTCTTCAGACTGCAGATTGGATTTAATACCCCTAATGCGCTCTTTCGCTCTTTGTTGCTGCGCCTCGGTCTGCTCTTCAAAATTGTCAGATAGCACTGCCATTCTTGTTTCTTGAGACTTCACCTGTTGATTAATGCGCGCCTCGTGCTGCTCCTTAAGCCTAAAGAGACTCTCCTCCGCCTGCTTTTGAGACTGCCTAAGGGTTTCAAGTTGATTTTGTAGAAGCTCCTTCTGTTTTTTTAATTCCATTCGGTGATCGGCAATTTGGCGAGCTTTTTGCTCTTCTGATTTGTGCTCGAGATTTTTTGCGTCTTTTTCATAGGACTTGGCGATCTCGTCCTTTTTTTCGATGAGCTTTTCTCTTAGCACCTTGAGTTTTTCATAGTGATCTTTGAGCATCTCTTGCTCATTGGCTCGCAAAGTAGATGTGGGCTTGATATCCATTAAATCATTGTAGCTGATCAGATTGAAGCGTCGCAGGTGGTACTGCAGCTTCACCTGCAGATTGCGTCTTAGGTCGAGTTCTTGGCGACGGACATGGCGCTTGAAGATTAGTAGCGCCTCGGCACATCCAGGTGTCAACCATTCGCAGTGTCTCATCACTTTGTAAAGGGTAGTACTGGCTGTATTGCATGGGATCGAGCGAAGTTGTTATAAGTCGCTTAGATTGTTTCGGTGCGGCGCTAGGTTTTTGTGCCGACGCAGAGTCATCTAACGTAGGTTTTTGTGCCGACGCAGAGTCATCTAACGTAGGTTTTTGTGCCGACGCAGAGTCATCTAACGTAGGTTTTTGTGCCGACGCAGAGTCATCTAACGTAGGTTTTTGTGCTGACGCAGAGTCATTTGGTGTCTCAAGGGTGGGCGAAGTTTGAGAGTCTTCCGCAGCGACTTCTCTTGAACCCTCTGGCCCTGCAGCATCTTTAAGGTCAGTGGCCTTTGGCGCCGGTGTGCGCGTGATTTCTAGCAAAAAGTATCGCAATTCGGCCCTTGCTAAACTAGTGGGTAATATCAAAACTATGAACGCAATTAAGTGACGCACACATCACTCATCGGTTTGACAGGCGGCTCTGATAAGTTTCTACTGTTAACAATGGGGAGGAGCTTTTACGCCAAGCTCCTAGACCAAGTTCTTGGATGAAGTTCTTGGATGAAGCAGGCTGGTTGATCAGGTTTTTGAACCAACCTAGACTAAGTTCTTGGACCAAGCTCCTAGACTAAAAGCGGAGAAGTGACGTTGAAGAGTCGTAGAAAACTCCCCACCAAAAAAAAATCCAAATCCGGTCGGGTGGTGATTGATCCGAGCCGTCCGCTTGTTTTTGGATCCCACGATGAAGCCATGGCACATTTTGACGGAGAAATTTCTTTTTTGGCCGACGAGCTCGAAAACGCCATGCAAAAGTTGAAAGTAGACTCTCGAGTGGGAATTCCAGAGCGTGACGAATTGACCTACGTCCTTGCACACCCCACCGAGATCTGGGAAGACTCCGACACCCTCACTGGCTATACGCTCAGTGTGTTCATCTCTAAGTTGGAATCAGGCGATGACGAAACTCCGAGGTTTGTGGTCGTATTGGCTTACGCCGTTAAACGAAGACCAACGTTTGTATTTTTGCAGTTTGCAACGTCCGACGAGCGCCTCGCTGCTCACTATAGAAGGGGGTTAAGAGTGTACTATAGAAGCGATGAACTAGAAGAGACAGAGAATCTATTTGGCGATGCCCTCAGCGAAGGAGACGAGTTTGCCACAGCACTCTACGCCGCTATGGTAACGCTAAGATCGCCCACCGACATTAACGAAGATGAGTTTGGAGAGTACGTTCAGTTACGCGAAGAGGTTTTAGATGAGCCCGATGAGATTTGGAGAGACAACGATACGATGGGAAATGTGCTCGTTACTTTTGTCAGAGAGTTTACTGATCTTCAGATTCAAGCAGAAAAAGAAGGCACTAAACTGGTGGGCCAGGTAGAAACCGACAACGAGGCTACCGTGGCCAAAAGCAAAGAGCCAATTTATTACTTGATAGTGACGATCGAAGAGTCTTTGTCAGACACACATTACGTGTTGTTTTCGTTTCCGACTAACGATGTGCACTTGGTGGATCGATACCGTCATGGTGAAAACTTGCAGCTCGAAGAGTTTGTCCGCGAAGAAAGCCACTGAGCGCAGACTGTGTTTCGCGGATCTTTTGCCATCTTTGGTGACTGTGTTTTATCTCAAAAAAAGCTATAGGACTTCAGTTGCAGAGATTGTCGCCCAAACGTTTGTAGTCGTCACTGGATCGATTAGATGCCGAGTCGCTAAAAAGTGGGTGTAGGCCGGCAAGTCCAGGATTAACTGCGGCATAGATGTTTGGATTTGCCAAGAATCCCGGAAGCAAAAGCAGAGCTTCATCAGCCCAAGCGGCTCCGCCAACTTCGTTTCTTATTCCGATATTGACCTGTAGGAGTTTCGACGTGGAATGGCCCGGATTAGCAAGATCCGAAATTTTTAATGAAAGCTGCGATAGATAAATGGTCTGGCCGCCCATCACAGTCTGTGACAGCGTGAACAGATCAAATTCGCTAAGGCCTTGCACATTGTTGGCTATGGGCATACCACTAAACATTACATCAAAATTGAGGGCCGACTGACCCCCGACGGCTTGACCATCAGAAAGGGCGTCGTACTGCCGAATTTCAAGAAAAAACGTTTCGCCTGAGCTGCGTGATCGAAACAGATCTCCTGGGTCGTTAAAGGTGACAATAGTTTCTTCATTAGGATCAAAAACAGAACCACTTGAAATTAGGACTCTTAAGCTGTCACTGAGAATCAAATTAGAATTACAAAATATTCTGGGTTCTGATTCCAGACTTGTCGAACTGTATTGAGTTGTCGTGATGTTTGTTTGATCGTTATTTCCCCGAGAGCACGACACACCAACAACAAGTGATGATATCGCGAGTAGCTTCAAACATTTCGTTGAAAGCTGAGAACTTGGATTCTTCTGCCGATTGGTGTTTTCAGAATTCTGAACTACAGCAGGGCGGCTTTTCGTCTCTGCCTTTTTGGTATTCCATTGTTGGTTCTTCATAAATCCCCCAAGCTTGGTAAGACTAAGTACTGCAAGAACTTTGCCTTGATGCGTCTCACTCTGAGACAGTCAAACGAAAACTAGACTCCCTACGCGTCTACTAGGCTAACCGGAAAGTTTGATGTTAGACTTTTGATCAAATACTCACAACAGCGCCCAACTTATAGACAGGCTTTAACGAGAGGGTATCATTATGAGAAAACGAGATGGAACACCAAGCTCTCGTCAAACAAAGCAGTCACTTTTTTGCCTCGTAATACTCTTATTAGCCTTTACTGGCTGCACATCGGGGCAAAAGCATGTTGATATGATAGAAGGGGATAGCCCACTTAATATTCGTTTCAAGCCCCAGGTGGGCCAAAAAGAAGTCACTGATTACAAGTATCACTCCCTCACTAGAACGACGAACAAAGGGCAGGTGAACTTTGAACGAGAAGAAGACCTTACCTTTTCCGTTCAAGCAGAAGTCCTGTCTGAGCGAACCGAATCCGAAATCACAGTTTACGACTACGCCATGGAGACGCTCCGTAAGGATGGTCAAGAAAACCTCAACAATATGGCCTTTCCCGAACTTGGCGAAAAAATTGTTTGGACGCTTAATGATCGAACCCAAGTGCTGAAGGTGGCAAATAAGCTTCCGGGTTCAATTTTTTATGTACCACTTATTCCGATCCCAGATAAACCCATTAAAGTCGGAGATACTTGGGAGAGCCTATACCATTGGAATGCATCGAATAGTCAGCTCAAGATGGTGCTGGAGTTGACTACATTGCTGAAATCGCATTTTCGTTGTCAAAAAAGTCATGAGTGCATCGAGCTTCAGTATTCCGGAGAAGTGAATCCCTCTGAGGCAAGGCTCGTAGGGGTGGGTATGAAGAGCGTCTTAGAGGGGACGATGGTTTATGACCTCACAGCCTCTGCAATTGTGATGTCAAAGACCAACAATAGCGAAGAGATTGCGCAAGATTCTAGCTCCGTTGAAGTGAAGTCGTGTATCGTTTCAACGATTCAGTCTATTTCTGATTATTCGCTCCCCTTTGACAAATCCAGTTGCCCTTAATGAGTACCCTCACTTTCTGCTGCCAATGTGTTGGATGTTTTTGACTCCGCTTTTCTAGGTGTTGCCACTGGTTTGCTTGCTATGTTTGGCAACACCACGACAGCCCTATTTAAATTTCTAAAAGTTTTTTGAACTTAACTACGTTAGCCAAGTTCGGCAAAAGTGACGCCATCGTCGCCAGTAGCTTCTGTGTCCCCAGCTCGCCATTTCTTAATGTAAATGGAGCGAGCAAGGTAAGTGCGAACGGCCCGCTTTAACGCTTCGGTTCCGTGGCCGTGAATGATTCTTACTTTATCTGTCTGAGCTTGCATGGCGCGATCGAGTTGAAGCTCGAGCTCCTCAAGGGCCTTTTCAATTCGAAAACCTCGTAGGTCAATTGTTCGCTCGGCTTGAGTGGCGATGGGCATCTGAAACCCGGTTTCGCGAATGACCTTTCTCGTGACAGAATCAGGTAGTGAGTTTGGCTTCAGCTGCGACCACAAAATAGATAACCGCATGCTTCCGGCCAAAACGGGTATTTCGCCTTTTTGATTGGCGACTCCTTGAATGATTGCATCTTTCGCCAAGTGAGGAATATAAACGCGTGATCCCACCGGGTTTTGAGTCAGAAAATCTTGAACATTGGCGATCTCCGAGCGTTGCGGGCCTTTTATAATTTCAGGCATTTGGCTTTTGAGTTGTTCGAGCCCTTTAATTCGGTCATCGCTTTTTTTGGCTTGATCGATGAGTTCCAAAAGTTTTTGCTCAGATTTTGCAGCAAGGTCTTCAAGTAGTGTTGCCTTTTCTTTGTTGAGATCATCGATAAGTCTTAAATATTCTCTGCGGGAGTTCTCTGCTTCTGACCGTTCTTTTTGGAGGTCCTTTCTCATGGCATTCAACTCTGATTGATTCGCTTCAATTTCTTTCATCGCTTTATGAAGAGATTGAGACTCTGGCGATAAAAAAGTTTGCGCCCGCTCTACAATCGCGTGGTTCACTCCGACTTTCTCGGCGACTTTAAGTGCCATTGAGCGACCATGGGCACCAAGTATTAAGCGATAGGTTGCGCCGCCTGCCTCATCGCTGTACTCCATGGAGCCAGGTAAAACGCCTTTATTGGTCTCCCACCCTTTTTTGATCGGCCCTAAGTGGGATGTCACCACCCCAAAAGATCCCATTTTTTCGTAGGCCATTATGAAAGACTTGGCTAAAGCAGCGCCTTCTTCAGGATCCGTCGCGCCGCAGATCTCATCAACGAGCACAAGCTGCGGAGAGGCACTTGGCAATTCAAGGATTTCGTTGAGTGCTTTGAGGTGAGCCGCAAATGTTGAGATATGCTCGCTCACACTTTGACTGTCGCCGACGACCGCGTATATCCGCCGAAAAAAAGGTATTCGTGAATTCGCATCACAAACTGGCAAGAGTCCGCATCTTGCCATATGGCAAGCAAGGCCCACCGATTTTAAAAGCACTGTCTTACCGCCCGCATTTGGGCCAGAAAGTAAGAGTATTCGTCGCTCACCCGACAGCTCCACGGTATTAGAAACTACCCGAGGGCCCTCTTTCTTTTCTAACTCTAGAATAGGGTGTCGCAGTTCGTGTAAAAACAATTCACCGTCTGAAAAGGTGACACTACGCGCTTCAACCAAGCGCGCAAACTGGGCCTGAGCAAACCGAATGTCGCAATCGAGCAGGCATTGGTGTGCCAGCTTGATCTCTTCAATCATCGTCTCTAGCATTTTAGAAAGTTCTTTAAAGAGATGATGAATTTCTTCGTCAATGGCCGAAAGAATTTTGCGAAGTTCATTGTTTGTTTTTACAACTTCTTCGGGCTCGATAAAAACGGTTTGCTTGCTTTGACTACTATCGTGAATGATCCCCTTCAGCTGATGTTGCATTCCGCTTTTGACGGGCACGACCCAGCGCCCTTCTCGCGTGGTAACAAATCGGTCCCTCAAAACAGGCTCAAGATCATGTTTCTTTACTAATGTATCCAAGTGATTTCGAACTTCTCTTTCAAAATCTTTCTTTCGCTGAATCAAATTGTAAAGAGTTTCACTCGCATCGCTGCGCACACTTCCGTCAGGCGTTAACACTTGGTCAATCGCGGAGATAGGGCGTTTGGCCTCAAGAAGCTGCGCTTTTATTTGTTGAACCCAAGTTCCGCTTGACTGACTCAGGATCTGCTTCAGCGCCAACACTTCAATAAAGAACAGTCGCGCATCTTTAAGCTCGACACCGTTTAAAACAGCTGATTTTTTTAATCGTTCAAACCATAGCGGGAAGAGATTGAGACTTTCGGCGGTTGTTCTTCCTGCCACCTCGATAAGTTCAGCCGCCTCTTCAATTTGTCGAAACTGGTTCAGTGCCTCAGCTGCTGAACCAAGCGGTGCCGTTCGATCGATTTCATCTTTGGCGAGATCACTCGAAGCGAGTTCTTTAATTTTCCGAAGAACCAGTTCCCAATCGATGTTTTTCAAATAATTTGCTTCCAACCAAAACTCCAAATGCTAACAGAAAAAGAGTTAGCCAAAAAAGCCAAACCTTACCAGCAATTTTTTGGTAGAAAGTGGGAATCGTTGGATAAATGGGTATTTCTTGAACTTGCGCCCATTCTTGACCTCGAGGTGACTGAAAAATGAGCGCGCCGCTGGATGCCACTGCCGCTGAAATTCCTGTATTTGTAACCCGGGCTATAGATATACGGTTTTCTACTGATCGAGTCATTGTCATGAGCAGATGTTGGTACGGCTCAAGCCAGTCGCCAAACCAAGAGTCGTTTGTTACGTTGACGATAAGATTAGCCTCCAACTGGTAACTTTTTGAGGCTTGCACAGGATAGAGCCCTTCATAGCAAATCTGCGGAAACATTTTGATGTCATTCAAAGTGAGCGTTTGATCTGCGGCACCTCGGCCAAACTTAGAGACTGCCGGAAACCAATCATAAAGAAAGGGGAGCCGATCGCCAAAAGGGAAGTATTCGCCAAAGGCCAAAAGAATCCTCTTGTGATAAGCCTGCATATCGGGGTAGCTGGCTTTGGTAACGAGATAGATACCGTTATAGGTGTCATCATTCTCTCCGCCGGCATAGGAGCCAGTGATTAAAGGAATGCCCGTCTTTTCAACGAGTTCTTTAAGTCTAAGTCCGTCAGGGTTGGTTCTTCTTAAGGCGTCGAGGTAGCCGGGAAAAGCCGTTTCTGGCCAAAAGACAAAATCAGGTTTCAACTTTTCGTCGAATGAAGTCGCGATATTATAGTTTCTCACGGCTTCCGATGTGAGATCCACGTATTTGTCGATAATTGGTGTACGAAAGTCGCTCTGTCGCTCAACATAAAATTTCTCATGGTTGCCAATGTTTCCTTGAACAAAAAGAATTTTCGCATGTCGCTTAGCCGGCGGAAGGTTTCTCAATAGGCGCTGTCCGTTGATTTCAAGACTCGCAAGAATGGCAATAGTAGTTAACAAGCAGAGAAGTGCTTTAACATTGTGCTGAAAAAAATGTTCGACCTCGGGTTTTTTGCGGCTAAGATTCATGAAACCTAGTAGCAAAAGTCCATTGATGAGGTAGGTGACTTGGCTAAGGCCTTCAAAGCCAATCCATTCAGCATTTTGAAATATCTGGGTGTGAGACCAATACCAAGGATACCCAAAATTCCAAGGGAAAATCTGAGGAAAGACTGTATCTAGTGCGCTACTCACACCAATCAGCAGCAAAATCTGAACAGACCAAGGACTCGACCTAAGCCCAAGGCGTTTTCGAAGGACTGCAAACAGCCAACCTGATAATGGAAACTGAAGTGCACTAAACGCAACGTAGGCAATAAGTATGAGGGCCGATGGCACCGGCGGGAAGTGCCCAAACTCTTGGGCCGTGTAGTAGATCCAGTGAAATCCTATAAGATTGTAAATTCCCTGCGATAACCAACCCCATAAAAAATTCTGTTTTGCGCTTTCGGATCGAAACCAAACAAACCAAATTGGAATCAAACAGAACGGCAGGCTTAGGGGAGGGAAGAGAACTTCCGGAAACCCGCTCTCCACCGTCAAAATAGGAAGATATGTGAAACCAATAAGCACGCTCGACAGCAAGGTGAGTACGAACTGATTGACTGTAGAGAGTCTCGCTAAATGCCTTTGCATGAAAACTCATTTTGAAATTGGGTTTACACCATTGTCTAAAGCCACGCAGTAAGTGGCAAGTAGCAAATGAAGAATCGAAGAATATGTTATTAATGACATGGACAAACTTCTTTCACCAGCTGCGCATGCGGAGAAAAAATTGCCAATTAAGAGTCGACGAACAGGTTGTTTTTGGCGTGGGTATTCGCTCGTTTAGAGCCGCCACGGAAAATCATTCATAAAAGATCAATAAATTAGTCACTAGCTGCGCATGCGGAAGCAAATCGCTAGTCAAAGTTCGAAAGGTATCTTGCTGGTGATTCGAAAAATCTCATAAGGTCCAATATTTGGCCTCGGGCATTGTCATCGTCACTTTCTCTTCATATGATTTCTTCATTGGACAAGGAGAGAGGGAAAATATGGAAGTGATCCGATTTCGATGTCCCAACTGTGAAAAGTCGTATTTTTCAGCAAAAGATGAGTTGGCGCAGTATGAAGGCAAAAGAGTAGAGTACGAGTGTGCAGGTTGTTCGACTATTTTTTGGTTGGCGGATCATCTGAGTTTTGAAAGTGGTTTTGGGTTTAATGAATCCGGATTTCTGCCTGCTTTTACAAATCAAAAACTTTCTGGGTCGAAGTCAGATGAGAATCCAGATTTAACCGCTCAGACAATGTCGAAGGCGAACGCGGGTAGCGCGCAAGCTCTCGAAAAAAATGATGGGAAAAGTGCGGCAGGCAGCGCGCTAGTTTCTAACTCTGTTACCGCGCCTTCTGGTATTTCGAAGCGCGAGGCCAAAGAGAGTCAGGGTCGAGATCAAGATAGTCGTTTTGAGATTGATCGAATTATCGAGTTCGGTAAAAAAGGCAATCGCGGAGAGTCGCCAGAGGCGAGTGAGCGCCTTAAAGAGAGATGGCAGAAGCTTTTAAAAAACTATGAAAGACTAGAGCTTCACGATGAGTTTGTTTCTTTGGCTTTCGATGAAAATTCTGCAGCCTTTGCAGCTTTTCAGTATGAAGAAATTCGCAAAATATGCAGAGATGATCCAATCGCCAGAAAAATGATTCATAGGATCGAGGAGCGTTCCCTTTTAAAGCACAGTTTAAGAGCGGCCGAAAGACCGCGCCGTGCGATTTCGCGAGTACGATTTTATCATATGATTTTTCTTCTAAGTGGAGCCATGGCTGCCATTGGGCTCTTTGATCCTTCGCTAAGAACCATGCTAGCACTGAGTGCGGCGTTGTTTGTGATGGGGGTTGGGTTTAAGTGGGTCTTCTCCTAGCAAAACACTCATTTTGCGTCGCGGATATGACAATGCTCCTTCTCGAATTCGTTGCGGCGTAAAGGATTACGCCTCACTCATCTCGAAGTGCGCTTGCCATCCCGCTTGCAAACTAAGCGTTTTGTCTGGGGTTTGTTGGGGCTATAGCTACGCCTCGTTCCCCTCGTCCTGCGCTTTGTCTTCTGCTCGCAATCTGGCAGTTGCCAAGAGTTTTTTCTCGAAGTGTGCTTGCCATCCTGCTTGCAAACTAAGCGTTTTGTCCGAGTCTTGTTGGGCTGAGTTAAGCCTCGTTCGACTCGTCTGCTGGGATGGAAGTGTTTCAGCTAGGTATATGAGGGCGACTCCGGGAGTTTCGAATCCATTGTCGCCCATTGCACGAAAAGCAGAGGAGCCTGAGATTGTGAGGTTCTGATTCTCCGCCAAACGCAACTGGCATTATATGGTCAAAATTTAGATTTCTCATTGATCCACACTTCTGACAGCATCCACCGTCGCGTTTCCAAATGAGAGCTTTAAGATTAGCCGAAATATATCGCTGATTCTTTGACCGCGTTTTTGTTATTTGAACTTTCACTAACGACGTGGAAGTCGAATTTAAGACAGTTTTGACTTCTCGGTTGCACGATGAGGATTCTTTTTCACAAGTTGTTTTCTTGGTAGTCGCTGAATTTTCTAGTTTCACTTTCGACGTGGAAGTCGAATCTATGGTAGTTTGAAGATTATCTTCGCAACTGATTGCTATAGTTTCTTTCTCACGCGGCGATTTCTGGTTTGCCGTTGATTTTTGCAGTATGGCATTTGACGGGTCGATGGAGGGTATATCAGTTTGATGACCTGATTTTCGGTTGGCCAATGAAGTTTGTTTTTCACACACTATATTTCGAAGAGTTGTTGCACTTTCCGGAGCAACTTTCAACGTAGAAGTCGAAGCTACGTGGGGCTGGGGTTCCTGGTAAGAGAATTTGCTATCTGAATCGGTCACAACCATTTGTTGCGCATTCTTCTTACCGAACTTTTTTTGTTTCAAAGTCACTTCGGCCAAAGTTGCCATTTCAGAGATAAGTTCAGCGAGTGAACAAGTGGTCCCTTTAGGGCCGAGTAAAGATCGCACAGTCTCGAGTTTCGAAAGGACTTCCTTGCTCAAGATCACTGTATGCTGAGAGTGAGTTTCAGAAATGGGCCTTACACTTTCTTTGGTCAAAACGATTTTTGGGCTTTGTGCTACCAAGAACCTTTCGACTTCTCTTGCCGACTTGTTTTCCACTTGAGTGACTATCTCTCTTTTGCTAAGTGTTGATGCTGCGCTCTTATCAGTCTTGGCTAAATCACGAACAAACCGTTGAACTTGAGCTATGTTGCTAAGAGTTAACTTGCCGGATTCAATCTTTTCTTCTACCTCAGGCAGTTCCTCGATAAGTTTAAGGGCCTCAAGGCGTCGATAGGTAGCGCCTTCTGAATAACCCAAGTCTTTAACGCAATAGTCAAACAGACTGCCCCTACCAAGATCGCTGTAAAGGCGCCGTCGCTTTACTTCTTTGAGATGATGCAGAACTTCGAGTAACAGCTCACGCTCTTGTTTGACCAAGCGTCTCATTTTCTCAAGAAGCGATGTATCTGAGAGAGATTGAATACCAGTCGCCGTAGGCCATGTATTTTGGGTATTCATAATATTCTCCGTAGCTTTGGTTTTTATCATATCTTGCTTCCTTTTGTTGCACCTGCATGGCTTTAACAAAACTAACGTACCACGGGTTTTGAAAACGCAATTTTAAAGTAAATTGCTTTTTTTGATGCAGACTGGAGGGTCTCGTAGAGAGTCAAACAGGCTGCCTATTGAGGGCGCTGTTAAGCTTGCGTTTCAACGAACACACCGGGGTGTTATTTTCTTTTAAAAATGCAACAGGAGCAGCTGTAAAAAGGTCAATACTCCGTCAAGGAAAAAGCATAATATGCGATACTGCACCAAGGCATTAAACGCAGAAGTGTAGAGATTACTTAGGTAGAGAACACTTAGATAGAGAACACTTAGATAGAGAACACTTAGATAGAGAACACTTAGATAGAGAACACTTAGATAGAGAACACTTAGATAGAGAACACTTAGATAGAGAACACTTAGATAGAGAACACTTAGATCAAAACACAAACGCTGCATGACACAAAGTGTGCGAAACGCAGAGTTACCAAACACAAACGCTGCATAACTTAGAGTTACTAAACTCAGAAATGCAGAACTCGAAGACGGTAGAGGGGCGAGGCCGACTTAGTTATTCGCGGGTTTTCTGCTCAGGGCTTCGAGTATGGGTGAAAGAGAATTGATCGGACTCGTTGTCTCGGGTACAAGTCCGCCAATGGCTGCAATTTCGCTATTCTCTTCACGAGGCAGCAGCGGCGCTAAGTTGACCGGAAGGCCCGTTACTGAAATATTTGGTTGAATGGCTAAGGCAGCAAAGGAATTCAGTTTGCCAGAAGTTCGTGTCTTTCCTTTCATGTTCGACTCAAAGTCTGCCGTCGAGAGAATTTGCTTCTTCACTTGTTTGTAATCAAAGTGTTTGTTGTTGGCCATAATCAGAGCGGCAACGCCTGTTACAAATGCTGTGGCCTGAGAGGTGCCAGTCATCGCACCATACTTGCCCCCTGGCAAAGTGGAGTAAATCTGTTCGCCTGGCGCTGCAATATCAACTGTGTTTTCACCAAAGTTGCTACTCGTAAGAACCTTTGTCTTAGGGTCGATAGCCGTTACTGAAATGATGTTGTCTAGACCGTAGTTTGCTGGATAGTAAGGTGCTTGATCTGAGTTGGAGTATTCGTTCCCCGCCGCAGCAACAAAAAGGATACCTTTTTGTTGAGCTCGCTTGATGGCGCTATATTCCTCATCACTCTTTTCAAGCCCGCCGCCGGAGTAGTTGATGATTTTCGCATTCATACGAACAGCATAGTCAATAGCCTTAATAGTGTTCTTCAAATTGTCATTTCCGCGACTAGTAGGATCGTAGTATTTAAGTACCATTAGGCTCACCTCGGGTGAAACCCCGCTAATTCCAATACCATTACCGCCCTTGGCGCCGACAATTCCTGCGATGCTGCAGCCATGACCATGACGATCCTCAACGTCGCCTCGCCCGGTGATGAAGTTACAACCATGAACATCATCAATACAGCCGTTGTTATCATCGTCAATTCCGTTAGTTCTCTTGTCTTTGCCGTTTTTATCAAGACCTACTTCGCCTTGGTTAACCCAAAGATTGTCTTTTAAATCTGGGTGATGAATGTCTATGCCCGTGTCGATAATGCCAACCACGATGTCTTTCGAGCCTTTTGAAATATTCCAGGCTTTGAATACAGAAATATCTGCTTTACCATCTGTTCCAGCAAGGCCCCAGTTTCGCGAGATTGCAGGATCATTAAGAAGTACAAGAGACTCTACATCTTTTGGTTTTGAGTTGATCTGGGTGGGGTTTGAAAGGCTCATGAGCCGAGCTTCACCATACAGGTCAAAATCAATACTATCGTGCGAAGTCAAAAGTGAAACCCCAGCCACAGTCAGAAATGCCAAAGCTGAAGAGTAGGCTATGGCCTTAATAGCTCGTCTTGAAAGATGCTGTTTCATGCTTCCGCCTCCGTACCCAATAGAGGGAGCAACATGAATGCCGAAAGACTTTGCATTAACTGAAGAGAATCATTGAAGAAAATCGAGTGTATTAGACTGGGACTGACTAGTAGTTAGACAGTCGACCAATTTGGGACTTTCAGCGTCACTAAAAACGCCCTTGTAATTACCAAGGGAAATCGATCAACGATTATGACCGATCCTAAATGGTCACCAAAAAAACAGTCATTTTTCTTGGTAAACAACAGTAACTAAATGTCGCTAAAAAGGGGTGGGAAACTTCACGGAGACAAATGGCCCCTGGTTGATCCAGTGGAGCCAAACCTCAGGGCTATCATCGTGTTCGGCGTCTAAGTAAGTGGCTCTGCCAAAAAAGATTCCGACTCCGGCGCCACCCACGGTATCACTGAGCCAATGAGCATCATCGCTCCATCTTGATGCAGCCACAAATGTTGCTGCAAGATAGGCGGGAATAGCCGCCTTCCAACCGTACGCATACGCCAAGTGTGAGGCTGTCGCAAACACGATAGATGTATGACCCGATGGCATGCTGTGATGATTCGAACTTGCTGGACGAGCGCGATTGCTGATTTGTTTCAAAATACTTGTTACTACGAAGGTATGAGCGAGAGCCTCGATATGATGAATAGCATTTTCGTTATCCCACAGCAGCTGCGCTCCACCTACTACAGCAGCCATAAGTCCCATGCCCAAGTAGTCGCCAACACGCGCAGTCTGATGGCTCATTCGATTGTAGTTAGCCCAATCAGCCCGCCAATTGTAATCTTGCGTTTGAGTTGCGGCGACTCCCAGTAAGCCTCCGCCGGCAATGAGTAAACCGTGAGTATCGAAGCCATCTCGATAAGGTTGGGTAATGTGTTTCTCCGCGAACTCTGAGAAACTAGCAATTGCGGAAGTTGCAACGAAAGATGAAAATAGGGAGAGACACAATTGCCATCGAAACCTACACTTTAATTTGCGAAATGATTTTAGTATCAAAACGCCTACACCAACGGATTTTACTGTCTCTAAAGAAGTCACTAAAAGTGTCACTCAAAAAGCTTAAAAGGAATACGAATTTGGTCAAGCAATAAAATGCAAAGCGATTTTCCAAACAAGCAGACAACAGTCACGGTTCACCGGGGGATGCCAATTGTTGCAACTCAATTAGCACAAATATTCTCCGGAAACGTACTTTACGAGACAACTATGTTCGGTGTTGCATGATATGAATGACAACACTTCTTGCTGCATCATAAGTAATGGTTAAGCTCTTGTCAGTGGGGCCTTTATCAGCATTCACTAAGACACGGTAGATGTTGCTTGCGGTACCGTCTTTGATCTTTTTAAGAAGAGCTTTTTGCTCTGAATTAATCTCTGGGGAATTTTCATATTTTTGCCAGCGCTCATACCACTCACGGAGCATCTTCTCGTCCATCAACTGCGGAATGACTTTTATGTTAAGGTTATGCCTCTTCCAAAAAGCCATTCGGGCGTGGTCTTTTAAAGCCTCTAAGATCTTAGTTTCAATCTTTTTTAATTCTTCTGAGTTCGAGGTTTCGTTCACTTGAGGGACTCCCTTCGAGGCGGCCTGCGAAATTTGAATAAAAGAAAGCGCCAAAAAGAAAACAGCTACAAAACAAGTTGGCGTACAGCGAAAAAACACAAAATTCCTTTTTTCTTTAAAACTTACTTAAATCTTTACTCGGTGGTTATCGATCTCGTCTGAGAATATCTGTCCGTAAGCATTTTTTCAATTGCAATGTAGGTTTCATCCCAATGGGTTTTTGAGTTTACTAAATTGAGCCCACTATTATTAAATAATGGAAAGCTTGCGATTTCTTCTTGGTAACAATCAGCTCTCGCTTGAGCGGATGCTTGGTCGAAATTCGTTGTCCAGCAGGCAGGGAGTAAGCGCGCAGATAGCTTTCGATAGAAGGCATCCCATTCTGATAAGGACCATTTCAAAAATCGTGTTCCAGCAATTGCTTTAAGGTCTTCAGCAAAAATCTCGATGCGTAACTCTCGTTTTTCTTTGGAGAGTTGCTCTTGATAAAAAACTACCGAGCCTAATTGTGCCGATACAACTTGAAGTGAGCGCGCCCTTTTTTGTCCGGTAGGAAAACAATAGTGTTTGATGACAATGTAGTTTTCAGACCGATACAAACACGATTCGTAAGAATAGAAGCCGTAGATTCGTTTTCGTTCTACAAATCGAAATTCTTCACCAGAAAGCTCTCGAACCTCAATGGGCACATCAACGTCGCGCCTAACCGTAGAGTTGTCGATGGTTGCACCTAAGCTGCCAGAAACGAGAATCCCAAGAAACGTCACAACAACGTAGGATAGAGCGAGGGCGAGGGCGACTGGGCGCTTAGACAAAACCATTTGAGTAAAAGGATAACTCAAGTAGACGTCAACCCACTAACTCTCTTCCTTCTTGGCCAGACCTCCGGCGAGCGTGAAGCGTTCGCACGCGTCAGCTGCGACGCCGGCGAGGACAGGAGTCCGAGTCTGGCCAAGAAGGAAGAGAGTTAGTGGGTTGTACCAACGATTGAGCGTGAAGCGCTCGCACGCGATAGCTGCGACGCCGGCGAGGACAGGAGTCCGTGTCTGGCCAAGAAAGGAAGAGAGTTAGTGGGCGATGCCGTCCCGGATGAACGTGAAGCGCTCGCACGCGTAAAGTTATTGATCGGGGGCGAGATTATCCAAAATTATTTGTACTAGTTTTTGTGCATTTGATTCTGCTTTGTCTTTGCTTTGGATGAAATCTGCTTGGTCTAAGAATGTAAACCCACAATTGATTCCTTCAAGCACATCAGCTCTTGAGCCCATAGCAATGACGTGGCTTCGGAGGGTGGTTTGATCCTGTCTTGTATAAGAAACACCGTGACCCGATTCAACTGCAAACGAGTTAACTGTCAAAGCTTCGACCGGCTGGTAGGGGTCTTTGCTCGTACCATCGAGATTGAAAAAGTTCATCTTTGTGTCTGTTGTAAAGGTACAGGTCACCGTACCAAGCCCGGAGCTCGAATTGTCGAGCGTCGAGATAATACATCCTTTCTGATTAATGCCCTCGGTGAGAGAAAGAGAGAGGGAATAGTCTGACGCAAAAATGGCACTGGCTTGGCTTGAAAGCAGGTAGGGTAGGCAATCCGTCTTTAAAACGGCTTGAAAGCCATGGTTTTCAAGAAGCGTCCGCTGTTCGCTGCGATGTAGTGCGCAGTTTTGAAACCCAAATAGAAGTGTGGTGAGAAAGAAAAATACAACGAACAAAGGTCTCATACTCTTAACATCGGCTCTCTTTGAGATTGACTTAAGTCGGGATTCGAAAGCGAGGGTGTCTCAAATTGAAGCAGTTAGCTATAGTGGTGAATAGGCACGTGGTGTAAATGGGCAAGAGGAGCAAAATGGGCGGATGGTAGGGTTGACGCTCGCGAACTTCTCTATCGTACGGCATCTCTGAGGGACACAAACATGAAGACGCAGCAAAAGAAAATTCTCAGAAATCAGAAATTGACGGCAGTTCGTCCGTGGCTTGCTATTGCTTTGATGACAGCTATTTTAATGGATGCTCAGCACGTAGTTGCAGACGATGCTGTGAAAGCATCCGAGCAGACAGAATTAAACCCTGGTGCAACTTTGGTTGCGCAAAATCCCGCACCACCTGCTAAGAAAAAGCGAAGGGTAGTTCGAAAAAAGAAAGGTGCCAAAAGTTCTGGTAGCTCGCGTTGGTCAGGTGGAGTTTTATTGGGATACATGCAAGATACGATGGACGTAAAGCTGACATCAAGCAGTTCATCTGAGAGTTTTTCTAAAACCGGAGCAGGAATTGGACTGGGCGGATTTGCTGACTATGCTCTTTTACCTTATCTCAGACTTCGGGGAATATTGGGGTATGAGCAGTTTAAGGCGAGTGGTACCAGTGCACAAAATCGATGCACAGGATCTAGCGCTTGTAATACCGAGATCAATTACGTCACTTTTACAGCATGGGCCCGTTACCTCATCATGACCAAGCGGTTTAGGCCTTGGTTAGGCTTAGGTATAGGTTGGTACTTCCCGTCGTCTGTTACGAGCAATACCTTAGACACGACAGCAGTTTCAACTGCAACTGTGCTTTCGCCAGGACTTGGATTTGACTACTGGATGAAGGCAAATTGGTACTTTACAGCGCAGTTTGAGTACGGAATGTTTTTGCCTCCGTCCGACGAAGTCACAACCAAAAGTTTAGGCGGGCGCGTTGGCGTCGGCTTTACCTTCTAACTCGACCTTAGACTGAAAAACTTTGAATTGATTTAGCCTAAACGAGTGATGCATCTATCCTATTCAGGAGGGCGAGATATGCATTTCTCCAATACTACTGCCTTTCTCTTGGCGGTTTTTAGCTTGCTACAGATTTCTCCCGCCATCGCAGGGAAAATGATTCCGCTCACTGAGCATATGTCATTGTCTTTAGATAAGTCAGAATCGCTTCATCACAAATTCTACTACTCGGGTAAACTGACAATCGTTGAGTCACGAAAAGAAGTCTTCAATGTTATTAGGAAGGAACACCCACCAATATCTGTTCGGTGGGCACGAAAGCTTTCGCATAATAAGAAAGGCAGTAGACTTAAAGTTCTCACGGCAAAAAGTAAAATGCATCCATCTTTCTTTCTTATCGAACTGGACAACCAGATATCTATTTATAGCACTAAGGGCGATGAGGTTATTTTGACAGCAGACAGCGATTACTTGTCGAAAGCTTTAGCCAAGATCCGCTTTAACACAAAGGCCCGTTAGCATGTTCAGTCGAAGTTGCCAGCGCAAGGGCAAAGTAAAAATCAAGATATCGCAAATAACCATATCTAGCTTGATGGCGGGTCTCATCACAGTATTGTTCGTGGCATCAGGTATAGCAAAAAGTAAAGGTGCACCTGACGGGGTTGCTAACACTGGCGACGTATTGCTCGATTCTTTTGGATGCAATGAGCACAAGAATGTAGTTCGAAGACTCGCCGATAAACTTGAGAATCTAAATGGCATCTATAGCAAAATCTTAGCGGACAAAAAAGGATGTGAAGGCATTGCAAGGACATTTGATACTTTACCCTCGATAACCAGCATCATTCGCAGATTTGACTCAGAAGAAAACTCTTTGGCGATTCAATCTGCTATTGAGCAGCTAGAAGAACTTCAAATCGACCTCGAGTTCGTGCGAAAACTCCCAGAGAGAGAGAAAGGTTTATGGCCTAGTGAGGACGAAATCCAAAGTTCTATCCGCCAGATAAAACGAAGCTACCCCGATCTGAGAGCTGCATTGAGTGTTCAGCGCGCTCAAGATGCAAGACAGCGATTTATTGAGGGATTTGATCAGCTGGATCTGTGGTCTCAAACACTTGGCGAAGCCCTTGAGCAGTCTGGATGTTCTGAAAAAAACATTGAGGCCCGGGTATCATCAAGTTTGCTAGGCGTTTCTGGTTTTTTCTTTTCAACTCCAGCGGGCTTAGCAGTTAATTTGGCAGGTAAGGTGCTTCAACGAACTCTCAGCGCACTTAAAAGTTCTAAGTTCGGAAGCATGCGTGAGGAGGTCATGGGGAGTTTAGATAATTCTAACTTGGTACTTGGTCTTACCTGTGCATTTGAAAAAACTGGCGAACAATACTGCCGAGTTCTAAAAGCAAAGCGATTAGCGGATGAAGATAACGGCAGCTCGAAGGGCCTAGGATCCTTGGGGGCACTTCAATCCGACACTCGCTTTGCCGTTGAAGGTCTGTCTAAATGGTACAATGAATCGATGCTGTCAAGAACCGATATTAGAAGAAGTCAATTATACCGTAAGACGAGAGCGGTGTTTGAAACCAACTTCGTCACTAAAATAAGTAGTAGCCTCGATGCCGTTGAATCAGAGATAGGCAATGCCGAACGTCTAACTCCTTCTCAAGTAGATGCGCTTTTCGATTCCATAGCTGTACCTGAGAATATTCTCACTCCTCGAATGAAGGGGGTCCCGCGCCTTAACCGCGAATCAGATCTCTATCGGGGCGAAATTGATAGTTTGGTTTTGGATAACTTACGAAAAATCATCGACGAGTTTGGGCCATCAGTCAGAGAGAATAGCTTTTTTCTGATGCTCGGTTTTTCAGAACAAGAGGCTCAGACTTTCGCTCGCGCATTCGATGCTAGAATAGAAGCACACCTAAAGGACGATTCGATGCTAAAGGGCCAAGCAAAAGATAAATTCACCTTTGGAAGCATAAGGCAGACGTTTAATGGAGTTAGTGATTTCGCTGAAATGCAACAGATTCGGGCTGTTTTGGAATCCCCTCAGACAATAAAGAAAATTCGCGCGCAACTGGAGCAGTGGCGGGCCAAGGTGATTGAAAGCACGCAGGACAGACTCACTACAGCTGAAAGAACTAAGGCACTTACTAGCCTCTATGAAGGTGGCCCATTTGAAGAAAGAAGCCCGGCTTCGCAAGCAAGAGTGCTTGGAGAATTCTTGGACACTCTTAGGGCAAGTCCGCCACTTCAACGCATGGGACTTGCGTATTATCGTGAGAGGTTAAAATATATTATAGAGGCCGAAGACAAATGGAAGGCCGGCACGATTACCCCACAAGAAGAAGAAAAAATCGTCGAGGCCTTTTCTGAAATCTTTAGCGAAAATCCGGGTGCAACTTCCAGTGATAAAGGGGAAGCTTTTCTTTCATTTGGAAAGCTGGTGCAGTCAGCCATGGATGCAAAGTTGATAGCCGAAAAAACACAACTTTCGGGCGCTATGGGGTTTATAACGGACGATCTATTTGAAACTGTTCTTGGAGTCTCGGGCACTCCGACACAAAAAAGAGATACAATGGCAAATGCGGAGGAAACGGCGAGATCATCTCTTGAAGGTTACTCCTCGCTACTTGATGAGTACCTCGATTACGGCTTAGGGTATCTTAGAGGAGCGCCTTCTTATGAGCAGGGTGGGCCGAACCCCAGGCTGCTAAAAAACCTCTGCTTGGCTACACTTCTTAAAGAGCCACCAAAAGAGTACCCTCAATGTAGAACACAAACGAAAGAGTTTGGGCCCGCAAAGATTGTCTATGACGAATTGATTAAACGTAAAACAAATGAAGGTATCGAGGACTTTCGCCTTCGTAGAATCTGTTCTGTCTCAAATGCGATTGCAAAAGAGCGCAGGGATCAAAGACTTGAACGCTTTAAACCCGCAGGAGCTCAGTAGAGACTGCTGAGCTCCCAGTCAGCAAAAAAATGTTGTATTGCTGAGCAATTTAATAGCGTCGACCTTTTAGTTAGTAGCGTTCAAACGATCCGTGCCTATCTAAAATGGGAGGACTTCGTCGGGGTTGAACGATGGTTCGTCTGCAAAGTCTCCGGGCCCGCTAGAATCATGAGAGCTAGCTTCTTGGCCAGTACCTAAGAATTGAACTGTAGAAGCAACGATTTCTGTAGAATACTTTTTTTGACCTTGATTGTCTTCCCACGAGCGCGTTTGAATTCGACCTTCTACAAAAACTTGGCGACCTTTTGAAAGGTACTTGCCGCATATTTCTGCGAGCTTGCCCCAAACCACCACGCGATGCCATTCTGTTCTTTCTTGCTTTTGACCATCACGATCTGTCCAATTTTCGCTTGTTGCTACGCTGAATCGAGCAACTTGTTGTCCCGACTGAGTGAACTTCACTTCGGGATCTGCACCTAATCTTCCGACAATAATTGCTTTGTTTACTCCTGACATAGCCCCTCTCCTGGTTAATAAGTTGAGTATCCTGGCATCTGCTGCCGGCAGGTGCAAGTGACCTTCTGGCGCAGCAATCAAATAACCGCCAAACCAAAACAAAAAGAACCGAACGCCGAATTCGGCGAGCCAACGCGGCCTTTGTTTAGGGCGTGTCCTCGTTTGGTCGAACTACTGCAAAAGCCAATTTAAAGCGACCTCAGCGTTGCTCGTCGGCGCCAAAGAGGCGCTATGGCTTCTCCTCGCGCTTTGATCTCGCGTTAAACTGGCTTTCTCGCGACGCTCGCCCAAATGAGGACACGCCCTAGATCTTTTGTGAAAATCCGTACAGTATTTTGTTGTGCTTGCTGGCAACTGAAAAAATATCCAAGTAAGTCGATTTTTGGCGCTTAATATTTATGACCATAAAGTTCTCATGGCCTCCCGCTGCTGCGATTTGTCGGGGGTTTGGAGATGTTGACCAGGGATTCCTTAATTGAAGCTGGTGAATCCCGCTGGCTGTAAGCTCCAACGAGGAGTATCCCAGATATTCTTTTTCAATTTTCATAACTTCTGTATGATGCTTATCACCACTACAAAAGATAAACTTTCTAGACTTCTTTTTTAGATTAGTTAAAAGGCTCTCTAGTTCGGCCTTACTAGTGGCCTCGAACGATTCTTCCCTCGGAAGATATCCACCGAAAAACTGCAGTCCGTTCAAAATCCAGCCTGTATTGCCGTTCTCTTCTGCGCTGTCAAAAAGCCACTGTGTTTGGTCGTTGCCCCAAAATGTACTTTTGGTAAAAGAGAACAAGCTATGCTGCCGGTAGCTGCGGCTGTCCATCATAAAGAAATCTTGGCCAAAAGCACTCCACTTAAAGTTAATGCCAGGACCGCGGCTGAATCCGTCGCCATCCAAAACCGGAAAGAATCTCCGAAATTCTTTTTGCACAAACTCACGCCAAGGCACTTGGCCGTTTGTGTCGTTTTTACCGAAATCATGGTCGTCCCACGTGGCCAATACGGGAATCAGGTGGTCTAAAAAGTAGAGTCCTTGGGTGCGCCTATTTTGCATATAGCGGCCCCAGATGAGTCTTTGCGGTGCCCACGACGTGACTGGCATAGGAATATCTACATAAAAGTTGTCGCCCATGAGCAAAATAACGTCGGGCTTAGCTTTAGCCAGATTTTTCCACGCGAGTTCTCGAGTGCCGTAGGCAAGATCGAGCGCACAAGAGGCTAATGCTACCCGGGCCGGCTCTTTGTCTGTATCGATTGTCCGAACTCCACGGCGATCAATTAAACTGCCGCTTTCGGATTTTACTTCGAGAACATACTGAAGTGAGGGGCTCAGTTTAGAAAAATGGAGTGATCTCAAGCGGTAAGAATGAAAACTAAAAGTCTGAGATGTGTCACTGACGATATGTTGGGCTTCGCCGGTAATTTGCTCAATAAGTGCTACGTTAAACTTCGTGTTCTTAGGAAGTGCTAGGTTGATGATGGTTTGTGTTTTGGAAGTGCCGCCTTGAAGTATCGAAACCTTCTGGGAGTCTGTTAGGCCGTTTCTGAGATTTTCTCCCTCGCCAAGTATTAAGTCTTCATTAAAATCGATTAGGCTTTTGGGATCGTCATCAATAGTGATGATGCGAGAGGGATCATTAAGCATGTGCCGTGCGAGAAGCTTTTCTGGGCTGAGAGTCGCCAAAGCGCCGGCTGATGTTGCAAGACCTAGGGTCTTTAAAACAAACTCTCTGCGATTGAAGTTCGAACCTTTCATGCTCCCCCCTCTTTTTCTACACGTCCTGTGCAGATCTCCCCTAGAACACTAAAACGACTAGGCTTCAATCGCCAAGCAAAACTTTGTCAGGTTTCCTTCAGACTTTTTGCAAACCAATCGAGAATTGAGAAAAATGCGGCGCGTTATAGCATGTGGACAGCAATGCTGCAGGCTGTGGAAGAGATCGAGCGCGTCGGTGAAGTTTTTTTGGCAAAGCGGCAATCAACGCCATAAAATTGCGAACCGCGAAAATCAAATTCTGTGGGCAATAAGTTGCCTACAGCGAATTCATACGGGCAGGTGACTGAATGGAAGGTGCCGAAATCCTCACGGCATAGGCGCTCCGGCCTGGGGGCTGGGTCGGCGCTTTGTAGCTATCTAGAAAGCCCAAAAACCCAATTTGAGATTCAAATTCTTTTGAGGCATCTAAACGCACAGAAAAATCATATCCCCCTAGTTCGATATTGGGCTGCCCTCCGGGCCCGGGGCTTGTGCGTACTTCGATTTTGCCGTCGGCACTCACGTGAAGCGGGTCTGTGGGGGTGCCGACTCGTAGGGTTTTAGCAATGGCTTCCCCTTTTTTTAAATCGACCTGTATCTCTAAACTACTCACTTTCAGATTCGGTAAACTTATCGGGCCCATCTGGGTGGGTATTTGCACAGCATTAGCGGTTATTTCACTGCCCGTGATTTTGGCCGACCCTGTTGGCGGTTCTACAAAAGATGGATCGACATCAAGATTAACTGTCGCCGACACCGAACCTACCGCCGGAATTGATAAATCAAATGCTTTTACAATTGCCCGAAGATCAACGTTGTTCAGGTTAAGATCTATCTTCTGGCGAAGAGTTCCTTGCTGAGTGGTTTCTCCTCCGCGTGTGGATCCACCAATTTCGCCCCCCAGCACTCCTTGCGCGTAAAATGAGATTCCGGGTTTGAAAGTCAGAAGACCGGTTAAACTCGGGGCTGCGGTGAGTCTGTCAACTTTGAGGCCCTGAACAAATGGAGTGTAAAGCTGCACATTTTCGAAGGCGACGCCAGGTCTTGGCAAAAGGGTGATCGACATTTCGTCAAATTGCAAAAACACTTTGTTATCTGTGAACTCAGCAACTTTCGCTGAAACGAGATCGCCAATGTCGCTCAGTGGAAATAACAGCACCAAAAAAACAGGAAGGGCGAGAAAAAAGAGTAAGAGGGAAGCTTTGTATTTGCTGATAAATGATCTGAGTTGTTCCATTTTCGATCGCCTAGGTGATTCTTAGTTAATAGCCTTTTCTTACACTACTTCAACCGTTGTTTGATTTTTTGTTGCCTCCCGCTGGTGGCTCCGCAGGTGCTTCTGATCGAAAAGTCGCCAGCTCATATTCAACGTTGTAATAATGACTTCTCTCGGGGCTAGCTCTTACTTTCATTCCAATCATTTTGGCACTTGGGTCGATTTGCTGTAGCTTGTAACCGATTTCAACGATCTGAGTGACATTGAGGTTAATGACCGACGCACGGATGCCCTCGGCGACCACGCCTGTTGCGTAGATTTTGATACCTTCGGTAAAATCGGCAATATTAACTGCCTGTATTTGTTCGGGTAGTAGCCCCACTGTTTGAAGTTGGCTTTCCACCTGCGTCCGAAGCATTCCAGAGTCTATGGCAATCGGCACATCACTTGAAGCCGCCAGCTGCTTCTGTACCCGGAGTACTTCTCGAATCAGCTCCTTGTTCTCGATAAAATAACTGAGCTGCTCTTCAGAACTAGCCCAAAATGTGTACGGAATCCATATAAGAACACTTATAATCGCAACACTTAAAAACCCAAGCACGCCTTTTTGAGCAGCCGGGTTGAGGTCGTCGTACTTTTCTCGAATCTGGAGATAAACAGTCGATGTCTCAAATGCGCTCCAGGCATTTTGCAATTGATCTTTGAATCTTGATTTCAGCTCTTCTAAAGCCATATTTTTATCCTAATTTTCAATGCGATCCACTTCGAATTTGTAACCGAACGCTAGCTGGCCAGCGGCGGGTTTAATTTGGGTAGGCATAGTTTCCACTTTGCCGTTAAGGCTCATCGCCTTAAGGGTATTTTCAATTTGGCTTACCAAGTTCGCTTGAGAGGCCAAGCCAAAAACAGTCACTTGGTTGCTAGCAATTTGAACTTCTCTCACGTCAATGCGGCCAGCGGACCTGGCAGGCATCTTGTTAGAAATCTCTTTGAGCACATCCAAAGAAGAATTCATCTTCGTCAATTTTTCCATCAGCTCGCGATCGCGGATTTCTTTCTTTTTTGTTCGAAGAAATTTACTCACCCCCGCTGCGCTCGCCGCTGAACCCTTGAGTCCTACTGCTGGAGATCGGGCTTGATCAAGCATTGCCTGATAACTTGCGTCGCTAAGACTTTCTGCCATCATTTCGCGCGAAACGCTGTAAATACTAGCTATAAAAAATATGGCCACCGCTGCGTAAAAAATGGGCGACCAGTTCTCACACATAAGCTGCATCGAGAGACTTTTTTTAACAAAGGCACCTTTTCGAAAATCAATGGCCGGGTTTCTAGGTCTCTTTAAGCCTTCAATCGCAAAACTTAAGCTCACGGCCGCCTTCGCCATTGTTGGTTTATCAAACGTGACTGCCGAATTCGCAAAGGGAGTCTCAAGCGCTTGTACGTTGGTAGCGACCTCTAGTCTTTGTGTAAGATAGGGGCCGACGTTCAATACTTGGGAGAGCCCCCCAATAAGTGAAACTCTTGTCGCCTTAAACTGAAATTGAGTTTCTAGCTCTAAAATCGACATCTTTGCTCGCTTAGCAAATTCGTCAAAGGGCTGAGCAAGCGTCTCGGCAAAGCGGATTTGATCTTCGTTGGCTTTATCTTTTGTAATAAGAAGAAAGGCTTTTTCTTCTAGAATCGTGCGCGCTTGTTCGCTACTTAGAGAATAAGCATTGCAAAGCGCTCCGATTAAAGTGGCGCCACCAAAATCAATGGTCCGTTGAGCCAAGAGTCTTCCGCGTCGGTAAACACTGAGGACGGATTTAGAATGCCCCAAATCTATAAGTACTGCCCCATCTTCTGTTGGTCCCTCAGCAGTAAGTAGCTCACTTTCATTTTCATCCAAAATATCAAGCCGCTCAACTTCTGGCGGAGGCTCGCTCCAGTTTTCAAAGAGATTTGATACTGCTGCGGATTCGACGGAGAGGACGTCGGGGTCGACAAAAGCCGACTCCAGCACATTCAATGTTTGTGCGATGGCTTGATCGGGGGCCACAAAGGCAAGGACTTCAGCGGCAGATCTTGTCGTTTGAATCGTCTTAAATTCAAACTGAGCTTCGTCTTGATCTAACGGTATTTCATCTTCTAATTCAAAAGGTAACGAACGAGCGATTTTGATGCGTTCCCGAAAAGGAAAGACCTTGTGCCTAGAGATCACGGAACTTTGCGGTAAACCCACAATCACCTTTAGTTGACCATCGATGAACTCTTCTTGGATACGTCTTAACGCCTCGACAGTTTTTTTGTGATTGTCGTCTGCCTCATCGGAGTAAACATCGTACTCGACGTAGTTAAGTATACGAAACTGTCGATTTGTTCCTTCTATGACTGAGACTTTGACCCTAGATTGACCAATATCAATACCGATTGTTTTCACTAATTACACCCAGACCTGCATGGCTTACACCATTGCCAACTGATTCGTGCGCTTTGTGACTTATTCGCCTGAGTATTGTTCATGCAGCTTTCTCCTTAGGCCTAGCGCTCGAATTACGTCGACTCAGTATTAACGCTCCTCCCAAAAAACAACCTCGGGTCTTCCCACTGCAGGTTTGCTCTCTTGAGTAGGAGGCGCACTCTGATTGGGATTCTGGTTGGCAGGCGCTGGATTTTGAGGATTTGCCGGATCCTGATTCGCTTCATTTGGAGCCTGTGGATCGGGCGGTGTTACCAACTTCTGCAACCTGTCTTTTACTGTATCAAAGTCATAAGTCACCGCAATGATTTCTCTGCCGACAGACTGAAACTGGCCTTGGCTCGAGATACGAAAGTTAACTTCTTCAGAGAACACGAGCGGCAAGTTCGCCTCTCTCAGTGGCGCGGGATTAATCCCTTGGTTTTGCAAGAAAGTGTAAAAATCATCGGGCCCTTTAAACGGACCTTGGGCCTGGTCGGCTACTCTTTCAAGAATGGCGTCAGCAACTTGCTCTGTGATCATCGGATCAATAGCCATCAGGATGTCTTTTCCGGCCTGGTTAATAAGTATTCCTTTGGAGCCAAAAAGAGTTATGTTCGGAAGCAACAATTTAAAAATCTCGTCGTCGACTCCAGCTACCATATGAAGTTCGTCGATAGTTCTAAATGTGCGGTTTGGAGGGTAAATGACGTCAGTTCCGTATTCATCCGGGCTATAGGGCGCACTTTCTGAGCCGCCATTTCGGGCATCGCTATCTTGATCCACCCAGTCGGCTATGTTATTTGCGATCTCCATTGCTTGGTATTCGCCGCGTTTATTTCGTGCCCACTCCGTGTCGGCATCCAAAGCGTTCTGAATTATGGCGGCCAGTTGCTGGATGATGATCTTTCTGTAGGCTTCATTATCGATCGCTAAATCATTGATATCGATCTTGGTGCTTTCAGGTGTGATGGTAGTGACAAAAGAACCTTCTATCAGCGATTCTCCTGCGGTCTCTTCTATATTTCTTTTTTCCGAATCAAGCGATTTATCGGGCGCCACAAGCGGCCAGGCCATTGGGAATTGCCAGATCATGTTGGTCATCTGCTGTTGATCTTTAAATTGATTGCTAACCTGTCGAAAGATCATGAGCCTAAGCAGGCTAAACTCAATTCCTGCCTTCGCATTATAATGCGCTCTCAGACTTTTGTACTCAGAATTAGTTACTCTGTAGTCAACGGCTGTGTCGTAAACAATCTCAGAGGCCACGTACATCATGATCATGAGGGCGAAGATAGTAAATATCAGCGCCGCCCCCCGCTGTCCCGCTGCCAAGAAGCGGCGTTTCACCGCGTACTCGTCGCTCGACGTACGCGAATGCACGCCTTCGCTTCTCGAGCCTTGTGAAACTGGCTTCTTCTTGCGGGTCCCCGCTGCGGAGAAGTGGCGTTTCACTGCGTACTCGTCGCTCGACGTACGCGAATGCACGCCTTCGCTTCTCGAGCCTTGTGAAACTGGCTTCTTCTTGCGGGTCCCCGCTGCGGAGAGGTGGCGTTTCACCGCGTACTCGTCGCTCGACGTACGCGAATCATTCCTGTTAGTGGAGTCATTGGGTTGTTTCAATTTTCTGGCTTCTCCAGCATTTGGTCGATAAATGAATCCCGGGTGAAATTGTTGTCCTCTGGTCGCCCATCTAGAGGATTGTTTGTATTTTGATTAGGGCTGAGGTTATTTGGTAAAACAATTTCAGCAATGGTTTTTGATGCGAACTTTCTTTTGTTCTTTTCGATTTTGATGCCAATTTGCACATATCTTGGAAACTTCCCGATCGAGTAGGCAGCCCCTCTCTCGTCGGTCCGCCATTCTTTGACCCAGTCAGGGCTTTCGTCGCCAATATACAAAAATTCTAAAGCCTCTACATGGTCGGTTAAAATAGTTTCATTGCCGCCTTCTTCTAACCTGCCGTCGAGATGGGCAGAGACCGATCGAACTAAGCAGTTCCCTCTGTCTTCGGTGTAGGTGTCATTCTTGGGGCAAGGTTTTAGATAGTATCCGACTTCCATTAAATGGCTAACCTTAGAGTCTTTGTCATACCTAGGCTGGTTGTGGCTTGTAAAATAAAGTGCATTCTCTGAGCCTAAAAAACCGGTTAACTTCGGAGGCGCCGTGTATTCAAACTTCTTTGCAGGCGCGCCAGGCGCGTTGGGAGGTGGAACTGCATTAGGAGGCGGTACCGGAGGAGGCGTTTGTGCTGCCGGGTTGTTTGGATTGTTATTTGCGTTCCTACTATTCTGCGCCGTCTCAGCTTCTTTCATTTTCTGAACGACTTCAGCCAGAATGTCTCTTTCGTTAAAGGCCTTTTTAATATCATGCTCCATAATTCTGAGGGCGGTATTCACCTTCGATCTTTCTGAAATGTCGGTGCTAAGCTTGTCTTTTTGCCTCAGCGACTGGCGAATCTGATTGCTAATAAACAAAGTCAAAAAAGCCATTAACGACAGAGCAATTATAAGTTCAATAAGTGTGAGGCCTTTGCTGTTCATGGATTTCCCCCAGCCGGGTTCCCTAAACCAGGCTGCAACGAATCGCTATTGGTGTTTGGCCCAGAAGGATTCGTGGCTCCCGCTCCAAAGCCGAGCGCGCCTAGGGAGTTTGCGCCAAAATTCACGAACATTGTTGCCAATGAATAGCTGATGGGTTTTTTGCCTTTTGTATAAATGACGGTGAGCTTAACCTCTTTCACATTTTGTTTGAGCTGATCTGTCAGTTGAGCAATAACAGTTTGCTGGAGTTGATCGACACCTTCTTCGCTGTTACTCAGCATAAAAGATGTCATGTCCGGGAACTCAATCTCTTTGCTTTCTATCTTCCACTTAAAGGCGGGATACTCCTCACCAAATTCTCCCTCTTCTTCTTCAGGGATACTTGCAAAGCCGTCTCCCGTGTACTTGTTCTCGACTTCGCTCATTTTTGTCTTAAGCAAAAAAACAGCGTCGCGCACAATCTGACTTTTTCGAAAAGAGAATAGGCTCCCACTCCAACTGCTCGAAAGAGCAATGATGCCCATAGTGAGCAACATAAGCGCAACCATCACTTCCACGAGTGTAAACCCTCGAACTTGGGATGTTGGAACTTTCAGTTTGAATTTGCTTATTCTCATTAATTCCAAGTTGCGCATTGGTGGCGACACCTTCCCCATTTTGAGATAGCCAGTATTCACTAGCCTCGAGAGTACGCATGCACTTAAAGTTTACGCTAAACACGCCTAGAATGCTCGAAAGATTCAGGGCAACTTAAAGTTTAAAGTCTTTGAGGTGTTTTTCACCAGCAAATATTTCGGCCGCCCCACTCAAAGAAGGAAAGTAAATAGACCAGCGCAATTTTTCGTCTGTGCCCACAACGAGAAGTGCTTCGTCGGCAAGTCCTTCTGGAAAGAAGTAAATGTAACCCATTCCGGCTTCAATTGTCTGCTCCTCACGCGAAAGCTCGAGGCGAATGAACTTTAAACCTTTAGGGAGCTCTTTGACTTTTTTGAGAACGCCCATATCAAGTGCAAATGGCCCCTCTTGCGGAGTATCCGAACTTTGTTGCTTCTCAATCTCTTCTTTTCCTTGCTCGACCGATGCGATAACTGTTTGGCGATCTGCGGCCTCTACCCAGTACTGACCGGCTTTGTCTTTTTCAAAAGAGACGGCGAGTCTTAAAATCTTTCCTCTGATTCCTGCGGACGCCCGCAATTCGCGCGCCAGCGGAGCCATTTGTCTAACAGCCTGTTGTAGTTTTGTCTTATCAGAAGACAGGCGGGGTGCAATTGTCGCGGTTACCGCGGCCAATATCATAAGAACAATAAGAACTTCAATGAGAGTAAAACCGCTATTAAGTGGAGAAGTCTCTTTTACCATTGTCCTGCCATATCCGTTGGCGGGAAAACCAAAACCAATTTAATTTGCGCGATGGTGTTTCGCCGCTCTGTTGTCACTCGTGCAATTCTGCCTCGTGCAGGAACAAACGAGCGGGAGGTCAAAACTTGATAACCGATTCAGTTGTCTTCAGAGGAGATATCCGCCGCGTAGCCAGACCCGCCTTCTCTTTTGTCTTCACCAAGCGACCTTAAAGTAAAGTTTGCACCATCTTGTTCATAGATAAATCTTTGTCCCCAAGGATCATCTAAAACTTGCTTCTTCGTATAAGCCTCTGGACCCCAATTAGGGCAGCTCTCAGGCGCCTCAAGAAGTGCATTGAGCCCCTGCTCTGAAGGCGGAAAGCTTCCACAATCGGTGTAATAGGTTTCAAGGGCTCGTTTAATTTCACCCATTTGCACTTTGGCCTGGCTGATTTTGGACTTCCTTAAATTCTTATTCACTTGAGTACCAACGAGCGCCAATATCCCTCCCAAAATCATAAGAACGATCATGATTTCAATGAGAGTCATGCCTTTGGCATGCGACTGAGAAATCTTCTTTAAATTATTGCTAAATAGTTCAAAGGAAATAATTTTCATTCGGCTCTTAACTCCTCAAAAGTTAGTGGTAGTCTTTTACTAGTACTATTGCTTCAAAATAAACGCAACAGCCTATACGCGATCAAAGCAGCGTTTATCTAGCAATATTAGATAGTTCCATCATGGGTACAACCACTGCGAAAACGATCACTCCAATGATACCACCCATTATCACAATCATAATAGGTTCAAGAACACTCGTTAAGGCCTGAATTGAATTCTTGACCTGAAAGTCATACGAATCGCTGACCTGCGTTAGCATCGACTCGATCTCCCCGGTCTTTTCTCCGATGGTGATCATGTGCGTAACAATCGGAGGAAATTCCCCAGACTTTCTCAAAGGTACTGCTACGGATTCTCCTTCACTGATGTTGTCTCTTGCTTCAGAAATCGCTTTGGCAAGCACTGAGTTACCAACCACGTTCTTGACGATATCAAGTGCAGCAACAATAGGAACACTGCCTGCTAAAAGTGTGGAGAGCGTTCTTGTGAACCGACTCACGGCAATCATACGGGTGAGTTTTCCGACAACAGGAAGTTTCAATAAAATGGCATCCCACTGATCGGAGCCTTTTGGCGTGTTCTTCCAGTTTCGAAACAAGAAGGCAAGGGCTAATCCAGAAACGCCAAGTACATGCCAATACTCGACCATGAACCCACTCATGTCGATGACGAGCTGAGAATACCACGGAAGGGTTAGTTCGCTTTGTTCAAAAATTTCCGTGATTTTAGGAATCACGTAAATGAAAAGTCCAAAAAGCATTCCGACAGTCATGATGAGCATAATGATCGGGTAGAACATGGCACTGGCAACTTTTGAATTTAGCTCATTTTGCGCTTCAAGAAATTCTGCTAACCGAATAAGAATAACTCCCAGTGCCCCCGTTGCTTCCGCTGCTTCTACCATCGAAATCTGAATTCTGTTAAAAATCTTGTTGTACTTCTGCATGGCTTTGTAAAGAGGATTACCTTCGTTAACCATGTCTCGAATATCAGTAAGGCAAGCTTTGAGTAGAGGGTGTTCCACCTGTTCAGCCACGGCACTGAGTGATTCCACGAGTGGAACTTCGGCCTTTACCAAAGTGGCTAGCTGGCGAAACATCATACTCATATCTTTAACGCCGACTTTTCCGCCATGAGCAAAACCGCTGCTTTTCTTTTGTGAATGAGTTTTCTTTGCTTTTATTTCTTGAAGAAATACACCCTCTTTTTTAAGTCGGGCGCGGGCGGTACGTTGATTATCTGCATCGATAGCGCCTCTAACTGGCTTTCCGTCGCGCTTAAGGCCTCGGTATTCAAACAAAGCCATAGGTGGTTACTCGTCCGTCTGAGTGTTGGTGAGAAGTTCTTCAATCGTTGTAATTCCAGCAAGTACTTTGCGAATTCCCTCGGTTCTTAGAGTCAACATGCCGTCTTGAATGGCGCGCTTTTTTATAGCACCTCCATCTATTCGCTGCATGATCATTTGGCGAATTTCATCTGACACCATGAGGAGTTCTGCAATGTTGGTTCGCCCTATGTAACCTTTTTGATTACACTGATTGCATCCGACCGCTTTAAAAATAGTGCCCTGGGCCGCTTCGCTGCGCGTGATTTCAAGCGTGGCAAGCTCCGCATCTGTAGGAATATACGGAGTTTTACAGTGTGGACAAAGCACACGAATAAGTCGCTGGGCGGCAACACCCAATAGAGAACTTGCAATCAAAAATGGTTCACAGCCCATGTCGATAAGTCGCGGAAATGCTCCGGCAGAATCGTTAGTGTGAATCGTAGAGAGCACCAAGTGACCGGTCAGTGCGGCGTTGATTGCAATGTCGGCCGTCTCGCTATCACGAATCTCACCAATCATAATGACGTTTGGGTCTTGTCTGAGTATGGCTCTCAATCCGTTTGCAAAAGTCAGCCCGATTTTATGATTCACTTGTATCTGACCTATGCCATGAATTCGTTGCTCAACCGGATCTTCCACTGTGATGATGTTGGTTTCAATGTTGTTAATCTTTGATATACAAGCATAGAGAGTCGTCGACTTACCAGAACCTGTTGGTCCGGTTACCAAGATGATTCCATGTGTTTTTGCTAAGAGCTTCGCAAGCGAAACCAGCATAATTTGCGGAAACCCCAATTGCTCAAGCTCGAGAACCACGTTCGAGCGATCCTGAAGACGCATAACAAGTCGCTCGCCAAATGCTGTCGGAACTGTGCTTAAGCGAACATCAATGTCTTTTCCCGCAAGCTTTAACGGAATCCTGCCGTCTTGAGGGAGGCGTTTCTCCGCAATATTTAGATTGCCCATCACTTTGATTCTTGAGGTGATGGCGTTTTGCAGCTTTTTAGGCGGCTTAAAAATATCGTAAAGTACACCGTCTATTCGAAAGCGCACAACCATGTCACGTTCGTAAGGTTCTATGTGAATGTCTGACGCCTTTTCTTTAACGGCTCTGAACAAAAGAGTATTCACAAGTTTAATTACCGGCGCGTCATCATCGCCAGCTTCTAGCAAATCTATAATGGGCTCGTCGAGGTCGTATTCACCGTCTTCGATTTCATCGAGCCCCTCTAAGTTCGCGGTGCTTTTTTCGTAAACCTTATTAATGGCATCTTGAATTCTTAGAGAGGTTGTTACGACAGCTGCGACTGGCTTTTTAAAAAGCACTCTCATGTCGTCGATGAGGCGAGAGTTTAGGGGATTGGTGACCAAAATATGCATTTTTAGGCCATCATCTTTTAAGGGAAGCACCTCATGCTGTTTTGCGTAGTTGATCGGAATGTTGCGAATCCACTCTGGGTTAATTTCGTTGTAGGGGATGTCTTTTAAGTAGTTGAGCCCCAGAGCATCGCAAACAAATGCAAGAATCTCATCAGCAGAGGAAATGTTCTTTTTCCCAAGAGTTTCCCCAAGAGTTAAACCCTCTTTGGTTTCTAACTGAAAAAGCGAGCTCAATTCGCGTTCGGAAATTGAGGTACTTTTTAACAAGGTGTTGCCAAGACTTTCTGTCGCCATCTTCCTCAGTATTCTACGCTGGGATTTGTAAGAAGAAAAGGCCTAGCATTAAGTCTAGGAGCGATGAAGAAATTGGGTGGATTGAATGTTCTTTTGCCCTTTCAGCTTTGGTGAGTGAGGGCTTAGTGTTGGTGATCACTTGCTGGTGTAAAGGGTTAACAGGGGATCAATGAGGCCTAGATAGTTAAGGTTCTTTGTCAGTATTCAAAAGAACGTACATTTTAAAAGAATGTGCTACTCTACAGAATGCAAAAAATTTTCCATAGGGGGATAACATGGACCGTCGAAGTTTTATTGAGAAGGCTACCTTAGGTGGGGCGACCGTAGTTGCTGCAAATGTGCTTGGCGCAAGCAAAGCGAAGGCTCACCAAACAGAAAAGCATCATCATCATGACATCGAGTACACAAAAGCTGAGAAAGAGATCTTAGAGACTACAGCAGATTGCATAGAGACAGGAAAGGCCTGTCGTGCCCACTGTATTTCTGAGCTGAGAGAGGGGCACGTTGATTTAAAGGATTGCTTGTCTGCTGACGAGAATATGCTGGCTGTCGTAACTGCGGTCAACGAGATCGTCAGAAACAAGACCGCCGGTGCCGCTCACGTTAAGGCGTTAGTGCAAGTTTGTCGCGATCTTTGTGTGGCCTGCGCTGAGGCTTGTAAACCACATGCAAAGATGCACAAGTCTTGTAAGGCTTGCCTTAAAGCGTGTGAAGAATGTGTCAAAGCTTGCGATAAGTATTTGAAAGCCTAAGTTTTGCGATGAGATTTTGGTGGCCGATGCGACCAAAATCTCATTTTTAAAGACCATTGCCCTGGCGAGCCCGAACCTAGATCATTTGCCTCATCAATTATTATTGTTTTTGCTTGGTGCCTTCCACTTGGCTACGAGCATCCTCGAAGTAGTGCCCCATCTGGTCCTCACCGCTTTGCTCTTTCTTAACAAAATCAATCCTGTCTTGAAGTTTCTTGCCTAGAACTTGTCGTGTGTCTTCTGTGTTTCTGAGTATCCGTGGGGTTATAAAAACAAACAGGTTCACTTTTTCTTTTCGAGTTTTTTGCCCTTTGAACAACCATCCTAGTAGCGGAATGTCTCCAAGAATTGGTATCTTTACCGTTTGCTCAGTTTCAAGATCTCTAATCAAACCACCAAGAACTGCTGTGTCTTGATCGGGTATAGCGATCATGGTTTTAATTGTCCTTGTACTAATGCCTTGGGCCGACGCTCTTAGTTGTTCAGCGCGGGGAATTTTGGCGGATATATCATCAACAGCTTGATCGATTTCCATTCGCACTCGGTCGGAATCTGGCGAAATATAGGGCTTAATCTTTAAGCGGATAGTCGCTTTTCTAAACTGAATAGATGTTTGTGCGGTAGCCGCTCCTTGGGTGACATTGGTACCAACAGGGACCTCTTCTCCCACTTCTATCTGCGCCTCTTGATTGTCATATGCAAGCACCTGCGGAGTCGATAGCACATTTGTTTTTGTTGTGCTTTTGATAAAATTTATAAATCCAGTGAGCGACTTTACTGTAACCTGGCTTCCGCCAGCGTTGATCTGTACGTTGCCTCCGTTTGCAAAACCAAGAATGGCACCGCTCGCTCCTATATCTGAAAGTGTTCCAAAGTTGCCAGAGCTAAATCCGCTTCTGCCAAGCCCGTTTGTGCCATCAATAAAGTTGTAGTAAGAAATTCCATAGTCTTGCGAACCTTCGGCAGACATCTCCATGATAATCGCTTCGACGTAAACTTGATCGCGCGGCCGATCGAGTTTTGCTAAAAGATTCAGTATGACTTCGTAGTCTTGTCTTGGCGAAGTGATGATGAGGCTGTTGCTCGTTTCATCGGCAGAAACTTTGATGTTCTTACCTTGTAGACTGCCGGCGGTGGTCTCATCCTGTCCAAATCCCATTGGGTTTGAAAATGCTGGAGGTGGAGTATTCGGGCCAGGTTGGTTTTGGTTGTCTTTGCCTTTTTCTGTGATGCCATTGAGCGTGTCGGCTAATTTTTTAGCCTCACCATGCTTTACGTAGTAAACGTGAATACCGGCGTTTTGATCTAGAGGCATATTAAAATCAAGCTTCATTACGAGGTCTTTGATTTTTTTAATACCGTCTTTGTTCCCAACGATGATGATGCTATTGGTACGCTCATCAGGTATCACGAGCGAGTAGGCCTGTTGAGCCGTACCACTTTGACCTGGAGCCGTAAAGCGTGGCACACCAGCTCTAAAAGATCCTCGGCGACTTCGTGACCTTGAAGGATCATCCTTGTTGATGATTTGATCTATCAAGTCAGCAATGTCTTCTGCTTTCGCATGCCGAATCGGTAGCACTTCTAGTTGTTCTTCAAAGCCAGGGTTATCAATCTGATCAATGATTTTTGTAATCCGATTTATGTTGGCGCCTAGATCAGAAATGATGATCGTGTTGGTGGGTTCATAAACCTCGAACACACCAGCGTTAGAGACAAAGCGCTGAAGAAATTTTCTCATCTCTGTCGATGTGATATGTCTCAGGTGCACAATTCTTGTGATCATTTGATCTGTATTGGGCGAGTAGTCTCCAGAATAAATCTCTAGAGAATCTCTCTGGGCATTTCGCGTAGGGATGATCTTTAGAAACTTTCCATAAGGTACAACAGTGTAGTTGTTGATGGCGAGCGCACTTAAGAAAGCTTTGTAGGCTTCGGCCACAGTTATCTGAGTGGGCGCCATAATAGTGATCTTTCCGCGGATGTTCGGATCAACGATAAAGTTTTTGCCCGTGAGTTCACTAATGGCTTTTACAACGTCAGTGATTTCGGCGTTAGGGTAATCGAAGCTCTCTATGAGGTCAGGGAAGTTTTCGTTCGTGATTTCTTCTGGAAAAGCCTCGCTGAATTTGGGTTTTGTTTGACGTCGTTTTGAGGAGTCGAGTCTTGGATTGGAGTTTGTGCGTGGGCCCGAATCGTTTCCAGGTGGTGGCGGAGCAATTGGTTCATTTCTTGAACCCCCGTCAAAGCCGTCGGGACTAGCATTGGGGTCAAAAGGAGGCGGAGGTGAAAAACCGGGCGGTGGAATGTCAAACTCATCCTCTCCAAAAAAATCATCTTGCGCGAAAGAGGGAAGCGCAAGAAGACTCGCTAAGCTAATGACCATGAGTGTCTTGATGGGTCGGCCCAGTCTTGAAACGGCGTTTTTGTTTTCTCTCGGTGCCATCATCCCCGCCAGGGACTCCAAAATTGCAAGCACCCTGAAGAAAAACTTTGTCGATGAATTTATCATGCTGCCTCCTTGGCACCTTTACCTAATATGCAAATACCTAGCGAACATAAAACGTCAGTTCAGTTGGTGTTCCGCCCCTGTTTACTTGAACGGTGATTTTATTCGAAGTTTTTAAGTCTTTAAAAGTTGCCATTGCTTTTGTGATGCTATCGATGACTTCACCATTAACTTCGTTGATGACGTCGCCTTGTTTCAGACCTAGCTGCGAAAAAATGCTGCCATCTTGTATCTGCACGAGCCGAAACCCATCGATTTGGCCACCTGATCCCGGAATAAAATTGGGCACAGCCGATGCTTGCTGAAGAATATTCGGGAGGTCTTTGAGTGCATCCTCTACGACCTTGCGCTCAACGGTGACTTGATTGCCCTGCTGTTCAATACCTTCCGATGCCGCTTTTTTTGGTGCAGCACCAAACTTGACCGCAAATTCATCTTTGATTTCTGAGTACTCTAAGCGGCCTGTTTGTCGATTTCTAAAGGTAACCTTTTTTCTTTCAATTTTTGTAATAGTAGCAAGGGATTCAATTTCTTCACCTACAAAGTAGGGGAGCACTTTGTTGCCCGCACTTTTGATTTCGACAGTCGCTACCGACCTTAGCGGGTTGATATGAACAATTGTGCCAACTAAATTAATAGGAAGAGTTGTTGGTACAGCCGGCCCGTCGAGAAGCTCTTGTTGTTCAGACACTGACAGGGCATCGGGGATGACACCGTCGGAATCAAAAATATTTCTTTGCGTGATGATATTGTAACTAGAGCGGGGCCGAGTAGTTGCCTGCCTTGCTTGAACCGGAGTTGACGGTGGGGCTGACGTGGGAAGAAATTGATCTCTGATATAGAGAATGGAAAGTTCAGCTACAACAAAAGCCAAAAAAACTGCAACCGCTGGAGTTGATAAGCGCCGAAGCTGCGAGGCCAGTTGGTTTGCGGTTGCAGAAGCAGGAGTATTCAACTTAGTTTCAGAAGGTAAGTTGAGTCGTTTGCTCCAGCGAAGCTTATCCCAGATGCTCAATCAAAGATCCCATCCTTAGAGTTGGGAGTAAGCAGAATGTGTACGTTTGTAGTTACACGAATCGGCTCTCCAGATTCCCTCATGACTGTTTGACCTTAAGCCAGGTGCAGACATCTTTTGGCTGCTTGGCGGTTACCTGATTTAAAGATCAAGAGTCCTATGAAAAGCTTAACAAAATTGGGAGTTTAGCTCATGGTATTTCGGCACTCGACACGACACTAGTCTAGTTACTGAATTTAGGCGAACCGAAGGACATCAAAGGCCTTTAGACTCTAGAAGGGCCTTTAAAAATGCCATTTCGGCTTGTGTGAAGCGCGCACCCTCTGACTGGTGATAAATGACCCCTACACCCCGAGCCCCTACCTCTTGGCTGAGAGCGTACAAAGCAGACGATTCGAGCTGAAGGATTTCATGCCTGTCCGCTACAATAGAGCGTCGTTCTACAATTTGGGTCTCTTGCGAAGACCAATCAATTGACGTTGGTTTTCATGAACCTGTTCGTGACTCACATAACAGAAAGATCTTTCATTTCTGCTGGGTTCTGTCGTCGAAGCTAGGGTAGCTGACGTGCCGGGATCTATCATCACCATGTACCAATTTTCAACTACGGAGTTGCTAATGCGTTTCACTTTTCTTACTTCGAGTCGCGACTTCGTTTTGTTCTCCAAAAGTTTTGCAGATCCCGAACCAACTTGCTGAGTCCAGCGCTGCGTCCTTCGCATTTCGGCAGATTGATACTCAAAACCTGTTGCTTCAAATGAGGCAAGCTTAGTTGCGGAGATTACAGGCTCTTTCACTAGTTCTTGAGAACTGGCTGAAGCTATGCTTCCGGTTGTTGACGTATTCATTGATGAAGTTGCTCCTGAATATGCTACGGAAGGATTTCCTGAGTTCGCTACTGAAGCCGTGTCACATTCTGTCGATCCGCCAGTAAAAGGGTATACGCTTGTGTCTCCATAAGATTTCTCGGAGCAGTTTGATGTTGCCGCAGCCAGCGGTGTAGACTGAGGGAGGGTTTCGCTATCTTCTCTATAAATAGAAGCAGAAACTTTGTAAGTTCGATCGATGCGGATGTCTATTCCGTTTGGTGATTTTGTTGTATGCCCGTAGAAGACTGTAACATAACAGTTTTTGCCAGTGATCGGGTCAAACCCCTCATAGAATCCTGGGCCATCCAAATCAACTATGGGGTTGTTGTTTGCGCCGCCAATTCCTGATGAATTCGCATCAAGTGGCCTTGCAAAACCTAAATGAGGAGTGGGTAAAATTCGCTCGAGAATCTGTATATGAACTTGACGAAGTGACTGATTTTGTCGCCGTTGGATTGCAATTTTTTTTGCAGTAGACGCGGGTTTGACAGAAGTTTTTGTAGTCTTTTTCGAGATGGCAGGTTTAGGTGCGCTCCTTGGAATGGCGGGTGGAGGTGGTTGAGTAGTGAAATCACGAGCTATTGTTGGATTTAAAGCATTAGCAGTGCTTTTAATGCCGTTTAGCGCAGAAAATTCGTTAATATTTCGAGCCGCTACATTCGCGCCGGATATTAAAGCGGCGTTAAGAGTGAGAGCGGCGCCCGTCATGGAAATGGCTGTGGAAATAGGAAGTACAATTTGTTTAAAAGTATTTGATGGGTTCATAGTAAATACGCTCCTTACCCACACCAAGAGAGCATAAACAGTGCCAACGTTCGCATCTCACTTAGTTCGAAGGTAGCTAGTATCGATCTAGTCGTATTAAACCACACCCAAAAGTGCCTAGACTAATAGAGTCTAAACGGGTCGTTTTCCATTTAAAGTTTGTAAAGGGCGGCTTTGGCGACGCGCAAAGTTTCTTCTGGCTTGCCGCCTCTCTAAAAAAGCAGCTACCCAACACCGAAAAATTCCTGAGGTGTTGGCCTCGGGAAGAGCTCCTGTCTGGTCTCTGTGGAGAACTTGAACTGTGCTTACTTTCACTACAGCGGCATTGGTTGAAAGCTTTGACTGATAAAAGTTTGCCGCATTGGCCGGGGCAGGTAGGGGTATTTGATCACTTCGCATTGTTATTCTGTTGAAGGATTATTTAGACGGGCAACCTTGTTTGCCAGTTTCGAGATCTAAAAAATGATTGCTAGCGGAGTCGCAGTAGGAGCCAAGATCAATGTATGTTGAAGAAACAATTTCGTCCCGGTTCAAAGCAGAGATCTTTATCGCACCAGATCGCAACGATTTATGGAAACGAGTTGCCTCTACATTTGCAAGCGAGGCGGTGAATGCAAAAGTACCGACCATGCTTGACCCTTGAGACTTAAAAACCTCTTTCCAATCAGACAACTTTGCTCCTGTGATTTTGTTCACAAATTGAATGGCTACATTTGTTACCATTTCGTTTTTAGTGATGTCATAAGCTTTTACTGAAAAAGTGATTACAAACATACCTTCAGCGGTTTGAACACCAAACTTGGGTTTACCGTTTGTTGTATAAAATTTAATTTGTTGACCCAAGCTGTCTGTCGCATGGGCAGATATCGAACTGAGAAGAAACATAAGGGCTAGCAAGGATTTCACCGAGAGGTTCTTCGTTAATAAACTACGTATTTAGCAATCCTTATACCAAGGGCTGGGTGGGCTGTCATTTCGCCTAAGTCGTTGTATTTCGACCAAAACTCTGGAGGGAAGAGTTAGCAAGTGTCTTCAAATTCCGCACCTGGGCCTATACTGCAATCAACTAGTGTTGCCCAGTTTCTGTGCTTGGGTTTGCCATTTAGCTAAAAATGCATTTAGTCTGTGTTTTCTAGGTGTGAAGGTGACGAAACCGGCGGCTTCGTTGCGGTTTTTCTCAAAGTAGTTGCGGATGTTAGTAAGGGTTTTTCGGCCCCATCCGACAAGCCTAGTGAACGGTCTTGCGATCCAAAAATCTTGGGATTTCTTCAGTCCGAGGCGCTTGTGAATTTCTTCGTATTTTCGGGCCATTTGTGCTGCAAAAAACCTGAGGAATCTAAGAAACTCCCTGCGGGCTTCATCGTAGGGTTGGGATTGATTAGGTTCAATGAGAAGGTGTATATGATCTTTATTGATCGCTTTGTCTTTGAGCTTTAGCTTGTATCTTTTGGCAGCAGTTTCTAAAAGTCTCCCGATTGATACTTGGCTTTTGGTAAACCAGATATTTTTACCAAGTTTCGCCTTAAAAACAGTATGAATAAGCTTGGTCGTATCAAAAGGTCGCTTTACCTTTCTGTAGTGAAGCGAACCGCCGTATTGGTGCTGAGTTTCAATCCACCAAAGCTTCGTGTCTGGCCGTGGTTCCTTGATCAGAACAAGTTGTTTTTTTCGCGAAACACGCCTGAGTTTAGATGGTTTCGCATCCGCATCCACGAGTTGGTTTTTACCTGAAACACTAAGGAGACTTTTGCAGGTAGAATTCTCATGTTGTTTCTTAGATGAAACAACTTTGAATGGTGCGTTTTTCGAATCTGAATGCTTTTTCTTAAATCGTGTATTCAAACTCTCACCCTTAGATTTCATTCGTGTTTTGTCCTACGTCAGAGATGAGGAATGATAAGTTAAAACACGGGACTCTGCAACCTTGTAATACTCCGAATGCTTTGTGTTATTAAATATTTATGGTACCGCTACCTTTTAATTTAAGAAAAGAGACAATCACTGAACAAAAAGTTTAATGAACGAGAAGATTGCTGAGCAAGAAGTCCTTGCACAAGGGAGTTGCTGAGCAGGAAGATGAAAGCCGAGCCATAGGATGTCTGGACAAGAATATCAATGAACAGAAGGTGCTGGAGCAGGAGAGTCACCGCACAGGATGATCACTGAGCAACTAGATCACTGAGCAACTAGATCACTGAGCAACTAGATCACTGAGCAACTAGATCACTGAGCAACTAGATCACTGAGCAACTAGATCGCTGTGCAACTAGATCACTGAACGAAAATATGAAAACCCGACGATGAAAACTGATATTTTTAGACTAAGCAGCCAATGATTTCCGCACTCTACAACGCGCAAGCTATATTCCCGCCAGATACTGATCTTAAGTGGTTCGCCGCACCATCCCCACAACCTCAAGTCAAAGCGAGTTCAATGTCTGGAAACGTACTCAGCTCACCGACACCCCAACCCCAACCGCACCTAGAAATACAAAAAAGATGGAATCACCTACGCACAATGGGATGTTCTAAGGAAAACTGCCAGGCGACCTCAAATCAAGGCGAGTTCAATGTCAGGATCTGCAGTGAGTTCGCCGCCGCCTAGAAAGCCTGGCAAATCTGCTTCCGGTGGCATCATCACATAGAGTGAAAAGGGCAGCTCGGTACGGATGCAGCCACTGGGCGGTAGATTTCTCAATGAATTTTGAAAACTTGGATAGATAAGAGCGAGGCTATTAGATTGTGCACGAAATGCATGGTAGGCCAAAGACATCATGACATCTGGATTTTCATAATAAAAATGGGTCAGATGAGAAAAAGGAATTTCTGAATTCGTTTTTGGAAACCTATTTGTGATCCCTAAAAGACTAGTCCAAAAAAACGTGCTCTGCAGAGTGAGTGAAAAGCCTGTTACTTTGTCGATATGGTATTTCACCGTTGATGTGTTCTGCCAGGGCGCTACACAACCAATCAAGTTTTTCTTACCGTCAAATGCCATAAGAAAGTCAGAAATTGAAAAATTGGGCCATCGTCGAAACCGTTCATTCAATAAGTCTGCGTTGTAATTGAAAGCCATCAAATGGGCAGACGACTTTCTCTTTAAGTAATCCGATAAAACCTCTAGGTCATTGATATCAGCATTACGTACATGAATAGCCTTTACAGGTTTTACGAAAGGCATAAAACCGTGAATGCTTACAGCCTTGAATTTTCGAACCAAGTAGAATCTGGGCATTGCTCTTTTAGGAGTTCGCGGGCGGATAAGTGAATTAAATGAATTCAGCTGGCCCGGGCCGAAAACTGTGAACACATAACGGCAGCCGCGTGGTTCGGTCGATCCTCGCAGCACAGGTAAAAAGTGCTGTGCCCATGTGGTGATGGCTCGTCGGTCGTGAGAAATCGAAAGGTCAGTGGCAAAGCCAATTGTCTCGGGCATCCCGCCCACAAGACCTTCTCGAAAAAGAAAACTACCCATACCGACGATTTCTTTTTCGTCTCTCAGCAAATAACTGTCGTAGTCGTCGGTTTGAAGCCTGTAATGAGAAAAAAAAGGAGGACGTCTCTCTTTAAGTATGTCTACCGAAGATGACCACTTTAACTGACTCCAGTATCGGCAAAGTTCTGCATCATCAGACTCTCTTGCTTTAAAAAGCGTCAACGGTTGCCAGCGTTCCATTGTTTGGCCTTCATGTACTTGGCTGACCTGGTTAGTTGCATCCGGTGTAGACATGGAAGTCCCCTTATTTCTATTCAGTTGCTGTCGCGCGTTGGCAGGCTAAGGAAACTTTTAGGCGCGCAAACTAACAAAATTGCAAACCCCTGCTACCAAGCCCGAAAGCTGACAAGCTTGTAGGCGGGTAAATCCGCAAAGTCGCTTACGGGTGGGCTATTTGGCACATTCAATAACCGACGGTGAAAAGCTAAGGATTCCATACGGTGTCCTTCACATTTCGATGTTGGTTTTCGGCCCGTGCTGCCACGAAAAGGTAATCACTGAGTCGATTGAGGTACTCCACATATCTGACGTCAGTTTTTTCGCTTTCATGCATTGCAACAATCTCTCGCTCGGCTCTACGGCAAATGGTGCGGCAAACGTGCAGGAGAGCCGACCCTTCACTGCCACCTGGTAAAATAAAATTCTTCAAAGGCGAAAGAGTCGCGTCAAATTTGTCGATGTCTCTTTCGATCACCGAGATACGATCTTCAGACAATTGCGGAAGCTTGGCACTTAAAGCCGCATCCTCGCAAGCCAAATGGCTCCCTATAACAAATAGATCTGATTGAATAGCCAAAACCTGCTCACCAATCTCAGAAAACTCACATTTGACATGCGCCAAACCCAGAAAGCTATTGAGTTCGTCAAGTGATCCGTAGGCTCTTAGTCGATAATGGTTTTTAGAGACTTTTTGGCCTCCAATGAGCGATGACATCCCTTGATCGCCTGAGCGTGTATAGATGGCTGATTTTCTTACACCAGAGTTCATGTTGACCTCATGATGTCAGTAGAGCACAAATTAATCCAAAAGTAGAAGGAGATAGCTCAGTCTTGGACTCTAAAATTCCCTTTTTTATTTCGATTCCACATTCTGGAGAGAGAATTCCTCCCGCAGCTACCTGGTTGCAAGGCCTGGATGAACGAATACAGATGTGTGATGTTGACCGTTTTGTCGACCTGCTCTATCGACCCGTTATCGAAGACCTTGATATCCCATCTGTTGTTACTCCCTGGCACAGATATTTTTGTGATTTGAATCGTTCCCCAGAAGATGTGGATGCCAATTCTGTCGAGGGCGCAGCAAATGAGCCCTCGCACCGACGAGGCTTTATTTGGCAAATAACTACGAAGGGGCAGAAACTACTCGATCAGCCCATTAGTCGTGAGGTTTTTCAAAAAATTGTTACTGAGCACTTTGAGCCTTTTCATGAGCAAGTTAGATCCCAATATAAGAGTTTTTTTGAGAAAGGCTTTACGCAGGTGTATCATTTAGACGCTCACAGCATGCCTTCAGTGGGCACGAAGGAACATCGTGATCCCGGTGAGAGAAGGGCCGATGCTGTAGTAAGTGATTTCAATGGTGTGAGCTGTTCGAAACACTTCAAGGACCTTGTCGTTCAATCTTTTACGAATGCGGGATTAACAATTAAAGAAAACTGGCCATATGTTGGTGGTCGCATCACAGAAACCTATGGTAAGCCAAAGCTTGGTCAAAACTGCATTCAGGTGGAATTAAACCGTGCGCTCTACATGGATGAAGAAACCAAACAGCTTCTACCCGAGAAGGCGAAGCAATTGCAGTTGGTAGTTCAAAAGGCCGTCATGCAAATCCATGCGGCCATTGCCACGGAGCCAAGGCGGGCAGGCAAGCCATTCTAACCATGAGGTCTTCGTGACGAGAGAAGTCCGAGAGGGAAGCAATAAAGTGCAAGAGAACGACGAAACACAACAGCTAGAAGGACCTGCATTACATCGAATTAGCAGGGCTCAGGAATATCTACGAATCGGTATTGGTCTCCTTGAAAAAACCTTCGCATTCTTAGCTTCAATCAAACTTGCCGTGATTGTGATAGTGGCAATGGGAGTCGTCTCTGCGTGGGGAACATTTGTAGAAGCTGAGTACGACGCACACACAGCAAAGGTGCTCGTGTACCACTCGCCGTGGATGATCGGAGTGCTAGCTCTTTTTGTCACAAACCTCGTCTGTGTTGCCTTCGACAGATGGCCCTGGAAGAAGCGACACATCCCCTTTTTGCTAGCTCACTTAGGTTTGGTGACGATAGTTGTCGGTGCATGGGTGACAAAGCAGACGGGCGTAGATGGATCTTTAGTTCTTAACATCGGTGAGACTAACAGATGGGTCTCCACAAGTGATATCGATCTCAGAGTGTACGCTTCGCTCGGAGGGGACTCCTTCCGCCAGATTCACCAGCAGTCAGCTGAGTTTCTTCAGTCGCCGCCAACACTAGAAGATCCGTTAGTTGTTGATATCGGAAGCGACATTCCTAAACTAAAGATTCGACAATTCTATCCTTATGCCATCCGAAAAGAGACTTACAAAATCTCTGACAAAAAAGAACCCTCTGTTGCGATGAGCTTCGCATTAGTGGGCCCTGTAGCGAAGGTGAGTCGTTGGGTCTTTTACGACGGCAAACTAGAATCCTCGGAGTCTTTCGGACCTCTTAAGGTCAGTCTGGTTTCTAGTGAATCAGAAGCTAAGACTGCGATGGTAAAATCTTTAGGCGTCAACGCGTTGTGGGTGTGGCTAGCCGCCGATAACGTGCTCGGTTACGCCATTCAAACGAAGGATTCTAGCGCTCCTTTGAAAGTCGCAAAACTCAAAGTCAACGAAGGAGTAATGCTGCCGTGGATGGGTTTCGAGTTTAAACTTCTTGATCTCATCGCACCCGCAGAGCGGGTGGTCGAGTTTGAAAAACGAGAGCGTCCTAGTGAAGTCACTACGTCAGCGATTGAAATCGAATTTGCCGGAGAGTCCCAATGGGTGGGGCTTAATAGCGGTGCACGAATGTTTACAAATGATCTCGGATACATTCTAACCTACGGTAACCGCAGGTTAGATCTTGGGTTTGACGTTGAGCTCAAGGAGTTTCGCATTGGCCGCTATCAGGGCACAATGAGAGCCAAAAGTTACGAGAGTGAAGTATTAGTTCCGGGGCTTGGCGCCTCAGTCATTTCGATGAATGAACCGCTCAAGCATGAGGGCTTTACGTTTTATCAAGCAAGTTTTCAGGAGGACTCAGTCGGTAGGCCAGTGGCCTCTGTGTTGTCAGTAAATAAAGATCCTGGCAGGTTTTGGAAGTACCTCGGGTCTTTATTATTGGTGGTTGGCTCTGCAATGCTCTTTTTAAGGAGACTAAAATGACAGACTTTTCAAACATGGTTCGTTCTTTGAAAACGATATTCGGCAAAAAGACCGTTGCAGCTTATATTGGTTTAAGCTTGTTGTTCACCTGCTCGTTAACTTGCGCGCAAGACTTTTCGGCAATTGGTCAGATTCCGCTTCAAGATGGCGGACGCATCAAACCCTTCGATTCGTTTGCACGTGAGGCGCTTCGGCTCATCTACGGAAAAGACACTTACAATTCAAAAAGCGCAAATGAGGTCGTTTTGACCTGGCACTTTGTTCCGGAACATTGGTCGCAGGTTGAGATGTTTAAGATCAATAATAAACCGCTGAAGGCGCGACTTGAGCTTAACGAAGATAAGTCGCTATTTACACTGAGTGAAGTCATGCAAAAGAGCTCTATCTGGCTCTCTTTGGTGAGCGATGTGCAAGCAAAGCGCCAGAACAAAGAAAAATTGCTGCCGTTTGATCAGGCCGTTCAGCTTTTAGATAGTCAGATAAATCTCTTTTCGATGGTTGCAAGCGGGCATGCTCTCAAGTTTTGGCCAAGAGTAGAGACGGAGGTGACTGGCAGTGACCACGATGAATTTTCGGCTTCTCAAAACACATCTTGGGTGTCTGTTGCAGAAGTTTCAAAAGCCAACGACAGCTCGGCTGCGGACTTTTCTGCATTTGCGAGCGCATTTGTTGAAGCCATCAAAACGGGAAGTGCTGCAAACCTAGACGGGTCAGTGAAAGTGCTTATTTCGAATGCTCGTGCGATCAATCCCGCAGGTTACGCCGACGAATCACTGATCCGAGCAGAGGTTCATTACAACCAGTTTCATCCTTTTAAATGGGCATGGATTCTCTATGCTCTTGCTGCTTGTTTCGTTTTAGCTAGCTGGATTTTTGACAAAAGAGGCCTCTTTACGTTTTCTCTCTTTTTTACTGGCATCGCTTTTTTGATTCACAGTTACGGATTTGCCCTCAGAGTCTTTTTGACGGGCCGGCCGCCTGTATCAAATATGTATGAGTCGGTTGTTTGGGTCGCTTGGGGAGCTGTCGTATTTGGCGGGATCATCGCTTTATCAAAATCAGCTAAGAAGGCACAGAATAGTTCGAAAAAGTTTTCGACGTTGACTGTGCTTTCGTCATTGATAGTCGCTGTCGTCTGCTTGATCACAGCGGACCTTGCTCCTAGTGTGCTAGATCCTTCGATTCAGCCGCTCGAATCGGTACTCAGAAGTAATTTGTGGCTCACAGTTCACGTGTTAACAATCACTCTTTCTTATGGAGCATTCTTTGTGGCCTTTGTATTAGGGGACATCGGTCTTTTTCATTACCTTAAAGGAAAGCGTGATCACGATCCTATTATTCAAGATATTTCGCGCGCCATTTACCGAGCTCTGATGATTGGCGTTGTCTTGTTGGCTGCAGGTACGATTTTAGGGGGAGTATGGGCGGACTACTCTTGGGGACGATTTTGGGGATGGGACCCTAAAGAGAATTGGGCATTGATTGCGCTTTTGGGGTATGTCGCTGTGTTACATGGCAGACTAGCTGGTTGGCTGAAGACATTTGGTTTTATTGCGTCTTCGGTAGTTAGCTTTGGTCTTGTGATTATGGCTTGGTTTGGAGTTAACTATGTATTGGGAGCGGGCCTTCACACCTACGGTTTTGGAGTTGGCGGAGTGAAAGAAGTTTCTTTGTTTGTACTCTGCCATTTCATTTATGTCGGATTTGTCGCGGTGGCAGTTAAGCGAAAGCTCTTAGTGAAAGATTCAGCTTAATTTGGCCATGTCGGCAGAACTTGCGAAATGGCGCAAAACGGCTAACCTAAGTAAATGGATTTTCAGATTGTCCCTTTTTGGGGGGTGGCGCTCTATTCAGTCGCCTTCGCAACGGCAACTCATATAGCTCTTCATAAAAGAGATTCTAAGTCTGCCGCTAGCTGGATAATTTTTGCTCTCGTATTTCCGGGCGTAGGTACGCTGCTCTATTTATTGCTCGGTATTAACCGCGTAGCTCGCAAAGCCGAAATGCTAGCGACGCGCGGCCTTCCTATCGAATTCGAAATTACAAAGCAGAACTCCATTGAGGCTTACGAAAAGGGTTCGGAAGTCTACGCTTCAATGCTTCAGGCCATCGAGGGGGCTAAGCATACGGTTCATCTGTGCACTTATATCTTTGACAACGGGCAAGTGGCAAAGCGGCTTATCGAAGCTATGGCTGCGGCGCAGACGAGGGGCGTGAAAGTTCGTATTTTGCTGGATGATGTGGGGCGAAGATATACTTGGCCCTCAATTGTGGGCTCTCTTAAAAAGGCAGGCCTTGAGAGCCGCACGTTTCTTCCAATTTTTAAACCGGGCACAATTCACTATTTTAATTTGCGCAATCACAGAAAGCTTTTGATTGTCGATGATGAACTCGTGTTCACGGGCGGCATGAATGTTCGAGACGGCCATGACGAAACCATTAAATCGAAACAGTCTATTCTTGATCTGCATTTTTTAATTCGCGGGCCGGTTTGTTTTCAGTTGGCAGAAGTATTTTTAGCCGATTGGATTTTCTCCGGCGGAGAAAAATTCGAAATTTCCACAGACCACGCGTCGGTTGTTCTAGGTTCGCCGCTTCACAATGTTGGCAAAAACGTTGAAACAAATACTGATAAGAACGAGCTACTTGCTAAAGAGAGCGCGCAAACGGATCAAGCACTTGATAGAGGCTTGCCTTTCTCTGGTAGGGCTATACCTGATGGCCCGGGTAAAGATATAGAGAAGATCGAAATGTTATTATTGTATGCCTTAAGAAACGCAAAAACTACGGTCGATATATTGACGCCCTATCTGATTCTCAACGCGAGTTTATTTTCTTCGCTCAGGTTGGCTGTTGTATCGGGGGTGCGGGTAAGGGTCTTACTTCCAAAAAATAATAATCTTAGATTTGTGGGTTGGGCGATGAACCACTTTATAGATGCTCTTCTCGGAGTTGGTGTTGAAGTCGCGCTTACACCGAAACCTTTCGATCATAGTAAGCTATTCATTGTCGATCGAGTGTGGGCGACAGTGGGAAGCGCGAACTGGGATCCACGGAGTCTCCGATTAAATTTCGAGCTGAATGTGGAAATAGCAGGAGAGGCAGCTTGCCAGAGGTTTTCACAGATTTTCGAAAAGAAGTGGCATTCAGCACGCCGACTTACACTTAGCTCATTTAGTCGGCGGCCGCTTTTAAATCGAATTCGAGATGGATTTGCACGGCTTGCGAGCCCTTATTTATAAAGCAAAAGAGTGGGCATATTGCCCTAAATTTTGAGGCGTGATTTACTTTTTAAAATCTAAAACATTTCATTTTTGATCCAATACGCTTGACTCAAAGAGCTCTAGTTTTAGTGTCGAACATGTAGAGAGAAATGATTTTGATGTTCAAAAAGTGCCCAGCCTTTGCACGATACTCGTGCCTTGTCGAAATCAATCGATTTGTGTCGAGAAAAGTTCCATATGAAACGATTCGACAAATAGTTTAGAATTGGGAGCTAGACCTTAGGCCTGCATATGGCGGCCGGAAACCCGCAGCCAGTGTGTATTTGCTGTCTTTTGCATTTTCTTTGTACAAATTCTCAATTTAGATCCAATAAAAAAATTAGATTTTGATCGGTTTTGCGAAATTTGAATTTGGTCCACTGATTGCAATGAAAGGAGGCATAGGAGTCAGGGGAGATTTATATGGACCGAAAACTTGATCAAAGTGATGAATATTTTTTCAGGATCATTCCGCTAGTAGCTATTGTCAGTTTAACGCTTGGTGCAGGTTGCTCTTCACCCGTGCAGTTTCAAAAGGCAAGAACGATCGCTTCGCAGAATACAGACGCCTCAGGGGGGGGCAACGACGTGCCGTCCCATCAAGGTACTCCGCCAAGTGAGCCTCCTAACCAGCCAGCGACTCCTCCTGTGATGGAGACTCCTCCGGTGGTAGTTGCACCTCCAGTAGTTGTGCAGCCGCCAGTAGTCGTTGAGCCGCCAGTAGTCGTTGAGCCGCCAGTAGTCGTTGAGCCGCCAGTAGTCGTTGAGCCGCCAGTAGTCGTTGAGCCGCCAGTAGTCGTTGAGCCGCCAGTTGATGAACCTACAACTCCACAACCACCACCCGATGTTATTCCAGTTCCTGCAGAAAAAATTACCGAAGAGTTTCAACAGAATCCCAACGGCGAAAGAGCCGACATTTTGTTTGTCACGGACAATTCTGTTTCAATGGAATACGAGCAGGCACGACTTGGTCAAAGATTCACCAGCTTTGCGGATCAACTTCGAGATGTTGATTGGCAGATTGGTGTGACAACGACTGACCTGAGTTTAGGGCCCCACTCTACTAATGGGAAGTTGTTAAGGCTCGGAGGTCGCTCTAAAGAAAAGATACTCACTCCGAGAACCCATGACCTTGAAAAAGTGTTTCGCGCAACCGTCCAACGCCCAGAAACTCAAGGCTGCTCAGGAGGTTATGATTGTCCAAGCTCTAACGAGCAGCCGTTGAGAGCAATTATCGATGTGATTCGTCAGCGAAACAGTCACAACGCAGGCTTCTTTAGAGATAACTCTGATTTTGCGGCAGTTATTTTAAGTGACGAGGATGAGTTGAGCCGAGGCCCATCAAAGGCCACCAAAGGTGAAGATGTTCTTAACGCCGTGTATGGTGCATTTGGAGTGGAAAAAGCTTTTGCAATATACTCGATTGTAATCGAGCCCGGCGACACCGCGTGTCTCGCAGAGCAGAACCGAACCGGAGTTGAAGCGTATTTTGGAGTGCTTCTCGCAGAAGCTGCAAGACTAACAGGCGGAAGTACAGCAAGTATTTGTCAAACCGATTATGCGCATCTGATGGCTCGAATTGGTGATCAAATTCGTAGACTCATTAATTCTTTTGAACTCAAGTTTGCACCTGTCGCTTCTACAGTAGAAGTTCAGCTTGTTCCAGAGCAAGAAATTTCTTTTGAAGTTGTAGGTCGTAGAATTAAGTTCGCCCGTCCTCCGGTCAAAGGAAGCAAAATCTTTGTCACTTACGAAAAAGAATGGGAAGACGAACTTGAACCTAGTGGTTTCATTGTTTCTGAATAAATTTAGAACTCATATTAGAACTTATATTTGTGAACGCGTTCTATCCATGAACGCGGGGTTCTACTGTTTTTACTGGCAAGATTTTCCGATTCGAAACCAGGCTGCAAGCTAGTGCGTAACAGGTCACACGACCTAGATGGGCACAATCTGAGAGAGATATTGTAGCACCGAAAAGCCACGATCAACGCCACAGTCAGAGTATGTGGCTCCATGGAGGACTCAATCGGAAGGCTGCATTGATAAGAGCTGCATGTGAATACGCTTGCGCGAAGTTACCCGTCTGCGTTTTTGTGTGGATGTCGAAGTGCTCCGAGAAAAGCCCTACGTGATTAGCCGTGCTTAGAGCTTGTTCGAATGCGATGTTCGCTCGTTTGTGTTCTCCGAGTGCAGACAAAGCTTCGGCTAACCAAAATGAGCAGGCCACAAAAGGATGTTTTGGAGTTCCAAAGTCGTCAGCTCTTCTGTATCGATAGAGTAAATATTCAAAGCCCTTAGTCTGCGGATTGCCAAGCCGTTCAATAACTTTGTCTACCGTTTTTCTATTTGTTTGGTCATTCGGATAACGAAGTACAGTTGCTAGAAGCAACGAAGCGTCAAAAGTAGAATCATTTGGTGAGTTTGTCAGCACGCCTTCGTGTTGGCTTTTTGCGAGTCGATCAAGAGCGAGCTCCTCAGCTTGTGTAATCTTGTTTAATTCCAGCTGGATGCGCGATTGCTCCGCGCAGACTCGAAATCTGTTTAAGCCGGCCCAAGACATAAGGTTTGTAAATGTGTGTTCGAGAGATTGATTTCTTAACTCCCACAGCCCGGCATCTACTTGTCCGACGGAGTCAATAGCAAGCCCAATAAGCCGAGAAATCACGTGAGAGTGTTCACTTGTTCTTAGGTCGATGAATCTTTCGTCATAGTATATAGGCGCCAAGGTAAGTAGGAGCTCTCCGTAAATGTCATTCTGCACATGTTCGCCGGCTTGGTTGTTTGATCTCACAGGGCTGGATCCTTGGTAGCCAGTCCAATTGTCGTGAATATACTCCGGAAGAGGCTTTTTAAGATCCAAGCTGTAAACCGGACCAAGTCGCTCAGAGTCAGCGGTGTAAACCAAATCCAAAAGAAAATTCATGAATCCGAGCATTTCTTCGAAATGGCCAATATTGCGAAATGCAGACAAAAAGAAATAAGCATCTCTCAACCAACAGAAGCGATAGTCCCAATTCCTCTCGCTGCCAACAATTTCGGGTAGGCTCGTGGAAAGGGCAGCGAGAATGGCGCCGGTATCTTCGAAACAGTTGAGTTTGAGTGCTAAAGCGGATCGTATAACTTCTTTTTGAAAGAGAAACGGAATATTGCAGTGGCGAACCCACTGCTCCCAATACAAGCGTGTCTTTGTGAGCTGCGTGTAAGCATTTGAGAGCAAATCATCGCGTATCGAGTCATCCCATGTCAGCGTAAAAACAAGTGGCTTATCTAAGTGAAATGGAGCTTGCTCGTTGACGTAAGTAATTGGTGCATTTGTAGATAAGCGCAAAACCCCTTCAGACATTTTATAGCGCAAATGTGAATTGCCTTGGCTTCGATGAGGAGTCTGCTTACTCCAGCCATTTATGGGGTTAAAGTTTACGCGAATACGGCTCGTGCCCTCAACTGGCTCGACGATTCGATAGAGAGCTTGAGGTCGAAAGATGCGCCCAAATTGGTGAAAACGTGGGCAAAAATCGACGATACGAAAACGACCACCATCCTGAAGACGAAACTCCGTCACGAGGATGTTCGTGTTCTCCATATAAAATTGAGTGCTTTCGTACTTTCCGACCGGTGTGATTTCAAACTTGCCACCATCGGAATCGATGAGCCCGCCAAAAATCGGTGGAGAATCTGGCCGCGGCATACAAAGCCAATCGACGCTGCCTTGGAGGCTGACAAAGGCTGATACATTGCAATTTCCGACGATTCCGAGAGGATACATTCAGCACACCTAAAATGAAATAATTTACACTAACAAGAGTATGGACAGCTATATTACCATGCAAATGGTACCCTTGAGCAAAGTCTTCTACTCAATTCTAGTTTTATGTCTTATACAGTGAGAGTCCAATGTTTTTTGAAAATACAAACAATGAGTTCCTTTACTGGGCTCAAAAAATAATTTTGATTTCCGCAGCAGTGCTCGTTTTGGGAGTGGCATTTGTTGGTGCGCTAAAAATTGTTTTGCGTAGGCGCCTAGCAGATATTCTTCAAGCGCTGCGTGACACGTCTAAAAAGCCGTCGAGGGAGTCAGTGCGCTCCGCACAAGTAGCTCCATTTCAAAAGGAACTCAGAAGTCTCTTTGCTCAGTACGAAAGAAAGCGGTCCAACACCCTCGATGCTAGTCTGCTATTCTGGAACCCTGAAACTCTCAAGGATGTCGTGCGCGGGGAGCTTGCAGATAGGCAGGTTATCGTAGTTTCTAATCGAGAGCCCTACATCCATTCAAGAAGCGACGACGGTGGCGAGATCGAAGTATTACATCCCGCAAGTGGTTTGGTCACTGCGATTGAGCCGATTATGAGAGCTTGTTCAGGTACTTGGATTGCTCATGGCAGCGGGAATGCTGATAACGAAGTCGTGGACAAGCAAGACCATGTTTCTGTGCCGCCAGAGGATCCCAAGTACGTCTTGCGCCGGGTTTGGCTCTCGCCAGAAGAAGAGCAAGGCTACTATTTTGGATTTGCCAATGAGGGACTTTGGCCACTTTGTCATTTAGCTCATACTCGGCCGATTTTTCGTGCTCAAGACTGGCAGCAATACAAAGCCGTCAATGCAAAGTTTGCTGAGGCAATTGTTGAAGAGGCTCAGTCAAAAGATCCTATTGTACTCGTGCAAGATTACCATTTTGCTTTGCTTCCCCAGATGGTTCGCGAAAAGCTTCCTGATGCCGTGATAATCACCTTTTGGCATATTCCCTGGGCCAATCCAGAGGTATTTTCTATTTGCCCCTATAAAGAGGAACTCCTAAAGGGTTTGCTTGGTAGCAGCATAATCGGATTTCACACAAGATTTCACTGCAACAATTTTTTAGAAACTGTAGATAGAAACCTTGAATGCCGCATCGATAAAGAACTTTCGGCTGTTACGCGAAAAGGCGAGGTCACCGGAGTTCAAGCTTATCCTATTTCTATTGAGTGGCCCCCAAGGTGGCTAGAAAATCAACCATCGGTTGATGTAGCAAGAAAAAGCGTGCGCAGCGAATTGGGACTTCCAGAAAGTGTTCGTCTTGGCGTTGGTGTTGATCGACTCGACTATACTAAAGGAATTGTTGAGCGGTTTCTGGCCATTGAAAGATTGCTGGAGCTTCAACCAAAATGGATCGGACACTTGACCTTTGTGCAGATTGCAGCACCGTCGCGTGCACAAATTAGAGCTTACAATGAATTCACCAAAGAAGTCATGGAGCTTAAAGACAGAATCAATGAGAGGTTCAAAAATGATTTGGGAGTTCCGCCAATTATACTTCGATATCGGCACCATGATGCTTCAGAGGTATTTCGATTTTTTCGGGCTGCCGATCTCTGTTATGTAAGCAGTTTGCATGATGGTATGAACTTGGTTGCCAAAGAGTTTTGTGCGGCCCGAGATGATTACTCCGGAGTGCTTATTTTGAGTGTTTTTACTGGCGCGGCCCGAGAGCTTGCAGAAGCTCTCATTGTAAATCCTTACGATATAGATCAAACGGCAAGAGCCCTAGAAGAAGCGCTTGTCATGCCACAACAAGAGGTTCGAGAGAGAATGCGAGATCTGCGAGATCAAATCAGAGAGTACAATATCTATCGCTGGGCCGGTACGATGCTTCTTGATGGCCTGCAGGTAAAACGGCAGAATGAGCTCGTGAAACTTCTTGTTTAGAAGCAAAAAGTTAAAAGGAATACCAATGAAAGTTACCGACGGCGAAAAACCAGTTGATTTGCTGGGCCCTCAAGGGCGCGAGGTTCTTAAGAAACTTGACCGGGCTTCTACCCTGATTGGGCTTGATTACGACGGCACAATCACGCCAATCGTGCGCGATCCGATGGCGGCTGTGTTGTCAGATGAAACCAAAGCTATTCTTAAAAATTTGATGAAGAAATGGCAGGTCGTGATCATTTCCGGAAGAATGCGCAGAGACCTGGGGCTTCTACTGCAGCAGGATGATTTGTTTGTCACCGTCGGTAGTCATGGTGCGGAGTGTACACTCCGAAAGCCTCATGAGGAGTATGAAGAAGAAGTTAAAGAACTTGTTTCTAAGTGGGAAGCACTGTTTTTGGATCTTAAACAGAGGTATCCGAAGTTGATCCTTGAAAACAAGGGATTGTCATTTACCGTGCACTTTGGAATGGTTGACGAGCAGAGAGAAGTTGAAAGCGAAATCGATGATCGACTCGAAGCGCTTGAGGGAAACGCCCGAATCATTAAGGGATATCACGTTGTGAACCTCGTCCCTGCAATGCTTCCGCATAAAGGCGAAGCCCTTGTCTGGTTGATGGGCCATTACAAAAAGCAGCATGCTCTGTTTTTCGGTGATGACATTACGGATGAATTTGTTTTTAAAATGCAAAACCCAAACATTACGGGCGTTCGTGTGGGCGAAGGCGTCTCTACTAGTGCCCCTTACTATGTCAAAAATGTTGACGATGTCATTGCTTCTTTGAAACTGCTTCTTTAAACTGTTGGATCTACCCAACTAGAGCGGGTCGACTTTATTACAAGAAACTATTGGGGAAGAAGCGTCTACTTCAATTAAGAAGAAGCGGAGGAGTAATTGTTGAGAGCTTTCTGCCACAGAAATTTAAGCAAAAGGGCCATTGCAATCGTGACCGCGAATGTGTGCACAAGTAGTCCTACGCGATCTTCAGAAAACAGTATGCGAGCCGGAAACGAGGCTACCAGCGCAAGTGGCAAAGCCGTGGTCAGAATTCTTCTTATCCATTGCTTGTAAATGGCATCGGGTCTTTCACCGAGTTGGTAGAGTTGCCAGCCCAGCTGTTGAAGGCCACGATTGGAATGACTCCAGAAAACGGGGATCGTCATAAACATATTAAAGGCGTAAAAAATGAAGACACCATTTAAAATAAGTACCAAATGGAGCGCTATATCTGGGAATCCCAAAGAATACGGATACTCATTCACGGCCCAAGTATAAATACCCGCGGCCATAATCAAATTTAAAAAAGAGTTTGCAGAAAACTCCCGGAGCGATAGAAAAAACAGACTCGAAACAGGGCGCACGAGGTAGTAATCGAGCTCGCCTTTATTTACGAATACTGGCAAGAACCACATGTTGGTAGAAAAGAGAGTCATGTGAATAGCATCAACAAGTAGGAAGGAGGCAACAAAGATCATCGCCTGCGGCTCTGTCCATCCTCCAATAGTTGCTGAGTGCAAATAAATCACTTTAAACAAAGCGATCTGAATCAGGTAATAGATCGAATCCATTACGATTCGAAAAGTGAAATCAACTCGAAACTCCATCGCCTTTGAAAAAGAGAACTGTAAGAAATAAGCGTAAAGCCTAAGATATCTTTTCATGACGATTTTTCTCTTAGGGCGCCAGCCGCCCACGGAACGCTCTCTTTTGTCTGGGGGGCAAGGCTTCGAACTGTGTCAGAATGTAGAAATTTGCTAATTCCAATAGGCAGAGTTCTTCTGATTTCAATAGGTAGATGTGTCGTCAAATCCCTACTCCGGTATAGATAAGTCGACCGCGGCGCCAAACTAAGTTTAAAATAAATGAGTTCACGGCCAGCCAGCAAAGCGATACGAACAATGCCTTAATAATCAGGCCTTCGCTGACATCTCCCATAAGAATTTTTACGGGAGCCGACACAAATGTCCAAAATGGTAAGTACTCGATTGCTTGCTGTGCCCACGCAGGGAACAAGCTGAGCGGAATAAATGTTCCTCCGAGAAAACTAATAAAGAATCTGTGAATAACCATAAGGCTCCAAACGTTGTCTGCCCAAAAGGCGACAAGCTGTAGGCACGAGGCAATCAAATATTCGTTAAGAACTGCGAGTAAGATAAAAAGAACTGCAAGGCTGACCTGTGATAGCGAGACAGAGAACTCACTTGCTGATACGAAAAAATAAAGAGGTAATAACACAATTAACGATTGCAGCGTGTGAATGAAAGTGTCAGCGATGCGGAAAGCAAACTTGTAGCGAAAGAACCTTACCGGGAAAAGTAGGTATCTTGTAAGAGCCCCTTCGTAGATCTCTTGAGATAGCTCATGATCTTCGTTGCCTCTGGCGATGCGATCAAAGCCGGCGGCTAGAATGTAATACGTGACCATTCCGCTAAGGGTAAATCCTTCGATGGTCGTTCGTCCGCTCGCCTCAAAGATGGAACTCCACAGGGCATAGGCGATCCCTACCTGTAGCAGTGTACTTGAGAACATGCGAAGCCAAAAGTCCACCCTGTAGGCGGTCGCCCTTTTCAATTGCTGTATAATCGCTGCCCAGTACTTACTCATGTTACTCACACAATATTGCTCAACTTTGTAGGCCATCCTTCGGAGTCGCAGCGAATTAAGCCAGATAGTCACAATTCCTTAAATTACCTTGATTTACATTTCCTCAAACATTTAGTCTCTTCTAAGTAGCTATCCCGTCTTTCATGATAGTAGCGATGACCTCTGCAATGTCTTGCTCCACAATTGACAAGTCTTTCACATCAAACCTCGCGATGATTTCAGAGGTGGCGGCTGCAATTTCTTGACGAGGAAGCTGCAAAGATATTTCGTTGGCAACCGGAGATTCTAACTTTCCGTATTTTGAGCCCTCACTCCACAAGTGAATGCCTTCGGCCTGCACCCTCAACGTTTTCTGAAATCCCCATTTACCCAAAACATCTTGAAGAGGGCCGTCGTAAATAATGTGACCTTCACGTATCAGCAAAATCCGCTTACACAGCCGTTCAATGTCTTCCATGTAATGCGAGGTTAAAATCATAGCCACTTGATTGTTGGCCTTGTAATCCATCAAAAACCGGCGAATGGCGTTTTGGGCATTGAGATCAAGGCCAATCGTCGGCTCATCAAGAAAAAGAACTTTAGGCCTATGAAGCAATGCCGCAATAAGCTCCATCTTCATTCTCTCACCCAAACTGAGTCTTCGAACTTGAACTCGAAGTTGATCGGCCACCCCTAAACTTTCAACCAAAAGTTCCAGTTGAGACTTATAGTCTGCATCCGAAAGTTGATAAATCTCTTTAAGTAATAAAAAGCAGTCAGCTGCCGGGAGATCCCACCAAAGTTGCGCTTTTTGACCCATCACAAGAGCAATCTGCTTTAAATAATGGGGATCGTGATCCCACGGATTGTAACCAAGTACTTCTTGTAAGCCGGTGTCGGGTTTAATGATTCCAGCTAGGCACTTTACGATGGTTGTCTTGCCGGCGCCGTTAGCGCCGATGAGACCGACGATCTCTCCGGCATGAATTTTAAAGGAAACTTCTTGAACTGCTGCTTTTGTGACGTATTCTCTGGCAAAGAGGCCCTTAATCGAGCCAACAATGCCTGGCGATTTAGTAGGAACCTTGAACGACTTTGAAAGCTGCTCAACATTGATGAAGGGTTTTTGGTCCATAGCAAATCTGAACATAATTGTAATGAGTGATCACGGCAACCTCTTCGAAAAAAGTTTTCGAGTTTGTCGTGTTTTTAGAAATCAAAGTATTTTCTACATAGGCGGACCACTGTGAGCTCAAATGCCACCACAGCTGCGACTTCAGCGCTAGTTTGGATTCGTAGAGATCTTCGGCTGCAGGACCATTCGGCTCTTAGTTTTGCGACTCACAATTTTGAGCGGGTATATGTTGCCTTCCTCTTTGACTCAGAGATCCTCAAAAACCTTCAAGACAAGGCAGACAGACGGATCACATTCATTGTCGAAAGTCTTATTCAGATTCAAAATAGGCTTCAAAAGGCGGGGACAGATCTGCTCATGCTAAGGGGCGTAGCTTGCCAGGAAATACCAAAGATTGCTAGAGAGTTAAATGTTAAATGCGTCTGCACGAACCGGGATTATGAACCCTACGCGTTGTCGCGCGATCAGAAAGTTCAAGAAAACCTGAAGGAAGTCGGAGTTGAGTTTCGCAGCTTCAAGGATCATGTGATCTTTGAGGAGCGCGAGGTGCTTTCGCAACAAAAAACACCATTTCGCGTTTTTAGCGCTTATAAAAATGCATGGTTAAAGGAGTTTAAGGCCGCTGAAGTTCAGCACCGAATAGTGAAAAAAGGGCCTTTGGCGCAGGCACAAATTCCGAAGTCCCTGCGGAGTTTCGTGGATATTAATGAGCTGGGTTTTAAAAAAGCAAACCTTTGGGTAGAGGCTGGTGAGAAGGCCGGTCTTGAGCGCCTTAAGGCCTTTACGGATGTGATTTCCGATTACAGTAAGAAGCGAGACTTTCCAGCAGAAGCGGCAACTTCAGGTCTCTCGGTTCATTTACGATTCGGAACGGTTTCGATCAGGGAATGTGTTCGGGTGGCAAAAAGCTCTCGGAGTGCGGGTTCACAAACCTGGCTCTCTGAACTGATATGGCGAGATTTTTACCAAATGATACTTTTTAACTTTCCTGAGGTTGTACGCACAGCTTTTAAGCCCGAGTGCGCAGCAATAGATTGGCCGGGAGCGCGCGAAGACTTTCAAAGATGGTGCGAAGGGGTAACGGGATACCCACTTGTAGACGCCGCCATGAGAAACTTCAATGCTACGGGATGGATGCACAATAGGCTAAGAATGATTGTGGCTATGTTTTTAACCAAAGATTTACTTTGTGACTGGCGGTGGGGCGAGGAGTATTTTGCTCGGCACTTGCTCGACTTCGACTTAGCGGCGAACAACGGTGGTTGGCAGTGGTCTGCCTCAACGGGTGCAGATGCTCAGCCCTATTTCAGAATCTTCAATCCGGTCACTCAGTCTGAAAAATTCGATCCGAAAGGGGAGTATATAAAAGCCCATGTTCCGGAACTCTCACGGCTGTCTGAAAAGGATATCCACGCACCTTGGCTAGCAAAGGCTGATTCGCTGACGAAGGCAGGAGTTGACCTGGGGAAGAACTATCCTTATCCGATAGTGGATCATAAAACTCAGCGCCTCAAATCGATCGCACTTTTTAAAAAGATCTGAGTGGTTTTATCTAGAAAACTACTATCGAAGCTTCGGCCTGGACGGATAAAAGGTGTTAAAGTCGGTAAGTACAAAATCTTCGCAGCTGTCGCCGTCCATGACTTGGCTGGCATCCTGCACGCTATAGCGGAAGACAGCCTTCACGCCCTTCATATTCGGACGACTTGAAGATAACGTTAGTTTAAAGATTTGATTGTACGTTCCCGGAGTTTGGCTTTTGAACGCCACTAGGTCGAACAACTCTGATGGTTTTAAGGCATCCATATTAGGGATTTGCCAAACGTTACTCAAAGCAAGCTTAGCCAACTGTTGACTGCTTTCGATGATCCTTATTTGGCACTCCGCAGAGGATGTGCCGGGATGGGCTTGTGAGGAGCTAAAGGCCGACTCAGGAAACGAAGGAGACAGGCTAAGAAAAAGTAAAGGTACAAACCTAAAAATCCTACGAAAAAACAAACTACGTTCAACAAGAGATTTTTTATTCATGGGGCCTTCCTTTGATTCTTCCTGCCACCGGGAGCTGCCTCACGTTACTCCTTATGTCTGGGCTCATCAATGTTGAGCATCCGGGCCAACCAAAAGCCCGAAAAAATTGCAAAAGACTGCTGCCTCAGTGATGATGGAGGGAAGCTAGCAACAAAGGGGTGAGGTCTTGAAAAAGAAGGTTGGTTTTTCTGTTCAGCACCATGTACCCAAGTACTCGGTTGTTTTGCTCGACGCCGTAAAGACGCCATTACTCATTTACCTGGCACTTGCTGGCAACTTTATAATGGTTGTGGCGGCTTACTTGTTTTTTCAATTCGAGCATCTATCCAATGCGACCGTAACAGGCTATGGCGATGCCCTCTGGTGGGCTATTTGCACAGTATCAACTGTTGGGTATGGCGACATAGTTCCAACTACGACTGGTGGGCGCTGGGTAGGAGCATTTTTAATTATTTTTGGAGTCTCGTTTTTCTTAAGTTTTATGGCAGCACTCGTGACCGTCGTCTTTACCAACCTGGCTAGAGAGACCTTCGATGAAAGTGCTGATTAATGGCACCAAGGTATTCTATTTCAAATCTTAGGCATTGATCTACGAGCCAAGAAAAAAGAATAATATGACTTTCATCTGGACATGATCAGGCTTAGAAACTGTAGGCACCAATCTAGCTCTTGGTGTTTTGAGGCTTTTAACTTACTCTTTAAATATGAAAATGGAAGACTGGGCCTTTGCGCTGACCGTTGCGGCCATTCGAGCTCGCCCCGAAGAAATGGATAACTTTTTTAATAAGTGCAAAAAACATCGTGGTTTTGAGCTCGAAGAAATATCTGTCCCAAGTCGATACTCGGTAGGATTTCGTTTTAAAGATAATACGGATCGTTCGTTCATAGAAGGTGTGAAGCTGCTGCGTAAATCGCAAATCGAAGATTTTGTAGTCGGTATATATGATTACTCAGACAATGAAATGCCAGAACAAATCTCCGGAGCGTTCTTAGGAACGTCACGTCTGGTGTTAGTTCTGAAAACAAAAGACGGGGCCAGGGCATTTAGTACTGAGGTTGAACTTGATCTTACGGATCAGGTTTCTGATCTCATAAACTGGAGCAATATTTGGATTTCTGAAGAGGTAACGAGCCAAAATGTCAAACCGCTCAAAGAAGTTGAGCTTGTTGAAAACGACCTCGTGCAGGTTGTGATTCGTGCGCGTAGTTTTTCTGAAGAAATGAACACCCCTTTTACAGAGGCCTTTGCCTTAGCACTTTTTTTTCTTCAAAACCCGGATCTTCATCATCTGAGAAACTCTCAACAACAAATGGATGAAGGTCTTAAGCAACTTGGCTTCTCAGAACTGGGAGTTCAGATATCTCAAGAATATCACCGCCTGCTAGATGAGTTTGTGGGCCTTTCTTTTGATTTCGAGGTCGCAAGGCGAGTGATTGCATTTGCCGTACTGAGCGATCTATTCGGTAGTATGGGCAGTTGGAACGACCAGGTCTTTGACACAGATATCATTCAGAGTCGCTACCTTGAAATCTCCGATTCTCTTTATAAAAATGCGTACGACTTTTTTGTAGCAACGTTGAACGATTCGTGATGTTAAGTGCCCGCATAGAGAGCGAACTGCGGACTCAGTTGCGAGATGTAGAGGCATATACTATAAGGTTTTCGCGAGAGAGCCAATATTGTCTAGTCCAGTTCGTTTTTCTGGGTCTTAGTAGCGGCAGCGAGGGGACTTCTCTGACTTGGCGAGTTGCAAGAAGCTTCACGCATCTAAGCGGAAACTAAGTTCCAAATTTGAGAGCTTTGAACACGGAGGCAAAAAAATGATTGAAGGCATCAATCACGTAACTTTATCGGTAGGTGACTTAGATCGATCGTTTAACTTTTATATGACGACGCTTGGCTGCAAGCCTTTGGCTAAATGGAAGAGCGGGGCGTATCTCCTTGCCGGCGACAATTGGCTATGTCTAACACTTGATGCTCAAACTCGGAAGCTGCCACTCGAAGAATACACACACATAGCCTTTACTGTAGCAAAGGCGGATTTTGAAAAGTTGTCTGACCAGATCCATTCCGACGGCGCAAAAATTTGGAAGAAGAACACCAGCGAAGGAGAATCAGTTTACTTTCTTGATCCAGATGGGCACAAACTCGAAATTCACACATCTGATTGGAAGCAAAGAATAGTAGCAACAAAAAAAGAACCCTACGACGATATGGAGTTTTACGTTTAAGTCTCATGCCAGTGGGCCCAGAACCTTAGAGACAAGATTGGACGAATTTGCTAATAACATTTGGGTGGGGCCCGGTCTTGAATGGGAAATGGAACAGGCACGAAGTCTAACTCGCAATTTGTCTTGCTAAATCAAATAGTTAGAATCGCAACAATCGGGTGTCTGAGGCTTCGCATACTTTGTAGGATACTTTTATGACAGACTACGAGCGAATTGAAAAAGTAATCAGATTTCTCGATTCAAATTACAAGGCGCAACCTTCACTGCATGAATTGTCTAATGTAGCAGGGCTTAGTGAGTTCCACTTTCAGCGGCTTTTTTGCCGATGGACTGGTGCTACTCCCAAATCTTTCGTTCAGTACTTGACTGCGAGGCACGCAAAGCAGTTGCTTTCGGAGTCACGCGACATTCTGTCGACATCTTTAGATTCAGGTTTGTCGGGCCCAAGCCGTCTTCACGATCTAATTGTTTCTATTGAAGCCGTTACTCCCGGAGAATTCAAAGCAAAAGGTTCTGGTGTTGAAATTCGCTACGGATTTCACGAGACTCCGTTTGGTAAATGTCTCTTAGGAGTAACAAAGCGGGGAGTCTGTCATTTGACGTTTGTAGATTTAGGCTTGGCGGATGCAGTTTCACAAATGAAAGAATCTTGGCCAAACGCCTCATTTAAATCCGCAAAAGCTGAAACAGCCAAAGTGATTCGCCAAATGTTTAAAAAATCTAGTGCTGGCAAACTATCACTTTTTGTACGGGGCACGCCTTTTCAAATCAAAGTCTGGGAGGCTCTTCTGCGTATCCCAGAAGGTTCGGTGGTTTCTTATTCACATTTGGCAAAGCTCGCAGGTGCTAAGGGAGCATCGAGGGCCGTCGGATCAGCCGTAGGGCAAAACGCAATTTCTTATCTCATCCCTTGTCACCGCGTGATTAGAGAAACCGGTGCCTTCGGTGAATATAGATGGGGAACAAATCGGAAACGCGCTGTCTTAATCTGGGAACAAGTAAGAAATGAGTCAACTCAAGAGCTACGTTCAACTCAGGAATAATATTTTTCATAAAAAGTGCAGACTCTATGATGGTTTGAAAACAGATTTTCTGTTGGGGATCAACTAGGGCAACGGGCGAAGGTATCGAATTCCTGTGTTCCAAAATACTTTTCAAGAAGAGACTTGCTAAAAATAAATTTGGTGTTTTTTGTACCAGTTGTCCCAAAAGGCCCCGAGCCAAGTCACTCAAATCGAATACGCGCCATTTTGTAGATGGGCTGCTTTTTGCATTGTGATCGCATGAGTACCAAAGTCAAATACAGCTGAAGATGCGCAACAATTTAGAAGAACAAAAACTTAGAAGAACAAAAACGTCCTAGGAGGCCAAAGTGAAAAGCGCATTTGCTATGTTATTTGTGTCAACGCTAATTGTGGGTTGTCAAAAAGATCAAAACAACAATCCTGTTGCTAATGTAGTTGAGGCAGCAAAAGATACCGACTTACAAGGAAAGACCTTTGGTTCTCAGTGTATGGCTAAGCCAATAGACGCGTTATTGACAGGGGTAATGACTCTCGGAAAGTCGTCAATTAAGTCGCAACAGGTAACATACCGCTTTGAAGGTGCGAACGTGAATCGACAAACTCGTCTCTTCGGCACGTCAGATTGCACCGGGGAGGCAGTATTTAACTTTGAAGAGTCTGGTACCATTAAAATAGATAAAGACAGCGTTACGACAGATGGTGGCCAAAACATTGAAATGGATTTTTTGGCGCTTAAGGCTGGGGCTGCTACAGTTGCAGGAGCCACTGCGGCAAATGCAATTAGCCTCTGCGGCATTTCTGATTGGACTATTGATCAGATGCGTGATGTGCGCGCGCAGGCTGGCGATCTAATGTGTTATGGTGCTACGGTGCCTCGACATGTATCGAATGTCTATAGAGTGGAGGCGGGCCTACTTTATTTGGGAACACAATCAAAGGGGGCAATACCTCCTGAAGAGCGTCCATCGTCTTTGGATAAGACGGTCCCTTATCACTCCCAATAAAGTCCCTTTTTCAGAACCCAATAAAGTCCCATCCTCAGAAAGGGACTTGGTACTTATTGGATGCTACATTGAATAGAAGTTCGAGCGATGATATTGTTATGAAACTTATTGGTCGAGTGCGTTCTTCAAGGTCAGAAATGTTAGACGACAGTTGGGGTTCAGAAACGGCAGTAGTAGAACTTGATTCCTTTAGGTTCTCGCCGGACTCCTTGCTCGGGCTCTCTGATTTCTCGCACGCTGAAATTTTATTTTTTTTGGATAAAGTTGAACCTGAAAAAATAGCCAGAGATGCGCGTCGTCCGCGAAACAATACCAACTGACCTCAAAGAGCCGTGTATAGTACTCGCCTCGATACCGGTGAAAGTAGCTTGAAAGATAGAGAATCGGCTGGGGCAGCAACCCCCGCTCGATCGTCAGAAAAATTATCAAAAGTCTTCCTAAGCGGCCGTTGCCGTCTAAAAAAGGATGAATCGCTTCAAACTGGTAGTGAATGTATGCACATTGAATAAGAACAGGTTTTTTCGGAGCAGAATGCACATACTTTTCTAGATCTGTGAGACATTTTTCCATTTCCTTAGGAGGAGGGACGTACATTGCCTCGCGGAGGGTGCAGCCAGGAAAACCAATCCAATTCTGGCTTTTACGAGTTTCTCCCGGTGTGGCATGACGTCCTCGGGTGCCCTTCATTAATATTGCATGGATATGATCTGCCTAATACAAACGGAGGTTATATGACGTTTGCGAAGTTAGTTTTGGCCGGTTTTGCATTGACTATAAGTTTCGATGCTTGGGCCATGGGTGGAGTATGTTATGGAGTGCAAGGAAGATTGAATCGTAATGTCGAAGTACTTCTCGGGTTTTATGAGTGAGGGTTCAAAAGGATTCACCTTGGCGGTGCCAACGGAAGCTAAATGTTTTTTGCCACAACTATTGAAATTTGCCTTTTTTACAGACTCTTAGTTCGCCCATTTCCTGCATTTTTCTCAATACACTCCCACTTCTGAGACGATTAGCGAGTGTTGATTTATCCTTAGCTGTCCACCGCGATGGGGAAAAGCCAAAGCTCGAAAAGCCACTGCCGAGAACATCTTTAAGTTCGAACTGACGGATGTGTGGGTCTCGTTCTGCTTCTCGGTCACGCTTAGATAATTCTCCATCGAGAACATGGTACTCGCTTTCTATTGAAAAACCTAAAACTCTTGGGTGGTCGCCCTCGCCGCCGGTGGTAAAGTACTTTTCGGCTTTAACATAGAAAAAATCTTCGTTACGAAAAAACGTTTTGAAGATTTGTTGACTCTGCCCAAAGCCTGCATTGTTGTCTGTGATTGCGGGGTCAATCGAAAGCGGGCTAGTACAGGTGACGATTGTCATGCCATCAATCGCAGTATTTTCTATTCTTTCGCAGAATTTATCTACACCATAGATTTCTCGCCCCAGCTCTTCTAATACTTCGGCTAAATCGCGAGGTCTATTTGCATCAGAAACCCGGCCATTTTTGACGGCTACCTTGACTGCAACAATGAGGCGCTCGGCTAGTCCGCCTTGATCAGTTCGCTCAGCAACTGCGGCTACAAAATTGAGGTCCTTCTGCACCTCTAACAGACAGGCATCTGCAGTGATAGCTCGGGGCGGTGAGGCTACCTGTGCGATTGTCCTATTTACTTCCGCCGTTTGTTGGACGCTCGAATACCCGGCTATCAGAATGGCACTACAGAATAAAAATTTACGCATAATAACCCCCTATTCACATCGTCACAGTTCTATCCGAATTCTAGGAAAAATTGGTCGGCACGACTGGATTCGAACCAGCGACCTCTTGCACCCCAAGCAAGTGCGCTACCAGACTGCGCCACGTGCCGTTCAAAGCCCGATCAGTGTAGTTGAATTGTTCTTCACACTCAACAGGATCATCACTACAAAATTGCATCAACATGAACTTGAAGGAAAGTCCTAATAACCCATTTTATTTCAAGGAAGTGCCTCTAAAGTAACCTAAAACCCCAACTGCGGGAGCCCGCTTACCATCATTCGCAACAGCGGCCAAACAACTTCTACCGCGATGAGAGCTACTATCACAACTTCAAGAAACTGATGCCTCTTAAAACGCAACATCTCAACTATGACATCAACTGTTTCTTGAATAAGCTTCAGCTTGTACTCTAACACTCGATAGCGGGTTTCGATTTCAAAGTGCTGCTTGAGATCAAAATAGAGTTTTGCAAAATTTTGATCTTCCCAAGTTTCTTCTGGCGAATCCACGACATAAAGTTCAGATATGATGTCCTGCTTTGTGGCAAGGCACGTCCCGACGAACCTTGCCATATCTTTCATTGATAAAGAGGTTTTGCCGGAACTCCTTAAGCTTCTTGAGATACTGCGAGATTCTGTTAGTAAATCTCTTTCGACGATCTGCTCGAAATACTCAATGGCCGTACTTTCGGCAATGATATCGGCAACTAGTTTGATCTTCTTTAAAGTCAGCTCGCGAATTCGAATGGAATCAAAAGTGAGATCATGCTTTTGGCTAACAGGATCTGCTTCGTTAACCTCAACAATCTTGAAGTCTTCAGACGTAACTTGGGGGTTTACAGGTGAGACATTCGATATGGCTTTGATATAGGTCTGCTGCTCCTCCTCCGCGACATTAAAAAACGCGATTGCGCCGAAGTTGTAAATAAACACAAAGCTTCGCTCGCCGAGTTGATACTCCAGTTCCGAGCCCGAAGAATTTGCAGCAGAAATAGGTATGTATGTGGCAACTTGCTTAAGTGCTAAGCGGGTCGATAGATGAAGTGCTTTGAGTACAAAACTTGCGGGCGCTAAAGAATCCATAACCCTAAGCTTATACCCGCAAAACACTCTGGGTCGAGAACCGACCCATTATAAGAAGCTTTATTTTTTCAAGTACCCAGGCTCGAGTGCGGCTGTTACCAGTATCCGCCGCCCCAGCCGCCGCGTCCCATAGTTTGGCAAAACCCGTATCCACCCATTCCAGCACCGCCCATGGGGACGCAGATTCCGCCGCCACACTGTTGAAAGTTAGCTCCGCCGTTAGCCGGAAAGCAGCTTCCTGATACTTGACCACCCCAACCACCGTTAGGCATTGGGCCCATACGGCCGCCCCAACCACCGTTAGGCATCTGGCCCATACCGCCCATACCGCCACCCCAACCACCATTAGGCATTGGGCCCATGCCGCCCCCAAATCCTGGTCCAAACTGTCCGTGGTTATTGCAGGTCCCATACTGAAAACAGGTTGTATCTGGAGTTGCACCAACTCCCTGGTTTTGATTACCGCGAGCGCACCCGATCATTCCAAGAGCCAACAAAACAAATAAAAGTTGAATCCGCATAAGATCCTCCTACAAACTTTCGTAGGAGCAATTGTTCGGCCAAACTCGCTGGGCATTTCAAATCCAATATAAGGTGTGACCAGCAACAATCAGACGCTCAGCTATGTTTTAAGAGCCTGAAGTCGCTCAAATTTGGCGGTTAATAGACGTCCATGACGTAGACAAATAGGCGTAAAACGGCTCCGACCTGCGGGCTACCAGCTGGCCTTAGTCACGCCCGGAAGTTTAGCATCCAAAGCAAGCTCTCTAAAGGCGATACGAGACATTTGGAATTTTCGAAGATAACCACGAGGTCGCCCGCTGATGAGGCATCGTTGTTTGAGACGAGTTTCTATAGATAAGCGGGGAAGATTGTTGAGCTTTCGACGAGCCTCTTGTCTGTCGTCTTCAGAAAGCTTCATGTCTTTTGTCATATCTCTCAATTCCAATCGGCGAGCGCGATAGCGATTGACATAGTCTTCACGCCTTTTCGTATGAACAACTTTTGATAGCTTAGCCATTAGTATCCTTCCCCAATTAAATGAGCAGTTAAACCAGTAACTTGTCACACGTTCACGAAAGCAAATCAAGAAAAAATAGAACGCCAGTGAGACTTGTGCCGTTAGGAGTTTGCCCACCCATTACAAACGTATTTTAAACCCCCGGCTTTCACCGTTGTGGGAGATAGCACTCTCCTGCGGGTGAACTCTGGGAGGGGCCCATTGAGCTGACTATATGGGTGGAGTCACTATCAGTTTTTGCGGAAGGCATATGTGCAACATCTAAAAAAGCGAGGAAGTCCCTACAAGTTCAGCTGCAAGCCATTAAAATTACTAAAAAAACCAGTTTTATTGTTTTGTGAAAATATTTCAGACAGTGACTATGTAAATTGTCGTTTCGTTGATACCAGTATGGCACCGTACTAGTTTAAGCCCTCGTCAGGGGGATCAAGCCTTGCATATAAATTTCTATAGAACGGAATTTCCTTCTAAATCGAGCAAATGGCGACAAAACGCGAAGGGTAAGTGGATGAGTAAGAAATGGACCAAATCTTTAAAAACAGATGTGGCCCAGGCGTTTTCTCATCTCATTCTGATGGCGATTATCACTGTGCTTACCCTCGGCTATCACCCGAAAGCCTACTCTGATACTGAAGCGAATCCGATTGTAAGGCCAACGAACCCCAGATCAGCAGGAGCAACTGAGCGTACTGGGGTAAATCCCAACGCACAAACCCCCGGCACCATTGTCGACAAGGTCGCTCAGAGAATCCAGTTTTGGTCAGAAAAACCTAAAAACAACGATCAAAGCCTAGCCGCTGACATCGATATCGTGTTTTCAAAACCTCAGGAGCGAGCGCGGAGCTTCTTAGATCGCGTGGCAGCGCTGAGAGAATTTGGAACTGATGAAGGCACTTCCTCTTTTGGTGCAGCGGGAATAACCGTGATGTACACGGGGTCAGACTCCCCCTATGAAAGCAATGCCGGTCAATTGCAGGCAGATAGAGAAGCAGGGGATTCTGAGCTTTCTACTCGCGGGCAGAGCTCCCGCGCTCAGCATAGAGCCGCCAAAATGAAAAATGTTCTTAAAGGTGTTTCGGGTCGATGGCCCCGCCACTTTGGTGAACTTCGTCAGCGCCTTTCTACTTTGAGTGAAAAAACACTCGAAGAGCTTATGCCCTCATCTTTACAGCCGAATGTAGGCATAGTAGAGAATAGTGCCTTTGTTGCTTTAAGATTCTTCGGAAACTTCTTTATTTTTTCTTGCAGCAAGTATCCAGGAGGCATTGCTGCTGTCGTAGGTAATCTGGCAACTACTCCTTTGGCCTTTATTACATCGAATCCCGCCATGCTAGGCTTTGGCGGGGCGGGGGCTTCAGCGCTTATTCAGATGTTCCCTGGTTTTTTCAATCAGCTTTTACGTGTCCGGGATTTTAGGGATTGGTTCATCCGCCAACTCGATAAAGCTTATTATGGCATAAGAGGATTACCTAGTCAGACTCAAGTGGGTGAGTCGAGCAATTCAAATGAGATCAGTGCAGAGCGGATTAGCGCAGAGCCCGTGTATCAATTGATTCGTGGGTCGACGTCGCTTGGTCTTGACATTGGCGAAGGTCTCGGGCGCTTTTTCGCCATTGAAGTGCCGTTTGTGTTGGTGCTTCTATCTTTGCAAGTGTTGCGGGGCCTTGGGGGTTTTGAGACTCCTCCTGAAGTTATAACAAATGTTTTCTCGAATGCTTTTGGGGTGCTTTTCACATACACGTTAGTGGCAGCAGCCGCACAAAATACGCTCGTTCAGTCGCCTATAGACAATATTACGCCAGCCTTCGAGGACCGCCTGATGAATGAGGGCAAGGTATCTCGAATTGCGGTGGGTAGGATAGTTCGAACTATGATGCTCATGAACTCCCTTTTGTGTCATATATTATTATCTATGGCCTACTTGCACTCTGGTGATCCAAGTATAAGTGGGCAGGGTTTAACCAGCTCTGACCTCGCAAAGATGGCTATGTTTGCGATTGGGGTCACAGCTTTCTCAATCTATTCGAAAATGAAAATAAGGGATGCTCCTGAGACTCTGGTAATTAAACAAAGCTGGAACGTGTTGGTGGCTCGCCTACAACTTTACACTTGGGGTGTTAATCGTCGTCTTGCGAATATGATGAAAGATGCACCTTCGCATGTAAGAGCGAGTCTTAATGCAATCACCTCGGGTTTGTTCCCGCCTTCAGATATCCAAGAACAAGAAATCATTTCTTTTGCGCAGTCTTTTGGAGTCCATGTGGGCTCCATCGAAGATCGCGAAATGGGAAGGGCGCAAGCCAAACTGGATGTGGAATCCTCCGAAGCCGAGGTTGTGGAAGCAATGTCGATATTGGCTAATAATATACGACTTGAGGGGCTAAGTGCAGCAGCCCCACGCGAAGGCGGCTCACCGTTACCGGTTATTCCACCAGGTACTACAAGTGGTCATCGAGCTGCCTCGGGGCAGAATGCATGTGATGGGCTTCTTTAAACATTTGTGTCGGTTGATTGAACTAGCTGAATTAAATTAGTGGAAGCGAATTAGCTGAAATAAATTAGTGGAAATACAAACTTTCGAGCCGGGCTTTAATTTGCTTGATACCAAGATAGTTTCCTGTGGCCAAAACGCTTGTGTCGCCGCCATTTTCAGAATCGTAAAGTTGAATCATGTTTGTGCCCGAAGAGTCGCTCACGATAAGTCGTGACGTGACGCCTTGATTGTCGAAGTCGATTTGCAAGGAAACTTTTGTGGATGCATTAACAAGAGAAAATGCGCTCGAGATTGAGTGTTCCACGCCCGACGGGCTTAATAGATTTGCATGCAGCTCATTTTGTACTCGGTTGAAGGTGAGCGAGTAGCCTTTGCTTAGCCCCCTATCACAATAGAGGCAAAGCTGAACGGATCCAGCATCTTGCAGTGAGAACTCAACACCAATGGTTTTTCTTGAAGATACCGGGCCTAGGGGTTGGGCCGTGATGCTGGTCACATCACCCAAATCGGAATTACCATTAAGTATAATCAGATCGGGCTTGTTGCTCTTCTTTGCCTCCTCGGTTTGAGGAGCGCACCCGCCTAGCCAAAGTGTGCATATTAATAAACCAAGCCCGACAAAATTTTGAGTTTGAGTAGTCATGATGCAAGGTTAGAGCAAAATCGAGTCCAACATGTCAACCAGCCTGCGGGCTATTTGCTGAGAGGCACCTCTTTTATGCAATATGAGATCGTGTAGCTCAAATCTAAGGGTTTCGCGCCGGTTTTTAGCCAAAGGTGGCACTTTTTGGCAGTAGGCATTGACCCAATCGGAGATTTCTTTTTCGTCATTCACAATGGTGACGGCTGGGACTTCCAGATCTTTGAGATAAGTCTGTTTCAGCCACTGTGACTCCGAATTCTTTTCATGTTTGGGACCAATCGCGACGAGACATCCTGCGGCAGTCGCTTCAAGTACACTGTGGACATGTCTTGAAAAGGAGCCTCCGACAAAAGCGAGATCAGCGATTTGATAAAGCGAAAAGAGATAACCTTTTTCATCGACAATAAGGTCTGAAGCCTTATTGAATGCGCTCGCTAAAACAGCTATTTGAGGCGCAGTTCCTTTCGTTGATGTCGATGTATCTTGCTGATGCACCAAGGCCAGTATTTCGCTGGCAATAACAGGGGATCTCCCGAGTGATTTGAGCTTATCTCGGAGCTTAGACGTTCCGATGGTTGAAGGCTCGTGGGCGACCCAAATTATCTTTAAGGTATGCGTAAATTCTTTAATTGCATTTAGCCAAATAGCTTCGTCTTCGGGCCACGTTGAGCCAAGAATTAAGCAGGTTTCATTCGCAGAACTAATCAACTGAGACTCATTAGTCGGTAGGGGATGAATAGTGGACTCGCTGAGTTTCAACAGTGCTTGATCGACGCGAGGGTCGCCTAAAATATTTTGTACTGCTTGAGTGCCTTTCCCAGCGTGAAGACCCTGGGGCACTTTGTGGGCCCAATATACATTGTCGAGCTGTGAATATAGCCACGAGCGCCAAAGATTCATTCTAGGCCAGGAGCAGGCAAAGAGAATCGTTGGTACGTTCTGTCGTTTTGCTTCAAAAATCATTTGGGGCCAAATATCTGTGCGAGCAAACAACAAAAACTTTGGTCTTAGAGTTTCGAATATTTGTCGCATTCTCTTTTGATCAACAGGGTTCATAGCTTCGCAAGCATCAACTAACGGAGAGCTTTGAATCACTTTGGCGTAGCTTGAAGAGGTGAAGCTGACAAAAATAAAACTATTCGGCTGAAGAACCTTGAGCTCTCGAATGACGCCAACAGCATATTCAAATTCGCCGGATGCACTGTGAAACCAATAGGCGTTTTTGTGGGATAGAGGCCGTGAAAGCGGTTTCAACTGTGTCCGGTTAGCAGCAAGAGCATTCTGAAGTTTTTTTGGCGACAATCTGAGTATTAAACTCGAAAAACGACTCAGAAAATTGAGGGTGGCGTAAACGAGGAAACTCAACGAAGGTACCTCGTGAGCTCATTTTGAACCTCAGTAGGCTTGATACTTTTTAAACACTTCTGAGTCTCTGGGTTTTTACATCTTGATCTGCCATCTTTGCTGCAGGGTCGACACCAAAGAGAAGCCTTTAGATTGACGGAGTCTTTAAAACTTGTTTCTCCAAAAGCAGAAGGTCCAATTAGGCCAATACTTGGCTTAGAAAGAGCATCTTGGGCGTGTAAAAGTCCTGTATCATTGCTAACCGCCAATTTAGTAAGTGATGTGGCCGCAAGACTCTCTGTAAGAGTTAACTTTCCTGCAAGCGAAATGATATGAATGTCGTTTTCTAAAGAGCTGCAATCCGCCGCGAGTTCGTGGCAATGTTGATCACTGCCGCCTCCCAGCACGATCCAATATTTGTGCGAAGACTCTAAAATCAATGATTTCCAGTACTCTTGTGGCCAGCGCTTTAGTGGCCAAGCAGCGACCGGAACAATGGCAACAGCATGATGAATCCATGGGACCATTTGGGTCAGTTTAAGCTTAGTTTCGCTTGGTACCATGATTGCGGGGGTTTCAAAAAGCGGATCAAAGAACGCCTTCGGTTGATCAAGGTATACGGCACACGTTTCAAAGTTTGAGCGCAAGAACGGAATAAGATACGTCATGGCGCCATGAAACTCTTCGGGGTCAAACAGATTCTTTTGAAAACGAAAGAGAAGCCAGCGCCGTATTCGTGACTTCGGCCGCACAATTACTTGAGGGGCTTTAAGGCGAAGTCGAACAAAAAAACTGCGAAGATTGTTATGGGCATCATAAACCAAATCAAAATCTAATATAGAAAGCTGTTTGATGACTTTTTGCAGTCCTTTAAAGCCCAGTCGGCGATCGAGAGACACGACTTGATCTATATAAGGCGACAGGCTCACGATTTCTTTAAAATCGGATCGCACTAGCCAGGTAATCTCGTAGCCTCTTTCCTTGAGAAACTTGGCAGCCCAAAGACACTGAAGGATGTCGCCAAAACTAGAGAATCTTACAATTAAAGCTTTTTTCACTGTTTTCAGAGTCTTGAGTCCTTTTTAGAGGAAGTTTAATTCGTAAGCCATTGATTGAGCAAAAACAAAGCACTACTCGAGCTCTTGCCGTCCGGTGTTATCGTGCCAGCTCATTGTAAGCTTTCTCCGAAGCTGATAAACCTTGAGCATTCATGGATTACAAAAGTGCAGGGGTTGACATTGGTAAGGCAGACCAGCTGGTCGAGTGGATATCTGCTCGACTCAAAAACCATCCCATTCATAAAAAGGGCACTCTCTCAGGCGTGGGCGGCTTTGCCGCATTTTCGGAGCTACCGTTTTCTGATTACAAAAAGCCCATTCTAGTCACTTGCACCGACGGAGTGGGTACAAAGGTAAAATTGGCCAACCATTTCGAGAATTTTTCGGGCATTGGGCAAGATCTTGTTGCTATGTGTGCGAATGATATGGCCGTCTCAGGCGCTCGGCCTTGTTTGTTTTTAGACTACTTTGCCACCTCCTCCTTGAGTCTACAAACGGCTCAAGAAATTTTAGAGAGTATTTTTGTCGCCTGCGAAAATATCGATACTGCAGTGGTCGGCGGTGAGACGGCGGAACTTCCTGGGCTCTATCAGCCGGGCGACTTTGATTTAGCAGGTTTCTTAGTGGGTCTCATCGAAAAAGAAAGATTAAGTTTACGGGAGTCCGTCAAGGCCGGCGATTTGCTGATTGGCGTCGCCAGTAGTGGTTTTCATAGCAATGGGTACTCTTTACTGCGAAAAATTTTTGAGAAAGATTTGGCTAAATATGAGGCCGATCTTATGGAGCCAACTCGTCTCTACGTTAGCCTTTTATTAGATCTTTACGATCAGGAACTTATTAAGTCTGCCAGTCACATTACCGGAGGAGGCATACTCAATGTACCCCGAGCGTTCAAGGACGGACTTGCCGCAAGAATAAATGGTTGGCCTCTGACAAAAATCTATAGCGAGTGTCAAAAGAGGGCTTCTATTGATAACAACAAAATGCTTCGCACCTGGAACTGCGGGGTGGGAATTGTTTTAGTAGTAGCCCAAGAAGTGCGTGTTGCCGTTGAAGAAAAAATTGCAAGACTGGGTTGGGCTTCGTATTTGATTGGCGAAGTGATCGAGGCCTCTGCCCAAACAGAAGACAGGCTAGATATGTCTGGCTTCTCTTGGTTAAAGGAAGAGCAACGATGAGGCGAGAGCATTGGCTGCTTTAAACTGGGCTGTGTTCGTATCTGGGAGTGGGTCGAATTTAAGGGCCATATTGGATATGCATCGTGCACTGAATGTTCGACTTTTAGTAACGCAGCGAAAACTTGCCTACGGCGTCAAGAGAGCAAGAAGAGCTGGAGTGCCGGTGTGGCACTTTGACAAAGACAAAACTTGGAATCAACTAGATGCCTACCTTAACGAGCGCGGAGTTAATGCCATTTTCTTGGCGGGGTTTATGAAGATTCTGCCAGCTGATTTTGTGAGCAAGTGGAATAGGCGTATTATTAACGTGCATCCTAGCTTGCTTCCGCTTTTTCCTGGAGTGAGTTCGATTCAGAGATCCTTTGAATCAGAGTTTGCAATGGGAGTTACCATTCACGAAGTAAATGAAATTGTGGATGGGGGCAAAGTGTTGATCCAAAGGCAAGTCAGAAAGTCAGAAAAGATAGAAGAGGCCGAAAGATTAGTGCATCTTAAAGAGCATCAACTTGTTCAGAAAGTGGTGGAAGCTTGGATACCAGAGCAGATGTAGTTATAGTTTCCATTTTTGGGCGAGGCGCTTGGCTAGCGAAGCGTCTTAGAAAAACGGGCATGCAAGTGTCATGGATAGATCTGACAAGTTGCCTCGGAAGTTGTTCATCGGAAGATTGGGTCGGGCCTTTCGCCTTTTTTAAGCCGAGCTACGCTCTAGAGGACGCGGCCGATTACTTTAGTGATAACTCTCAGTATGAGGATGTTTCCCAGGGTCTATCGGTTTGGACTGCTTCGGCACCGTTGGAATTGCGCGGCGCAGTTGCCCAGCATCAGTGGACTTCGCGGTTCGGGTTGGCAGGCGATCTAGATCACCTTAAAAAATTGAACGATCATTCCGTCCTTGAAAAGGGCGTTTGGAAAAATCTAGTGAGTCGGCCCATCGAAGACAATTGGGTGTTTAGGTTTTTGCTCACAGCGGATGCCATTAGTGTCAGGGAGTTCAAAGATATGTTGGAGCCGATGGCATGTCTTCCTTTGGCGGCGAGCATTCAGCACCGCCACTCCTCTAAAGACTTTGTGAATCAAGTGCAAGAGAACCTCAGAAAAGAAGATGTTAACGTTATTGTTTCTAACAAATTGTTAGACTTATCACTCCACGGTAGGTTTTTAGACGGTGTTGAAATACAGGCAGACCGATCGGGTGTTGTTTTAGGGAAGAATTTCGTACTTTGCTTAAGCAGCTGGGAGCTCGACTTCATCTTGAGTAAAGGCGTTCGATCGGTCTATACAAGTTTCATTGAGCCCAAGTGGGTATGGACACGATTTAGAGTTCGCTTTGATAAAGGAGAATGTCATCGAGATTTACCGTCGTATATTTGGATTGTTAACGACGAGGCTCAAGACTTTACCCGCGAGAACTTTATGATCGTCGAATCTTCCGATAGGGCAGAGGACTATGACGTTTGGGTTAGGCTTCCTTGCTCACAGAGAGTGCAAAGAGGCTATCACGAACGCATGGCGGAGATGATTGTTCGTAATTTAGAGAGCCGCATCCCGGCCTCTGAAGTGAGTGTTATTGAAATGCCTATGGAATCGAGAAAAGATTTATCAGAATTAGGACCGTCTCTTTTTGTGCATTACTCTGAAGCGGACATATCGCGTGATCCGCGAACCCAGATTCGAAATCTCTATCTTTCTCAACCCGAGGTTTGGAGTCAAATTTCCTGGCTCGGATCCCTAAAGAAGGACAAGAGTATTTTGGATAATCTGACCAAATGGTGGAGAACAGAACAACAAAAGAGAGGAGAACACCTCAGTGATAGAGCGTTACACCCGAGCTGAGATGGCAAATGTTTGGTCAGACGAGTCCAGATGGGCATCGCTTCTTGAAGTAGAAAAGGCAGTTGCACGCGTGCAGGCTCGTATGCGAATTATCCCGCAAAAGGCTTCTGCGAAAATTCAAGCAGTTAATAAATTAAGTTCGGCTAACATTAAGAAACGAGAGCAGATCACTAAGCATGACGTGATCGCATTTGTTCAAGAAGTTGCCGATAAGGCGCAAGATGCCGGGAGATATGTGCACTTTGGTTTAACATCTAGTGACGTGCTCGATACAGCGATGAGTCTTCAAATTAAAAGGTCATGGAGTATCTTTTCAGCAGAGCTGCTAAAACTAGGTCGTCAGTTGAGCTCGATGAGCAAAAAGTACAAAGATGTTGCTTGCGCAGGGCGTACCCACGGGATGCATGCGGAGCCAACAACATTTGGTTTTAAGCTGGCGGGGTATTTGAGTGAATGGATTCGTCAATATACGAGGCTTGAAGTCGCGTTTGAAGAAGCTAGCACTGGCAAGCTCAGTGGGGCCGTTGGTTGTTATTCGAATTTACCAGCAGAATTAGAGACAAAAGTTTGTAAAGAACTTGGTCTTAAGCCGGAGTGGATTGCGACGCAGGTAATCCCCCGGGACAGACACGCCCAATTGTTTTCAGCCCTTGCCGTTTACGGCGGGTTTATTGAAAGATTGAGCGTGGAACTTAGGCACCTACAAAGAAGCGAGTTGCAAGAAGTCACTGAGGGATTCAGCAAAGGGCAAAAAGGCAGCAGTGCCATGCCTCATAAAAAAAATCCAATTTCTGCAGAAAACCTTACAGGAATATCTAGGCTTTTGAGAGGATACGCACTCAGCGCGCTTGAAAATCAGGCTCTTTGGCACGAAAGAGATATATCTCACTCAAGTGTTGAGAGAGTGATTTTACCAGATGGCATGATACTCGTGCACTACGCGACAGCAAGGTTAAGAGAGCTATTAGAAAGTCTGAAGATTAATGATTCAAAAATGGCAGAGAATATGAGCCTTTCGCGCGGTATGTTGATGAGTTCGCGACTCTTAGTTGAGATGGTCTCGAAAGGTTTAACTCGGGAAGAAGCTTACGAACACGTTCAGTCGCTGAGTCATAATCTGGGTCGTGATCAAAGTCTTAGTGACGCCTGTCTTGAAGATCCTGTAATGCGAGAACTCTTTTCTCGGCAGGAGCTTGCAAAGATTTTTGCCCCGTCAAAGGCAAGCGCTACAGTCAAAGAAAAGATTCAGTTTGTTTGTAAAAAGTTCGATGAAATTTCGAGATCTCATCGTCGAGGTAACAAGTGAGCGGCAAACTAATATACGAAGGCAAAGCCAAACAAGTGATTAGGGGCGCCAGCGAAGCTGAAGTTATTCAAGTCTTTAAGGATTCATTGACTGCTTTCAACGGTAAGAAGTATGCCGAAGTAAACGGCAAGGGGGCCATTAACTGTGAGATATCGTCGCTTCTATTTCAGTATTTAACTGACAAGGGAGTAAAAAATCACTTCGTGAAGTTTGAAGCGCCTAATCGCATGACCATTAAAAAACTGAAAATGATTCCGCTCGAAGTTGTGATCAGAAACACGGTTGCAGGATCGCTCAGCAAAAGGTTTGATCTTTTAAAAGGCGGCCGGCTAGAAAACCCTTTGTTTGAAATGTATTACAAGGCGGATCGATTGGGTGATCCCTTCGTCAGTACGGAGCAAGCAATATGCTTTGGCTGGTCAAATGCGGAAGAGATAAAAAGACTCACCAACGTGAGTTTCAAAATAAACGAAATTCTTCAGAAGCTTTTCTTGGCTGCAGGTATTGACCTTGTGGATTTCAAACTGGAGTTTGGGAAGCAGGGTTCAGATATTTATTTGGGAGATGAGATTAGCCCAGATACCTGTCGCCTGTGGGATATTTCAACGAAGCAAGTGCTTGATAAAGACGTCTTTCGAGAAGATTTGGGCGACGTTTTGGTGGCTTACTCCGAAGTGTTAAAACGACTTAAAAAAGTGCTGACGTCTGCGTGATGAATACAAGTTTGGGCCGTGAGCAAATCTGAGAGGTACAAAAATGAAACTATACGCAAAGGTGATGCCGCGAAAAGAAGTGTTAGACACTCAAGGACGCGCCGTTGAGAACGTTCTTAAGCTTTCGGGTTTTGAGCTTAAGTCCTGCCGAGTCGGGAAACTCATAGAGGTGGATTTATCAGAAACAAATCGCGAAGCGGCGGAAGAGAAGTTACGAAAAATGAGCGAGTACGTTCTTTTCAATCCGCTCATAGAAACTTTAGAAATTGAAAGTTTACCATGACAGTTGCCGTGGTTCAGTTTCCAGGTACAAACTGCGATAGAGATGTGTTTCAAGCCATTGAAATGGCGGGTGGACGCCCAGTGTTTTGGTGGCATAAAGACAAGCCCGCAGCCGAAAAAGTGAGCGCGATAGTGATACCTGGTGGTTTTTCTTACGGAGATTATCTCAGATGTGGCGCCCTTGCGGCGAAGTCGCCAGTTATGTCTGAAGTTCTAGATCGACAAAAGAAAGGCGTGCCTGTTTTGGGCATTTGTAATGGCTTTCAGATACTCTGCGAAGCAGGTCTGCTTCCTGGTGTGCTTCTTAAAAACCGGCATCGTCGATTTGTAGATGGTTGGACTTCTTTAAAGCGGGTTGCTTCCGACTCTGTCTGGACAAAAACAGTGCCTGAAACACTTTCGCTTCCGGTGGCTCACGGAGAAGGTTGTTTTTACGTTGATGATGAAACGTCAAAAAAACTTTTCGAACAAGGCCAGGTCGCATTTACTTACCAGAGTGATGTTAACGGATCCGTGGCATCAATAGCGGGAATCCTATCTATTGACAAAAAAACCCTGGGCTTGATGCCGCACCCGGAGCGTGCTGTGACAAGCTGGATGGGTTCAGAAACTGGTAAGCATTTTTTTGAATGGTTGTCCTAACCAGAGGTGATTGATTTGAATCTAGAAGAACAGCTAAAAAAATTTCGACTCTCTAAGAGCGAGTACGAACTTATAACCGATTTACTTGGTAGAGGACCTGATGGGCTTGAATGGGCTGTTTTTTCGGCTCTTTGGAGCGAGCACTGCAGTTACAAGAGTTCAAAGATTCACTTGAAAAAGCTTTATAACAAAAGTCGACATGTTCTTCAGTCGATGGGAGAGAATGCCGGAGTTGTCGATTTGGGTGAGGGCGAGAAAGTGGCTTTTAAAATGGAGAGCCACAATCATCCCAGTTTTATCGAGCCTTTTCAAGGCGCGGCAACTGGAGTGGGCGGAATTTTGCGTGACATTTTTACTATGGGCGCACGTCCTGTCGCTCTCGCAAATTACCTCGCCTTCGGAGATCCTAGTTCGGCATTTATGAAGCGACTTCTAGATGGTGTAGTTGGCGGAATATCTGGATACGGTAACTGCGTAGGTGTTCCGATGCTGACTGGACAAACTTTGTTCGATACTGGATATGATGAGAACATATTAGTGAATGCACTGGCAGTCGGCCTTTTTTGTGCGGACGATCCTATTATGTCAGCGCGGGGAGCGAAACCAGGTTGTGTTATTGTCTATCTCGGGGCCCGTACCGGTAGAGACGGCATTCACGGCGCAAGCATGGCGAGTGAATCTTTCGAAGGTTCGAGTCAAAAGAAGCTTCCGACAATTCAGATCGGCGATCCTTTTTTTGAGAAACTTTTAATTGAGGCCACCCTTGAGATGATTCGCGAGGGGATAGTTGTCTCGATGCAAGATATGGGAGCTGCAGGATTGACAAGCTCTACTTTTGAGATGGCTTCGTCTTCTGGTTTTGGTTTTGAAATGGATCTTGGGCTTGTGCCTTTAAGAGATTCTTCTATGACTCCCGAGGAAATTTTGTTGTCAGAAAGTCAAGAGCGGATGCTTTTAGTGTGTGAGCCCGAGAATACGCTGCGTATTCAAGAGATCGCAAAAAAGTGGGATTTGGAAGCGTCTGAAATTGGGAAAGTTGTGACCGGAACAAAGCTACTTCTTAAGTGGCATGGTGAAGCAGTATTGGAGATTGATCCGCATATCGTTGTCGAAAGGGCCCCGATGTACGAGAGGCCTTTTGTCTCTGAGATTCCAAAAATTTTGGCGAAGAAGTTTGAATGGAATGCCGCAGAGATTGAACAGGTGAGCCCGAGCGTTCGGGCAGCTAGAGAGTCTGACAAGTCATGGATTTATAGGCAGTATGATCAAAGAGTCGGAGGTAGCACAGAACAAGATTGCAGTTCTACCGTTGGAGTCTTGAAGCTTCCCTCAAAGCGTTCGCTTGCTGTGAGCTTAGGAGGTCGACCAAACTGGGTGTTAGCTCATGCTTTCACAGGAGGTATGGACGCAGTTCTTGAGCCGACGCTCAAAATGTCTTTACAAGGTTTTGAAGTAGTGGGGCTCACGGATTGCTTGAATTTTGGCAACCCCGAAAGAGAAACCGTTATGACCCAGTTTGTTCACTCTCTAGATGGGATGAATGAGGTATGTCGGTCATTAGATATTCCAATCATTAGCGGTAACGTCAGTTTTTACAACGAAACGAAGTTGAAGAGCATTCCGCCGACTCCGGCAACAGGACTAGTTGGGGTTCGGCGAATTGTAGATGCCTCTAATATACCTAGCGATAGGTTTGTTCATCCGCAAAAAGAAGCTTGGCTTCTGACTCTTCCTTTTAGAGAGCTTTTTGGGCAAGAGGTTTTTGATCTTGGTATGTCACTTTCTCAGCTTGGTGAAGCAATTAATTTGTTAAGAGATATGTCTCTTGGTGGAGAGTTTGAAACGGCTAGGGTAGTAGGGTCTAGCGGTTTAGAAACAACACTTGAATCAATGATAGGCTCAGAAGTCGGGTTCGAATGGACATCGGAAACTGAGCTGACTCGAAAGTATGTAGCCTATCAGATAGTTTTCACTTTTAAGGGTGAGGCAGACATCTTTTCGAAAGCTATAAAGCCATTTGGCGTTCAAATAGATAAAATTGGGCGCACGACTCGCGGTATTTACAAAGTGAGAGGGCAATATCTCAACTGTAGGCAGGTGCTAGAAGTACGGAGTCGAAAGTTTCCGCTATTTAGCGAAGAATACGATCTTGGGGCAGCCGTTTTTGGAGGCAGCGAAAAGGCGATTGGTAATCAAAATGTTTGAGCTTGATAAGTTAAAAGAAGAATGTGGAGTGTTTGGGGTTTGGGGACCAAAGGACTCTTCACGGCTGGGATATCTCGGACTCTATGCTCTTCAACATCGAGGGCAAGAGGCGGCAGGAATGGTTTCGTTAGATAAGCCAGGAGGCAAGTTAAAGCTGCGAAAAGGCCTGGGCCTTGTCGCCGACGTGTTTACAGAAAAAAAACTCGATGAGCTTGGCGGTATGGCGGTCATCGGGCATGTCAGGTACTCGACAACCGGAGATGCTAACTTGTCGAATGCACAACCGTTGATGGCTCGAATACCCACTGGCGATATGTCTCTTTGCCACAACGGAAATTTAACCAACGCAAAGTCTTTGAGATCAGAATTGCTCAAATCGGGAGCCATTTTTCAAGGCACCTCTGACACAGAAGTTTTCTTACACTTGATGGCACGAAGTGCGAAGCCAGACCTAAAAAGCGCTCTTATAACAGCGCTTAAACAGGTACAGGGTGCATTCAGTCTGCTCATTGTGGGTAGCGACGGAATCATTGCTGTCAGAGACCCTTTGGGATTTCGGCCCTTATGGTGTGGATCCATCAAAGCCGATGGAAAGACTCATTATGTTTTTGCGAGTGAGACTTGTGCATTTGATTTAATCGAAGCAAAAATTGAGTTTGAAGTTGAACCAGGGGAGCTCGTTGAGATTTCAGAAAGTGGAATTAAGCGGGAGCGGTGGAGTGAGAGCTCTGGTTCGAAGCAATGCGTTTTCGAGTTGATTTATTTTTCGCGGCCAGATAGCCGTGTGTTTGGCCAAAGTGTTTATGAAGCTCGAAAGAGAATGGGTGCCATGCTGGCTAAAGAGGCGCCGGTAGAAGCAGATGTCGTTGTGCCGGTTCCAGATAGTGGGGTCGCAGCTGCGATTGGTTACTCGATAGAGAGCGGTCTGCAGTTTGAAATGGGAATTATTCGAAACCATTACGTTGGACGAACCTTTATTCAGCCATATCAGACACTTAGAAGTTTTGGTGTACGTGTTAAATTAAATCCTCAAGAGTCAGTGCTCAAAGGAAAGAGGGTTATCTTGCTCGATGATTCCATCGTGCGGGGTACGACTTCGCAGAAAGTTGTTCAGCTAGTTAAAAGTGCGGGAGCAAAAGAAGTGCATTTAAGAATTTCGTCGCCGCCAACAACTGGACCTTGCTATTACGGAGTTGATACACCTTCCAGACAAGAACTGATAGCATCGAAAAAAAGCTCTGACGAAATTGCAAAGTACATTGGAGCCGACAGCCTAGCTTATCTCTCTATTGAAGGGATGCTATCTGCGGTGGGCGGAAGCAAACAAACCTATTGTGCAGCTTGTTTCGACGGAGATTACCCAACTCCCATTGAAGGGTAAAAACGAATGGCAAAATCAAATAAGTGCCCAGCACTTCAACAAAAAGGCAAAGTTCGCATTATTGCACCATCCTCGGCATGTTCGCAAAAGGAGTTTGTACAAAGCATCGAGTGGTTAAGAAGTGTCGGGTTAGAACCGCTTTATCGAGCCGATTTGATTGATCAAGCCGAGTTTTGTTATTCAGATAAGCTTAAGCAAAGAGTGAAAGATTTTAAGGCCGCACTCAGTGAAAGGCAAAGTCGACTTATCTGGTGTTTACGGGGCGGATACGGTGCGCTCAAGCTCATTCCTGAATTGAAACTTTTAAAAAATCCGACTTCGCCGAAAGTACTTGTCGGCCTTAGCGATATCACAGTTTTGCATATGATAGCGAAAAGTCTTGGCCTTAAGACTCTCCATGCGCCGGTACTGACACGAATGGCTCGCGGAATTCAGCCCGAAAATCTTGAGATCCTCAACCTTATCTTCGGACGCAGTCAAACAGTTGTGTTTGAAGGGTTGGTCCCTAAGAATAAACTCGCTGGTAAACAAAGCCGCATGGTCGGAAAAGTCTGGGGTGGTAACCTCACCACTCTTGCTTCACTTGTAGGCACGAAATACCAGCTTAAATCTAAAGGTTCCTTTGTTTTTTTGGAAGACGTTCAAGAGCGGGGGTATCGTGTTGATCGCTATCTTGAGATGTTGTTACAAAATGGATGTTTTTCTGGAGCAAAGGCCATTTTTTTTGGCGACATTGTAGGGGGCGATGAGCCTGACGGAAAAAATTGGATCGATTATGTGATTAAAGATTTCTCAAGCCGCGTGAAGATTCCCGTCTATACAGGAATTCCCTCCGGGCATGGCGAAATTCAGCGGCCTGTGCCGTTCGGAACAGACGCAGTTTTGGACGCAACGTTTGATAGCCGCACTCCGAAAATCAGCTTGTCTGTTGAAAGCCCTTTTTTGTGACCGGATTTGATTCGCTCACAAAAAAACTCGATCAAGAAATTCGAGGGGTCACCCCTGGATTAAAAGTGCAAGCCTTTAGTAAAGGAGCAAAGGTCTATGAGGCCGAAGTGGGTGAGACGTACCGCTATTACGACTGGGCGTCTTTAACGAAGGTTGTGTTTTCTGTTTCTGCACTTATGAAAGCCTTCGAATCGAGGATGTTTGACCCTTTTGAAAAAGTAAACACCTACGTAAGTGACTTTCCGTTCGAGACGGTTTGCGCAAATCACCTTCTCACACACTCGGCTGGCTTTCAGTGGTGGCAAGCATTTTATGAGCATATTGATCTGAGCCTACCGCCAAGCGAACGTTTCAAGCAGGTATTGGAGATGATTTATCAGGAGCCTGAACCCACGCCCAATGAAAAAAGCGTTTACTCAGACTTGGATTTTCTCGTTTTAGGTAGATTGCTCGAATCCATTTATCAGACGAGTTTGATAGATATCTGGCAAAGGTTGAATTCTGAACTCGAGCTAGAGAGTGTTCACTTTAATCTGAATAATGTGCCGAGCTTTGATCCGAAACTTTATGCTCCTACAGAGAGCTGCGCCTGGCGAGGCAGAGTTTTACAGGGCGAAGTCCACGATGAAAACACTTGGGCTCTGGGTGGTGTGTCCGCGCACGCCGGACTCTTTGGTACGATTGACGATCTTGCCAAATGGGGTCTACTCATTCGAAGTGCTTATTTTAATGACAGTGCAAGTGGCTTTGAACACGAAACGGTGGCTTTGTTCACTCGTCGGAGTATTTCTGTTGATAAAGGAGACTGGGCCCTTGGGTTTATGATGCCTACACCAGGTAAAGCGTCTTGCGGGGATCGGTTTTCTGCGGAGTCTTTTGGGCACACGGGCTTTACGGGTACATCGATCTGGTTGGATCCCAAAAAAGATTTGTTGATATGTATATTAAGCAATCGGGTTTTCCCAACAAGAGATAATAAAAAGTTTGTTGAGTTGCGACCTCGCATTCATAATTGGATAAGCGACACGATTGAGTCGAGCTGAGGTTGATATAGTTATGACAAATATAAACTGGAACAAACTGGAGCCGGGTGCGCATATCCACATGATGGGAATATGCGGAGTAGCAATGGCGTCTTTAGCAGGCATCTTACAAAAGATGGGATACCGTGTGACCGGAAGCGACCAAAATGTTTACCCTCCGATGTCGACACAGCTGCAGGAACTTGGCATCCAGATTTTGGAAGGCTACAGGGCTGAAAATCTCCAGCCGCGACCCGATGCTGTCATCATTGGTAACGTCATTACGCGAGCGAATCCGGAGGCACAAGAATGTTTAACGTCCGGCATTGCCTACTCTAGCTTAGCTGAAACCCTCGGTGCTATCGCTATAGCCGACCGTGATAGTTATGTTATTGCCGGCACACACGGCAAGACCACGACGACATCGATTATGGCTTGGGTTCAAGAGCAACTCGGTATGAACCCTGGTTTTCTTGTCGGCGGAATACCACTTAACTTTTCAAGATCATTTCAAGAACCAATTGGCAAAACTTTCGTTATCGAAGGTGATGAGTACGACACTGCCTTTTTTGATAAGGTTCCTAAATTCAACCACTACAAGCCCAGGTTTGTCATTCTCACGAGTATCGAGTTTGATCACGTAGATATTTACAAAGATTTGTCCTCTGTTGCCCAGGCTTTTAGAGGATTGGTTGAAAGAATACCAAGTGATGGCGCTTTGATTTACAAAAAGGGAGACAAGAATATTGATGGCATTTTGTCATACTGCCGCGCAAAAGCAGTGAGCTACGGAATCGAAGCACTGTCAGATGAGAAGCCTGACTACGAAGCGCGTAACATAAGATTTGATGAAGAGGGCTTTCACTACAGTGTGGTATTTGGTGAGAAGGTGCTTGTCGAAATTTCATCGACTCTTTTTGGCAACATGAATGTGCTTAATACGTTAAGCGTTGTTACTATGGCTCACTTGCGGGGCTGGGATCTTGTGCAAGTTGCGCAAGCGATCCGTTCTTTTAAAGGCGTAAAGAGACGACAAGAGATTCTCGGGGAGCCGCGCGGTGTTTTGGTCATCGAGGATTTTGCTCACCATCCGACAGCCGTCGATTTTACACTGCAGGCTGTGCGGCAGCGCTTTTTGAACAGGAAGATATGGGCAGTTTTTGAGCCAAGGTCTGCAACCTCGCGGCGAAAAGTTTTTCAAAATGAGTATCAGCAGGCGTTTAGCCAGGCCGACGAAGTTATTATTTCTGAACCCTTTGATAAAAACAAGTTGGGTGAGGACGCCTTGTCGGTGACGGAACTTGTAACTGCCATGAATGCAAAAGGCCTGCGAGCGCGGGGTTTTGATAACGTCGAAAAAATAATTTCAACAATAAACACCGAGGCAAGTAGCGGAGATATTGTCGTGATAATGAGTAATGGAGCGTTCGGTGGGATATACAACAAGTTGTTGTCTGCGTTGGGCATGGGTTAGTGCCGGGCGGCTTTGGCGGTTCGCAAGTATTTGGTACCTCTATCGAGGTTTATGCGGCCAAAGATCTTTAGATGCATTTCAAGTGAGTAAAACAGGAGCTTCTAGAATTGAAAACGTTGGTGACGCCTGCAGGTAGCAATGGTTCCGCAGTAGAGACTTTTCTTTTTGAGCCTAAACTTGAAAAGATAGTTTTGTTTCTGCTGGCAACGGTACAGTTCTGCCACATTATGGATTTTATGATTCTCATGCCGCTTGGGCCACAGCTCATGCGTATGTTTTCAATTGGTCCTACCGAATTTGGATGGTTAGTTTCGGCTTACACGGTTGCTGCGGGTGTCAGCGGTTTTATTGTAGCATTTGTTATTGATCGCTTTGATCGAAAACTCGCTTTGTTAATTATGTTTGGTGGATTTGTAGTTGGCACGATCGCCTGTGCCTTGGCTCCCAGCTACGAATTGCTTTTGGCGGCACGATTGATTTCGGGCGCATTCGGGGGAGTTCAAACAGCCATTGTTTATGCTATTATTGGCGACACAATTCCGGAGGAGCGGCGGGCCACAGCGATGGGTGTGCTCACGGCGGCATTTTCTGCCGCTTCCGTTTTTGGTGTTCCGTTTGGACTATTTATTGCGTCGATAACTACGTGGCATGCTCCCTTCTGGTTTATGGCTGGTATTGCAACTGTATTTTGGATCTTAATTCTGAAGTTTGTTCCTCGGCTGATCCAACACATGAAGGCCGGGGATCGCCCATCGCCAAAGGTCGTTGTTCATCGAATTGTTTCGCAGCCCCACCAGGTACACGCTTTGTTCTTTATATTTTTTATGATGATTGGTCACTTCACGGTGATCCCGTTCATTAGCCCTTACCTTGTGAAAACAGTTGGCTTCAAAGATTTAGAACTTACCTATGTGTATATGGTCGGTGGTGCTTTGACCATTTTTACTTCTCCGTGGATCGGAAGGTGGGCAGACAGGGTAGGTAAGCCCCGCGTTTATTCGATCATGGCCTTTGCCACGTTGCTTCCGATTCTTTTGCTGACTCACATGCCGCCCGTACCTGTTTGGCAGGCTTTGATTGTAACGGCGATGTTTTTTGTTTTTTCAAGTGGGCGGATGGTTCCAGCAATGAGCATGCTCACATCGTCAGCCAGGCCTCAGAATCGTGGAAGCTTTATGAGCGTCGTCTCTTCACTCCAGCAAGTGACTGCCGGAATTGCCGCCTTGATCGGAGGAATGATTGTGCAGGAGAACGCTGAGGGGCAGCTTATTCACTACAATTATGTCGGTTACTGTGCGCTTGCCGGAAGTGTGGTCGCGATTTATCTCGGATCTAAAATGAAAACCATTGAACAAGTTCTCGCAGAAAACGCCGCAAAAGAGGACACGCCCTAGGATTTCGCATTTCTTTCTTTCTTACTTACTTACTTTCTTTCCTTTCTTTCCTTTCTTTCCTTTAGCGGAGTTTTGGCTGGAGCAGTAACCAACATTCTCAGCGATACAACACCGACAAGCCGCCTTTCTTCGATTTTTTGTTCTTTTTTTGTTAAAAGTCGTTTTTAAGACGAAGTGCTTCAGCACAAGCTTTAATCAAACGCTGCGGGGTTGGCTACGTTGGGTGTGAGTGGGTGTGTTCAATATGGGAAAACAGATGATTCCAGTAACTATCACCGCTTGACGCAGTAAGACTTATCAAAAGAAGCTGGTGCCTCAATGAGGGATGAAATACGAAATTCCCTATGAAAAAAACAACACCGTTGATGAAACAGTATCAAGAAATTCGAGACCAGTATCCGGGCGTACTGCTCTTTTTTCGGATGGGAGATTTCTTCGAGCTTTTCTTCGAAGATGCCATCGTTGCTGCGCCAGTAATGGGCGTCACTCTAACCTACCGCAACAAAAAATCAGGTGATGAAACACCTATGTGCGGAGTACCTCACCATAGTGTCGCTAAACCCATAAATAAACTCTTGGAGCATGGATTTCGTATCGCTCTCTGTGATCAATTAGAAAATCCCTCTGAAGCAAAGCGCATCGTTAAAAGGGGAGTTACAAGAGTTCTTTCGCCAGGAATGGTTCTAGATCCTGAGACCCTTGAGCCAAGCAAACAAAGTTTTATCGCGACCATCACTGATGCCGGAGCCGGAGCTTCCTCTTGCGCTAAGACCGCTTCATCTATTGATTCGGGTAACCACCAACACGTCAACAGACACGCTCATGCGGCTGAAGTCGAACAGAAGGTAGCAATTGAAGGGAGTAGGCCTGATAAAAATCTACACCTTAAGAGTTCACCAAGCATAGGCTCAAGTGCACAAGGTTCGTCTAGCATTGGTCCAAGTGCACAAGGTTCGTCTAGCATTGGTCCAAGCGCACAAGGTTCGTCTAGCATTGGTCCAAGTGCACAAGGTTCGTCTAGCATTGGTCCAAGTGCACAAGGTTCGTCTAGCATTGGTCCAAGTGCACAAGGTTCGTCGAGCATCGGTCCAAGTGCACAAGATAGGTACGAGATTGCCTTTATCGAGTCTACGACGGGGGAGAGCTTTTGGTGTAGTGCCTCATCACAATCAGAAGCCATTAAGACAGTGAAGCTCTTTCAGCCCGTAGAGTTTTTGATCAATGACTCGTTGTCACCGGGCTTTTTGCAGCAAATGAAAGACGCCTTTACCAATGAACTGTGCATGTCACACCCGGTACAGGCAGTGCAAGCGGGGGATCACTCACAAGGTGCGGAAGCTAGAGTAGATGTGCAGGGTTTGAAGTCTTTGCAGGTTTCGGAAACTTCGCAAGATGCGAAAACTTTGAGCTATTTGCAGTTACTGCGTGTTTCAGAAAATTTGCAGGATTTGGCAGAAAATGACAGAGGCGAAGTGAGTCATCCCAACACGGCTTTCAATTTTGAGAAGTCTCCCGCGGCATGGCGGCTTCTGGCAAAGTATCTTATCAATTCGCAAGGCGGCCTAATAGCCAAAACTTTGCGACCTCCTGAGTACCGTCCACTGAGTCACTTTGCCTATGTTTCGGAGGAAGTTCGCAGACATCTCGAAATTTTTCAAACCCAAAGGGCGAAAACTGATGGAAGTCTGTTTTGGGCCATTAACACTACTAAGACTTCTATGGGCGCAAGACTGCTGAGGAGTTGGTTGACCTTTCCCCTCAAAGATCAGCAAGAAATAAAGAAAAGGCAGCAAAAAGTCGCATGGCACAAAAGCCGTTTTGAAGAACTCAAGCAAACACGAGAGGTGCTCGCGCAGATCGGAGATCTTCCGCGAAAGTTTGGCAAGATCTCAACAAACTCAGTAGCTCCAAATGATATTGCTAGCATAGCCCATTCACTGGAGCTGAGTATTGGGCTTCTCGAGCGAAACAATGAACTCTCTAGCAAGGTTTTTGGATGGGACACAGAGGATCAATCGAAGGCGGCGACAGGAGATCAACTTGCGACACTCTTCAAAAGTAAATCGAACACACCGCCAAGAAGTCGTTCGTCTGCACTGTTAGAAAATCAGTCGGCAACGTCGCACATGAATGAATCAATGGCAGTGCGCAGCCGCACTGAAGAATTTGCTGGCAAAGAGTTGTCGCTTTTGAAGGAGTGGATCTCTCAGATTCAGCGTGAGTTTAAAGAAGAGTTGCCGGCAAACCTTTCGGACGGCGGAATCTTTAAACGAGGGGTTGACCCGAAGTTAGATGAATGGATCGAACTTTCAGAAGACAGTCGCACTGCAATTGCAAAAATGGAAGAGGCAGAGCGAAGTTTGACAGGGATTTCGTCTTTGAAGATTCGGTACAATCAAGTTTTTGGCTATTACATTGAGATCACTAACTCTCACAAAGACAAAGTTCCAAACGAGAGGTACTTGCGCAAACAAACACTTGTTAATGCCGAGAGGTTCACAACCGATGAACTCAATGAGCTAGAGCGAAGAGTTCTTTCGAGCCGAACCCGCAGGGTAGAGCTTGAATCCAGCCTATTTTACAACTTGCGAGCCGAGTTATTGGCGCTTCAAAATATCGTCAATCACATTGCTGATAAGATCGCTCATCTCGATGTTGTTTCGAGTTTTGCTTGGAACTCTCTGGAAAGAAGTTTTTGTACGCCACAAGTCGACCCACTTCGTAACATAAGAATTCTTTCATTGAGGCATCCGGTGCTTGAAAGAATGATATCCACAAGGTTCGTCGCCAACGACTTTTCTTTAAAATCGGAGCACTCGGTTTTGCTGACAGGTCCGAATATGGCCGGTAAGAGCACACAGATGAAAGCAGTAGCTCTTTGCGCACTCCTTCATCAAGTGGGTTCGGACGTGCCAGCTAGTGAGGCAAAGCTGCCGGTATTTGATTCGATATTTACCCGGATCGGCGCGAGCGACTCACTCACTGATGGGCTTTCAACCTTCATGGTAGAAATGGTCGAGACGGCGAATGTACTTAAAGAGTCTACTGCAAGTTCTCTTGTTCTTCTTGATGAGATCGGAAGAGGCACCAGTACTTATGATGGTCTCAGTTTGGCGTCGGCTATATTTGAAGAGCTCACGCAAAATGTAAAATGTCAGGTGCTCTTTGCCACTCACTACCATGAGTTAACGGAGATGATGAGCCATTTTGAGAATGTGCATGATTTTCATATGTCGGTGAGTGAAAGTTCACATGGGATAGAGTTCACATATCGACTAAAAAGTGGAGCTGCCGGTAAAAGCTACGGAATTGAAGTGGCTAAGCTTGCGGGAGTGAAAAACTCTGTGGTGTCGAGGGCGTTTCAAATTCTGTCTCAGTTGGGAGGCTCAACTGAGGGCGAACTCGGAAGTTTGAGTGTGAGTGCGGCGGATGTTGAAAAAACTTTTGAAGGCGGGCTCGATCGCCATGGTGAATACCTGGGTTCTCGTAAATTGAACTCTGAAGAAGCCTATGAGGCGCAAAAAGCAAGCGGTCTAAGTAAGTTTGCCGAAATTAGATCGAAACAAGTCAATGAGAAGGATGATGCTCGAAAATTTCGTGGGCAAGGTCTTCCGGTGACGGCTATGTTAGGGGCTTCCGACATGTCAATTATGCGTGAAATTGTAGAAACTATTCTACAGCTTTCGCAAATTGACGTGAATAATCTAAGCCCTTTAGCAGTTGCGACCGAGGTTGCTGATCTTCAAGCGAAGATACAACTCAACGAAATTGTGAATGGCGGCCGATGCTCTGAAAGAATGCACGAGTTAATGGAGAGTTTGCAGAGAAAAGGTAGCACTTCCACCGAGGGTGGTTCTCACAGTGAAGCATCAAGAAAGTCAGCGTCTAGCGAACCTTACCAAGCGAAACTTCCGTTTTTTGAATGAGCGAGCAGTTGAATAAGACTGATTCAATGCTCGCTCTAGAAAACAATATTGATCCGCACACTAGGCGCTTGGGATGAAACGCGATCGGAGACTATGAAAAACTCACCGAACTTCTTTTAGCACCCTAAATACGCCGCTTCAATAAGGCCAAATGGCGCGCTTACGAAGGTGAGCGTTTGCAACTTCTTGATAGACTCAAGATCATTCGAAGTTGGTACAGATTCATTTTTTTGGCCAACGACTACCTCACGAATTGAAAATGGTGACAGGTAGCATAACTTTTAGGACCCTATGGAATGTCCTTCTGACAGGAGGATTCATGAGTCGTTTCAACTTGTTTCGTTGTCAATTCGGGCAAAGGCATTCCACACCATCTGCGAGCAAAAGGTCATTGACTAAGTTCGGATAATATTTTTCAGCGATTATGTCTCTCCTTTAAGTTTCAACGACCGTTATTGTTTACCGACTCTCCCTCTCTCTTTCTCCCTCTCTCTTTCTCCCTCTCTTTCTTTTCACCCACTATGTCTCGTTAACAATTGGTGTTTAAGAATTCCAGGGAACTCAAAAAACAACAAGCGGGGGACCGGAGGAAGAGCAAGCAGAGATTGTTTTGAATAGTCAGCAGAGGAACCGAATACGAGCTATAGAGCAGTTTCGAAAAGGCACGATAGCTAGAAGTCTCTTAACTCTCAACAATCTTAACTCTCAACAATCTTAACTCTCAACAATCTCTTCTTTGTCACCGATAGCGTCTCTCTTCTTCTTTTGCAGGGATCTGCTTTTTCAGCATGTCGCAACTGAAATAAAACACTAGGTTCTTACTTTTCAGAGACTATCTCTCTGAGAAAAAAGGTAGCGGTATCATAAGTATTTAATAACACAAAGCATTTTGTGAAATCATAGATTGCTTGTTTGGGTGAATGCGGTTAATGTCGGACAAATTTTCGACGGTATCTTGAGATCTTAGTTTTGTGAGAAAAAGAATGTCCGATAAAATCTCTGGCGTGATTAAAGGGCTACAGAGTAGCAACACAGGCTGCAAAAGGAAGTGGTGAGATCACCAGATAAATAGGCCAATTGTAAGTAAGTAAGTAAGTAAGTAAGTAAGTAAGTAAGTAAGTAAGTAGGTAAGTAGGTAAGTAGGTAAGTAGGTAAGTAGATAAGTAGGTAAGTAGATAAGTAGATAGATAGATAGATAGATAGAGGGGTAGGTGATTGGGCAAGCAATTAAGTAAACGAAAGAGTGTTTGAGAATAGGTGGCTCAGTACGCACTAGAACAGCCTGACTGAACGGACAAATCGATAATTTTACGAAGGAGCGGACAAAAATGAAAGAGGGCACTTAAATGAAGACGCAACTGACTAACAAGCAGTCGATTAGCAAGCAGTCGACTACCAAGCAAGGTAGCAACTCTCGCAAGGAACAACTGTCTCTGATCACAGAACCACGACGAGACACGAAGCTATGGTGGATTGAAACTCAGCACCAATATGGTGGGTCGCTTGACTACAGAAAAGTGAAACGACCCTTCGACACTACTAAACTTATTCACACCGTTTTTAAGGCAAGGCTTGGTAAAAACATCTGGTTCACCAAAAGCCAAGTATCAATCACCCGGCTTTTAGAATCTGCTGCCAAAAGGTATCAACTCAAAATCAAAGATAAAGCGATTAACAAAGACCACATTCACCTTCTCATCGATCCCAATCGGTCCAAACCTTACAATGAAGCCCGAAGGGAATTTCTTAGATTTCTCAGGTTTTTTGCAGCCCAAATGGCTCGTAAGTATGAAGAAATTCATAAACGGCTCGGCTTAAGAAAGTCTAAGCAGTTCTGGATTGAGCGCCCCTTCACTCGCCTTGTCGGATGGGGCCGAAGAACTCTTGCAAACATCCAAAGCTACTTTGAAAAAAACCGCAACGAAGCCGCAGGGTTTGTCGCCTACGTACCGAGAAATCATAGGCTTAGCCGATTCTTGCGGGAGTGGCAGACGCAAAGCTTTACAAATACAGGCTGATAGATCTCGCCAAAATGAGGACACGGCCTTATTATACCTTCCAAAATGCAGGATAAGCCGAGCAGACACAGAGTATTGCAAACACAGATTAGGCATGGAGGGGCAGACGCAGAGCTTTAGTAACACAAGCTGATATATTGCAACTAGTCGGAGAGCAAACGTAAAAAAGTTTTGAGGCGCGACTTCACTTCTAACAAGGACTAAAGTCGATGAGATCATCCAAGAAGAGAGAATCTTCTAAATAGACAGGCGAGTTACCACTCAGCTTTGTATAGTTCGTCCAGAGGGTGAGCCAACATTCAGCTTTGTATAGTTCGATGAGAGGGCGAGTTACCTCAGCTTTGTATAGTTCGATGAGAGGGCAGTGCTTTGTAAACAACAAGCACGAGTTATTTCTGTGTAAATAAGTTGGCACAGAAGCGGGAACTCAGTGCCGACGACAAGCTTTGGGGAGTCAATTGAAACTCCGATTGTCCAACGGTTTTTCCATTCTGAATGGATATAATAAGACCATTGTTGTTACCCAAGAGGACTTTTTTCTTTACGTGATCCAAAACTTTAATCAACCCTCTTGTTAACCAAAAGTCGTACTGATTCATTCGTTCTTGCAATGAATCTAATCTCTCAAGAGCATCAATCATAGAGACATCCTGTGTCGATGCAAAGATATAAGCATTTTCTGCACCTAGGGATTTTGAAAACTTAGCCAGAGTTAGGAGCCGTTGCCTCTGCTTTCTAGGGTCGCAAAGCAAGCTGCAAGTTTCGAAAACCACATTTAAAGTGGGGGAAGACATTCCTATTAACGGGCGTAGTGCTGGCGGTACTGAGACGGGGTCAGTCAAGGCCGGAGAAAAATGTAGACCATACCGACCACCAATCGAGATTCCGCCAAGGTTCTCAAAGTTAGTATTCATTCCTTCGTACCTATGGCCACGAAAAACAATGATTGAGAGACGATCTTCGCTCGATATACGGTCGTAAACTTGATGGTACAATTCCAACTCACTGGCAAATGTTTCGGGAACTTCTATGATTTCAACTCTCATGTCAGGGTATATGGAGTTGATGGCGCTACGATAAACCTCAGAGTCACCCACCTTAATAACCCTTTGATCGTAAAAACCGATTATGAGGGCCACCTCATCAGCAAAAAGGGGTTGGCAAAAAAATAACAAAAGTAGGATTCTTGCTCTGTGGGTCATCAAATGCTCTCATGGCCTTTCTGTTGGCCTTTCGGTGCGAGCCAATAATACGTCACATGATAGATCACAGTTGCGACAATGCAACCCCCCTGGGGAGAACACTCATTTTGCCAAGTGAGAAACGCCCTCAAATGAGCGGGGAGGGGGCACGTATCTGTTATGTGCTTGGGTTATGTGCTTGGATCGTTGGATTGGATTCCCCATCTACTAAAAAGCTGCGGGGAAACTCACCGCTAAAGGGCGTTGACAGCGTGAGACTTGCACCCACATAGAGTTATTGCGGATGTAGAAGAGCAAGACCCCATCTTTCGAGCAAACTTAGACTCGATGTCGATACTAGGCAGCGTTTTGTTGAGTTTTTTTGTAAACGTTTTCGAGCTTAGCTTTCAAGGTAACTGCGTTAAATGGTTTCACTACGTAGTCAGAAACTCCAGCTCTCACGGCTTCCACTACGTTCTTTTGCTCGCTTTCGGCTGTAACTAGCATAAAGGGAACATTTTGCAGTTCAGGATGAGACTTGCAACTTCTTAAGAGGTCGATACCGGTCATACCAGGCATATTCCAGTCGCTAATGACGAATTCAAAAGGTCGACCCTCTTTAACGGATTGCTCGAGAAGTGGCAGTGCCGTTTTGCCATCATCTGCCTCAGTGACATCATTATAGCCGAGTTCGGTTAAAACTTTCTTTATGATCTTTCGCATAGTTGCGAAGTCATCGACGATCAAAAATTTTGTATTTTGCGAGAACATCAGGCCCCCTGCGACGTCAGAAATTGCTCACTTCACTTCTTACAAATTCTCTTCGGTCCAGTTTTAGGTGGTCTGTAGGAAATTCTTGCGCCCTATCCTAAAGGATGTCAGACTTTTTTATAGGTAGTCCGTGGTCGGTTTTGGACATACTAACTAAATAAGGGGGGGAGCAAGGATGCTCAGAGACGTACTTACCCAAAAGGGTTTATCGAATCGAGAAGCTGAAGTCGCAGAATTGGTGACTAAAGGCTTGTCTAACAAGGAAGTGGCCAACCAACTTTTTGTAACTGAAAAGACTGTCAAATTTCATCTGACGAATATTTATAAAAAGATGAATGTGAAGTCACGGTCACAACTTATAGTTTGGTGCATGCCTCACATGTCATTCCAGGAATCAGAGTCAGAAATCCGAAAGCCAGAAGCTACTGCGGCTCCGATCAACAACGCAATCCCAGCTGGTAATGCGGTAATTGCTCAGAACGAGCCAACTATATTACCTGGCGCAGGGAATCGCTTTGGCGGTTTTGGTGGCGGTCAGAATACTGGTGGCAATTCAGGCTTCTAAAATACTTTCCAATACTAGACGTTAGTCTGAACGAGCGCACCAATGGGTAATAACTCTACTCAGAATGGTAAGACGGTAGATGAGTCAACGGTCCACATGACCGAGCTCATCTTACCGATTCATACCAATTCATTAGGTAGTGTTTTTGGTGGTGCGATCATGTCGTGGATAGATATTGCGGCAGCGATTGCAGCACAACGACATAGTGCTAGGCCAGTTGTTACTGCGAGCGTAGATGATCTCCATTTTTTTGCACCTATTCATGTTGGGTGGGTTGTAAACCTACTTGCAAGCGTCAATTATGTATCAAAAACTTCTATGGAAGTGGGAGTGCGAGTAGAGGCCGAAAACCCACTAAAAGGACTGAGAGTTCATACCGTATCAGCTTATTTAACATTTGTAGCTCTCGGGGATGATCAAAAGCCTGTAAATGTAAGGCCTTTGATACCTGAGACTCCAGATCAAATTCGAAGACATGATAGAGCACAACAGCGAAGAATGTTGCGTCTAGAGCGAAAGAAACTTGCTGGGCAAAAGAAATAGCCGGCGAAATAGTTCTAAAATTTGGGGTTGCTAATAAACTCTTCCGTAGTGGGATGAAGCAAAGTCGACCGCGCCGCCTCTATTTCTTTAAGCTCTCCATCTCGAGTATTTGAGTTTCCCTGGTGGGTCCGCGTGCGTGCGTGTGCAAAACTTTTTTGATCGGATAACGCTCGGCGAACTGCTCCGGAGTTAAGCTGGGTAAAAGCTGGCGGTTTGAGACGACTATACCCAAGCTTTCGGCACTTCTTAAGGATCCGTGCTGTGAACGCAGACCCTTGATTTTTGTGAAGGCTTCTAACGTGGGATTAAAAAACGCGAAACCCCGCTCGGAAGTGGCAATAACCGATGCATGTTGCTTGGAGTTTTCATAGAAGGCCTCCCATATTCGCACGAGCGAGTAGGGGTAGGGAGAGTGCAAAGTTTTGTTGAAAAAATCTGCTTTATCAACAGTGTCGGTTTTCTTAAAGATTTCAGACAGTCCCAGTAAATCTTTACCCTTAATTTTTTTGTAATAAATCTTACTGCCTGCAAGCCTGGTTTTAAACTCCGACTCGTTTCCATCTCCAAGAATATGAACAAATCCGTCAGCAGATTTGTATATTGAAAATTCAACTCCGGGAGTCTTCCCAATCGCTAGAGCAAGGGTTCTTTCGTTTTTGGGCAGACTATAAAAGGCCGCAAAAGTGAGGATTTCAGGCGACACATAAGCGTAGTCACTCGCACTACGCAAATGATTTTGCTTGTTCCATCCCAGCTTCTCCAGAGAGTTTTCGATGCGTATAGGTTGGGGGGTCACGAAGTCGTTTCCGTGGTCACTCACTAGCACAAACTCCGGCATTTGCTGGAACCTCTGAGTTGATTTTTTGATAAGATCGGTTAGGCGTACACTCACTTCTTTGAGGTATTCCTTGAGGCTGTCTTCGCCTTGAGTGTGAGCAATAAAATCGGTGTTCACTATGAGTGCTGAGAGTGTCTCACTTTTTGGGTCGGAATTGAGAATTTCATCTGCGAAAACATCCAACCAATAGTAGGCGCTTGTTTCAAACCAGGCTGTATTGAGAACGTGTTGAAAAAAAGTTTTTGGCAATACATTGAAAGCCCGTTGGTAATTGGCGGATGTTATCAAATGCTTAAGAAGGCTACCACTGTGCACGCCGAGTCCATTTTTATTCTCGATGCTCATGTCAAAATATTCTTTCGTGTAGCTTTCTTCCATCTCTGAGCCGGTTAATCGGTTCCAGTTGGGGTCAGAAATACTAGGAAACGTGGCCACCATAGGCGCAACCGGTTGAAAATCCGCAAAGTACCCATCTCTCTGAAGATCTAAAAAGGTGGAGTAAGAAACGCCGTCTAGCCCGATAACTATTTTCTCGACCCTGACAAAGTTCTTTTTATCTTTGGTCACTGAGCAACTCATCGAAAGTGAAATCACAACCGTTATAAGGCAAACGCGTACAGAGTTCATTTTTAAATCTGTAACATAATAGTCGTAGAAAAATGAATTTTCTTTTGCTAGGGCGAATTTATTGACTATTATTTTGTAACCTTTAAATGCTTTTCGCCGCTTCCTGTTAAATGGAGTCACCGACTGATGAGTCAAAATGCCCTAAAAAACCTAGAAAGTACGCTTGAAGAACTGTGTTCATCTCCTATGGGAAGACGTGCATTTTTGTCGTCACTTCCTTTTTTATTGGCCTCGTGCGCAACTCCTGAAAAGCATCGTACGAGAGAAGGGGACAACACTGGGCAAGAGACGCAAATTACGGTTGAAGGCGAGAGAAAAATGACGGCGGAAGTCATGCCGCAGATGAAAAAAGACTATCCTGCTCTGAAGGATAATGAAGCCCAAGGGTATATTTCTGGGCTAGGCCGTAGGATTGCCTCTCGGAGCGGGGCAGAGGGGAATCCTTACAATTACAACTTTACCGTCGTTGATGTGAAGATGGTCAACGCGTTTGCCTTGCCCGCCGGAACGATCTTTGTGACAGCTCCGTTGATTTCTATGGCAGACTCAGAAGCGGAGTTGGCCGGCGTGATTGGTCACGAGATCGGTCATATAAAAGCAAGACACACAGCCGAGAGAATCGATAAAATGGAGAAGGAAAAGGGTAAGAGCTGGCTTTATGGTGTGGGCGGAGGCTTGCTTGGGGGGGCGTTGGGTTTTGGTTTAGGCAAGCTCATGTGTCCGCCTCAAGATAACGAATGTCTGAAGCGAGCGGCGATGTACGGAGCTGCTGCGGGTGTGGGTGGCGGTCTTTTGATCCAGAAATACGCGTTTATGGCGCACTCAAGAGAAGATGAGATGGAGGCCGACCGAATTGGTTTTCGCACGTCTGTGGCGGCCGGTTACTCTAAAGATCATGTTGGACGTTTTTACTCTAAGCTTTATGCGATGGAGCAAAAGGCGAGAAGAAATCAGAATCCTTTGCTCAAAAGTGTTACCGATGCCATGAGCACTCACCCCCCCAGTGCGGAGCGTGTGCAGCAGATGAATGAGATGACGGCAAGCACTCGAGCCAATTCCGGCGAAGTGTCTTCGAATGAATTCGATCGCCTAAAGAAACGGTTAATGGCCAGTCACCCAGCGAGCTAATTGCGCCGAATAAGATAGCCTTTTTGAAACACCACTTATTGCGCAGTTTTGTGGCAGCCTGAGGAGCGAGTTTCTATCTTTAAACTGTCGGAAATGTCTTTACCATTGAAACGAACATTATGCTTATCAACAAAGCCGCCCAAAAAGTGGGCTAAGACAAGGAGAGCCGCAATGCTTAAACTTTCCTATACACAATATGTAACATAATATACATTATCACCGATTAATAGTGCCGTGAAAAGCGTAGAAATATCAGGCGTTTTTGGTCGTTTTTAAAGATATCACTTTATACTAAGTTCCCGTGGGGGAAAGCTTTCCTTGTGTCGTTCATCCTTGTATTTGCTATTGGGCGATTGGACCTCCTGTGCGTGTTGCCAGCTGTGATCGTGTCCTCAAAGCTGCTTTAAAACCAAGATCTAACAAAAACCTAAAGTGATATCTTATGATTTTCTAATACGCTTTTGGTGTGGAATTAAGAGTACTGAAACGCTATGAACGCCAGCTTCCTTTACAAATCGAATCTACGAGAGAACTTCTCTTTTCACTCTGCGGAATATCAAGTCAAAGTAACAATTACGACGGCACGGCGGAAGCACTAAGATGGTGTGCTTCTAAGCTTTCTGTTTTGGGATTTGAGTGTCGATGGATTGTAAATGCGGTAAATCGCTCGCACACCCCGCTATTGGTCGCAGAGCGGAGGGGTTCATCCGAAACTTCTATAAATCTGGTTGGTCACGTTGACACAGTATTTAGTATTGAAAGTGTTCCTTTAAAAGACGAAGGTCAGTGGGTTCGCGGATCTGGAGTTCAAGATGCCAAGGGCGGCCTCGTGATAATGTTATCCGCTCTGCAAAGACTTTTGAGTCAAAACCCCGACTATCCTTATTCGCTTCGCTGTGTGGTTTCGCCGGGTGAGGAGCTTGGGTCGGTGGGCTTTCACAGTTACTATAAGACTCTCTCTGAAGGTTCGATGCTGAATTTGGGGTTTGAACCAGCCCTTAAGGATGGCTCCATTATAACACGTAGACGCGGGAACCGCTGGTATCATATTGAAAGTACAGGGCTTAGAGAGCACGCCGGACGAATGGAGTCGATGAGACTTAGTGCTGCCCATTCTATGATTTCTCTCATGGGCGAAATCCTAAAAGCTCCCGAGTTTATTGAGGATCTGTCGGTCAACGTAGGAGATATCCGTTCCGGCGATGGGCTCTACAACGTAATTAGCGATTATGCGAAGGTATTTTTAGATGTTAGATACTTTATTCCTAAGTCACTTGAAGACTTTCATGTAAGCTTAGAGAACTCCATCGCGAAATCAAAACATCAATCGAAATGCGGCTTCCATTCCACTGATTTTTGTTGGAAAGTCGATGATGACTGTCCGCCTATGGTTTCCGGTGTGCTCAGTATGAGCGTTGCGAATCATTACTCGAGATTACTCGGCGAAATAGAAGGAACTACAGTTCAGGCTGGAGTTTCCGGTGGATCTAGCGACTTGAGTTACTTCTCCCAAGCAGGAAGACCTTCTATCGATGGTTTGGGGCCGGTTGGGGAGGGAATGCATTCACTCGATGAAAAGGTATTTATGCCGTCGTTGGAGACGAGAGCGATCGGTGTTGTAAATTTGCTTAAGAGTCTTGAGGGGGGTGTTTATGTTTAGTGCGCTTCGATCATTTAGCGCCGAGTGGATGCCTAGAAATGGGCTATTTGAAACCGTCGCTGAAGAAATTTTTCTTTGGTCCAAAGGTCTCAGGCAGTTTGAGCCAAAAATAAAGATAGATGTGGTTTGTGGGGACTTTCGCATCAGAACTGCGAACGATTATGAAGATATAAAAAAGTTAGTTAAATTTCGTCATGAAATATTCTTTGGAAGTGCTGCCACGAGTAAAGTCCTGGATCTCGATGCGGATAAATATGATTTGATAGCTGACCACCTAATTATTGAGGATCTTGTAACTCATGAAACATTGGGAACCTACCGGCTTATTAGTTCAGACTTTTCTTTAATGTTTTACTCTGAGTCTGAGTTTAACTTAGATAGTTTTAAATTTTCAGATGGAAGCAAGTTGGAACTAGGCCGTGCTTGTGTGGCTCCCCGTCTTAGAAATGGCGTGGGCATTGGCCTACTCTGGCGGGGTGTTGCAGAATATATTAAAAATACAAAGCCGCGATACCTGTTTGGGTGTGCCTCACTTGCCACTTTAGATCCGCAAGCAGTTTTAATTATTCAAAGTTACTTACTCGCCAACCATCGTAGTTCGCGGTTTCGTGTAATGCCTATCGGGAAGTTTCTTAATAAATCTACGGCAGATGTGATACCCGATGAAGTGCCCGCAGAGCATCGCACAAAACCGCCAGCAAACTTCGAATACGCTTCGCAAACTGATGGCTTATGGAAAAACATAGAAGTGCCGCCGCTTCTTCAAAGCTACCTTCGTATGGGAGCAAAAGTGGCTGGCCCTGCAGCGTTTGATAAAAGCTTTGGTTGTGTGGACTTTTTAACTATCCTTGATCTAACAAAGTTAGACAGGGCTTTTGGCCGAAGATTTTTGGGCATCCGCTAAAACCTGCGGGATGCCACAGCATTGCAGGGTACCAGGTAAGATCCCCAGTGTGATAGAGTGTGCATTTCGTACTGTCAGTTTAGAATGCGCTGCAGGTTGCACAAATCGAGGGCTTGCAGAAAAAATCATACCCAATGAACACAACAGTTTTTAAGTTATCTCCTAATGCCATCAGCGAAATTTGGCGTAAGACCAAGTTCTTGGGCTCGCTTATTGAATTTGGAACTTTAGGTGCTGGACAAGCTTTGCGGTCGCGAATTCTCAACGAAGAATTTCAAGATGGAAGCCGGCTAACACATGAGTACTCAAAAAAAGCGATGAAGGAGCTAGACTTTAGCTACCAATTGAGACTTCCCGAGGGGATCGCGATGGAAGATTTAAATGGCTCTCTGCTGTGCCCCAACCATCTCAGCTATTGGGACGTTCTGGTTATTTCTGCTTTGATTGAGGGCACCTTTGTCTCTTCTACAGATATTGAGAAGACGCCTTTTCTTGGCGATCTTGCGCGTATGGGCGGAAGTCTTTTTATAGAACGAAATGATCGCTCCCGGGTTGATCAAGATATAAGTCAGTTGGAGCAGGCGCTAAAAGACCAAAGGCGTGTTGTGCTATTCCTTGAAGGAACAAGTACAAATGGCTCCGAGGTATTGAGATTTAAATCCCCCCTGCTGGCGGCCGCGCAAAAGACGAGCTCCAGAGTGTTTCCGGTGACTATCAATTACCATAAGATAAATGAATCCCCTTTTGGCCTTCAAAATTGCGATCTAATTGCTTGGTACGGTGAGATGAGTTTTGCTCCTCACCTTCTTAAATTTTTGACAGCAGTGAAAACAGTAGATGTGGAAGTCATTGTTGGACAGCCTATTAAAATCCTTCCATCAGACGATCTTAAGTCTAAAGCTGAGCACATTCGAGAACAAGTTGTATCAAAATTCATAGGCCATCGTAAAATAGATGAATGAGCTTCTTTGAATATGATTGGCAAGAGCGTCTCGTCGACGACTACAGTGATTTCGTCAAATGTCGCACGTTAGCGGTTGTAAAAGAAAACCGTAAAGGCCTCGTAGATGGAGTGCGGTCGAGCTTTCTCTCAACACTATCTCGAGTTTCACAAATTGATAATCGATCAGATGGTATACCCGAGTACCAAGTGAAGGGTTTTGAAATCATAGGTGATCAATCTACTCACGATGAGAGTGACCCTGTGTTTGTTTTGATTGGCGGCGTGCATGGCCTTGAGAGAATTGGCAGCCAAGTGGTTCTCAGCTACATAGAGAGTTTGTTTAATCGGATGGGATGGGATGATGAATTGATCTCGAGCTTCAATAAAGTGAAGTTTCTTTCCATCCCAATTCTTAATCCGGTGGGAATACACAGTTTGACTCGCTCCAACGGAAACGGAGTTGATCTCATGAGGAATGCTCCGGTTGACTCTGATGAAGCCAGTATATTCCCCATCGCCGGTCACCGAACAAGCCCTCGCCTGCCCTACTATCGAGGCAAGTTAGGTGCTCCTATGGAGGCGGAATCACAAGCTTTAGTAGATTTTGTTTTCGAACATATCAAAAAATCCCGTTTTGTGATTGCCCTTGATGTTCACTCAGGTTTCGGTGCGCGAGATCGGCTTTGGTATCCACATGCGAAGACCACTAAGGCGTTTGAAAAGACGAAAGAAGCTCTCCATTTGATGAGTGCCTTTGAGGGAGCATTTAAGAACCATGTCTATTTGATCGAGCCTCAGTCAAAGTCTTACACAACCCACGGCGATCTATGGGATTACCTCTACGAACTCTACTCTAAAGAAAACCCGACAGGCCTGTTTTTGCCATGGACATTAGAGATGGGGTCATGGATGTGGATTAGAAAGAACCCACGCCAGCTGTTTAATGCCAGCGGAATATTTGACCCGATTCTGCCTCACAGAAAAAAGCGAATTCTAAGGAGGCATATGCCCTTACTGGACTTCTTTTTAAAAGCTGGTGCGAACCATTCTAAGATTTTCCGAAGGAATGCGAGTTAGGTAATGCCAAAAGACCTTACAATGCGTAGCTTTGCTATACGACTCCTTAAGATCAGTCGTCGAACTTTTAACTGAGAGAGTTCAAGACTCGATTTGACTTTCGCCAAAATGAAGGCACGCCCCAACTAACCTAGATTAAAGGCCCGTAAACGCATTTCATAACTAGTACATATAAACAGTTTTTATTATATATTTACGAACTCGAGCTATGGCAAATACTGCTCCAGAAGGGGGCGCAGGTTTAACTTAACTCTCAGTACTTTCAACAAAATATAGAGCCCGGCCATTTTTCGATCTAAAAACACAATCTCTGGTGGCGGTGCGCGGAGTTTGGTGCTCCAAACGAGTTCACTGCCCTTTTTGGCGACGCGAGTGGGTAGGTCGCTGGCTGCAAAATCATACTGGCCTTCGAGATCATGAAAGGGTGTTTTAAGACTAGGGTTATCTTTAACATCATGAAAGGGCTCTAAAAAAAGTCTACACACATCAAAAAATACCTTCTGACTTGAATGAGAATCATCCACTGTTATAAAGCCTAGTTTCTTGGCGGCCTCAATTGTCGCTCTGGCATTCCCTTCAAATGTTCCCCGTAACATCGCGTGATATTTATCTAAAAAAGAAGGATCGTAAATTCGGGTAGCGCCAAAATCGAATAGTACCCACTGATCGTGCCCGGCGCCCTGATCAATGCGGATTCGGTAGTTACCAAAATGAGGATCCGTTTGAACTTTGCCCCATCTAAAAAGTTCTCTGAAGAAAAGTTCAACTGCTGCAAGCCCTAGTTGATTTCTACGGCTTTGCGAAAGGTTAGCGACCTCAATGCTGTCGACTGCCGATCCTTCTTCAAAAGACATCGCTATTAGATTGCTGCGACAATACTTTTCTGCGGCCCTGGGTAATACAAATCTGTCATCATCTTTTAAGAGCTGCGCTATTGATTTGAGCTGTTCGAGTTCCCACTCGTAGTCCACTTCTTGCTTTAGCATTGTGCGAACTTCTGAAAAAACAGCGTCATAGTGAGTAGATTTGGGAGCGAGCTTTAGAAGAGTCAAAATTCTTTTCATTTGCGCAAGATCAGAGTCTATAGCCGTGTCCACTCCTGGGTAGCGAATCTTAAGAACTATTCTCTCACTCGACTCTAAAATTTCAGCCTCGTAAACTTGAGCAAGAGACGCCGCCGCTAAGTGGCCTGGGTTAACTTTCAGACTCTTGTAATCATCACCAAGCGAAGCTTCCAAGAGCGGTCTCATTCGTTCCCATTTTAAAGGTGGTGAGTCCATTTGCAGTTGCTTAAGAAATTGATTAGCTTCGGGAGGTAAAAAGTGCTCACCATATATCGAAAGCATCTGCCCGACTTTCATAAAGCTGCCTTTTAACTCCCCGAACTCTTTAGATAAGATCTGGGTCTGTTCAGATAGAAGTTTGCTCCAGTAAGAGCCTTTCTGTTCTTCTTTTAGAAAGAGTTTCCTGATGGCACTTTTGGCTAAACTCGTTGAGCTGCTGACGTAGAACCTTGAGAGCTTAAGCCCTCTGGCAATTTGACCCGTTTGAATTTTATCCAGCTCGGTTTTTTTCTTCATGTAAGAAGTTTATAGGCAGCAACAGCAATTAGGTATCCCGCAATTGTAAACACTGAGAATTGGCTAAGGGCAAACGTCCAGGATTTCGTCTCGCGTTGTGCTACTGCGACCGTTGAAAAGCACTGAAGTGAAATCATAAAAAACAAGATTAAGCTAATAATCGAAGCTATTGTAAATACAGGCGTTCCATTAGGAAGAGTCTGCTCTGAAAGAAAGCCAATGAGACTAGATAGATTGTCTTCATCTTGCGACAAGGCAAATACTGACACCAAGCTAGAAACAAAAACTTCGCGTGCCGCAAAGGAAGCCACTAAGGCGACGCCAACCTGCCAAGAAACTCCCATCTGTAAAAAGAGGGGCTCTAAGTATCGGCCAATGCTCGCCAAAAAAGAAGTATTGAATCTCTCTGCATCGGCCGCCCCAAAATTTGGAAAGGTGGAGAGAAGCCAAATGATTACGCTGACGACAAAAATAACGGGTCCAGCTCTTAAAAGAAACGTTTTGGTTTTATCTAATCCACGTCTGAGCGCAAAGGCAGTTCGCGGTCTACGATAGATTGGTAGTTCCAAAGCAAAAAAGCCTGCTGACGCAGTTGTTTTTCGACCTGCCGGTATGAGGCGAGAAAAAACAACAGCTGCGAGTATTCCGAAGACCAACGAAAGTAAATAAATCAGTGTCAAGGTGGCAGCGGGCATCCAAGCGGGCTTCTGCCAGAACAATAAGCCAAGCAACAAGGCAAAGACAGGTAGCCGCGCACTACAAGACATAAGAGGCAACATGAATATCGTCGTTAACCGCTCCCTCGTAGACGGAATTGTACGCGCTGACATCATCGCCGGGATGGCGCATGCATAACCCGATAAAATAGACACAACGGAGCGCCCGTTAAGGCCCATTTTTCTAAGAGGGCGGTCAAAAACTGCAGCAACACGCGCCAAATATCCTGTATCTTCTAAAAGAGTTAACAGGAAAAATAAAATAAATATTTGAGGTACAAAGACTGCCACGGCGCCAAAGCTGGCGACCATTCCTTGCGAAAGAAACTCAGAAAGTAACCCCGGCGGAAGTGCTGCATTAACTGATTCAGCTAAAGATGTAAAACCACCATCAATGAAGTCCATGAACGGGGCGGCTAAGAAAAACAACGCGTAAAACAGGCCGCCCATGATCGCCGAAAAACTGGCGATACCCCATAGGGGATGTAAGAGAAAAGCATCTCGCTGTCTGTTTTTTGTTAACGACTTTCGTATAAAACCTTCTTGGCCGAAGGTTTGTTCGAATCGAGTTTGAAGGCTATCCACTTGGGGTACAAATTGCTGACGAGAACTCCTATGCTCTTCATGATGCAGCGGAGAGCTGCTTATGACTGCTTCTGCCTTCGCAATAAGTTCCTTTACGCCGCCGCCCAGTCTTCCGTTAATAAGAACGGCATCAAGACCTGTTAGCACTTTCCAGAGTTGGACGTCCTCCAACTTTGAACGCTTGTCGTCGTCTACGATGTCATTCATGGTTAGCGCCAAAACAATGGGATATCCGAGGGTCATGACATTTTCAAGAAGTGGGAGTTGACGACGAACTTGCGAGATATCGAGAACAAATACCAAACCTTTGAATTCTCTATCGCTCTTCAAAAGGTCATATGTGACTTTTTCTTCTTCGGACTTTGGACTAAGGCTATAAATGCCAGGTGTGTCAGTTATGCTGATATCAGTTTGTGAGTAGACGCCTAGAATATTGCCTGAAAAGTATTCGACTGTTGTGCCTGGAAAGTTCGATGTGTGATAGCGCGAACCGGTCATCCAATTGAACAGAGTTGTCTTGCCGCTATTGGGGCTTCCGACCAGTGCAATATCCAGCATATTAACTTGTTACCCTGAGACATCTCAGCTCTTCTTGCCTCAGAGCTACAGTGGTTTCGTCGACTTCGATCACGATCGGATCGCCAAAGGGAGTTTTTTGAACAATATGAAACGTTTGGCCGGGCTTAAACCCCAACTCAAGAAGACGTTGGCAAAGTTCCTTGGGTCCATCAAGGGTATCCACTCGATAGTGACCGCCTTTAACAAACTTACTCAGATTTTTCATAGAACTCAAAACCTCTAATAGTAGCGGCTAGATTTATGTGGGCCGCAGGCGTTAGGTGCCAGCATAGTGCTAAGAACCTATCAACTTGTCAATGACGTCTATCAGATTCGGCATAAGATGATAGTCAAACGAGAGGAGCTCGTTGTTTCAATTATTGAATTGCCACTCTCTAAAGCCTCTCTTTTCGGCCTTCTCGAGGTCCTCAGGTTTAATCTCATAAACATTCGCCTGCCCCGTCGGAGCTCCGCAAACCTGAAGTCTCATTAAACCGTCGTGCTTGGAAGTCATGGATTTCACTTCAACACCTTCAAGGTCTTTAACCATTTTTTGGGGAGACACTGGTTTACCCTCGCCGCATTGCAGACTTCCATCGTACTTGTAAATAAAGATGGTCTTATTGGGGTCCGGTATTTCATGACATGGCTTAGAGGTGCAGCCAAAAATAGCAAACATCCATAGCCAGCCCGAGAGTTTAATGAATAATTGGGCGTTGAAATTCAAACTTTTCAAGGGGATTGCCTCTTAACCATTTAAGCGACCAAACAACTGAATCAATTGTGTGAAAAAACACAAGATTTTTATCTTTATCAACCGAGGGAGTTGCCATGACCCCCCTAGCGGGCGTAAACCGTGCAAGAAATCGCCCCGTCGAAGCATCTAGCGCCAAGAGTCCTTGCTCCGTTTCTCCGACGAACAGAATGCCCGCCTCTACTACAGGTTTTGTTCCGTGCCCACGAACTTGGTCATAGCTCCAAATAACCTCGCCATCACCTAGTTTAAACGCTTTAATCTGCGAGTCACTTGTACTCAGGTAACCTACGCCGCCAACAATTGTTACATTAGAGTCGATGGACCAATCCTTTTGCCAATAATCACTGCCCGTTTGCGCGTCAAACACGTGAATTGGTCCGTCAAATACCGTTGCGATTAGTTTTTCTTCGTGCACGACCAAGCCTTGAATGTCAGAGAACCTTCGTTTGATTAAAAGATTGCGTTCCCATTTTACAGACCCGTCGATCTTGTTCAAAGCAACCAACTGACCGTCGGGAAAGCCCACAATAACTAGGTTTTTGGTCATGACCGGCGATGGCCCTCCTCGAATGGAGCTCCCTGCGCCGAGAGGTCGCGTGAACATCCAGATCTTGTCGCCGTTTTTCTTATCGAGCGCGTAAACAAAGCCCTGCGCATTTTGAAAATAAAGTACCTTATCGTCCAATGTGGCTGGTGCAATGATTTCTGCTCGCGACGGATACTTCCATGTTAAAGATCCGTCTTTGATATTGAGCGCATACATCGATCCGTCGCCGCCTCCGGCGTATACGATTCCATCTAAAATAGTAACCCCCGTGGGGACTCCAGCTTCAATTTGGCGGCTCCAAATCTCATTTCCGTCCTCTAGATCAAAAGCTTTGAGTGAATCAATGGCATTTCCGACAATGACAGTCTTGTTACCAAGGGCAGTACCACCAACATGACCACTTCTGGACCCTAGATAGTTTCTCACTGAAAGTGATGAGCGACTCCAGTTTGCTTGGAGCTGAAAAGTTTTAGGGGGCTCCGTTTGAAAAACGGCGCACCCACTAAGAAACACAAACCACAAGGAACAAACTTGTAAAATGGGTTTCACTCTTTCGCCTTTATCTGAGCATCTTTTCCTAGGGAATGCAGATATCTCTTTGCAGTTCGACCAACAGGGTCGGCCCCATTGGAAGCAACGATTTTTGAGTATAGCTCTCTTGCTTTTTCTAAATCGCTCTGAAGCTCATACGAAACTGCTAGTCTCAGTTGTGCCTCTGCGTGCAGCGATTTTAGAGAGTCGTTATCCAACACTTTTTGAATCTCAGCAGTTGCTTCTGAGTACTTGCTTTGATTGATCTGTAGAGTCGCAAATCTCAAACGAGCTAAACCCTTGATAAGCTCGCTTCGTGAATTCTCTACGCCTGACTTCGCAAATTGCCCAGCTCTTTGCAAGTCGCCCTTGATCTCTAAAAGTTCACTCGCTCTAAGCGCAGCTAGCGAGCTAGCATTTGTTCCTGAATACTTCTGAGTGACCGAATCTAACATTGAAATTGCTTCGTCTGGAATTTGCTCGGCTTTAAGTGGCTCAGGCACCGCTTCTGGATTGGCGTCCGGCTGATCTTTTTTCAGTAATTGCTCTACTTCGAAAAGTTCCGCCTGTGCTTTTTCTTCTTGGCTCTGTTTGTAATGGTTGTATGCCGAGTAGGCAACACCGCCCACAATAAATACTCCTAACACAACTAAGTTGGCTGCTTTATTGCCCAACAGAGATTTAAAAACTTTCATTAAAAGTGCACGAAAGGAATCTGGAGCACGAACTTCTTTTTTTGATAAATCACTCACGAAAACTCCCTAAGAAGATAGAAGGTTGAAAGATTGTCATATTTACGATGGAATACTCTAGAAATTGCCTAGACTGCTGTCAAGGAGGCCGAAAATGATGTTTACTGACACAATACTGAGTCGATGGAGTCCGCGAGAGTATTCCGCTAAAACTATTAACGATAATGACCTTAAAACTATTTTCGAATCTGTCAGGTGGGCTCAATCTAGCTTCAACGAACAACCTTGGCGTTATCTCATTGCTCGCAAAGGAAGTCCGAAAAGAAAGAGTCTAGAAGAACTGCTATCGGCGGGTAACCATTATGCGTTTGAGGCTGATATTCTCGGTGTCGCCTTCGCAAAGGATGCTTTTTCTCACAACGATGTACCCAATAGATCAGCTCAGCACGATTTGGGCGCAGCTAACCAAATACTCACTCTCACCGCCTGGACACTCGGCATCAATGCTAGAATGATGGCCGGCTTTGACAATCAGAAAGCCCGAACCTTGGCACCAACGGGCTTTGATCCTATGGCGATGTTCGTACTAGGCTACGCAACGGAAAAAGCATTGAAAGAAGGGCCTGGCGACAGGAAAAGACGCAATGCAACAGAGTACGTTTGGAATGGTGAGTGGGAAGAGCCTTTTTTCAAGTAAGTAAGGCGTGTCGGCGCCGACGAGCAACGCTGAGGTCGCTTTGGCTTTTGCAGTAGTTCGACCAAATGAGGACACGCCCTAAGAATCCTTTTTAAAGTACTGGTATCCAAAAAGTGAGAGTTGCTGGAATTTACGGGATTCTTTAGCGAATTAGGAAGGAAAGGCGCGAATCAAAGCACGGAAGTATGTGAATACTGGAACTTTTAGCCCGCTGGCTGATTTCTCTTGATTAATGGATGGATGAGGAATTATCAAACTGGTTCCAAAACTGAACCGTAAAGTTGAACCGATGGGGCGAGTTATTAGATTTTTCATATCTGCCTTTTTTTTGAATGCCTTTTGGGCGGGCTTTGTCCAAACGTCTACGGCATTTGCGTCCAATTCTGCTCCCTTTCCAAAGGAATTTAAGTGGTGCGTCGCCACTGCCGCTTATCAGATAGAAGGCAATAACATTCATAGCGATTGGTGGGAGGCAGAAAACTCGGCCCGCAATGAAAATGCGGGTACGGTGGCACCATTCATTCGGCGGGCTCAGCGATCGGGCGTGGCTACAGATCACTGGAACCGTATCGATGACGACGTTCGGCTACTAAAAGACCTTGGAGTACAGTCGTACCGATTCTCCCTCGAGTGGGCCAGGCTTGAGCCGCAAAATGGGGTTTGGGATGAAGCGGCATTCGAACACTACGATAAAGAGATTGATCACCTGTTAGCCGCCGGTATTGAGCCTTGGGTGACTATTCATCACTTTACTCACCCTGCGTGGTTCATGCGTTTAGGAGGCTGGGCTTCTGACTCCTCGGTGACTTATTTTGAGCGCTTCGTCGAAAAGGTCATTCATCGCTGGGGTAACAAAATTAAAACTTGGATCACTTTTAATGAACCAAATGTACTTTTGAATGCTCAGTATGTGGGAGGCATGTTTCCGCCATTTCTTACCTTAAAACTGCACCGGGATGAGTCTTTAAAAAGTCTAAAATCAGCCGTCATCAATATTTATAAGTCGCACGCTTCTGCTTACAGGTTGATCCATTCACACAAAACTTCAAAAAAGAAAAAGCCTCGCGTCGGGCAAGCCGTGCATCTGAGAGTTTTTGAGCCTTGGAATCGTTTTTCGCCATATGAATGGCTGATAGCGAACAGATTTCTGGACGACTACTTTAATTGGTCTTTTCTGGATGCTCCAGAGACGGGCCGCATTTCGTTGAACATGCCTTTTTTGTTAAACATTGATGAGGCGATTGAGGGCCTCAAAGGCACCCAAGATTTTATTGGCTTTAACTATTACTCAAGAGACCTTGTAAAGACGAACTGGGATCCGAATGAGCCATTTCGGCTTCTTCCTCATCCTCAAGGAGACCTCACGGGAATGGGTTTTGAAGTTTACCCGAAAGGCTTCGAGATAGTGCTTTCTAAGTTAAAAACTAAGTACACTGGACGGGAATTCCTAGTACTAGAAAATGGTTTGGATGATCCTGAAGACTCTAAACGACAGAAGTTTTTGGTAGATCACTTAGCTATTTTACAAAAGTTTTCTACGCAAGAGGGTATGAATATCTCAGGCTACTGCCACTGGACGTTGATGGATAACTTTGAATGGATTTGGGGGTTTGATCCAAAGATGGGATTGTATGAGACTAACTTTGAGACCTTTGAGCGTACACCTCGCCCCTCTGCCCTACTCTATGAGCAAATTGTTAGGACCAATGCGCTTTAGGTGTCTGCGTTGTTTTTGAGTCACTTCAAGGTTACTTTTCAGATGCAAAATGGCCAGATTTTTTTAAATCGTCGCGCGCCGACTTAGGAACTAAATGCACACCAAGTGTGTAGGCCGCGCGAGAAATCATGTGCGAGGCAACGGGGGCTGTTAAAAAGAAAAATCCTATGAATAAAAGCGATCTTGTTGAAGCTGCCGTTGAATCTAAAATGATAAATGCACAAAGGCCGATTCCAGCAACTCCTAGAGTCGCGGCTTTAGAGGCTGCGTGAACTCTGGTGTAAAGATCTGGGAATCTCACAATCCCTAAACAGGCGATGAGAAAAAAAAGGCTCCCAAAAATCAAGAAAAACTCACCTAAATAGCCGGCCAACTTAATCATGTACATGAGCTTTTCTCTCCATAAAACGTGAAAAACCTATCGTGCCCAGGAATCCCATGAGAGCAATAGCTATAGCTGCGTCTAGATAGTAGTCGGTGTGAGAAAACAAACAGTAAAGGACAGCAAGTAGAGATACGCCTGTTGAGATTACATCGGCTGCCAAAACGCGATCCGGCAGAGAGGGGCCTTTATACATTCTATAGAACGCAAGCAAAATTCCCGCGCAGATTACGTAAAAGGAAAAATTGAGAACCTCTATTCTAATCATTTACTCTGCCCTTCTTTCAGTTCAATGATTCTAGCTTCAAAACCCAATTTGATCTCGGCGATCAACTTCTCAGGAGGTTTATCTAAATACATAAAATGGACGAACAATGTTTGTTCGTCCTTACTGAAATCGATTGAGAGTGTTCCGGGAGTGAGAGTAATAGAATTCGCCAGCAATATTTTTTGCCAAGGGTCTAAGATTTCTAGCGGAATTGCCAGAATGCCAGGAGAAATTCTGGGTTTGATTCTTAGAACATCTATCGCAACGCGAATGTTGGCTCGTAAGAGTTCGGCGATAAAAAAGACAGCGTATCTGACTATGTCGACCAATTGCTTAGTATAGGAAGGCCCTACTCCAAGGCCAATTTTTTCTGCAATTGCAAAGCAGAAGAAACCCAATACCAAGCCTAAAATTATCTGGAATCGACTAAAGTCTCCCTGAAAAGAAGCCCAGATTAAAGCAAAAATCACGTTGATCAAAAACTTCACTGTAGTTTCCCTCGCTCTTCTGAGGGCCCGTCTTCAGCAGGTTGCGGGGTCGGCATTTCGGTCGAATTGGCTTTGAGTAAGCCATGTGAAAAAACTGCTTCGTAATAGCTTTCGCGGTCTAAGAGTTTGTTCGCAGCCTTATCAAGTGAACTCTTCATAGGTTGATACCAAATCGTTAACGAAAGAGTTGCTAGACAGACAACAGTAATGCTGACTTTATTACCCCAAAGAATTTTTTCTTTTTGCGGTGAGTGAACGCCGGCAGCCGGGTTTTCCTTCCAAAACGCTTCGTTCCAAATCTTTATCATCGAAAACAATGTCAGAATTCCAACTATGGCGGCTACAACAGCACTCCAAAAATAGTTCAACTTAATGGCGGACGCTATCACCGAATATTTGGCAAAAAAACCGCTGAGGGGCGGAATGCCGGCAAGAGAAAAAGCCGAAATGAGAAAAGTCACGGTTAGGAAGGTGGATTTTCCGTACAGGCCGCCTAGTGATTTTAGCTCGTCTGTTTTTTCGGGGCCGCGCTCGATCTCTCCTCCGATCAAAAATAAGTTGGCCTTTGCAAGAACATTGTGAATTAAATAAAACATTGCTGCTGACAAGGCTTGAGCACCGCCGATAGCAATCGCAAGGGTGATATACCCGATCTGACTTACGATATGAAATGACAGAATCTTTCGAATTGAGTACTGGCTAGCGGCACCCAAAACACCTACGACCATTGTGATTACAGAAAGACCGATAAGTAGTTCTGCTGCTAAGCTGTTAGGAGGAAGCATAAATGCATACAAGCGCAACAATGCATAGACACCAACTTTAGTAAGCAGCGCTGAAAACAACGCTGTTATTTCAGGATCCGCAGAAGGGTAAGATTCTGGCAGCCAACCAAATAACGGAAAGATCGCTGCCTTTAGCCCAAACGCAACCGTGAGCAAAAGGCCAATAGCAAGTACTACAGAGCCGTCATTGACGTGTGACAATCGGTACGCGATATGGGCCATATTTAGGGTGCCGAGCCAGCCATAAATTAAACCTAAAGCTGAGAGAAAAAGGGTGGATCCAATGAGGTTAAGTGCCATGTACTTTAACCCTGCACGTATCTGCGCGGGCTTTCCGCCCAATGTCATGAGAACAAAAGAAGATACAAGCAGAACTTCGAACCACACGTAGAGATTAAATAGATCTCCAGTTAAAAAAGCGCCTGACACTCCAAATATCAGAAAGTGAATGAATGTAGCTTCAGCAAATGATTTGTCTGCCTTCTTGAGGGTCACTTGCGAAAGTTGACTGACGAAATACATGAAGCCGCTGAGGAGAATTAACCAAGCGCTGATTCCATCGGCAATAAAGACAATGCCGTAAGGTGCCGACCAATTACCCATGGCATAGGTAATGATAGGGGTTTCATTGACTAACTTTAGAAGCCATATGCCGCTCAGCAAGTGGGATAGGGAGCCGATAAGCGCTAAGGCACGTTGGGACTTTGGACTATGCCACAACAACAGAGAGAAAATAGCCGACAGAAGCGGAATCAAAAGCGGTAAGACAATAGCCATCACGAACCCTCAGAGAGAGTGTTCATGTTGTCACTCCTTGTGACTTTGATCACCCGGTATGTGAGAGCTAACGCAAACGAAAGAATTCCGAAACTTATGACAATGGCCGTAAGCACCAAAGCCTGCGGTAGTGGATCAGAAATGCGTTCGATAGCTACGTTACTGCCGCCAACGGAAACTAGTGGCGGACTAAATCGCTGAAATCCTCCAGCAGTAAATATCAAAAGATTTACAGCATTACTTAGTAAGCTCAAGCCCAAGATCAGCCTTATAAAGCTGCGCGCGAGTATAAGGTAGGTTGCGCCGAAAAAAAGGAGTCCTACAAAAACACTTGTTACAAGAGCCATTTTATTCCTTTAAATCTACAAATGTACGCACGACCAAGCTCACCATGCCCAGAACGACCAGAAAAACACCGATATCAAAAATTACTGGGGTTCCAAAGTGCGCTACCGAGTCTGTTGCGCCACCGAGGTGCATCCAGTGACCTGTCATAAAGTTTTTGCCTTGGAATAGCGAAAGTAGCCCTGAGCCAGTCGCAACGAGTAGGCCTATGCCAAGCAGATGAATTTCAGAGATAGCCGCGAGTGGTCGTGCTTGGTAAGACAATAAAAATAAACTGTAAGCCCCAGATGCTACAAGTCCTGCGATAAAGCCACCTCCGGGTTCGTTATGCCCGCGAAGTAATAGAAAAAATGAGAACAAAAACAAAATAGGCATCAAAAACCGGCAACTTGTCTCTAAGATGGGACTTCTCATGATGGCCTCCGTGCTTGTGACTGAAAAAGCACGTAAACACCTAGTCCGGCTATCGCAAGAACCGTAATCTCTCCGAGTGTATCAAGCCCTCTAAAGTCGACTAAAATTACATTCACAATGTTTTTGCCATAGGCCAGGTCGTAGGAGCTTCTAGCAAAATACTCTGAAATGGGCTGAAAGCCTTTATACTCCAAAGAAACGTATGTGAGTGTAAAAAATAATATCCCGACAAATGCACTAACAAGTAGTGAGAACCCCTTTTCTCTTTTCGAGTCGAATAAGTGAATGTTTGGTAAGTGAAAAAATACAAAGACAAACAGGATAACGGTCAGTAGCTCAACGAGCATTTGAGTCATTGCAAGATCGGGCGCACCAAAGATCATAAAAAATTGCGCCACACAAAAGCCCACCAAACCGAGAGATAGGACTGCCGCAAATTGGGAGTTTGTTGTGAGAGTCTTCCAAGTGCTCAAAATGGCAATTACAAGGATGAGCCACTCCAAGTCAAAGCCAGAAAATTGCGCAAGCCCAATTCGCCGAGCCAAATCTATAGCAGGGATGGCTGTAAGCCCCAAAAATGTAGCGATCACTACCATGAAATAAAACTTCAAGCTGCCAGGTTGCTGGATTTTGGTTTGAAGATTTGCCAACGCCATAAGTTTCTCTAAAAAACCAGAATAGAGTCTATCGCCGCTAGCTCTCCAAAATGATCCCAATACCCTTTCGAGAATGGAGTTGACCTCGGGCCAACGCATAAAGATGGCGAATCCTAAAGCAATAAGTCCGAGACTTAAAAAGAATTCTTTGTGAAACCCCATCCAAAGCACAATGGAAGCGTCGATTTGAAAACCGTAACTCTGGGTGAATCCAGAAATAATATTTTCTAAAATGGTTGAATAAAGTACTGGAATCGCAAGTCCCGCAAGCGCCAACATGCTGATTATCGCCGGTTTAGCTAGGTCACCTTTTGCACCAGAAACGGCTGCAGAAGGGGCTCCAAGATATACTCGAGCACCCAGGTTGAACGCCACGGCTACGCCGCCTGCAGTATACATGGAGAAAGCTATCAAGCTGAAGCTATCCATAGGATTTCTCATCGCGAGTAAGTCAGCTAGTAGAGTTTCTTTAGCAGTGAAACTGAGAAAAGGACCTATCCCAGCAAAAGCAAACATCACTAAGAAGCCGCCAACCGCAGAAAGTGGAGCCAGTTTGATGAGACCGCTGAGGAGCTTCAAATCTCTCGTGCCAGCAGTTTTCTCGATGTCTGCAGCAAGGAAAAAAGCCGCTGCTTTGTAAAATGCATGAGCTGTCAGCAGCAAAACAAATGCCTTTAGCGCAGCCGGAGTGCCAATCGCTATAAGAAGCAAGAGGGCTCCCAGAGTTGCGATTGTAGTGTGCGCCAGAATGCGCTTGAGATCTGAAGTGCCAAAGCTCAATATCGTACCGCAAACTAAGGTGAGTGCTCCAAACACGTAAATTGAAGGTTGCCAACCAGGCATCCATCGCAGGGCAGGCGATAAGACGGCCACGAGATAGACACCTGCCTTCACCATTGTCGCCGAGTGAAGAAAGGCGCTAATAGGAGTCGGCGCCACCATGGCGTTGGGAAGCCAAAAGTGAAAAGGTACCTGTGCGGACTTAGTAATGGCTCCGAGCAAAATTAAAAAAGAAGCGGTTTGCCCTAAGATGCCAAAGTGAGAAAATTCTTTGATCGCCAGCAGTTCTGAAATTCTAACAATGCCATGAGCTTGCTGAAAAATGACAATTCCTACCAGCATTGCTAACCCGCCCAAACCTGTAATCAGCAAAGCTTGCAGGGCCGACGCGCGTGAAGAGGACTCTCTGTTGTTAGTTCCAATCAAAAAGTACGAACTAACACTCGTTAGCTCCCAGAAAATAAAAAGTCCAAACAGGTTGTCGCTCAAAAGAATTCCCAGCATGGAGGCCTGAAAAATCATCAGGAAACCGGCAATTCGGTGGGAGTCTTTTCTCTTGGTTAGGTAGAAAAAACTGAAGACATAAACTGCGGTGCCAATAGAGTTTACAAGTAGGGAAAGCCATTTTCCTAGCACAGGCGGAGATAGTTCTATGGCTAGCTGGATGCTTCTATCGAAGTGCCACTCAGAGAGGAACGACTTCGGAATTTCCACCAGCCCTAGGTCGATGAAAAACAAAACCGCTGACGCTGCAGCGGGCAAAAGATATATTGAGCGACCGCTCCACCTTTGAGTAAAGCAAATGATACCAAGCAAATAGGACAAACAGATAAGAGTCAGCATTCAGATAACTATATTCGAGCACTTGTATCAGGTCGAGAGCACTAAATTCATGATTTAATGCGTTGACCCAGAATCAGGAATTACCAATAGTAGAAGTCAATGCGTCTGTTTAGATTTTTTTTCATCAAGTTGATTCTGAGACCACGACAGCAGACTTATGGCTGGGCCTTCATTCTGCTTGGCGCCCTTTGTGCTCCAACAATTGTCTACATGTGGTGGCAGTCTTCTCGACCCTTAGAGCTGTTCAATGTTATTAGTCGATCGGAGCTTTTTGAGTTTCCGCACTCGATCGACTCGAAATCGGGTAAAAGTATTCAAATTAAATACACGCTAGATCCTGCGCTGCATGGCTATGCAAAAGAGATTTTAGAGAGGCATCGGCCAGATTTTGGTGTGATTGTTGTGATGGATGCCACGAACGGCAACTTGCTAGCTATTCAAGACTACGCACACAACACTAAGGATCGTGAAGAGTTTCCCCGCTTGTTTGCGAGGTCTAATTTTCCCGCTGCATCAGTGTTTAAGATTGTGACTGCTGCGGCGGCGATCGACTCAGCTGCGATTCATCCCGACTTCGAGATTGGATATCGCGGGCGTATGCACACACTTTATAAGCGAAACGTCTTCTTCGATGCCCGGCGTTTTAGACCAAATAACTTTGTCTCTCTTAAAGAGGCCTTTGGTAAGTCGATCAATTCTTTTTTTGGAAGGCTTGCGGTCAACTATCTCGATCCGATTACACTGCGGGAGTACGCTTATCGATTTTATTTCAATCGAAGCCTTCCTTTTGAGCTCCCTCTGGCGGCGTCTAGTGCATTTATTCCGAAGGATGATGGCGAAAACTGGGGGTATGTCGAGGCAGCTAGCGGTTTTACAACCAAAAATAGCCTAAGCCCCATTCACGCAGCGACGATTGGTTCTGTTGTAGTAAATCAAGGTAGGCTTCGTCTCCCTCGTATGATCGCAAGCGCATATGACATGAATGAAAACAAGGCGTTAGTTCTACCTGATGCGGGTTTGGTGGACGTACTAGGGGCCCATACGGCAGATCAACTTTCGACGCTCATGGGTGAAACGATCTATACGGGTACTTCTCGTAAGAGTTTTCGGGGCTTTTACAGAGACAAACGCTTTTCATCGGTCGTGGTCGGCGGAAAGACAGGATCGCTCACAGGGTCAGATCCAGAAGGTAAATATGATTGGTTCGTCGGTTTTGCGAAGAGCCCAGACAGGGCCATAAGTTTTTCTGTGCTTACGATCAACAAAGAATATTGGCAAGTAAAGTCTGCCTATTTGGCGCGCAAAATCATTGAAAAATACTTTTCCGAAGATTGGCTCAGCAATAACGCAGATTCCACTTCATTGGTTAAGAACCGATAATCCCTGAGCGGTTCTCCTAATTTTCCTGGGGTGAAGGAAGGGGCTAGGCCGAAATAAGTGTAAAAATTGTCCATCCTGAAGACCTGTGATTTGATTTTTTTACTACACAAAACTCACCACAGGGGGATTCAAGGAT
>Ga0210057_1000103_pt1 | contig 167461 bp, 142 predicted proteins | sample CryGeyCG2114_010_2_FD_183968 | JGI IMG/M metagenome (GOLD analysis project Ga0210057, IMG submission 183968) | Groundwater microbial communities from aquifer - Crystal Geyser CG10_big_fil_rev_8/21/14_0.10 (SPAdes) (version 2) | ecosystem: Environmental > Aquatic > Deep subsurface > Groundwater...
TTCTTACGCCCACGGTGGATAGAGACCGAACTGTCTCACGACGTTCTGAACCCAGCTCGCGTACCGCTTTAATTGACGAACAGTCAAACCCTTGGGACCTGCTCCAGCCCCAGGATGCGATGAGCCGACATCGAGGTGCCAAACCTCCTCGTCGATGTGAACTCTTGGAGGAGATCAGCCTGTTATCCCCGGAGTACCTTTTATCCGTTGAGCGATAGCCCTTCCACGCGGGACTACCGGATCACTAGCACCTGCTTTCGCATCTGCTCGGCTCGTTTGCCTTGCAGTCAAGCACCCTTATGCGCTTACACTCTTCGGCCGGTTTCCATTCGGCCTGAGGGTACCTTCGTGCGCCTCCGTTACTCTTTGGGAGGCGACCGCCCCAGTCAAACTGCCCACCAGACATTGTCCCCCGGCCAGATTATGACCGTAGGTTAGGATTCCAATCAACATAGGGTGGTATTTCAAGGTTGTCTCCCCGTACGCCGGAACGCACGGATCAAAAACTCCCACCTATCCTACGCAATGTTAATCGAAACCCAATGCCAAGCTACAGTAAAGGTTCACGGGGTCTTTTCGTCCTACCGCGGGTAGCGCATGTCTTCACGCGCACCCCAATTTCGCTGGGTCTTCAGTTGAGACAGTGGGGAAGTCGTTACGCCATTCGTGCAGGTCGGAACTTACCCGACTAGGAATTTCGCTACCTTAGGACCGTTATAGTTACGGCCGCCGTTTACTGGGGCTTCAATTCAAAGCTTCGGTTACCCTAACCTCTCCTTTTAACCTTCCAGCACCGGGCAGGCGTCAGCCCGTATACATCCACTTACGTGTTTGCACAGACCTGTGTTTTTGATAAACAGTCGCTACCCCCTTTTCACTGCGACCCTCTTCGGCTTCACCAGCAAGTGATGTCACCAGAAAGGGCGTGCCTTCTCCCGAAGTTACGGCACCAATTTGCAGAGTTCCTTAACTAAAGTTTGCCCAAACGCCTGAGGATTCTCTCCTCATCTACCTGTGTCGGTTTACGGTACGGATTAATAAATTTCTCCTTGCGAAGCTTTTCTGGGAAGCTGAGGATTACGAACTTCGGCTTGCGCCTCGTATTCACGTCTCAGAGTTAAGACCAAACGGATTTACCTATCCAGTCCTCCTACACGCTTAAACCACCATCCAATAGGCGGATTCGCTACCTTTCTCCGTCACTCCTTCAAGTCGAACGAAACTTACTAAGTACAGGAATATTAACCTGTTGTCCATCGATTACGCCTTTCGGCCTCACCTTAGGATCCGACTAACCCTGGGCGGAGTCACCTGGCCCAGGAACCCTTAGATTTACGGCGGAAGTGATTCTCACACTTCTTATCGCTACTCATGTCGCCATCAGCTCTTGTGATACCTCCAGTAGTCCTCACAGTCTACCTTCGTCAGCATACACAATGCTCTCCTACCATTCAAAAGAATCCGCAGCTTCGGTACATATCTTTAGCCCCGTTACATTTTAGGCGCAGAACCACTAGTCCAGTGAGCTATTACGCTTTCTTTAAAGGATGGCTGCTTCTAAGCCAACCTCCTGGATGTCACAGTAGTTCCACAACCTTTCCCACTTAGACATGATTTAGGGACCTTAGCTGGCGGTCTGGGCTCTTTCCCTCTCGACTACGGACCTTAGCACCCGCAGTCTCACTGCCTTGTTGTTCTTATCGGTATTCTGAGTTTGATAAGGTTTGGTAAGCGGGTACGCCCCCTAGCCTATTCAGTGCTATACCCCCGATAGAAATCACAAGACGCTGTACCTAAATACATTTCGGAGAGAACCAGCTATCACGGAATTTGATTGGCCTTTCACCCCTTACCACAGATCATCCCAGAACTTTTCAGCGTTCACGAGTTCGGACCTCCACGAAGTTTTACCCTCGCTTCATCCTGTCCATGGTAAGCTCATCCCGTTTCGGGTCTACAACATGCAACTATTCGCCCTTTTAAGACTCGGTTTCCCTACGGCTACACCTTCAACGGCTTAACCTTGCTACACATCGTAACTCGGCGACTCATAATGCAAAAGGTACGTAGTTAGGCTTTACAATAGCCCTTCCACTGTTTGTAAGTGTGCGGCTTCAAGATCTATTTCACTCCCCTCATCGGGGTTCTTTTCATCTTTCCCTCACGGTACTTGTCCACTATCGGTCAGTAGAGAGTATTTAGGCTTGGAAAGTGGTCTTCCCAGATTCAGACAGGATTACACGTGTCCCGTCCTACTCAGGATACCCGCTAGATCATCATCATTTACGATACGAGACTTTCACTCTCTTTGGTGTGACTTCCCAGACACTTCTCTTATAATGATTTTTCCGTATGCAGGTCCTACAACCCCTATGAGCAAGCTCATAGGTTTGGCCTTCTCCGCGTTCGCTCGCCGCTACTGGCGGAATCTCTTTTGATTTATATTCCTCGAGGTACTTAGATGTTTCAGTTCCCTCGGTTCGCTCCACGTAGACTAACTTTCTCATCTACGGGTCAACCGTGTTTCCACGGCAGGGGTTACCCCATTCAGAAATCTCCGGATCAAAGCCTGCTTGATGGCTCCCCGAAGCATATCGCTAACTAGCACACGTCTTTCATCGCCTTCTACTGCCAAGATATTCACCACACACCCTTAGTAGCTTTTACCTTAAATCTATTTATGAGTATGTTAAATTTCTTACAAAATTGTCGATCACAAGTTGAATTATACTTTACGTATTTTTCGCTTGAGTTATTTTTTTGAGTTCTCGTCTTCTTTCTTTACCCTGTTATGTGAATGTTAAAGATCAATATCTGTTTGCTCAATTTATAAATGGTGGGTCTGAGTGGACTCGAACCACCGACCCCGTCCTTATCAGGGACGTACTCTAACCAGCTGAGCTACAAACCCATTCAATTTATAAAGTTGAAAGGTGACGAGAAGAAAAAACTAGTATGTATTTAGTAAGTTGACCTAATGAATGAGCCAAATTTCCAAGGTTGTAATTCTTAAGCTCAAGGGCAGCAAGCTACCCATTGAATCCTAAAAATTATCCTCAGGATAATTTTTTACGGCTTCAATTCCTTAAAGGAGGTGATCCAGCCGCAGGTTCCCCTACGGCTACCTTGTTACGACTTCACCCCAGTTATCAATCCGACCGTAAACGCTCCCCTCCTTGCGGTTAGGGCCACGGTTTCAGGTAAAATTAACTCCCATGGTGTGACGGGCGGTGTGTACAAGGCCCGGGAACGTATTCACCGCGGCGTGCTGATCCGCGATTACTAGCGATTCCAACTTCATGGAGTCGAGTTGCAGACTCCAATCCGGACTGAGATACACTTTTTGAGATTTGCTCCCCCTCGCGAGTTCGCTTCCCTTTGTATGTACCATTGTATTACGTGTGTAGCCCTGGACATAAGGGCCATGAGGACTTGACGTCATCCCCACCTTCCTCCTGGTTAACCCAGGCAGTCTCCTCAGAGTGCCCAACTTAATGCTGGCAACAGAGGATAGGGGTTGCGCTCGTTGCGAGACTTAACCCAACATCTCACGACACGAGCTGACGACAGCCATGCAGCGCCTCTCATCACATTCTCCTAAGAGCACCCCAGCTTTTGGGCCGGGTTCGTGAGAGTTCAAGCCCAGGTAAGGTTCTGCGCGTTGCTTCGAATTAAACCACATAATCCACCGCTTGTGCGGGCCCCCGTCAATTCCTTTGAGTTTTAGTCTTGCGACCGTACTCCCCAGGCGGTGCACTTAATGCGTGAGCTACGGTTCAGAAGAGGTCAACCCCCCCAAACCTAGTGCACATTGTTTACAGCGTGGACTACCAGGGTATCTAATCCTGTTTGCTCCCCACGCTTTCGCGCCTCAGCGTCAGTACTTGTCCAGGAGGTCGCCTTCGCCTCTGGTGTTCCATCGCATCTCTACGGATTTTACCCCTACATGCGATATTCCACCTCCCCCGCCAAGACTCTAGATCGATAGTTTCAGGCGCAGTTTCGAAGTTGAGCTTCGAGATTTCACACCTGACTTGCCGATCCGCCTGCGCGCGCTTTACGCCCAGTAAATCCGAGTAACGCTTGCACCCTTCGTATTACCGCGGCTGCTGGCACGAAGTTAGCCGGTGCTTCCTCTGATGGTACCATCAATTCACTGGCCTATTAGACCAATGACCATTTTTCCCATCTAACAGAGCTTTACAACCCGAAGGCCTTCCTCACTCACGCGGCGTTGCTGCGTCAGACTTTCGTCCATTGCGCAATATTCCCCACTGCTGCCTCCCGTAGGAGTCTGGACCGTGTCTCAGTTCCAGTGTGACTGATCATCCTCTCAGACCAGTTACGTATCGTAGCCTTGGTAGGCCATTACCCCACCAACTAGCTAATACGACGCAGGCCCATCTTTTAGTGAATGCTTACAAGTAGAGGCATTCTTTAGAGTACTACTTTCACTTTTGTACTCACTATGCGGTATTAGCTCGAATTTCTCCGAGTTATCCCCCGCTAAAAGGCAGGTCACCTACGTGTTACTCACCCGTGCGCCACTGTACTCGCCCCGAAGGACTTTCTCGTTCGACTTGCATGTGTTAGGCACGCCGCCAGCGTTCACTCTGAGCCAGGATCAAACTCTCCAAGCAAAAATATTTGTTCAGATTCTATTGAATTCTGGATACAAAATGATCCAAATCTTCCAATTTAAGTTATCCTGAGATTTACTCAAAAAAACATGACGTTTAAATTTCAGTTAAATTAAAGTTATCTCAATAGATAAGTATTTTGGCATCTGACTGGTGCAACTATCGCTATACGCTTATCAACTCAACTGGATGAACTCAACTTCAGCTATTGCACGATCTGGTTACGTCAGATCTTTAATACTTACTAAATAAGAGTGTTAACTCTAACTAGTTTTCTCTTCTCGTCTTATTTGGACCGAAGTCCAAACTTTAATTTCAATTTTAGAATGTAAAAGATCAGGCTCAATTCACAGACACAAAAACACCGAGTAGCTTATAGAGGCTCTCAGTACATTTCAAAAGTCGTAGAATGTGTCGCTCGGTCGGTGATAATAGAGATACCAAGGAGTTCCGTCAAGCACCTTTTCATTTTTTTTCACACTTTTTTTTTTATTTCACAAGGTCTGAAATAAGTCGGTTATAATATTGAAAAAGAGATCATAACTGATGGGAATTAAAGAAGAAATTCAAGAGTATTTTGGACCGGCATTAAACCCGGTTAAACTCCTTTTATTGGAAAGCAAAGCATCCCCAGGCGAGTTCAAAAGTCTTTTTTCTACAATTAATGGAAGTAAAAATGAAAATTTTTTGCTGTATGACCTGCCAGCATTAATGCGTCTTCTTTGTCAGCGACGAGGTGTCCTTAAAAAAGAGCTTCTGGATCAATTCGATCCCAAAAGCGAGCTGTGTCTCATTGTTGATTGGTTAGAAAATCAAAAGAGAGTGGTGATCATCGACCTCGAAGATGAGGTCACGATCGAGAGAGAAAAGTTAAAAACTCTCGTCGACGGTGCGAGAGAAAAATGGAATCGCTGGTTCCTCATGGCAAGTGAGAAAAACCCATGAATCATATTCGATTATTCCCTCGCTATGATGTTCGTAAACTTAAATCTCCTATAGAAATTGATTACCTCGTTCAAGAAGGATGGATTTTAAAAGATATCGGTCTTGGAGGAATTCAAATAAGAAGTCCAAAAATGATTCAACTAGAAGGTGAAAACCGCCGAATTAAAATCAAACTCTTTGGAAAAGAAGAAGTCTTATTATCCGTCACTCAATGCTGGAGTGAAGAGAGAGAGAACGAGCATCTGGCTGGATTTAAACTCTACTTTGAAGATCTTGAGACTTTTGCTCATTGGAGAAAAATTCTCAAGGCGCTACATACGGTTCTCAATAAGAAAAAGAATTAATTTTCAGAACGAATTTTAGCAGCAGAGATTGTGGTTTCAGAGCATCCCGTATAATCGCCTGTATCACAAAAAATAGCACCTGAACTTCTTTGGCAATAATCAATCACGTCACAACTTTCACAGGACTTAAAATCACTAGTTTTGAGATTCCTAATTTTTGTAAATTCAGCAGAATTTTTCCAAATATTAGAAAATGAGTCACGTCGCAAATCGCCGGCAATAATTGGTGCCCCAATGCAGGGAAAGACTTTTCCCGTGACCGAAATTCCTACCACTGAACGAGCACAAGAACATTGAAGTGCATGATCAGTATTTCTGTAATCAAACAAAGCACGATGAGGTCCGGCCAAAAGATCTCTCATTTGATTAGCAGTAATTTTCCAATCTAGGGCCCCCGGTGAATGATCGTAGCGCTCGGTGATTTCATCGCTAATCGCGAAAGACCATTGATTTGCATTTACGGCAGTAAGAAATAAATCGAGTTCATGGACATTGGCCTTGTGAAGAATAAAATTAATATGAACTTCAAGACCTACCTCTTGCGCATTCTTGACTCCTTGAATGGCCTGAGAAAAAGCACTTTTGCGACTGAAGATTTGATAGCTCTCCTCACTCATACCATAAAGAGTTATATCCACTCCCTGTAGACCCGCTTGGACCAATTCAGAGCAGCGCTTTGAGGTTAACAAAATTCCGTTGCTTTTGAGACGAGCAATTGCTTTTTCCTGAACGATAGTTTGGATAAACTGATCAAGTGAAGGATGGAGCAAAGCTTCGCCACCACTCAAATTAATAAAAAATGCCCCTTCTTTAATAATGTCTTTCAAAATGCCGTGAATCTCTGTATCCGATAATGCATTGTTCTTGAATTCTGGAGGCATCGCTTTGGATCGATCAAAATTATAACAATGCTGACAGGCCAAATTACAACCCATAGTAATTTCTATTGTGGCATTCAACGGTTGGCAATTTTGATAGGCGTGCTCTTGCGATTGGGCCAGAAGTCCCAATCGTGGAGCAGGATCATGCTTACTCATGACTTTTCTCGATGAGCTGAAGGGCTTCAAGATCGGCTACAAATTGTTTGAGATCTGCTCGAGCCTCTGCTTCATCAACTTCAAATTCATCCATCAGTTTGGCCAAAATTTCATCGGAAGAAGAAGATTCAATGAGATCCCAAATAAAAACACCCACATCATTTAAGCGATGAACGGCCTTACCGATTTTCGAATCAATAATGACTAATTGTTCACCAATCATTTTCAAGGCAAGATCAGACCGTTTTTTGTAACTCATGAGGATATGATAACATCAAGTTATGAAAATCAATATCCCCAGTGGAGTGGCCGACTCTCCTCATCGGAATAATCTTTTTGAAGAGCATTTTCTTCAAGCTTGGCTGTATACCCATTCAGATCAACTTCCTTTTGATACATCCGCTTTTAAAGAGCAATGGTTAAAGCAAATCTCACTGAATCAAGATCAAAATGAATGCGCTGAAAAACTATTTGAAAACTGGCCGATGAACTTAACGAAACCCATTTTTATAAAAGGACACGCGCTCGAAAAACTTGGTCTTTATCAAATTGGTGAACGCTTTAAAAGTGATATTGATCTCTTGATTGATCAAGAATCCCTGCACTACCTTGAAAATAGAATAAAGGCCCTCAATGGACATGAAATAAAAGAGAAAAAATGGTGGGGCAATTCACACAAGAAAATTTTTTCTCTCTCACAAAATAATCATGAAGTTGTCATCGAATGTCACTCTCAACTTTTCTATCACCTACCTCAGATTGATTGGCAGAGATACAGACACACTCAAATTTCTGATCAGCTTCAACTTGAAGCTCACTTGCTTTTTCTAATGGGCCATTACGTCTTTCAACACAATTGTCTGAAAATCTATTGGCTACTGGATATAGCTCTTTTTATTGAAAAATTTAGCAAACAAATCGATTGGAATAAATTGCAGCATTTGGCCCGAGAATGGGATCTGAAAGTGAGTCTTGATTGGTCACTTTCCTTGGCCAATGAACTTGCAAACTTTAATTTAGAAATTCCAAAAGGGATGATTAAATCAAATCTCGACATTGATTTTAATTTTGCCTGGCAAACCAAGCAAAGTGGCTTGAGATATTGGAAAATGAAACATAAAGCAAAAGGAAAAATAGCAAATTCGTTAAAATACGATGTGAAATGGTTGCTAAATAAGACGAGAAAGTAGTTTAAAAAGGCCTCGAAAAACTCGAGTATACTTTTTGTGATATAACCGAGACAGCCTTGCTTTTGATGATTTAAATCGAGTCCCTTTGAAACCCCAATTTAAGGGCCGACCAGCGCGAATTCGTCCAACGACTATCCCTAGAACATAATCGCTCTTTATCAATTCATCAAAGGGAGAATTGTCACCTTTTGTCGTCAAAGGTTCGAGGGCAACAACTCTATGAGCAACATAATCTCCGCATTCATTATCTTTAAAGAGAACAATATCACCTAGCTGAATAGCTCCATGATCAGTCTCAACCAAGATAATATCTTCGGGTATTAAAACGGGGCACATACTCAGGCCATGATGAGTGAAATTAACTAAGGCCATGGCGAACCTTTAACATTTCCCATACCTCGACATCGGCATTATTTCTAAACTCTGAAATAGGAACAGAATTAGTAATATCTTGAGCAGCTTTAGTCAGCTGATCGACTTCACCAGAGGTCAATGTTTCCCAAAAATAATTGGCAAAATTGCTTAACAGTAATGTGAAACGATCGGCCGGTTTTAGTTCAAAAATTTCATTTTTTTGAGATTGTCTCAACTGATAAATTTCGATCAATTGATATTCCTTCGATATTTTTGGAAGATCTGGAACTAAGATGGAACCTAATTCAGCACCTTTTATATAAACTTTATGATCCATTCCAATGCGAAGAATATTCATATCGTCATGTAAGGCAACGAGGTTTGGTGCTCTCGAAAGAATGGTACTTTTACCCACTCCTGACGGCCCCATAAAGGCGATGGCCTGTTGATCATTAAGGGCAACAGCTGAGCAGTGAACAACTAAAAAATTCATTCTCAAAAGCAGCCGAGGTATATAACAGCGAAGGGCATTCTGGAACCCATCCGCAATCTTTGAATAGGAAATAAGAACAACTTGATGGTGATTTTTGGCCGATACAAAATCCCTTTGAATGGAAAACTCCCATTCTCCTAGCGAGAATAAAACGCAATCCTGGCCCGACTCATCTTCAAACTCACTGCTGCCCATCCCCAGAGATTCGCAATCATACCAATTAAATTCAAGGTGGACTCGCGGCTCATCCGATAAAAGAGCTTCTAGAGATTTAGGAATGGCAAAATGAGAATTGATTTTAAACTGTTGCCCACATGATTTTAACTTTACAGTTTGACTCAGGGCCAAACTATTTACTTTTTGGAGCAGGTCCAATTTTTTTTGGGCAAGTTCTTGATGAGTGACGTCACCCCATTGGACATCTTTAGGAATTGAGACGTTTGGAATTGCAAAAATCTGGTGCACCAGTACTCGCCTTTCGCCCACCATTTACGGTTCCGTTGCATACGGCACCAAAACTCATTAGGGGCTCGGTTTCGATTTTAGGTTTTTGGTAACTTTTCTTCGTTGTCTTTTTTTCATTCTTCATAAATTATCCTATCTTAACCCAGTTTTTCTCATCAACCAAACTCCAATCATATAGCTCAAAATCAGAGACACAATCTCTAATAATCCGGAACCTGTTGTTGGGCCACCATCCGCTCCCATGGCCGAGCATCCTCCTCCACTTTTTGTAGGAGCCGCTGCTGGAGAGGAAACAACCGAAGCTGGAATATTGAAGAACAGCTTTTCAGGAAACTTCATCGATGGGTCACCTACCAGTAAGTAACTATTTTGAACATCAGAGTAATAACCTTCGCTAGGGAGTTGTTGCTTCGCCAACATGAAAAGATCTCCAAGACGCGTACTTTTCGAACCGTTTTTAATACGATCTCCTAAAAGCTGATAAAAGTTTTTAGCAAATTGAGCTTGGGCATTTGGCGTCGTCATAGCAGTAGAGCCAATAAAAGCAACGGCCCCGCCAGACTTATTACTTAGAAGTGTTTCACCAAGTGAGAACCAAGTTTCATCAGGGTCATAAAAATAATTATTTAAACAGTTCAAGGCCATGAGGATTGGGTATTCCGTATTGCTTAATACCTCAGCTTCAGCTGTGGTAAAGAGATCATTATCTGTCCATAGATCTTCAGCTCCATGCCCCAAATAATTAACAATGAGTGATTGATTAGAAAAACTGCTTTCTATATCAGATGTCATCTGAGCATCACCCAACTCTCCTCGATCGAAAGTCTGCGGAACGATGTTGGCCTGTGATAACGCTGACATTTGAGAAATCTCATCACTACGTTGTCTAAAGCGCTCGTTATTATCCGAATTATCAACTAAAAAAGTAATCTTACGGTTTGTATCAAAATCAGGACTGGCAAGTTCATCTTCAAAATCGAGAGATTTGCGAACCATGGTTTGAAGGACGGAAGGATCTGACGATGGAAAGCGTCCAATGGCCATCAAAGGAGTGACAGCATCCAACCTAGTAACAAACCAGTTATCGGAACCAAAGTCATAGATCTGGCCACTCACAACTGGCATCGGTGAAACGTCAGGTCTAATGCCGAAGCCAAAATGATCTTTGGGATCATAAGTTGAATCGCCAAGGATCAAAACATAACTTGGCCGAGTTGACCAAGTATCATAGGCATTTAGTAAAAATTCTTTGATCGCAAATGAAGAAGCACGACCAAAACTGAATTCGTTGTAAATTTCCTGATAAGTCACTTTAAGTACATTTAATCCTTGAGCTTCACGTCTATAAGTTAATTCTTCAACCGCTTCCAGCGCGCCCTCGCCACCGATCACAATCATGGATTTATTCCAGTCTGTATCTCTTAGGCCCTTAATGGAACCTCTATTCACTTTTAAAGATGTCACTGAATAATAAAGTTGATTATCGATAATTAAAAAATTGTTTCCATTCTCTGCATTTACACCTGAGTTTGAATAGAAAGAGGCAGTATACTCGCTGTTGGCATCAGGGCCAGAGATCAACACATTATTCAGCTCTGATGGAGCTTCTGAATTGCTGATATCAAAGATGCGTACCGTGCTAGTACTTAATCCTGAAAAACTCATTTTGGTATTGGCGTATTCATTTCGCAAAATTGTTTGATCATTTAATTTATAGCGAATATAGGGATAAGTTAGTTCTACGCGATCAATTTGCATACGATCACTATACGGAGTTTGGCTTGCAAGAGCTCTCAAAATGAAATTATTGGCACCATCAACTAAGTACTCAAGTGGAATAGAGAAATTAATCTTTTGATATCTGCCTCCTACAAATTCGACATGGGTCACCATATCTATGGCAGCATTAGCATAAAGACCTAAGCTATGGACGAGGTCATTGATATTTCCCTTCTCATCTGTTGTTCCCTTGAGATAAACTGACAAAATGGCATCGGAATTGGAATCCACATCAAGCCCAGAAATGGTCATCGAGAAAGGTAGCTTTTCATAATTGACGTTGGCCGGATAAGGCGCAAAAATCATTTTCCAGAAGAAGTGATCATGTTCAGCACCAACAGGACTGTCAGTTACGTAAATATTATTTTCTTCAGCAGAAATAGTCGCAAAGGCTTGCTTTGTAGAAGTTGAACCTAAACTAGGATTACCATCGACATTAAATGAACTTAATCTCATAGGAGTTTGTGAAGTGCCAAGTAAGTCGTAGGCGCTCAGAACGACAAAGGATTCATTGTTTTCCTGTGAAGGAGTAAAGAGTCCCATAAAGCGAATTTTGTCACCAGCATTGAAAATACTATCAGCACTTATGACTTCAATTGGAATTTCAACTTCATTTTGAAAAACTCGCAAACTTGAAATGGGTTTTCCAGCGACAGGGCCATCGACAAAAGCCGAAGTCAAATCACTATAGTTCAGTTCAAACATTCCCGTTTTATCAATACCTATATGAACAGTATTGTCACGTGCATACAGAGATGAATTCTTGGTATCTTCATACCAAGGAGAAGTCCCTAGAAAAAGATCAACAACCATCTCGTCCAAACGGGTTATCGTTTTGGTCGAAGCAGAATACAACGTTGGTGAAATGACAATTTTTATAAATTTCTTTGCCCCTTGTGAGATCAATTCCGAATGCAAATGAGTAAAAGTCGAAGGATTTACAAGAGAACTGGCATAGGCGGTAGCATTGGGGCTATAACTTGGAATAAGAACTCCACTCCCATCTAATGACCATTGCGGCGCCGGTGAAACTAAAAGATCTGATAATGTCGACTGAGAAGAACTCAAAACTTGTTGTTGAACTTGTGAATAATAATCTGAAACTTCAATTAATAAAGTTCGTTCAAGCAGGGCCGGCATTCCAGCTTCTTCTTTTTTACTGTAACCATCTATCGCAATCTCTTTGTAAGAGGCATTCCACGTAGCATTAGTTGTAGTCAATGCTCCTGGAACAATTTTCAAACGTATTGTATCTTGAGAACGGGCCAGAATAGTAAATCCATCGCCGAGATCTTCATATCCATTAGGGTACGGAGAAGGATTCGGTGTCGGATTGATGGGATCTGGGCGTGACCCGCTATTATCACTGCCTCCATCGGCGGGAGGCGTTCCTAAACCGTTTTGTGGTCTTGCGGCAACAGGTCCCCACATTTTAGAGATGCCAAGATTATCAAAATCTTGAATATAGTAAAAATAAGTAGTGTCATTTACGGCAGAGAAATCAACAAAGCGATAAGAACCACCTAAACTTCCGGACGTATTAAAGTTGCGAATCATACGAGGAGAAAGTTGAATAAAGTGATCCCCATTTTCATCACTTCTAAAAACATGGAATCCTAAATGATCCGTTTCATTGGTCGTATCCCAACGCAAATCGACTGCCCCATTATAAGCATCTGCTCTAAGATTTTTTACCGAGACGGCCGTCACAGCGCCAGAGAAAGTAACATTACAACCTGTCTGAGAAACTTTCGAATTGACATCAAAACCGACAGTTGCATTATCGAGCCAGTCACCGAAATAATCGTCAAAGTCCATAGAATGACTAGCACATCCGGTAGAGCTGGCAAGTTTGTAAGCATCAACTGGAACTGGATAAGCATTAATTGGTCCCCAGTTGATGCCGACATTGGTAGCGAGTGCTGGAATAGTTCCCGTTGAATTGATATTCATAACACTCATAGAAGCATACGCAGTTGGTAAGTTCGTAAATTGTCCGCCCGTAAAGGCCAGCAGATTTACTGAACCTGTTAAGTTGAGTCCATTGTTGTTTAAATAATCGAGATTAAACCCTGATAAAGTAATATTCCCGCTGGTTCCAGTGAGGCCCCAGGTTCCGGCACCATCAACGGTCATTTTAGCCTTGTTCGAAAGCGATTGTGGATAAGCTTCTGCCGTACCATTAAACTGTAAATCGCCACCTGCGACTGTGAAGGATTGACCATTTCCTATTTTCACAACACCTGCAGCATCAATCCTTAATTTTCCTGAGTTTAAAACTGCGCCATTTGGAAGGATTAAAACTCTTCCAGAACTTAAAATTAATAAAGAATTTGCAGTGCTTAAGTTTAAAGCGTTGGCCGTAACAGTACCATTGAATGCAACAAAACCATTCGCCGTTTTTGATAACTTTAAATTTCCAAGAGTTAGTCCATTCTTTATTACTTGATTTGTAGAATTGATTCCGTTGTCGGTAAAATCAATTGTTCCATTTGCAACTATAGTTCCATCATTATTCAGAGAACCAAATAATTGTAGAGTTGTTCCAGTATTAATAGTGATAGTAGAACCGGCCCCTTGGAAAACTGAATTACAAATACCTGTACCTGCTGAAATAGTCGGTTGATTAGCAGTAGAATTGATAACACAGTTCAATGATGCTGTTGGTACACCACCATTCCAATTTCCAGCTGTCGCCCAATTGGTATTTACAGCTCCTGTCCAAACAGTCGAAGAACCAATAATTGTCGACGGCGCTCCTGAAGTAATTGGTAGCGGAGTTGAACCAGAAATGACGTAACTTTGAGAATCAACAATATCACTTGAAGAGGCCACAGAAAAACCGACAGTTTTATCATTTACGGCGGAACCTGAAATGTCATATTCAACATAAAAACATCTTGTTGGTGGAACACCTGTTGATGCTTCAATTGTTGTTCCTGTCATACCCGAAAAAGTTACTTTAGCTGGATTACCCGCAAAAGTACCAGTGCCTTTTAAAACGCCACCTGAAGAATCACAATTATCATCATAATATAATCTCGCAACAGAAATATCATTTGATGATCCCGTTCCAGTTAATGTTAAAGCGATAGAATTAATGTTTGTGTTGACGTAGCTTGCTCCAGCTTGACTTTGTTTCAAACTGAAGCGCCCCATATTATACGTTTGACCTTGATAAACTTGAGTTGAAGAAGTCGCTTGTTGTGCAATATCTAAAGTGTTTGTAAGACCAGTCCAATTAATTAAATAAACTGGTGCATTTTCATAAGTTGGACCTGATAAATTTCCAGAATAACTATTAATTGTCAGTGTTCCAACAGTGGTATTGGTTTTGATATTTTTAATCGTTGCCGCTGAAGCTGCAGAGCCATTGAGGTCAAAGGCCATTGTCGATAAAGTATTACCTGGAACTTGAAGATTCAAAGTGAGAAGAGTCGAAGAATTATTAACCGGATGTTTAAAAGTACCGAATGACAAATTATCAGTGGCATCAATGGCGGCACCTGCATTAATAGTAACACCGTTAACACCAAGATGATCGAAAAGATAATGACTGGCCTTAATGGTTCCGTTAACAACAACGGTAAAAGCTGCTGTTCCACCAGTTGAACTCATGATAGCATCTGTGGCACCTCCAACCATTTCGAGGGTTCCGCCTGTATTAATTGTGACAACTCTACCGTTGGCCATTTTCAATGTACCACCTGGCTCGATATCAAGTTTTGCGCCAGTTTGAACTGTAACACTTCCATTCACTTGTAAAGTGACTCCGCTGGCAATTCTCAAAAGACCATTAGTTACAGTTAAATTTCCATTAATAGTTGAATCACCATCGACGGAAATAATACTCGTAATACCACCTGTATTATTGATCGTGACGTTGCCAGGAAAGGGCTCAGAGATAACCATTGACTGGTTCGTTGCCCCCCCCATAATCAGTGATGAGTTTGCGGCATTAGTATAAGTGAATCCAGCTTCAACATTAAGATAACCCCAAACGGTTAAACTAAAACTCGAATTGTTCCAATTTATTTCTCCAGTTGAAACAAGTGTCGTATTTTGACAGGCTTCATTGGCAGTAAGTCTAACAGTTCGAACACCTGCTTGAATTTTACAGTTCTCATTAAAACCAGGCCATCCCCCTTGCCAGTTACCATTTGTTCTCCAATTGGTAGAGTTTGACCCTCTCCACAAACGGGTTGGGTCTCCTGAAATGGTAACAACAGGGCCAGAAACAGGAGGACCAGAAACTCCAGAGAAGTCGTAGCCTTGAGAATTGACGACATCAGATGTTCCATCGATTTTAATACCAATGGTTGCATTGTTTTCAGCTGTTGCAGTAGTTCTCACAAGAACATGAATACATGCGGGAGTTGTTCCACTAGTTGTGACAGTTGCAGAAGGTATGTTGATTGTCGCCGTAGCTGGAAAACCTGACATGTTAATATTTCCACCAATTTGTGCGCCTCTTACTTGGCAACTGGCCCCTTGATTGAAAACTTGAACATAATCAATATCTGACGCTGTTGCAGTTCCATTAAGAGTAAAAGTCACTTGAGTAATATCCGTTGGTGCTGAATTTTGAGATAAAGCAAAAGCAAAAATGGCAAACTCTTGAGCTGCCGATCCTGCTGTGACAGGATCAGAAGGAAAGCCAATATTAGAATTATTTGAGAGAGTCAGAGTTGTTCCTGCTTGAACTCCCCAATCGATTTTTGAATTGGGATCTGTTTCAGAAGGAGTGCCTCCATTACCAGACCAATCATTAAGCATCATAGCAGTAGAATTATAACTTGAAGCATTGATAGATTTTGTATTGCCGTAGGCATTGTCATCATAGAAGCCAATTCCATTTGCTGTAGTAGGCATATTAACGGTAGATCCAAGTGTTAAAGCATAGCCTCCACTTGGAATAAAATGGAATTCACCAAACTCGAGCATTGCTACCGAACCGTTAATTTTGATACCAGCAGTAGTTAGATTGAAGCTCGAAAATCTAAAGTACTGAGCCCACAAAGATCCATTAAGAACAGCATCTATGGAGCCCGACTGACTTTTTACAGTGGCGACGTTACCGCTTGAGCCTTGTAATCTGAGTTGACCGCTTGCTCCCACCGTTAACGATTTTGCATTTCCAAGCATTAGAGTAGAGCCTGGATTTAGAATAAGAGTTCCATTAACAACAAGTGAACCGAAAATATTTAAAGTCTTCCCCGTGGCCACTTCGATAGTTGCCGCACTTGGAATGGTCACCGTTTGGGCAGAATCTGACAAAGTTAAGTCTTCATTGACGTTCAGATAAGTACCTGTCCCACTCATGGTAAAAGTATTTCGAACCTCAAAGGGATAATTAAAAGAAACTGAAGTGCTATTTGAAATAGTAAGATTATTGACTGGATCAACAATGTCCAAATCCTGATGAGATGATCCTGCTAGATGAATTGTCCAGTTGTGATTTGTTGAAACAAATAAACTTGCAACACCTGTCGCTCGAAAATAGTCCCCTTGCACTGTAAAAGTACGATTATTGGAAGACCGCATATCTCCTGATTGAACCTCGACACAACCGACAACAATATTGGCTTTTGCCTTCGGTCGACGAGTAGCCGCTACGATAATGGCATTTTCAGCGGAACTATTGGGAAAGTTATTTCCTGACCAATTATTATTTGTGGCCCACTTAGAACTTGATGAACCATCCCATGTTCGATCAATGGCACCACAAGCTGCATATGTATTTGTTGTCGTTGATAGAATCAACAAAAGGAGAAAGGCAAAGAATGGGCTTTTTCTAATAATATTCACCATAAGTCTTATCGTAATTTTAAGCTTGTATGGTTAAATCCCCTCTCTATAGTTGTGTGAAGTTATCCTCACTTTCCGGCGCAATAAACTCCAGTATTTAGGCAAATAAATAATATTCTGAAGAATATCGTAAACTATCGAAATTTATAGATGGCAATAAAACTAGTCAGTTTTGAAAAACTTCTTTCAACTTACCAGGGATTTGACCGTTGATCGAATATGACCATTTTTTTGCTAAACCTAATTTTTCAGGAGTATTTTTTGCTAAAATGATGTTTGAAATTTGCTTGAAAAAATCCTGTGGATGATGAATTTGATAAACCCATCCCCGTTCAAAATGCTCTCCAATAACTTCGCCTGCTCCGCCTAAACCGGTACTCAAAACAGGAATTCCTGCTAAAAAACTTTCAATTAAAACTCTCCCAAAAGGTTCTGCTTTTACTGATGAATGAACAAGCAGATCAATCTGACTATAGATATCTACAGGCATTGCATTTCCTTTTAGAAAAACAAAATCCTGTATATTCAACTTTCTAATTAACTTTTCAAGTTGCTTTTTATACCCAGCATGCTCTCCTGAAGTTTGATATATTTCCTCTCCAAAAATAAGGCACCTTTTTATCCCTAGGTCTTGCAACTCTTTCTTATTCGTCGAAATATTTAATAAGACATCATGATGACCTTTCCAAGGAGCGAGCATAGAAGCAATACCCAAAGTCTCAACTTTTAAAAACTCTTTTAAATTGATTTCGCCGGATGGGTTGTAAACATAGTCGGTAGCAATACTTGAAATAGGTCTCCAGGCCTTGAGCGATTTTTCAACTGATAAAGAATTGGCCAAAAGAAGAAGTCGTTTCGGTTTAAGAATTTTAAGAAGTACTTTTACCAGAGAGATCATTCCCGAAGTTGAGGGATAGTCCCGCCAATGCCAGACTAATTTCGCCTGCATTTCACCGCAAAGGAGACTCATCAAAAACAAAACAGCAGCTTTATTGCCATTTAGCCATAAAACATCAGCTTTGGATAAGTTCATTCTTTTTCGATAAAAATAGATTTTCATTACGGCGATAGGAATAAAAAGCAATCCAAAAATTTGTGATAAAAAATGCGTTCGAGAAACTTGAAACAATTGTTTTTGGAAAGGAAATTCCGAGATATGACATTGAGGGATTTTCTTTTGTAAAAATTTATAAACATCAGTATCTTCAATTGAGGTCGTTATTTTAGGAATATGAAAAACGAGTTGGCTTACTTCGAAACTCATTGATGCCTGCTCAATAGCACTTCTTTCAGCTCCTCCCAGATATGGAGAATTTAATACCAAATGAATCATTTAAGTACTCCATCAAGCAGCGCTTTGTAGAAATTCTTATCATGATTATCGATCGTATGCTGAAAAGTATTTACTCTTAATTGCTGATAACTGACTTCATCAAATTCAGAAATGTACTGCGGTATTTGCTCTCGATTGGAATATAAATCTGACCATCCCGTTAATCGATGATGGACACTTTCTCCTTGTCCTCCTTGATCAGAGAAAACGATACTTGGCGTTCCGTACTTCCCCGCTTCAAGGACAGTCAAACCAAATCCTTCAAAGAATCCAGAACTTGAAAAATCAAGCGAAGGTAACAAGTTAAAGTGAGATTTTTGATATATTTTTTCTCTTTCTTCGTTTGATAAATTAGGAAGACAAACCATTTTTATATTTGAATGCAAACTTGGGTCTCTCATTGCATTAATGGTTAAAACAACTTCCCTTTTTATTTGGTTTTGAATATTTTTGGCAATGGTGATGGCCCCATCAATATTTTTATGAGGAACATCTCTCGCAATACAAACTAATTGGAGTGGACCTTGGGTAAATGAAGGGCCAAATAATTGATTCTCTTTTAAATCAATAAGATTATGAAAAACAAGGTCACGAGAGAAGTCACTTTCGAGTCCTTTGCTCACTAAAAATTGTCTTGTGAATTCAGATATGAATAAATTCCAATGACTTTCTTCAAGGTAAGATATGAATTTCCTCTTCATTATTTTCTTAAAAGTTCTTTTAATAAAATTTGGACTGGTGAAAGCAACTTCAGAACCATGGATAAAATTTAAATTCTTTTTACAGAAGCGAGCAGCTGCCACTCCTCCCATAAAATGAACGTGAATACCCCAGTCAAAATGTTGATCGCTATTAAATTGAGTTAATTGTTGAACATTATCCCATACATGCAACGTAACCTCTCCCATTTGCCTTAAAATCGATTCTAAGTTACTGGTGAATGTAGATAAGCCACCAAGCTTGGGAGGATAATCCGGTGTAGTTAAAAGGATTTTAATAGACATGAAACTATTTTAGGCCACTTCTGAGTCGTCGTCACCATCATCTTCAAAATCATTTTCATCATATTCTTCGCCTTCCATAATAGTGATTTGGAAGTCGTCAATTTTGGAAGAATCAATAATCATGACATCTTTTTTACGAAGATATTGAAAGATTGATTTGGCGGAGAGATCAAGTGTGTCGGAACCTTTCCAATACTTGACTCCAATAGATAGGTACATCGAAATCATGAGGGTTAAGTGACAAAAATAACCAAGCCAAGGATTGATAGCATAAGCGACAAGACCAGAGACCATTAAAGAAAATAAGTGGCCAAGCATCATGATCGAAGATGAGATCGAGGCTGAAAAATTGTGATAGTTTTTCAATATATGGTGAACGTGGAGACGATCTCCACGAAATGGGGATTTTCTATTATAGATCCTTCTTAGAAAACTGATGCCAAGCTCAACCATTGGCAAAGTTAAAGGTAAGAGGGCCATGCCACAACTCTCGATATGGCCGTACTTTGGGATCAATCCTAAGTAGAGAAATGAAGATAAAAGAAGAAAACTCATTCCCATATAACTTCCGCCAATTTCTCCAAGATGAACTTTTGCCGGCTCACGATTGAAAAAATAAAAAGAAAGTATTCCAGCTGCAATCATGCATGTCACCCACATCAGCGGAGGAATTTGAAAAATGAGAGAGCAACAAAAATAAAAAAGTAGAATTGAAGTCGTAAGTTTAATAGTAAGAGTATCTAAACCATCTAAGAGATTTGAACCGTTTACAGTGCCCATTCCCCATACAAAAACGATAAGAAAGCTTAATACTGATTGGTATCGGGTAAAAATCTCAGCTGTGAGCAGAGCAAAACTTAATACACAAAAGAGTTGCATTATAAGCTTAACAATCGGTCGCAGCTCAAAACGATCATCGAGATAACCGTAAGCAATGATAAAAAGTGAACAATAACTCCAGCGCGAAAGAACGAGTTCAAAATTTCCATCTATACGAGAAGATGAGTAAATAAGGTAGAGAGAAGAGAAAAAAATTGTCAAAGAAATCGGAAGTCCACCTAATTGAACCGCATTAGTCGTAGACTTTCTTGCTGGTATAGTAAGATACTTTTTAAGCCAAAGAGATTTCTTTTTAGTTATCCAAAAAAGAAAGCTCAAACCAAAAGTACCCAAAGCAAAAACGGCCACAAAAAAGAAAAAAATTGCTTGATCGTCGAGATTCAACTTATAGGTTCTCCTCAATGTTCTTGTCGGAAATAAAGACAAAATGATTGAGAAAAGAATATTCCCACACTAAAACAGTCTGATAATTGGGAATTATTTAATTAGTCGAAAGCGTCGCAACCAAATTTTACGCTCCCTCGAATTTAAAAGAATTATGACCGATATCATAATCATAAAAACAAAGGAAATACCCGACAAAACAACCAGATTAACCCAGGTTGCCTCGAAGGAAAAAAAAGATAGGCCATAATTTAATACGAAATAAGAAATGAAGCCCAAAAGGATGGGTTGCAAAACGGCCATGAAAAATTTAAGTTTTTGAAGTCGAAACTCATTGCAGATGATAGCTCCAAGAGACCAGTTATAATAAAAAACAAGTGCAACAACAGTCCCCAGAAGCGGTCCAAATTTATAATAATAACTAAATAAAACACTGAGACACAGATTTAATCCACTGTAAATGAGAGTTGGTTTTGTCATTGATTTAAGCTTACCTGACCCTGTCAGCAACCAACCCCAAAAACTTATAAGGCTCTGGAAAATGGCAACGAAAATGGCAAAAAGAGTTACTTCAAAAGAAAAATACTGAAGCCCTATCCAAACTTGAATAAAAAGCTTGTTAAGCACTAAAACGGGGACCAAGAAGCTAATACTTGCGATCATGATAAACTTATTGGACTCAAAAATCTTCTCTTCGAATCTTGATCTATCACCAGAATTCCATATATCAATTAATGATGCCCAAGAAGAAGAACCGATTGACAAGAGTTGCTGTTGAATAATTGAAACTATTTTTTGACATAGAAAAAAAGGAGTAACGGCAGAAACTCCCCAAAAGAGACCAACTAATACATTATCAGTGTAGAGACAAATCTTTCCAGAAGTGGACTGTGCAAAGGAGTTCCAATTTAATTCCCACACTCGTTTTTTGAAATCTTCAAATTTTAAAAGGCTTTGTTTTCTCAATTTAGTCAGATCAAAAGATCTTAAGAAAAAAACAATGATTAATATGTTCAAAATAAATATGCCTACTACATTAGCCGAAATCTGACCAATCAATCCAAAACCTTTCCATGCGAGAAAAGCACACAATGACTGGACTACAATTAATTGAACGATTAATAAAATATTTATGAGGCTAATTTTTTGTATCGAATCGAAATAGATTCTCAAAACATTAATTGGAAATAAAATAAGAATCAGAGAATAAATTCCCCATGACATTTGTATAGGAAATAAATGAGGACCACTAAGATTGAAGAAAAAATTTAAAAACAAAAACATAACTGCTGACACAACTAGCAGCAAAAACGATTGCTTTAAAAAAATCCTGAAAGAATATGAAATCACCTGATAGAGATCAAAATCGCCATCCCGATTATTGAGAGAATTAATGATTAATGGATAAATGGCACCGACGAGTCCAAGCTCAAAAATACCAACATAAGAAAAGAGATCAAGCAATAATCGATTTTGGGCAAATATGTCATCTCCAAGCCAAGTAACTAAAAAGGGAGTTAGAACAAGACCAATAATCATTGAAATTAAACTTTTAGCTAAATTCGTTGAAAAATTGAATGCAGTGTTTGAAAAATGTAATTTCGATGAATTCAATATGACTCGCTATACTTAAAGTTGATATTTACATCAATCACTTTATAATTAAGTATAAGTTAAAACCGAGGCCTCTTGAATAAGAATCAATTACTTCCCTACAAAAGCTTTATAAACGGAACAGTACCCGAACTAAACGGTATGAGATGTTACGCAGTTCTCTTAGTATTACTCCATCACATTCACAGTGACAGCGATATTATCATGAATTGGTTTAAAGTTTATGGATGGTATGGGGTCAATTTTTTCTTCACCTTGAGTGGATTCCTCATTACTGGCTTGCTTCTAAAAGAAATAAATCAAAATAGTTCAATCGATCTAAAAGCCTTTTGGATGCGAAGAATATTTCGTCTTTGGCCAGCTTTCTATACATGCCTATTCTTTGGCTCACTTGTTATTCTTTTTGTAACAACCAAAAGACCTGAGGTGAGGCAAGAATTTTACGAAACATTATTTTTCTATCCTTTGGCACTCGCTAATTATTTAGAAATTTATATTCGAAAGGATGGGTTTCCACTCGTTTTAAATCACTTTTGGTCTCTTGCAGTAGAAGAACATTTTTATTTACTTTGGCCGATCTTATTTTCTCAGTTCTATAAAAGGAAAGTTTTCTTCTGGTTATCTACTGTGGTGCTACTTATTATACCCATATATTTTCGATTTCTATATATTGGTAGTGGGGAGACGAAAATTCAAATTTTTAAGACACTCTTTTCAACAGAGACGAACATTGATTCTATGCTTTACGGATGTATCGCCGCACTTTTCTACTCGCGATATAATATTTTAAAGAATATTTTATTAAAAAATATTTTTCAAATAACATCGTTAGCATTACTTATATTCACCTTTCATTCACTAGGACCGAGAGAAAATTTAGGACATTTATTGACGATTGAACCAATTCTACTATCACTGGCCTCATGCTTATTTATTCTAGGAGCAATTGAAAACTCTAATAAACTTAATAACTTTTTTCTAAAAAACAGAATCGCCTTATACATCGGTAAAATTTCATACTCACTCTATTTAACTCATTATATTCTTTATACTTTCAACTACGGAATTTTATCTAAATTCCATCTTACCTCAATCAATTCATACTTCATTGGTTTTATACAAATATCAACTTCAATTTTAGCTTCCCATTTTCTCTTTCATTATATTGAAAGCCCATTTTTGAAAATGCGCAAAAAATTCACGAGGGTCCATTGAGTATTCATATTGGCCTTTATGCAAGAACATTTCATCAACCTACAATCAGAGGATTCAGTAGGTATTTATTAAATCTCATCGAAATCCTCCACCAACTGGATATTAAAATCACCCTGTTTTCTGACATTAAAATCTCTACGCAAATGAAATCAATGTTACCGAATAATATCAATATTATTGAAAATTCAAAACAGAAGTCCTTTGTCTGGTTCTACTATTATCTTCCAAAGCTATTAAGAAAAAATAATATAACTCATTACTGGACTCCAGCAAATACAGGAATTCCCCCACTCATTTGTAAGAAGATAAAAACAATTTCCACCATACACGATCTTATTTCGTATAATGATTTTAAAAAAAAGTTTAATCCCTTTCTTATTACCCATTGGTTATATGCTTACCAATGGAAATTGTCCCTAAACGCAAACTTCATCGTTACTGTTAGTGATTTTTCTAATAAAGAAATAGTAAAGGTCAGCCATAGAATTGATACAATATTCACAATACCAAACTTACTTGATAATAATTTTCTTCAAAATCAAATAGTTCCTTATTCTGAGAGAAAATATTTTTTCTACGCTGGCGGTTTTGATGAAAGAAAAAATATATATTTCCTCTTAGATTCATTTAGTAATTTTGAGAAAGAATATCATGGAATTGAATTACTAATTGCTGGAGGTCTCTCGCTTGAAAAAAGAAATGAATTAGAATCTTATGCAAAAAGTAATAAAATTAAATTTCTAGGATATGTAGATGATTCCCAACTAAAAATGCTTTACTCTAAGGCAATTGCAACAATTATACCAAGTATGGAAGAAGGATTTGGTTTGCAAATTGTTGAATCTGCGCTGTCTAAAACCCCCGTTTTAGTTTCAAACCGCACATCTTTACCCGAAGTCGCTGGCCCAGATATTTTTAATTTCGATCCAACAAACTCAAATCAGCTAATTGAACAAATGATCAAATTGGCCTTAAGTGAAACAATATGGAACGATCAATTAGAAAAATTAATAAGAAATACCAAAAGGTTTAGCAGCGATAATATAAAGAATAGACTGGATAATTTTCTGAAGATGGTAGTTTAAAATTACTTTTTAACTTCTCTATAAAGTAATACTGAAGATAAAATTGTGGCAATTACCCCAATAAGTGAAGTGTAATAAGCTCTATTCTCATAGTATTTATCATTTTCTACAAAAATTGTATCTCCAGGTTTGAGACTAAACGATTGAGCATCTACTGTTCCGCCACCGCTTAAGTCAAAAGTATATTCGTTACTCTTACCATTTTCGGTGCGGTTTAGTTTGATATCGGATAGTTTAGCGTGCGAACTTGGTCCACCGGCGAGAGATAACCCCATGACCAAAGTTGTATCAACTGGAACAAAATGCAGGCCCGTTTTACCAACATCGCCCCAAATATTCACGGGAATGAGAACTTTTCCTTTAATCGATGGAGAATAATAAATAGCCCCTACTCCCTTCGAAAGATCTTTCACTTCAGATGGAAGCGCCAACTGCCTAATGTCATAATTACTTTCTGCTGCAAAAGCAGTTTGAATGAGCAAAAGCCAAGAGAGCAAAACGTGAGTAAAAATCTTCATGTATTAATTTTATCAAACTTTTCATTTTCTACAAGAATCTTATTCTTGGCACTATAAAAAGTATGAAAGCCAATGCCTACCCAAAACATTATAAAAAAAGACTCAGGGTTATAGACGATTGTAGCAGCTCCCCAATTGCCAAGAGTTACGATTAATACTTGAATAAAAGCAGTGGAGATTATGATATATTCAGTCCTCGAAAAATTTTTTAAAGATTCTACAGACATAGAAAAAAGGTAATAAGGGAAAGAGAGATACGAAAAGAGAATGAAAAGTGCACCAATGCCTAACTCTAGGAAAAAGAAAAGGATAACATTATCACCATTCCAAAAGTTATCAGCTGGAATATCCAAAGATCTTCTATCGCGGGCCACTTGATAATCTGGCAAAAAGGCAGTCGTCAGGCCAAGACCGTAACCTAATGGAAATTCAACTTGTTCAGTTAATCTTTTAATAACGAGTTCTGGAGTTGCTCTTGCCGTCGTGACCTTATCCGAATCTCCCAGTTCAGATAAACGATTCACAGAAACCTCTAAATCAAAACTTTGATCTAAAAAAGGTAAAGCTTCTACGAAAAAATAAGTGCCGACTGAAGCTATACAAAAAGTAACAAAGATGAGAATAGTTCGCTTTACAACTTGGGTGGTTCCAAGGAATCCTGAAAAAATTGAAAGTAAAACAATCGCCAGTGATTTAACTAATAAAGATCTCACTTGAGAAATAAAAAGAACAAATGTGGAAAGCATGACTAATGCCATTATCAGAACATATCCGAATGTGGCCTTTTGACGACCATCTCCAGTTCTCTTCAATCCAAAAATAAAAACCATACTTAAACATAAACTATAGAATACTGAAAATCCTCCAGGCGTATAAGAAGTCCCCCACGGTCTATAAAAAGTCCCCTGAAAGCGCTCAAACTTTGAAAAGAGATTTGAGTAAAAGGGGCTTAAAGAATTCATATAATCTGATCCTTGATATTTTTGAAAAACACAAAGAAGAGAAATGAGTCCTAATGCAGACAAGAAAATTTTCAAGAACTTTTGAAAATTATTTGAAGTGACATCTATTGGATTATTAAAATGAGTAAAGAGAAGTAGAAAGGGAAAGATATAAAACTTAGCGGTAGCAAAAGAAGCGAAAAGAGAAGCCCCGTCGGGATTAAAAATCTCTAAAAGAAACCAAAGAAAATGCAATACAATCATCATCGAAGTAAATTTAGGTAAAAAACTGAAAGCAAATATATGTTTTGATCTTAGTGATGAACGCAAAATAGCAATCAACGTTAAAATGTCGAAAAGAAGACGAAAAACAGGATTGTAACCAAATAGAATTCTCCCCTGTCCTTCAATAAGCGCCATAAAACACAAAATTTGAAATGTGGTTTTCCAGTCATAATAAAATAAGGAAATGAGGGCCAGAGCTGTTACAACAATATAGCTGTAAAGAACAAGTGATGTACCAAAAAAATTCAACAAAAGATGACCAAAAAAGGCAACCATAAACAAGTTATACAGAGTGCTAGCTCTTCGCCTTTCCTGGGTATCGAACACTTCAGTCATTATCACCTTTTGAAAAACCTTTGCTCACCTTATAATAACGATAGAAAAGACTATCAGCAAGCAAGTAGGCAATATGCAAGTAATTCATCATTTTTTCGGCGTCATATCAAATACTCTCTTATTTGGATTTTTGCCTTTAGACATTGTTCTTCATTACTTAGTTGGCCTATGCATAACAATTCTCTTATTAAAAAAATTAAAAAATAATCTTATCTTAGCTTTTTTTATTTTGCTCAGCCTGGCCATTGCGAAAGAAATTTTCGACAGTTTTTCACTTACGGCAACTTGGATGGAGTCCATAAAAGATCTATCTGTGACGATGATTCATCCATTCATGCTATTTATCATTAGAAAATGGAGAAAGAATTCAATTACTGGAAGTCAGGGGTATTTCCGATAATTTCAAGATCTTTGAAGACTGATTGTAACTCATATTCGTCATATATTCTGCCGTCCATAAAATACCTACTAAGAACAGCAACGAACATGAAGAAAATACCACTTGCAAGGGATATGAAAAGAATTTTCCCGAGGCTTGTTTTCTTAAATGAGGCAACATCTGACGGCAATGTATCGAATGATAAATCAGAAACGACTGTTGATTCTGCAATTTTTAACTGGACAGACTTTTGTTCTAAAAGCTTCAAGAACTCAATAGTTGGTTTATACTTATCTAAGTGATTTTCCAATTGAGTCATCTCTTTAACCATATTTTCACGATTTGAAACCATGTTGTCATATTCATTTTTCATTTCATCGAAGCGCTTTTTTAGTACTACATAATCGAACTCTTGATTAGGAGATGTCTTGTCTTTCGATTTTACAAAATCAGAAACGGAGCTAATTGATCTCTTAAAGGCACCAATTGCATCCAACTGTTTTTGCTTATCTTTTATTTCTTCTTTAATTTGAGTAATAATAACTTGATCTTTTCCTCCAAATTGCCCTTTGGAAATTTCAAGACTATTCAAATCTTCACGCAATTGAGAAATTCTCAATTCAAGCGCTGCAGCCTTTTCACCCTTTAACAATTCATTAACATTAACGCCTTTTTTGCGCACTTTTAATGTTTGCTCAAGAATTGTTTCTGCTTGCGAAAGATTTTGTTTCATGACAAAGAAATTATGGCGAATACTATTTAGCTTGCGATCAAGATCTTCTAACTCAGATACTAAAAACTTATAACGATCTCTCTGAGTGTTAATGTCCCCTTCTTCAAGCTCTTTTCTCTTCGTTTCAATTAATTCCTCAGATAATTTAATTTGTTGAGTAATCGTTGACTGTATAGTTTTCACTCTATCTGACTCAATAAGAATACTTAGTGCTTTTAAAAGTGATTTTGAAGTAAAAGCATCTAAGCTCCTTACAATCACCAAGTATCTGTTTATAATTCCTTTATCTGGGACAACACTATAAAGAGAAGGTAACAATGTTGCGACAGTTCTTCTCACGCATTCTTTTTCAGAACCACAATGGGCGAAGAATGAGCTTTGAGGAACAGACTTTTCTGCATTTATTGAATTAAAATTCAAATTTGAAAAACCTTGATCTTCCATTAAAACTTCAGCAAGCTTAAATTGAAAATCTATAGAATTTGCAATGGCGACGATTTCAGTTTCATCTAGTCCTCTGTTCTTTTCGCCTAGTATCGAGGCAAAAGCAGAGCTAGAACTAGCACTTTCAGCAGTATTTTTAAATGCATGAGATGTTTGAAAAATCGTGTTCTGAGAAGAATACTTAACGACACCAAAAATCAAGGCGACTAATGGAATAATTAAGGAAACAAACCAATAACGTCTAATCAGTTTCCCAATGAAGGGAAAATTCAAGACAGTTGTTTCATCTAGAATGATATTCATTTTTTTCAACTGAATATCCTCCACCATGGCTTACGGTTTTCACGTGAAGCTTGCTTTTCTTCTGTTTTGACCTTGGCTTCGTTCTTCGCTTGAACAGAATCCAACAAAAGACCCTTTAGGTTAATTCCATAGCCTAAAAAGAAGTTCTTAATCTCTTCAACATCTGCAGCTGAGCTTAAGCTTTGGGCCACAATTATAGAGAGACTTTCAAATTTCATAATAACGGGAAAATACTTCTCCGAATTCTTCTGAATTTTATGAAGCTCTGGAACATCCCAAAAAACTATATCATAGTGATCTACGACACTATCGAAGATTTCATCATAGGCATCTGTTTCACAGTCATTAGCATAATCAAGTAAAGTTGTTAGGTCGACGAAATCAAAATGCCCGTAAAACCCCACAACTTCACAATCTTTACCATTTTTGAAGAGAGGTACGTAATGCTTCTGTGAAATAGCAACGATATCTTTAAAGGCACCGAGATAAAGATTGTCAGAGATAATCGCAATTTTGAGATTTTCCTCTTTATGATCAAAAAAGCTGGCAAGCCCAAGAATAGAGTTTTGCTGAGAGCCTTGATACCCTGTAGAAGTAATAGCAAAAGACTTCACTCCCGAAAGATAATCTTTATAAAATGAACGACCAATCTTGAACAATTCATGATGATTAGTAACTTTATAAAAATATCGATTAACCTTCTTCTTCTTGCTTTCACCTGAATGAGTGCTTTCGGAACCTTGAGCATCCTCAGAGATAAGCTTTAACCGAGGCTTTTGAACATGATCTACTTCTGGCGTATCTTCAGAAATCCCTAATATCTCATCCAGCTTCAAATCGAAGTCATCCTGGTTTTTTTCAATTTTTTCGGATTCCTCATGGAGGTCACCGATTTTAAGTCTTAATCCGCTCATGCGGCCTCTTCTTTTTCGCTTGCTTCTCGGTGATAAAGCATGCCTTTGATTCTGATTTGATAACGTTTGAAGTAATCAATAATATTTTGAATATCTTTAAATTTCGTTTGATTAGCTGAAACGATGAGTGAAATATTGTCGAGCACTCGAATGACCGGAAAATAGAGCTCCTTATTCGCCTTAAGCGAGTCCATATCCGGAAGATCCCATAAAAGAAGATCGTAACTGTCGATCATTTTTTCAACAAAATTTTCAAAATCATGATCTTTAATTTTGCGTTCTACATTCTTCAAATTTGAAAGCTCTATAATCTCAAAGCCTTTTCCTTCAAATACATAAAAAGGAAGATCTTCATCGAGTATTTGTCTTTCAACTTTTTCTAGTTCACCTACAAACTGTTGATAAAAGCTCTTTTCGAAATGATCTGTAACAATTCCAATACGACAATCACTATGGTAATTGAAGAAACTTGCGATGCCAAAGACCGTCTTCTCGCGTACGTTATCTAAACCGACACTAATAAAAGAAAAGTTTTTCTCGCCATCTTTAAAATCTTTAAGATACGACGATCCGGTTTTGAATAATTCTACATGATCCTTAGCTCTGTAATAGTAACCATTATGCTGCTTACCCTTTTTCTTTAAAAGTGTATGCTTTTCATACTCGACTCTCTTTGAGCTTTCACCGTTCTCATTTGGTTCATCAAACCAATTACTCTTGGACTCATCTTCGTTTTTGACAAGCTTTAATTTAATTTCTTTGTCATTAGCTATTTTATTTGTTTGGAAAGCACTATTTGGATTAAAGAATTCAGCGTTTAAAATGAATTCAAATTCCATCAAGCTAACATTTTCTAAAAACTGATCATCATTGAAAGACATTTTTTGTGTTTCAGGAATGTATGAAAGAAGTGCAGCGTCTTGGTGATCTTCAATTTCATCTTTCTTTGGACTGTACTGTAAAGTCACTCTTGAAGCTTCGTTAACTGAAAGTTTTTCTACAACAACTTTTTTAATATCTTTGCTGGTTCGAATAATATCTTTCAACTCTTTTGGAGATACTGTTTGCACTCCTGTATCGCGAATAATTTTGATTGTCGTTTGCTCAGGTGCATTTTTTTCTTCACTGCTCAAATTCGGCAGTGTCACATCTTTTTCAACATACTCTGATTGCAATTCAAAATTTTTCAAATCTAAAATTTTGTCGGACTTATTTGAATCATTTGAAACAACCTCTACATCACGAATATTTTCGTGATCTCCAACACCGTTGGCCTTCTTTTTTTGAGGCAGTTTAATTTTAAGACTCATCTAAGCCCACTCCTTCATTCGTTCTATTCGGTCGAAAAACCGATAAAAATGAATGATTTGGAGGGGAAATCAATAAAAGTTGCAGATTTTTCCATCAAGAATTCTTGACACATCTCCGAGCAAAAAACTCCAGCTTAATTAACTCATGATTTCAGAGGGTAACCGGCCCGACTAAGATAATCAAGAATTGAGTTTTGTAGTTGAGTTAAAAAATCACCAGACAGAGTTTTTTCATTGTCCGCAAAATGTGATCGAATCGTGACATATTTTTTGTCGTTTTGATTAAATATGTCAACGATCCCTGACTTTTTCAATTCGGAAAGTTTGCATTTTCGAAGCGAATCTAGAATATCGCCTACCTGTACTTCGTTTCCTACTTCAAGAGTATAGTCAAAATCACTTCCTGGGTATTTTGCTAACGGCCTATACTTTGTTTTATCTTTCATCTCTCGCTCTTCAAAGCTCCAAAGATCAAGAATCATAACTGAAAGATGACCTTTTATTTTAAGCTTTTTAAGTAGCATTGGATGAATGCTTAAAATAGAGCCGTGAATTTTTCCCATAACTCTTACATCAAAGCGTTCAAAAGGATGAACACCTATCCAATTTTCGTCGTACAGAGCATGAGGAAATTTATTCGGTTGACTTGGCCGGAGTAAGTCGTAAGGAAGTTGAATTGCATCAAAGAACCTTTCTGAATCATTCAAGAGTTCAAGATAAGGATTTTTGTCTTTATCAAAATAGGCAACAATCAATTGACTTAAATCTTTACTAAAGTCCTTTTTGTCGCTGGCATAGCGTCGCCCTAATTCAAAGATTCTCGCACTTTCTTGGTGTTTCGAGTTAGTAATCATTGATTCTAAGAGACTTGGAATAAGAGAATCTCTCATTCGATCATGATCCACACTCACTGGATTCTTTAAAATAAGATCAGAATTTTTAGCATTCCAAAAAGTTTTCTTGTTAAGAGCTTCACCAACCAATGGATATGTTTGAATTTCAAAACTTCCCATTTCATAAACACAAAAATCTCTGATCTTTCGATAGAGTTTTTGTTTTTCAGACAAGCGAACGGGAATCACTTCAACCTGAGGAGAATGAGGAGTGATATTGTCAAATCCAACGATTCGTCCAACTTCCTCTATAATATCAGAATCACATTCAATATCTTTAGTCGCTCTATAACTGGGTACGACAATATTAAATTGATCATTCTTGTTTTGAATACCAAAATCAAGTCTTGTGAGGATATCGCTTACTTCATTTTGAGAAAGGTTTGTTCCAAGAGTTTTATTAATTTTGTCCAAGCTTAAATTAATGTTAACTGCGGGTATGGAAGAGAGATCAGCTCCATCATAAACGCTTTGGCCATTTATTTTAGCATTTGAGTTAAGTTCTAAGACCAATTCAACGATTCTCCACAGCGTTCTTTCACACAATTGAGAATCCAACGATTTTTCATATCGTTGACTAGAATCACTTCGCAAACCAAGTCTGACAGAAGTTTTGCGTATCGGTGATGCTTTCCAATTGGCCACTTCTATAAATATATTTTGAGTAGATTCAGTCACACCGCTTTCCAGACCTCCCATAATTCCGGCCAGCACGAGAGTCTTTTCATTATCAGAGATAACAGTATCTCCAGGAATAAGTTGACGATCAATTTCATCTAAAGTTTTAAAAGTTTCTTCTTTCTTAAGTTGAGAAATAAGAACCTTTCCTCCATTGATCTGGTTGCGATCAAAGATATGGTTCGGCATACCAAGCTCAAGCATAACATAATTAGAAATATCAACAATCGAGTTGATAGATCGAAGTCCTGCGGCTTCAAGTCGTTCTTTCATCCATTGTGGGGATTTTCCAACTGTAATTGAATCGATTGAAATACCAAAGTAGGCCAAACCGGCACAGTCTTTCTCAACTTGAACAGTAACTGGAGGAGTTGCTTTTCCTGCTTTTGCACGCCAATCCTCGATCCATTTCTGAGTAAACTTATTTTTAAATTCTGTTCTGTAAATAGCGGCCACTTCTCTGGCCATTCCTAAATGTCCCCATAAATCAGGTCTATGAGTTAATGACTTATTGTCGATATCGAGAACTACGTCAGAACTTTTTTTCCAATAATTTTTTAATGACTCTCCTACTGGAGCATCAGTTGGTAAAACAATCAGCCCTTCTGAAGACTCTGCAAGTGCAAGTTCTTCTTCAGAGCACAGCATACCTTCTGACATGATTCCACGGATTTTTTTAGGCTCTAATAATAAGCCCGTAGGTAGCAAAGTTCCAGTTGGCGCATAAACTGTTTTCATCCCAACTTCAACGTTACCAGCTCCGCAAACAACCTTAAAAGTCTTTCCGCCACCCAAAGCAAAAGTTACAAGATTTAATTTATCTGCTTCAGGATGACGTTCCTTCTCAAGAACTTCAACTACAGTCACTTTATTCCAAAAATCTCCTGTGACAATAACATCTTCGACTTCCGCAGTTGCTAAAGTAAATTTACTTGAAAAATCTTTCGGAGAAATATCCTGGGGAAGATCTACAAAATCGCGAATCCAATCTAATGATACTTTCATTCTCTATTCCTAATATGTACTAAATTGTGAGTTAAAACGAAGATCGCCACTTTGAAGATGGCGGATATCATCAATACCATACTTCATCATCACTAAGCGATCGAGACCTAAACCAAAGGCAAAACCATTCCATTCATTGGGATCAATACCTCCAGACTTGAGAACGTTAGGATGAACCATTCCGCACGGGAGAAGTTCTACCCATCCAACTTGCTTGCAAACACTGCAACCGGACCCATTGCAAATAAGACAGCGGATATCGAGCTCGAACCCTGGTTCAACAAAAGGGAAAAACCCTGGACGCAAGCGAACTTCAACTTCTTTTTTGAAAATTTGGGTTAACAATTGCTTCATAAAATAAATGAGATTTGAAACAGAAATATCCTTTCCTACCATCATCCCTTCAAGCTGAGTAAAAACCATTTCGTGACTAGCATCGGTTCTTTCACAACGAAAAACAATTCCAGGTGCGATAAAACGGAAAGGCGGCTTCTTGGCCATCATTCCTCGAACTTGAATAGTACTGGTGTGAGTACGCAGGAGATGGCGTTTACCATGCTCGTTTGGTTCTTGATGAAACCAGAAAGTATCTTGCATATCACGCGCAGGATGATCGCCTGGAATATTGAGGGCTTCAAAATTGTGAAACTCATCTTCAATATGTGGGCCATCTAATATTTCAAATCCCATTGAAAGAAAAACATCTTCAATTTCCTGTTGAATCAGAGTTCGTGGATGATATCCACCATGGCGAGGCTGATCGTATTTTGTTTTATCACGTAAAGTAATATCGATTCGCTCATCGGATAATTGCTTATCGATGGCACTTTTTTCTAAATGAGCTAAACGCGAATCAGTGAGATGTGCAATTTTCTCTTTAACTTCGTTAGCAAGTGGGCCTACTTCTCTTCGCTCATCAGGCCCTATATCTTTAAGTCCCTTAAGAATTTCTGTCACTTTTCCAGACTTGCCTAGAAACTGTGCTTTTAAATTCATCAGATCAGCTTCTTTATCAATTTTTGCGACGAGACCTTCATATTCGCTTAAAATTTCTTTTAACTTTGAAACCATGTTCATAAAACTTTCCTACTTTGAGTATCGACGCGATAAGCGGTGATAAAATTCTTGTAATTCAAAAAGATTCACAGTTGCAGTTCCTTTTTTAGCAACAACAACTCCTGCTCCACAGTTGGCAATCCATGTCGCTTCTTCGAGATTTGCTCCCGCTAGAAGCGAAGAAACTAAGAGTGAAATAGTTGTGTCACCAGCACCGGAGACATCAAAGACTTCTTGCGCGACTGTTGGAATGATCGTCAGCGTGTTCGACTTTTCACGATCAAACATCGCCATACCGTCTTTTCCAAGAGTAATGACAATTTGGGGAATATTAAGTTTATCAGAAAGGATGACGGCCATCTCTTCAAGACTCTTCTGTTGGTAAGTGTAACCAAGATGTTCCATCATTTGTTTGGCTTCGAGCAAATTAGGCTTTATCAAACTGGCCCCAGAATAACTCTCCGGCGTCGTTTGGCGACCAGGATCTACTGCAACTAACTTACCTGCTTCGCGGAACACATCAATTGATCTTCTAAGAACATTTTTCGTCAAAGTACCTTTTGAATAGTCTTCAACAATGAGGGCCGAGTGAGAAGTAGCAAAATCTTCAACTCTATTTAAAAGCTTCTTTTCAATTTCGACATTTAAGGGTGAGAGGTCTTCATAATCGATACGACAAATTTGCTGAGTATTGGTTGAAATACGTTCCTTATAAATAGTCGGTCGGCTTGGGTCTCGAATCAAGCCCCATGTTTTTAGATTGATTTCTTCTAAAAGAGATTCGAAGCGAGTCGCTCTTTGATCATTACCAATAACAGCACTTAAAGTAGAATCCATTCCTAGCGTTTTTAGATTGTTCGAAATATTGGCCGCCATCCCCAAAATAAGACGTTCTTCTTTGACTTCTAAAATGGGCACTGGTGCTTCTGGAGAAATTCTTCGAACTTCACCCAAAGTGTACTTGTCGATTCCAACATCTCCACAAACGCAAATAGGTGCGAGCGAAGGGAATTTGTCTGTAATTTCACTAAATCTTTTGGCATCAATTAATGTCATGAATCATCCTTGTAAATGATCTCTTATCTTATCCATAACTTGGTCGACAGTTATTGTACTCATGCATTCGTAAAATGAACATTTTTCTAATAAACATTTTGTGTTGGCCGGACACTGAACTTGCGGAGAAAAGACCCAGCATTTCTCATGCTGCACAAATGGTCCCCATCTTGAAGAACTTTGGGCCTTAATCGGCCCATAAAATGTCACCTGGGGTACATTTAGTGCATTGGCGATATGAGTCGTACCGGTGGATGGGCCAATAAACAAGTGTGCTTTTTCAACCAGTGCCATAAAAACCGGAAGTCCATGCTGACTCCCTTCAAAATAATGGAGCTCTGAAGGTCTTCTTTTCTCAAGGTTTTCTCTGAGCTCCTGGACATATTTTTTGTCACTAGGAGTATGAGAAACAATGAATTTAAATTTTCGGGGAAAATTTTCTTCAATTTTCTCCATTAACAAAGCGTAATTCTTCATGGGCCAATTGAGTGAATGTCCGCTCATACCTGGATGTACCAAGATTGTTGGTCGACTGGACCAGCTTTGAGAAATCTCGTTTATTTTATTAATCGATTCATCAGCTAAATAGATTTTGGGAGAAGCTAATTGTTTTGAATCAAAACCAAGAGGACGTATTAAATCGTGATTCCAAGCGACTTCGTGCTGAGAACCTTGGCTTCTTTTTTGTCGAACACCTTTATTGAGCAAAAGATGAGTCCACCAACGACTCTTCAATCCGAGACGCATTCTTATTCCTAAAAGAAAAGCCGCAACCACTGGAGCTGAAGATCCACCTACATAAACGATGGCATCAGGATTCCAAACTTTGAGTTGAGAAAAACAAAGTTTAAATTTTTGCCACCAACTCTCACCAAGTTCTAATATTTTGAAATCATCTACCCAGGGCGAATAGGGAAAAAGATCGCGAGCTCTGTTAGAGGCCAAGAAATAGACTTCATGACCAATCTTTTGATCTTTTAAAGTCTGAGCAATTGGCAACGTCAAAAGAGTGTCACCAATAGCATCAGTTCGAAAAATAGCAATTTTCATAGTTGCAGGCCAATGGCTTGAGCTTTTTCTCTGGCAATGCTGGCCAGTGATTCGACGACTTCTTCAAGATTCATTCGCGAAGTATCTACCAATTGAGCATCTTCGGCCCGTTTTAAGGGCGCAAGTTTGCGGTTAGAGTCTAGCTCATCTCGCTTTTGCACATCTTCAATTAACTGTTCCATTGAAATATCACTTTGACCCATTTCGACTAATTGATCATAGCGACGACGAGCTCTGATTTCGACTGAAGCTGTAACAAAAAATTTGCAAAAAGCCTGAGGAAATACCACCGTTCCGATATCACGTCCTTCCATAACACAGACGATTTTAGTCCCAAGCTCTCTTTGGAAATCCAGAAGAAATGAACGAACACTTGGCAGTTGGCTAACAACGCTAGCAAGACCTGAGACACGATGCTCCCGAATAAGAGTCGAAACATCATGTCCATTGATGACGACAAGTTTTTTATCATCAACAGCGTATTCAAGTTTCAATTTGCTGAGTGCAGTTTTTAGTTCTGGACCTTCTTCAAATGCAATTCCTTCTTGATCTAAGAATAAACCAATGGCCCGAAACATAGCTCCGGTGTCGATATAGGTTATTTTAAAATAGGATGCTAGGCGTCGAGCAACTGAAGACTTTCCTGATCCTGATGGCCCATCGATGGCAATTACCTTTTGCAATGGCACTCCAACTCTTTGAAATTAAGTGATTATTTTTAGCACAAACAGGACGAGAGGTAAAAGATTTTAAAGAATAACTGAATAAGCGAAGGGATTATCATCAGCGATTAAGGCAATTTCAGTTGGACGCTTAACAGGTTTAAGCATTTTCATCACTTCTGACACAAGATTAACGGGTACTCGTTTTGGATTGAGATAAACAATTGTTGATTTATAAGGTTCAGGAGTTCTTTTTGTGTAGGCCAAATAGTTAGCAGTTAACTGCTTGTAGGCATCTCTTACTTTATCGAGATATTTATTTTTGCCGCCTACTGTATGACCCTTGCGCAGTTCTGATTTCACCCAATACGGGCCCATATTATAAGCAATAGTCGCAAGTTTGAAATTTCCATAAAACATTTTATGCAAACGCTTTAAGTAATAGACCCCAAGTTCTATATTGGTTTCAGGATCGGAAATAACATCAACGATCTCAATATCTTCAATGGGTCGCTTTAATTTTTTATGCAAGTACTCACCTGTTGCTGGCATGATCTGCATGAGCCCCATCGCATCCTTTGGAGAACGGGCCGTTGGATTAAAATGACTTTCTGTCCACATGACAGAGAGAACCCAAAATGGATCAACCTTATATTGAGCAGAAAAATGAAGAGTGCGATCAATGATGAGTTGAAACTTTCTTCTCAAGCCCTTAGGGAGTCCCGACTGGATAGAAGTGATAAGCTGCTCGATCTCTAACTCGCGAGTTCGATCCAAACGTAAGCGTCGATCAAAAGCTCGGTGGCCAAAAGAATACTCATCAAATTCATTAGTAGCTTCAGGAACATGTCTAATGACATCACGAATTCGTGAGAATGAATCAAGAAATAAGTAAGATCGCCCGCTAAATTTAAGCTGGGAAGTAAAGGCAATGGCAATGGTTACCACTAGAGCTAAAACAACTGAGGCTTTCAGTGTTAGTACTAGTGCCCTCGTCAACAAACTTACTGTCGGATGACTTGGGAGAATATGCGAAACTTTCATTGGCATCTTGATACACAAATTCACTTCAAAAATGAACTACTCAATGCATCATGAGTAAGAATTATCTAGCACAACATTAACCCAGTGCGAGATATCAAATAGTTATCAACTTAAGGCTTCTTTGTCGATGGTAGCTGGACTATTATTAAGGCTTAAATTTGATCCCAAGGAAGGAATTCAGCATGAACAAGTTGGCCCAATCGAAATCACTCTATTTACTTCAACACAAAGATAACCCAGTTCATTGGTACCCCTGGGGTGAAGAAGCTATCGCCAAAGCTCAAAGTGAAAATAAGCCCATCTTTTTATCGATCGGTTATTCGAGCTGTCATTGGTGCCATGTCATGGGTCACGAGTCTTTTTCTGATCAAAATACAGCAGACTTTTTGAATAAGAATTTTATTTGTATCAAAGCAGATCGCGAAGAGCATCCAGATCTAGATGCCTACTACCAAGAAGCTTGCCAAATGTTTATCAAAAGTGGAGGTTGGCCACTTTCAGCTTTCCTCTTACCCGATCTTCGCCCCTACTTTGTTGGAACGTATTATCCAAAAACACCAAATCAAAAAGGAGGCCCAAGCTTCCTGCAACTCGCTCAGGAACTAGAGCGAGTTTACCAAAATGAAAAAGAACAAGTTCAACAAAATGCAGAACAAGTCTCAAAGGCTTTGAATGAAAGTCGTAAACCTAAAGAAGATATACCTTTTCCAGGTCACTTTCCTCCCCCAATGGCCATACTAGATGCCATTAAAGAGTATCGCGATTTAGAACGAGGCGGCTGGGGTGAGGCTCCCAAATTCCCCCATTTTCCCTTTATAGAATGGGCCCTCGAGCAAATGCTTGATGGAATGGTGGAGCAAGAACAAGGACATTTTATTATCAAAACTTGTGAAAACTTACTTTTTGGAGGAGTTTTCGACCACGCTCGCGGCGGAATCCATCGTTATAGTGTCGACAAAGAATTTTTAGTTCCCCATTTTGAAAAGATGCTCTACGACCAAAGTGGACTGATAAGAACCCTGACCAAGTTATCCCTTGTTTATCCTCATGCTTTTGTCTTTGATGCCCTTTTCTCGACACTCCTTTATATAGAAAAAGAAATGTTGAGTGATAATGGTTATCTTTTCAGCGCCCAAGATGCCGACAGCGAAGGAGTCGAAGGACTTTATTATACTTTTTCTGAAGAAGAATTTGAAGATCTTGTTAATAAAGTTGAAAGCGAAAAGGAACTTGATCTTGAGCTCTATAAAAAATGGTTTCGAATTCAAAAGAAAGGTAATTTTGATCACGAACTTAATGTCTTGTCGCTTGATCCAAAATACAAACAAGAGTACTTGGGCCAAGAAACTTGGGAAAACGTAAGAAAAATTAGAGAGCAGGCCTTGATTGCTAGAAAAATGAGAATCCCTCCAAAGACGGATAATAAAGGCATTAGCAGTTGGAACTTTCTCATGATTTCTTCTCTTGTAGATGTCCTTCAGTACTGTCGTGTTGTGCCAATTAAAGATGTGGCCACTCGCATACTCAATTCTATAGTCGATGGAAGCTATCAAAATTTTCTTCTTGAAACGAAAGAAGGAAAGAGAAGAATTCGCCATAGCACGACACTTGAACCAGAAGTGCTGTACCTAGAAGATTATGTGACATTTGCAGAGGCAATGCTTAGACTCTATGAAATTTCAGGTAATGCTATTTTTAAAGATAATCTAAAAGACACACTCGATTTTATTACTTCTGAGTTTTTAAAAGATGACAGACTATTTGTCAGATCCTTAAACCAAACAGGAGCACATATGGCTCCTGCATTGGAAGCTAATGCTCTAGACACTTCTTATAAATCCTCTGTTGCAACTTTTTGTTCTATCGTTCGAAGATCGTCAGTACTCTTCAAAGATGAGAAATGGTTAAAAGCAATAGAAGTCATGATGAAATCTCTGACTCAGCAAGCCCTAAGAAATCCCATTGTCAGTGGAGAGGCCTTGCGCGCTCTCACCTATCCAGATACAACTTATAGAGCAATGGAAGTACCACAGGAATGGCAATCACAAGCTGCTTTTCAAGAACTTATTTCTTACTTTATGCCTCGCTTTGTTGTGAGCTACCACCAAAGAGGAAATGATGAATGGCAAATCTGTAATTTGACGACCTGTGAGCTACAGGGAACAGGAATAGAAAGTTTTAAGGAAAAATTAATTCCTAAGAAGGCCAATTGAGCAAACATCAACCCTTAAAAGGAATATCGATTGTCGATCTTACGACTAGACTACCAGGTCCACTGGCAGCGAGTTTGTTACGCAATCAAGGGGCAATAATCTACAAATCGAAAAATTTAAATCAGCAAGATCCCTTTTTAAATTCAAAAGATAAAATTTTTCAGCACTGGCAAGAACAACTAAACGATAAATGCCAGTTATTTGAAGACAATGAGCTCAAAGAACGAATCATGTCGAGCAATGGGGCCATTATCACTTGGAAACATGCCGAAGAATTACAGCACTATAAGAAACTTATTAAAAAACCCTTTGTTCTTATTACAATTAAAGCATCTCAAAACAAAGAGAAAAGATCCCTCCATGATCTTAATGCTCTCTCTGAATCCAATTTGCTAATCTGGCACCTACAGCAATATGAAGATGATCAAGCCATAATCCCCCCACCTTTTCTTCCTGTTGCAGGAATACAATTGGCGAATAAATTGGCCCTCATGTTTTGTAGTTTAACTATTGAGGCTATTAAAACGAACTCTCTGATAGAAGAAGAAATATGCTTGGACGAGTCGATTGAAGAATTATCACATTTATTAATGCCGCCAAGCTTTCAATCAAAGGCCCTCCATAACGGTCTTTATCCATGCTATCAAATTTACCGATTAAAAAGTGATAATGACTACTTAGTACTTGGGGCCATTGAGGAAAAATTCTGGCTGCAATTTCTCAATTTTATCAATTTAAAAGAACTTGAAAAATTACAGTTCGACTCTACGGGAACTACTTCTGCAAAACTATCTTGTCAATTAAGGCAGATGAATAAGAGTGATTTTTTAAATTTAAAATTGATTGGGAATTGTGTTTCATTTTTTACGAAATCGAATTAAATAATCTTCCATTTTTTGCATGCTTAAAAGAGGATCACACAATTGCCTTGAGACCTCAGGCGCATATATTTTAATTTCTTCTCTTAACTTTGAATGAACAATCATATCTCTCAAACTTGATGACAATTCTTCGACCTGATTTGGATTGACCAATTTCCCAATCACTTTATCAGTTGATGCAAAAATTTCCTTTGCACCCCCAATATTTGTAGCAACAATTGGCAATCCACAATAGAGAGCTTCAATAAAAACCAATCCAAAAGCTTCAGGAGCAATGTTTGGGTGACAAAAAATATCACTTTTAAAATAAAACGATGCGACATCAGATTGTTCACCTACAAAATTCACTCTTTCTTGGAGATTGAATTTTTTAATAATAGTCTCTAATTCAATTTTATACTTCTCTTCTTCTACACTTTGTGGACCACCTACAATGTCGAGTTTAAACTCCAAATCATTTAAATATTTTAGTGATTCGATAAGTATATGTAGACCTTTATAACGAGCAAACCTTCCTACATAGAGAATCGTTGGAATATCATTCGAAGCTTTTGGAGCAGGCACTCCTTCTGGTGAAGGATGAGGATAATATAATGTTTTAACGGGAATTGAAGGCCAACGTTCCTTAATGAGTTCAGAGACATGCAGACTATCAGCAACAATTTCTTGAGGAAGAAAATACTTTAATAATTTGTACAATTTGTAATCGAAAAAGGATGTGTGACTCCATAAGACTACATTAACTCCGGCCAATTTAGCTGGAAAATATCCTAATATATAATTCCAAATTTCATGGGATACCAATACGTCAATTTCATTTCTTTTAAGCATTTTAAAAATATTAACCCAAGCTAATACAACTTTGATTGGATTTGATAGTGTGTTAAGTTTTATGAGCTCGACATTATTCTTTAAATGCTGAAGATGATCAAACAATTTACCTTCAAAACAAAGAGCAAAGGAATGATCAACCTTTGGTGTCATATTAGAATATCGTTGAACATTAATCAGAAACTTTTCAAGTCCACCAAATCGATTACCTGAATAGAAGTGGCATACTTTTACTTTCGACATGCAAGTATATAGATTGACCATGGACGGCATGAAAGAAGATTGAGAATTTGAACAAATGGCCAAAGAACAATAAACCCAAGCAAACTCAATAATTGACCAATGGGCCCTGGGGCACGTCTTAAAAAGGCAATAGCTTTAAAACCCAAAATTGAACCATTAAATCCTACACCCCGGCGATCTAGTATTTCAAATCCATGGGCCTCTAGTAATTTTTGAAGAGATTCAAAATCATAACCATGGCGAACATGCCCTCCATTTTCAAATCTATTCAGCGATTCAAAATGGCCATGGCTATCACGATTAGGGACTGTGATATGCAGCTGTCCTCTGGGTTTTAAAAGTTTGTAAGCATTTTCAATGGCAGAATTGTCATCAACGATATGTTCCAAAACTTCAAACATTATAATTTGATCAAAGGGGCCAGAACCACTTTCTTGAAGCTTATTAAAATGAACATGTTTAAACTGGCATTTTTCATCATTCAGATTAAAAAGTGATCTTAGAGAATTGGCCTTTAAGACTTCCCTTTCTAAAATCGAGACACCTAAAGCAGATTTTCCCTTTGAAGCTGCAAAATAAGTCATACAACCATTTCCAAAGCCAACGTCTAATGATTCTATTTCTTGCCCTTTCAAAAGTAGCTTTCTTAAATTGTAGCGATCCCTTGTTCCGAAATCTGGGCCTGGCCAAAAAAGACGTTTAACAATCAATGATAGTGACATTTACATCCTTAGATAATTTATAATTATTATCATAGCTTTCATTATATTTTACAAGTAGATCGTTTTAGTCAGCTTTTATAAATGCTTTATTCTCCTCTGTTATTTAACTATAATGATTAAATGCAGAAAAACGAGATAGAACAGTTGCGCGAGGTCGCTTCAAAACAGAGTAAAGGTGACTCTTCTGAAGTCATCCATCAATCTCTTTTTGAGTACTCACAAAAATTGATTCTTTCAGATACCGTCATTTGTGATGTGGGTTGTGGAAATGGAAAAATTCTTCAATTGCTCAGAAATAAATATCCAAATCAAGCATTGAATGGAATGGATTTTGCTGAATTTTTTGATTACAAGCAATCCAATATTCATTTTCTTCAAGCAGATTTTAATAAGGAATTTCCAACTCAATACCAAGAACAATTTGACCTCGTCATCTCAAGTGAAGTGATTGAACACATGGAAAACCCTCGTCATTTTATTAGACAATTGGCTTCGATAACGAAGAAGAATGGTTCTATCTTGCTTTCAACCCCCAATATTGAAAGTTTTTTAAGTGTGATCACTTTCGCATTCAAAGGATATCATGCCGCTTTTGGACCGACTAATTATCCGGCCCATATTACACCTATTTCGAGCTATGATTTACGTCATATGGTAGATGAAGTTCAATCTCTGAAACTCGAATCTCTACACTATTTTAATAATGGAAGAATCCCAGGAACTGGACTCATGTGGCAATCTCTTCTTTCTCTATTTAGCGGTAGATTATTTTCAGATAATTATTTTGTGGTTATAAAAAAACTAAATGAATAGTCTCGATCAAAAAATATTTCTCTCTTTTTTAGCAGCAGTTTTTTTATCGCTTCTTTCACTTATGCCACAGATTATGCATCAAACAAATGGATTTTCAGGTTCGGCCATCGTTCATGATGATGAGTTTATTGCGTTGGCCAGAATTAAACGGTCTATCCAAAGTGAACAATCCGTTTGTAACCATGCTACTTTTGAAGGAAGAAATTCAGATTGTTTTTTTCCGGATTCGTCGCATCGATTACTTGGATTCATCGCTAAATCTTTAGACCTCACTCCAGAGCAAATGACTATTATAGCTCGCCCCTTTTTAACCTTAATGCTCTTTTCACTATTATTGGCCATTTTTTTAAGTCTTGAAGTCAAATTCGGCTTTGCCTACTTCTCTGCTCTGCTTTGTTTTCTTTCTCCTTCAGCTTGGTATTTTAAGCCATTATTGAGTTGGCTTACCGGCGATTACATATTTGCCTTTAACCATTTCACCATTCCTCTGGTTCCCCTTTTTGTCCATCTTTTAACGACTCTCCTCATATTGAGTGTTCTTTTTTCGGACAATAAAAAAATAAAAAGTTCGCTTACAGCAATTGCGACTTTCGGAATTTTATTTTATTTACCTTTTGCTTTCTGGATTCATCTAACGCTTTCTCTTTTCGTGATCATTTTTGTTTTGAGAAGCCGTAAAAGTTTAAAAACGTTATCATTTGTTTTATTCTTTTCGCTATTATTCGGAATACCGTCACTCATTTCATTTGTTCACTTAACAAAAGACCCACAATTTACTTGGGTCATGTGGAGAAATGGACTTGGATTAAATGATCACAGTAGCTATCTTCTCTATGGCAAGTCCATGTGGTTAATGTTCTTAATGAGTTTTTCTCTATTTAAGAACGATCACCCCATTCCCTCAGACAAAAGGAAAATAATTGGCTCACTTTATTTTTCAGCCTTCTTTCTCTATTTATCTCCCCTCTTATTAGGTAAGACCTTTCTCAATGTCCATTTCAAGTACCTCTTGGTTCCTTTTTCAATGCTTATCGCCGCCCAATTTTTTCAATATCTCTTTTTTAAATTTGATCACAAAATTCCTAAGCTCAATTGGAAGATGAGTTCACGAACATCAACTGCAATGGCCATTGTTCTGTTTATTTTCGGGATTGGAATTAATGCTAGCTTAAGATTTTATGGAGAGAGTGAAAGACTGGTTTCAAACCAATATATTGAAGATGTTCGTTCTGTTCTAAACAACTTAATGCCAGAACTTTCATCTGATAATGTTTTTCTCGCGAATGATAAAATTATGAACATCATTCCAATGGTCTATGGTAAGCGAATACTTAGAGATTCTGCAACTGAGATCTCTCCGAACATCGATTTGCTCGAACGCCATTTTTTTCAGTGGAAATTTATGGGCCTCACTGGTACTGGACTTCGAGATTATATCAATGAAAATTATACACTCGAGCATTGGACACTTGGTCTGGATCAGAAAATGGAAGAGCTAGTGCAATCACAACATTTCAAAGACCCAAGAGGGGTATTTAAAGAACAACTTTTAGAATCTTTAGTTATGAGTTTCGAAACTAAAACAGACATTGATTGGCAGAAACTTCTTTACTCCTACCGCATAGATTACCTGGTCGTTACCGATAAGGATCAATGGGATATCCCCCTTATTTCTCGATATTTTAAGATTGATGAAGTATGGAGCCAAAACGACATAAAGATTTACAAGCTTTTCCCTACACGACCCCAATAGTCTCTAAATGACACCATGACACCGCTCTAACTTATCGAATATTTATCAGCTGAACTTGGCATCGAACTTGTATTAGGTATCAGTATACAAACCCTCATAGGAAGTGAGGGGCAGTTGAAACCAAGGATTAGGTTCACCGTTAACGGAGTGAGGTGAAAAGTGAAACAAATTCTTAGTGTCATATTGGCCCTGGGCGCATTTGCTTTAATGATAGGAGCTGCCGATGCAGCTGATCTTAAGGCGCTGGCCAGAACTAATTTGATCGTAAAAGTGACTGTTCAAGAAATGAACGAAGCTTTAGACAAGGCCGCAGCTGGTATCGAAACGCGTGATGGAGAGATCTTCTCATTGAATGACATCAAAAAAGAAGGATTTCATCGCAAATCAGTCAAAGAAGTTCTTGAAAGAGCTCAGATTGAACTTAAGCGTGGAGATATCATTTATCCTGAAGAAGTTAAGTATGCATTGATCATCAATAGAGGATTAGGCTTAAGACCTGGAGTTGAAAAAGCGCCTCATGAAGATGATGGAGCAGGCGGAAAAGACAAGTCCCCACACTTACCTGAATAATTAGTAACGATTAGATCTATCTTTAACAACGACATAGCGGAGGACATCAGGATCCTCCGCTTTTATTTTGTCTCGAGAATCATCAAAAATAACTTTTAGTCCTAGAGGAATTGTAAAAAAGAATATTTTGAACCCACAAAATAACAAGGCTTTCTCAACGACCTTTGGATCTAAAATCAACCTATTTATTTTTCCATCCTTATAGAGGATGCTTGTTTGCTCATCATAAAAGTAAGGCTCTTGAAAATCCATTCGATCTGATTTAACGGCCATTTCCCCTATCATGACTCCCCCATCACTAAGTGAAGCTGAGAAGTTTTGGAAGGTTCGAAGCCAAATATCGTAGGATTCCAAGCAGTGCAGAACAGAAGAATCAATAATGAGATCGAATTCCTCCTCTGGTAAATATTGAGCAATATCAACACATTCAAATGTCGCTGAGGGACTAGAGAAAAGCATTTTACACTGTTCAATCGACTTTTGATCGCGATCAATCGCTAAGTACCTCTCAATGGGAAAAAAGCGATTGGGAAGGCTACGAGGATGAAGCCCTGGTCCTAATTCAAGTACACGAGAGTAACTTCTGTTCATTGGTAAAAACGAAGGGAACTTAACGAAGAACTGGTCAAACAAATCTAACTTATCATAATCATTAATATTTTTCATTCTTATCTATTTTGCGAAAGAATCGTCGTCTTTGTCAAAAGATTAAACGAACACAAATAGAGTACATAATTATTCCCCACTTTCAGAAATCTAAACAGTTTTGGCCTATTCTTTGCTTAGTACCCAAAAATACTGTGTCACTCAGGAAGATTGACGCCAAAATGGCCCTCCATGGAATGGATAAAACAAATTTTTTATCGACCACGTTGCATTCCATAGGAGAAGAAAATGAAGAAGATCAAAAGAACAAACCGCTTATTGGCCCCTATCATGCTAACGGCCATGCTTATGTCACCAATGGCCCTTTTGAATGATGCCCATGCACAACAAAGACCTCGTCCAGGCACAGAAAGAGACGGAAATGGTCGTGGTGGTGATACAAATAGAGGCGATAATAATGGTTCAAGACGTAATCGCAATGATCACGGAAACTGGAATCGCGGAGACTATCGCTTTGATGTTCGTGATGACGATCAAACGTGGAGAAGATCTTTCATAGGAAAACCTTCATTTCATTTAGTTGAAGATCTGGAGTTAAGAAATCAAACACAATCACTTCGTCAAAGACAACAAGCTCTTGATAACCTTGAAGACCAACGAGATGTTAAGGCCAAAGAACTAAAAGTAGCGACAGCTAACACTGATAAAATTGAAAAAGAGATCAAAGATTTAACTGATCTCATTTCATCAACAACAATCAAGAAAATTGATCTTCAAAAGCAAGTTCAACAATTAACGGCTGAACTTCCTGCATTGCAAACTTCATTACAATTAGCTGAAGCTGCGGCAACACAAACTCAATCTGGTTTAGATGATGCCACAAAAAAATTAGCTGATGTAAAAACAAAACTAGCTGAATCAGAAACGGCCTGTACAGCAACTCCGACTTCTGAATGTCAGGCGCAAGTTGAAAAGATGAAGGAAAGAGTCGCGCAATTAGAAACTGTTGTTAAAAACAAGACAGCACTTAACAATGCGGCCCAAGCTGATCTCAATAGCAAGAAACAAGCTCTTCAACAAAAGAGAAAAGCAGCAAGCGATAAGCAAGCTGAAATGGCAAAAATCGATCAAGACAATATGGATCGTGCAGGAAAAATTACTCAATTGAAGCCACAGTTAATCGTTGCTGAAGCAGCAGAAGACAAAATTGAAAAAGAACTCGCCCCGATTGAAATGAGAATTCAAAGAGGAACTCAAGAATTCCGTCAAATGGTAGCGATGAGAGAAAAATATCGTGAAAACCTAATTCGCGAAGTTCTCCAAGTTAATGCAGAGGGTGCACGCGTAGGCGCTGAAAACGGAGCTCAAGACGGGACTGAACTGGCCTACCAAGAAGGAACTGACAATGGTCGTCGCGATGGAGATAGAGACGGATACACTGTTGGAACAAGAGAAGGACAAGAAAGAGATTTTAGACGTGGCTCAGATCAAGGTGACCGTGAAGGTTCGGCACGTGGACGTTCAGAAGGAAATACATTAGGTTCATCAGAAGGTCGTCGCGCAGGTAACTCTGATGCAGGAACTATCGAAGGAACTGCTCAAGGTCGTGCTCGCGCTCAAGGCTCAGATGCTGCTCAAGTTGGTCAACAACAAGGTCAAACGGCCGGCTTAGATCGTTCGGTTCGCGAAGGTGATCGCACTGGCACTCCGCGCGGTGAGGCCCAAGCGATCGAGAAATATGAAAAAGTTAATCTTCAGTCTCAAAGCTTAGAAGGTGAATTTGCAGGGTCGTTTGATCGTAGAGTTCCTGACTATAACGGAAGACGCGGCGGAAGATATCGCACAGATAATTCAGGTCGCAGAGAAATTTTGAAGAAAGCCTATAATGATGGATATGACTTCCGTTATGTTGAAGTTCATCGCTATGAATACCTAAGACAAATCGATGGATTCTATGCACGCGCCTATGATGATTCATATCAAGCCTCTCGGACAACAGCTTATGACCGCAACTATGATCAGCACTTCAACCAAGGAAGAACTGAGGCTGATGCTCGTGCTTATAACCGCGACTTCCCTATTGCACGTCAAGCAGCTTTTGATCAAAACAGAGAAGCTTTTGCTCAAAACCCTGAAAGAGATAGCCAAGAATTTAAGGGAAGCTTTGCTTCAGCTGATAGAACCACTTACTCAAGTGTATATGAAAGCATCAGATCAGCTAACTTTGCGAGAACTGAACAAGAAACTTTCAACTCAAACATTCAAGAGCAAACGGAACTCCACCGCTCAAAGAGATTTGAAGAAGTTTCTAAAGTCTATGCGGAAAATGATGTTCTCGATTTCGAATCTTCTGAAGTTATCGATGGTGGAATTAACAAAATTGCCGCAAAAGATGGAATTTTCCAACCAAGTGAAACAGTATTCCATAACATCACAATTTCTAACTACGGACAAAAAGCAGCGACAGGAATAAAAGTAACTTCTAACGATGGTACAACTTCTACTATCGCTGAAATTCCAGCGAGATCCAAAGTGACTATCAAAGGTGCTGGCAAGAGTTCAATTCCTAGTAATGCAAGAATTGGCGGTTCAGTTGTTTCAACACTAAAAGTTTCATCAGGATTAAAAGCAGAGGCTAAAATCCAAGGTCGCCATTTTGACAATGCAGCTCAAGGGACATTGAAAGCTGCTGATCAAAAACAATTGTCAGTTAATTACCCGATGGTCTTATCAGGCTTGAGTACAAACTCACAATTACTTTTGAATCAAGCCAATGGTCTCAAGATCTCTGTCACAAACCAATCAAACCGTGGTTATAAAGGACCATTTAAAATTGTTTTAACAGCAGATTCAAACTCATCAATCATCACAAAGACTTTTGATGATGTTGAATCAGTGAATGGAACAATTAATCTTTCAGATGCCAAGATTCTAGTAAATGATGAAAGAGATATTTACTCTCCAATTACCATTAAGGCGCATATCCACTATCAAGGTGTAAAGCTAGGAGAATTGACGAGAGAATTAACAACCATGGTGAAAGCACCATTCATTGATAAGGCTGGCAAACCAGTAGTGATCACTGATTCTGATGCTCTTGCCTCAAATCTTTTGAGAACAATTCAAGATCTTGGAGGTATTTCAAATGCTTCAGTTCTTGACCTTTCACTCAATCAATTGAATGCACAAGCAGTTCAAAAAGGTCTACAGAACAGAGTCGCAGTAGTCGTAGACAATGGCAACGGGACAGTTGCTCGTCAACTTCAAAAGTTGATGGAGACTTCTACAAATACAGCTTTTGTGTTAGTTGACGATCAAATGAATTCCGCAAACATTGCAAGAACATTAAGTGCTTTCAAAGACGCGATTAGAATTCCAGTTGACTTAAAAGGATTTGGTAAGAAATTTGATATTACTTTTACAAATCAATTGAGAGCATCTGGACTCAAAGGATCAAACATGTTGATTCAGGCCAATAGCTCAAACTACAGACAAGTATTAGCACTTGCTGGTCAGTTGTCTCTTTCAACAGATCAACTTATCGCTAAAGCAAAATCTGAAATCTCAAAAGGAAACTTTGGCTCTGAAAGCTTAACTCTTCAATTGTTAACAACCAAAGGTCTTGCAGAAGTAGCAAACATCAACAAAGCTTATGCTGAATCTGGTGGATGGTTCTCTCGAGATGGAAAACTGGCCGACATGATTGACGACGATGCAAGTCTCGTTATCAATAAAATGAAAGCTGCATCTGATGTAAAATTGTCAAATGAAACGATTGGAATAGTTTTGTCGGCCATTGCTTTTAAAGATGGTATGGAAAAAGGCGTATCAAACTTTGATCCAGTAGCAAAAGACATGACAATCAAAGTTCGTGGTCGCGTAAACAAGAGATTGGGTAAAATGGATGATCAATACAGGAAAAGTTTGAAGAAATTCGATAGAGACCTGTATAATAAGGCTGATGATATCGCAAAAGCCCATAGACCATTCGATGTACAAGAGTCTTCTGACTGGTCAAGCAACGACCGTTAAGAACTCGCTTCTTAGTAAAAAATATTGGCCAGGAGTCTTTCTCCTGGCCTTTTTATTTGTAACAAATTTAAAAGCTGAACAAATACGCATTGGCATCATTGATACAGGTTTTTGCCCGACAAAACTCAACTACGACAAAGGTAAAATAAACATTCATCCCCTCTTCGATGCTACTTATTCAGTCAGTATGAATTGCGATAAATTAGACAAAAAACAAAGACGATTTCATGGTCACTGGGTACTCGAAACTTTCTTAGAAAAAGCTCCTAAAGATATGATTATCGAAATATGGCCAGTCATCATTTTTGACTTTCAAGCCGTTCAAAAGAAACCTTATTGGATCAATGCCCTCAAATTTTTAGAAAGTAAACGAATTGATGTTGTACTATCTGCAGCCGGTTTGCCTTTAACAAAAGAAGTTCCCGTTGACCTTAAACTCATCTATAGTAAATTTTTCGTTTCCAGTGGTCGTGCTGGTGGACCGATTAAAATGGATACTAAACTTTTCCCGCATGAACTTGCCCCACAAGATTCCCTTTACTTGATTGGCTCCTTTTATCCTCCCTTAAACAAAGATGATTATATTTACGATGACAAACTTCTTTACCAAGATAAGATTGATTATTATTTCACTCAAGGTCCTATTGGTGAAGACTTTGTGGGAACTTCTCGTTCAGTGGCCATTGGACTCGCTCGCGCCATCGAACTCTGTCCAAAAGAATTTCATTCACAAAAAAACTCTGAATTAAGAAGCTGCCTTTCGAAGCAGAAACTCATTTTGAAAATGGCCTACTCGGGTAAGCTCGTTCCAAGTCTTTAATGCCCATAATCCGAGGCGTTTACTCAAATGATGTAACTGCTTAAAATAACAAAAAGTAACCGCAAAATGAAGAAGCTATTAACCGCATAGGTTGAGTTAAGTTATACTTATGATTATAAATATTTAAAGGTCGAATCCTATGGGCAGAACATTTATTATCATCTTCGCTTTTCTTATGGTTCAACTCCATTCGATGAATGTGGCCCTTGCTCAATCTTGCAATTACAGTGGTGACTCAGATTTAGAAAAGCAGCGTTCCGAGTGTCTCAAGAAAACCTCTATGGCCTGGTCGTGTGAGCTCAATCGTTGTATGACAACACAAGAATCTTATGCGCTAAGAAAACAATTTGAAGCTTGTACTCAAAACTCCGATCAAGCAGCTCGCCAAGCTTGTTTTGAAAAAATCGCAACAGAACAATCTGGTGTTGCCAAAGGAGCTCGGCCTAAATCAAGTGGCTTGGAAATGATCGGTGCTCTTGGAACTGCTCTTTATGCCATTATGTTAGGTTTTTCAATGAGGGCTTCCACCAGTGCAACTGGCATGTCTTGTAATTCAAAATACATGATGATTGGAGCAGGAGCAGCTTTCCTCGTTTCTCATTTCTATTTCAAAATGTTTGCTGGTAAAGATTTTAAAAAACTTCAAGAAAGTTATGAAAAGGATACCAAGTCTGCAGATTCTTTCGATGCTCAATACAAAGCTTTCGAGTACCTCAAGAAAGAACAAGAAGCAGTTAAAAAAATTGCTAGTCAAAAAAAGATGCTCTACACCGCTCTCATGGCGGCTTTCGGAATTGGAACAGCTCTAGCTTCATGGGAAACAATCAAAATGGGCATGGCTCCTGATTTTGGAGTTGGTACAGCTTGTATGACCCAAACACAGAAAGATAGCAGTGAAGCTCAACAAACTAAAAATACTAATATGGCCAAAAACAAAGAGGCTTCTGCTGCAGATAAAACTGCGCTCAACAAGGAGAACGCCAATTTTGATGGTGGCGCCAGTGGCATGTTTTTTACGATAGGTGCCTCTCCGATGAATATCGTTGTTGGTGGAGTTGGCACTGCTTTAACATTAAAATTAAGAAGCATTGCTGCTCAACAAGTTGAAGTGGCCGAACAAAATATTAAAGACATTGATGAAACCATGGCCAAATTTCAAGAGCAGATTGCAGGATTTTGTCCCAAAGGAAGAGATGATTACAACAATGCTCGCTGCTATTGTTACAACGATGACCGCTCAAAAAATAATTCGCGTACCAAGTCAGAAGTTTGTAAGGCCTTATGGGCGCAAGACGATCAAAACTTTTTCAAGAAGGCCGGGAATTATGCGGCCAATACAACAGGTGAAAGATCAGGTTGTATGATGATCGACGGTAAATTCGATGCCGACTGTAAATGTAAAAAATTTAAAGACAATAATACTGGTCAAAATGCTTGTTACAAAACTTATACTTCGACAATCAATGGAAACATCGGACAAACTCTCGCGCTTCCAGAAGGAAAAGCTGTTCTCGATTCAATCACTTCTGGTGGTTTAAGTACCGGAGCTTTATCCCAAGCCAATCTCGACAAACTTGCAGCTAAAGTCAAAAAAGCTCGTGATAGCATGTTGGCCAATTTGAATACTCAGCTCAAGGCCAATAATCAAGGTGAAGTCAAATTGAATGATGAAGCACTCTTAAGACAAGTTGCCTCTCAACCAATTTCAAAATCATTAGAGTCTGAAACAAAGGCCGCAGATCTTGGCAATCTTTCAGAAGGGGCCCGTGCAGCTTCTCCGATTGCCAGTGATATTAAAGCCGCCTTGGCCAAATCGAATATCAAGCCCGTTAACTTTAGTGGTGACAGCAAAGGTCTGAACGCAACAGGTGGTCCTCAACAACCAAAATTCAATTTCAGTATGGGAGACGATGGGGGCAGCAATAACGGCAACAACCAAGTCTTAAACTATATGGATAAGGATTATAATTATAAAAATAATGATATTGTTCAAAGAGACGATCTCTCAATATTTGACGTCATCTCGAATCGCTACAGCACGTCGGGAATGAGAAGATTGTTTGGCGATGGAGAATCTTCGGAAGCACCATCACCTGATGCCATGTAACTTACTCAGCACCAATCGCTTTTAACCAATCAGCAGTTGGTTCAACCATTTTTCTGGCCTTCATATCCATAAGAGCGACTGACAATTCGAGAGTCGAAGCAACTTTCCCATCTTCCTTCATCATCCACTGATTCAAAGTCATGATGAATTTATTCTTCATGCCTTTATATTCAGATTTAATGGTGATCTTCTCGCGATTTACCAATTCACGTTTAAAAGTGAGGTTGAGATCAAGTATAATAGGACCCACTTGATCGCGTTGAATGCGGGCAAAATCATAGCCGTATTGGGTGATAAAATCCCATCTCGCCTCTTCATAGATCTCGAGATAAGTAGCATTGTTAACGTGCCCAAAAGTGTCTAAATGGCGCTCTAAAATGGTTATCGGATATTCAAAGGTTATGCTCATACTGCCTCATTATCTTTGCATTCAGTCTTAGCTTCTTTGGTCAAATGCCCTCTTAAAAGCTATCTCTTTTCAATAAGATAAGTCATCATTCTTGATAAATCAACAAAACCAACGGTTCAAATCAAGTTTTCGCTCAATTTGGCCGATAAGACGCTTAGAATAGTATCAAGAACGATCCTTAGAAAATCGGGGACCTGTATGTTTAGAAAATTATTTTTAGTGAATGTCATAATACTAAACTTTTCTAGTGTTTATGCAGAAGAAAATCAAACATGTGAGCAACTTCGAGATAGTTGCAAAAGTGATGTTCAAAAATTTGAAGCGGCCGGTGATAAATGTGCTTGTATTTCGCTAACTCCCGGAGGGCCTGGGTTCAATATAGAGAGACTCGGAACATGGGATGAAAATGAAACATCCCAACTTAATATCACTGCAACTAGATTTTCAAATGAAAGAGGTCCATCAGTTGGAGCTGGAAGATATGTCGCCGCTTTCGATCGACAAGGAGCCTATTCTGGATTGCTAAGAGGTTTAGGCAATTTTCAAGGTCAAAACTGTTCAACAATTCTACCAGAAACAAATGCAGAGAATGACAGACAAAGGGCCGTATCAGCTCAGCAAAAAGTTCAGTATCAACTTTGCTTAGAGGATAATGGGAAAAAAATCTGTGAGGCAGATCATAAAGATCATGTTGCTGACTGTTTAAGAGCTGCAACAGATGCAAGAAATGAAATAATGGGGTTAGCAAACATTGCTCCGGTCGATACAAGTAGAGGAGCTGCCGCTGCTGTCGCGGCACAAGGTTCAGGTCAGACGAATCCATCTGCTGGTGGAGTAAAGCTCAATGGGCCAATTGCATTTGATAACACTTCGCCAGATCCACTCAGAAAGAAGAAATCAAATTTAACTTTTACACAACATGTGGGCTCACCTTCAACATATGGTGACAAGTATGGAATATCCGCTTCGGATGTTTTAGTACTTTGTGAGGGGGAAGCTGCAGTCCCTTGGGCCGAGACAAGAGGCCAAGATCCAGAAAAGAATTGGGGACCTAGTATGAATGAATTTGTGGCTTCTACAGTCGCAAAGTTCAATGAGAAGTTTTCTCAACCAAAAGAAAAATCGGCCTACGAACAATTTTTTAACACGGAAGTCATTCCAGAAATAAAACTGAGAGTTGAAACATATGTCAAATGCCAAGCTTTAACGATGATGATGGATAATTCTGATTACGGTGACCAAGAAGTCGAAAATACAAATGACAAGGGTAAATATATTAAAGTCTCTGCTCTTAAACCAGAACTTAAATGTGAAACTAGCTACCATGATGCTCAAGACTTTTATGCGTGTGTAAAAGTTCTCAATGCCTATGATGCCCTCAATATTGCGGGTCAAGGGATGCAGGTTTATCAACAAGTTGATAACGGAATGAAACTGGCTGATCGTCAGACTGATTTACAGAAGAAGACGCTAACAGGTGGTACAATTGACACGACAGATGTTCTGCAACAGCAAAAACAAACTGTGAAAGATGCTGCTGGATACGCTCAACAAAGAGCAGCTTTAGATACAGCTAAAGTGGCCACTCTGTTCGCAATGTTAAAACAAATGCCTTCAAAAGAAGATCTAACTTCTCAATGCATAAGCACAGAAGATGCATGGACTAAAAAGATTTCCGAGAGCTTCTTTACAAGAATCAAGACAAGTTTATTTAATGCATTAAATGGTGCAACATTTGATAAAGATTTTTCTGAATATAAAAAGACTTATGTACTCGTTTTTCAAAACGAAAGCACTTTCGCACAAGGACTTGCAACGACAGAGCAAGGCTCTACAGGAAGATCTATTTGTAACAAAGTAAGTGTTTCAAGTAGCTCTCGCGGAGGGGGTGCCGTAAATCTTCTTCCAAACCAAGCAATCAAAGAACAAATGAAAGGTGAAATGGTAAAGGCCGGAGTTGATGCTGCCTCAAATATGGCGAAGGCGGCCCTCCTTAATAAGCAAGCTGGAGAAATTGATGATGTGATCAATAGTATAAAAAGCTTTGAACCACCTCCAATTCCTGAGCAGCAATTAACTGATATGCAAATCCTTGAATGCCAGGCCAATCCACAAGCCGAAAACTGTGGAACGATTAATGGTCGAGGAAATGTTTCCTTCACTGGCAACGGAATTAATGTTGGCAATGGTCAGTTCGCAACGACTGATGGTCAAGGCATTGATCTCGGTAACACTGATCCAACAGCGTCCAACTCTGCGACTAGTAAATCGGATAGAACGGGAATGGCCAGAAAACTTGGAGGAGCAACTGCTGATGCTCCAGGTGATGGCGGTATTTTAAATCCAGTAGCTGCTGCAGAAATTAAAAAAGGTGGCGGTAATCCTGGTGGCGGCGGTGGCGGTGGTGCTTCAGCTCCAGGCGCAGCCGGTGGTGGTGGAGCAGGTGGAAAACCTGGTACAGGTGGAGGCTCAGGGGCTTCTTCTGGACAGGGTTTAGCGAAGATGAAGTATTCAGGCTCGAGCTCAGGATCATTGAGCTGGAGTGGCGGTGGCGGCTTGGCCCGTAAACCTGCTGCAAAAGTTGATAACCCATTTGCCAACTTACTAGGTAAAGGTGGCGGAAAGAATGGTGTTCTTGATGGCTTTAGAGGACCTGCTTCAGGCATTGGTAAAAAAGAAGACGGACTCTTTAATATGATTTCAAATCGCTACTCACAAGTGGCAAATGATAAAGAACGTCTAATTCAATATGAGATCAAGAAGTAATCGCCATTTCTTATCTGCAACTTTGAAACCCTCAAAGTTCAATAGGATTGGCGCATACTTTCCATACTTGGTCTGTAATGCTTGATTACCCACAGTTGTTACTGGGCACGTATAAGGAAGATTATCTCTATCTTCAAGTCGATTAATTTGTTTATTCACTTTATCAATCATTGATTGAGTTCTAAATTTTGAACAATTAATCGTTTCATCAAAAGCGCTATCGATATAATTTGACCAATCAATTTGCTTAACTTGCGACCACTTCCCGCTTTCGCACTTCAAAAGAGGACCGATATTATAGTCAGCACCAAGAACATCATTATGCTTCTGCAACAAATGATTCCAAAAGCGCATACCATTGAAATTTGCAGTAAGGTCACCATAAGACTGAACTCCTGTCGTCATGGCGCCTAAAAGACCGGTCTCGGCCTTTAAACCAATACCCACAGCCGCGTTCATATTTTCATTTTGTAAATAATGTTTATTAAAATAACGAAAACCTGATCCTAGGAAATGTTCAAACTTATCCGTTCCTATATAATGACCATTCATATTCAATGTTGCAGCTGAAGGATCTACCATGCGCGAATACCCACCCATAATAATGGCCTCTTTCCATGACCAGGTACTATAAACAGATTCTTCAATACCTACTAATCTCTTATCGAAATCTTCCGTTGTCACAACCCACTTCGTGAATTCTCCACGATATTGGTTGTTAAAAACCTTTCTTAATCGCTTATAAAGCTTCTTCTCACTACACTTATGATCTTTCTGATTGAGATCCGTAAGCGCAGCCTCGAGCATATCGTTGGTTTTTTGATTAACGATTTCTAAAGCATCATCAATCGGCACATAGCGAACAGTAAAACTGTCAACTTCTGCTGCAAAGAGATTAAAACTCATGAGGGCACATGTGATTAAAATAGATTTTTTCATAGACTTCATTTTAATCGAATACGTGTGCAATTTTAGACTCCGTTTCCTTTTTACAGGGGGCCGTCTTGACTCTGAACACTGGTGGTAGCACGTCCCCACTATCTATCTAAGTATCTGTAATTATGTCAGTAAGATCTGGCATCAAATGTGTATATAGCTTAGGTAATGGGTCATCAAGGACGTATGACCCCCGATATGACGATGGAGGACTCATGTCTAAGAAAAATCACAAGGTCCAAGAACGAGTAGCAACCAACAATGTCCCAAACCTGATCTTTCAAATAAGCTTTTGGCTCGGGTATTTTGTAGTTTGGGGATGGCTCCTTAGTAAAATCCTAAGCAGATAATTTTCAGAGATAGAAAAGATAAGAAGACTGTTATTGCTCAATGGATTGAGCAATAGGTAAAATAATACTGTGTAAACAGATAAGACAAGGATGTCTATCATGAAAAATGAACAGGATTTAAAATCTCTGATGGCCGGAGAATTGGCCAATTGTTCTCAATACTTTTTGCGCTTGCTCCACGCAGCGACAGTTGTGGACGACATAAGGAGCATTCCTCAATGTCGAGAATTGTGCCAACAACACTCTCCCCGACTCTATAATTTTCTAGATACCATTATGCCTTCCGAGTGGTCACAAACGAGACTCCCACTGCATAATCTTGTGCAATTGGGTGACCTCATTGAAAGCTCATCTATGATTTTTAAATCCATTTTAAAATTAAACATGCGTCCCGATGCCATTCTTGAACAAACTCGCCAATTGGTGAATCTCATTTATGATATCTGCTTTGACCTCCATATCATCGTCGATACAAACACAAATCTTGATGTTCAACTTCCAAGACCTAATTTTGTAAAAAACATCTCAGAAACGGGAGATATTACTCGATTTAGTCTTTCTCGAAATGAACTTTTAGAACTGATGCAATCTGATACGCCAAGAGTTCTCTCGATGCAGTCGCAAAAAGATAAACTCTATACTCAATGGTTGCATAACGGACATCAAGCCATGTTCGATAAAGACTTTGAACGAGCTCAAGAATGTTTTGAAAAAGCACTCAATCTTCAAGATACCGCTGAAGCCATGACACTTTTAGCATGGTCTCTTTCTCTCATAGATGAAAGATCAAAAGCAAAAGAATGGTGTATGCGCGCTATTCAAAAGGATGCTACCTATGGAGCTGCCTATAATGATCTAGGTTCCTATTTGATTGAGGACGGAAGCTTAGACGAAGCCCTTAAATGGTTCGAGCTCGCGAAACGTGCCGAGAATTATCAGAATAGAGAATATCCTTATATCAATTGTGGTCGCATCTATCTACAGAGACAAAATTATATAAAATCCCTTGAAGAGTTCTCCCATGCTTTAACATTAGCTCCTTATAATGAAGAGCTTAATGAACTTGTTACTAAAGTAAAAAAGGCTTTGCATAAGTCGAGTTTTATCGGCAACATGGATGACAAGAGTGATTTTTCGGAACCTTTATTTGAGTAGCAATCATGGCCATTGAATCTCGAGAATTAAAAAAATACTTAGATCAATTTCTTAATTGTCGTGAGTTCTCAGATTATGGTCCTAATGGTCATCAGATCGAAGGCAAATCTGAAATCAAAAAAATAGCCTTTGCCGTGTCTGCCACTCGTAAAAGTGTTACGAGCGCAGTGGAGAAAAAAGCTGATGCACTCATCGTTCATCATGGCCTTTTTTGGAATTTTCATGGGCCAAAAACGATCACTGGTCCCTTTGCTCAAAGAGTAATTCCGCTTATTCAAAACTCCATTAATCTTTATGGCTACCACTTGCCTCTCGATGCTCACCCAATGGTGGGAAATGCTGCCAGCTTGGCCTATTTGTTAAAACTCGAGGAGCTCACCCCTTTTGGAGATTACAAAGGCTCGCCTACAGGAGTAAAAGGTCTATTGAATGCTGAGCAGACTATAGATCAAGTTGCCCAATCATTAGAAAAAATTCTCAATCATAAAGTTCTCATTTCTCGTTCTTGGGAAAACAAGTCGATTAAAAAGATTGGCATCATTACTGGTGGGGCCAACAGTGAATGGGCACAAGCGGCTCGCTTAGGACTCGACGCTTATATCACCGGAGAGATGTCCGAACACGACTGGAATGAAGCTTCCGAATCAAATATAACGATGTTTGCTGGTGGTCATCACGCTACTGAACAATTTGGAATTCAAAACTTAATGGCGCATATTAAAGATCAATTCCAAGTCGAATGTTTTTATATCGATTCAGACAATCCAGCTTAGGCCAAATTTTTAATTTCTGTTTTCAAGTATTCCATTGTCTCTCTGACCATTTTTGATTGGGTTCTATTTTTCGTCATGGCCAACGAAATCGGATTTTGTAGAGCATTTCCAGAACCTTCGATTTGAACTAGTTCGTGACCATTTTGCATCAACTGATTGACGGTAAACTCAGGTAAAATACCAAGCCCAGTTCCATTAATAATCAACTTCGCTAACCCTTGAACATCCATCAAGGATGCTCTCATTTTGAGTTCGGGAACTTGAGAACCGAGATGATGATGAAACCAATTGATTAACAACTCACCGGATTCGGCATAATCGAGATATTCACATTTCTCATAAAATTTTCGATCGTGTTTATAAGGTCCAATTTTTTTCATGTAATCCGTTGAAGCACAAAGCATTAAGGTTTCATTCCAAACTGTTTCGATTTCAATCTGCTTATCGAAAGCATAATTATCAACGAAAGCAAAATCTAGTCCTCCATCGAGCAACAATCCATTCATGGCACTTGCCCATCCATAAGTTAATTTTGCTTCTATTTCAGGATGTTGCTGAAGCCATTTCGCTAAAAGTGGCAGTACGATAGAATTTCCAAACTCGATCGGAATGCCAATGCTGATTTTTCCACGCAAATCGATATCAATACCTTTAATATCGGCCAGTGTATCTTCAAGTTTCAAAAGATAAGGTCCACAAACCTGATAGAGCTGATGGGCCTTTGCTGTGGGAACCGGCTTTTGCTTAATGCGATCAAACAAGGCCACGTCCAAAAGTTCTTCGAGGTTTTTAATATTCTGACTCACACCTGATTGGGTCATATGAAGTTCGAGCGCTGCTTTCGTCATACTCTGAGCGCGGTAGACAGAATCGAAAACTCTTAAAAGATTGAGATTTATATTGGATAAAATCATCTAAGTCCTCGATAATACGTTCACTATCTCATTAGTGTAGCTTATGAGTTTTCATCAATAAAGATCATTTCAACAAACATGAAACTTTTACTAAAACTCACCCATAAATGTTTCAACGAGGTTTCAAGTGAAAAATGCTATAGTCCTTCTCAGTATGATTTTCTTAATGTCTCTCGTCGGCCGTGCCCAAGCTAGCATCGCTTTCGAAGTGGATGGGGAAATTATTTATGAAGGTGATAGCGCCATTGCACTTACTTCTGAGTATGGAGAAGTGACCCTAGCACAAAACAAAGTTTTAGAACTTAAATGTCTAGAAGGTCGGTTTACAGTGGTTGAGAATTACGCCCCTGAAAATACTTATTCTGTAATCGAAGTTGGTCACTGTCAGAAATAATTTTTTACTTGAAACCTTTTAACGCTTCTTTAATGAGAGAGTAAGTTCAAAGCGAGCAACCACTTCATCACCTGACTTACTTGGCACAGTAGCATCAACCACGACGGTCATGTTTTCACGCTCGCCACTGGCAATAACTTTTTTAATAAATTCTTGAACTTCAGCACCTTGAGTATTTTTAAGGTGACAATCCCCTTCTATTCTTTTGAAAAACTCAGCTTTAAAATCCTTAAAAACAAGAGAAATCTTGTGTCCTGATTGATCTATTAGCTTCATCGCTAAAAGTCCCCCAGCAATATCAGCGGCTGCACAAAGAACACCAAAGTACATTGAACCTAAGTGATTTTTTGTTCTGTAACGCAAGGGAATTTTGATTTCGCACTCTTGCTCAGTAAGAGACAAAACTTTGGGAGAAATAAAAGCGATCATGGGAATTTTAGCAAAGCCAAAAAGATTAACGTAAAGAGTGTCTCTCCACTTTACTGGAATTACGCTTTCAACAGTTTTAACGAGTGCTTTCATAAAAATCTCCCTAATTAGTCATTGGGAACATTTTAAAGGCTATTGGAGCTAATATCCAATGAAACTAATGAAATTAGTGTTCTTCCGATCATTACAATCAACAATAATTGCACTTAGGTCTAAACTAAAGAAAGAACCACAAAATTACTTATCTAACAACTCTTGCGAGCGACGATAATTGGCTTCCAGCGCTTGATCTATAAGAGAAGCAAATTGATTATTACTTGAGAGAACTTGAAGAGAAGCTTCAGTAACTCCCCCCTTACTTGTGACGTTATTGCGAAGTTCTTCAAAAGATTCTACTGATCCGAGCATGAGCTCGCCTGAACCTGCAAATAATTCGGCAACCATTAAACGAGCATCTTTATCAGTAAGACCATCGGCCATTAATTTTTTATAAAAGAGAAGGGCCAATTCAAATAACAGACCAGGACCTGAAGCACTCACTCCCATAGTCCGATTGAGTTGATCTTCATCTTTCATTTTAAAAATCTTTGCTGAGGAAGTAAGCCAAGAGAGAATTTTGCTTAAAGAATCTCTTTTCATTTCTGAAGAAGCTGCATAAGTGATGATCCCTTTGCCAACTAAAGTTGGAGTATTGGGCATGAGACGCAATACTTGATCAGAATTTAACTTGCTTTGTAGAGTCGCAATATCAACTCCCGCAAGAAGAGAAACAATAACGGTTTGAGGTGTGAAAAGTTCAGCTGTTTGATCAATAAAAGTTTCTAATTGTTGTGGCTTCATCGCCAACAGAGCGACATCGCAAGGAAACATTGACTTAATTTGCCCTTGTTGAAAACCCTTGACCGCTTTTGCCAACTTCTGAGCACTTGAACCAGAAGGAGAATATGTAAGGATCTCCAGAGCAGGCTCATTTTCTCTAATTGCGCGAACAACAGCGCTCCCCATATTTCCACATCCAAAAACTGATAAACGCATCTTAAAGCTCCAAATCGAGTGGGGCACCATGCCTCATCGTATTGATGGCAAGGGCACGAACCCATGAATAGGTTGAAAACAACGAACGAAGATCAGTAACATCATTTCCGTCATATAGAGAGATTAATCGCTTCATGCGTTTAAGTTCTGAATTTGGTAAATAGGCCATCTTTGATAACTTCTCTAACTCGCCAATTGCTGTATCGGAAATGATAGTCGAGATCATCGGGTTTTTTAAAATTTCTTCGAGTTGCTTTTGTGAAGAATAATAAACATCAAAATTGTCTTTTGAAATTCCTGATTGCTTAGCAAAGAGACGAACACGCGACCACCATTGATAAGCATGCTCATTTCGAGCGGCGACAGTAACACCAGTTCCCATGGCCAAGGCCGCCAATACTCGCATAAGAGAATCAAAATGAGGTTTATCTAATGTCGAAACAACGAGGGTATGCTCTTCTGATAATAGGAGATCATTATAAGACATTTGACCAGGAATGCGCCGGTTCGGATGCTCTTTCATGACAAAATTTAGCAACTCTTCTCTGACAAATTTATGAAAGAGACCGAGAAGTTTTTTGTTCTCTCCATGAATTCCTTGAAACAAGGATTCAAAATGATGAAGAACCACCACTGACATGCGTTCAACTTTTGAAATTCTCATCTCTGGTGCAAGCCTAGAAGGACGACAAAGATCGAAACGATAATCGCTCCCCTCTTGAAGTTGATCAGAAAGTCCCTCGAGATGTTGAGCTGAATGAAGATGAAATGAAGGTACATAGGCCTTTCCACCGGCCTTAGGTCCTGTCCCTGACATTTTAAAGCCGCCAAAAGGTTCTACTGCAACTCGGGCACCAGTGATTCCGCGATTGATATAGATATTGCCGTTTTCCATTTTACTGACCAAATAATCGATATCGTCTTGAGACTGAGAGAAAACCCCACCTGTGAGAGCATACTCTGTACTGTTATAAAGCTCTAGAGCTTCATCAAGAGTGTTGAAACCTATAACGTGAACGATAGGTCCAAAAAGTTCTCTCTGGGCCCATGAATCTTTCTTAAGGGCGCGAGCAAAAGGCAATTCAAAGATGGCAGGACCGACACAATAACCGGCCAAATCTTCTTGAGTTCGGTCAACGACCACTCGACCGCCGTATTGCTGACATTCTTTGCTCGCAGAAATTGCTGATTCTCTCAAACGATCACGATCTTCCAACGAAATGACAGGATTGATAGCACAATCGAATTTATAGGCCGCTGAAACTTTGAGGTCCATAGAAGCTTCACGCAAACGTTCAATCAAGCGATCTTTTACTGAATTGTGAGCAATAATTCTCGAAGCTGCCGAACACTTCTGACCAGCATGCCCAAAAGCGGAATATAAAATACCTGAAACTGTTTCATCGAGTTCAGCATTGGCAGTTACGATCACAGCATTTTTTCCACCCATTTCAGTGATAGCTCGGGCAGGATAAGAAATATTATAAAGCTTATTATGATATGTTCTCGACTGACATTCACGTTGGATTAACATCCCAACATTTTTTGAACCTGTGAAAACAACTCCGGCGACTCTCTCATGTTTAACGAGTTGAGCACCAACAGTTTCTCCCATACCAGGAAGATGAACAAAAACATCTTGAGGAATGCCTGCCGCATAAAAAATATCGGCCAGAGCTTCAGCTATTAAAGGTGTTTGCTCAGCAGATTTCAAGACAACACTATTTCCCGCGACTAAGGGAGCAGCCACCATGCCACAGGGAATGGCGAGAGGAAAATTCCAAGGAGAAATAACACCTGTGACTCCGCGAGTGCGCCCATTATTTCCTTTGCTATGAAACTTGCCTTCTTCGCGAGCATAATAATTTAGAAAATCAATGGCCTCGTCAACATCACCAATCGCTTCAGGAATACTTTTACCTGCTTCATAAACGATGAGAGCAGATAGCTCAAGTCGACGAGCTGTCATGATATGAGCAGCCTTAACCAAGCAAGCGGCCCGCAATTGCCACAAAGATTGAGACCAAGTGCCTTTATTATAGCTTTCATCAAGCTTTGCAACTGTTTGATTGACGTCAGTAGCATTAGCAAATTGAATTTCACCAACAGTAAGATCGGGATTCGAGCTTGAATGAACCTTGTGCCATTCACCAGTACGCTCACCTCTCCCTACAAATTTTAGCCCCATTTGAGATTTGAATTTATCAAGTTCGCGAGAAACTTCATTCAGCTCACTATCAAGATAAAGTCTAACTGGTGCGCAGTTAAAAAAGACTGAAGACAAAGAAACTTGGCAAAGATCGCGAAAGATCCGCCCCTCTTTAATTTTTTGGTTGTGGACTTCCCACGGTGCAGGCATGCGGCCTTTCTTTTTATGGCTTCTCATCATAGTGAGAACTCCAACCTGAGATGAGTTTTCCATAATGCGACGAACGAGATAGGCCATTCCCACCAACAATGAACCAATCGGAACATAGTTTCGTGTCGCCCATCCCATCTTGGCCAAACCAACAGATAAGGCTTCGTAAGTCATGTGCAAGCATTGATGCTCAATCGCTGGAATTTGCGGATAGAGCTTTTCGCGAACAACTTCGGCAAAAGCATGGTCGGCATAATTGTGAGAGGCCAAGCAAATTTGCAAATGGGGATGGGCCTCAAAAATTTTAACGATGAGCTGTCTAAAATGAAGATCTGTTTCTTCTTTGTTGAGAAATTCAGGTGCATCGAAACTGTGAGCATCGGCTTCAACAGTTTCAGCATCCCAATAAGCGCCTTTTACTAGGCGCACAGGCATTAAATGACCACGAGTTTTTGCCAACTCAATCACTTCGGTCAAATGTTGTGAACCATCGCGAAGATAGGCCTGAATCACGATTCCAGTTGCTGCATAATCTTTAAGTTCAGTCGTATCGAGCAAGACTTTCTTATAAATTTTGAAAACCACGTCGCGGTAATGATAATGTTCGGCATCGATATTGATAAAAACATCTTCTTCTTTGGCGGCCAGTAGGATTTCTCTCAGTCTTGGAGCGACTAAGAGATAAGTTTCTTCAAAGGCCTGAGGTTTAAAATCTGAACATAGAGCGGAGACTTTAATCGAAACGTGAGCACGGTGAATACCCGCTTGGTTTTTATCTCCTCTTTTCACATGAAGCTTAAATCCGCGAATGAGTTTGAGGACTTCGCGACAATAATGATCAGCTTCTTTTTCCGAAACTACCAACTCTCCCAATTGATCGAGAGTTACATCTCTACCGGTACTAAAAAGATCCTTAAACGACTTCTCAGCTTCTTCGATCGTTTCACCCGCAATAAAACGGCGGGCCATGGTGCGAACGCTCATGCGAACAATTGATGCCAACAAAGAAGCAGGACAAATAAAGGCCAAAAAGTGGCCAAGCTTTATAAGTGTTACCAAATGACGTGGCAGTGGACCACTTTGTCCGCGGGCATTTTTAAGACGGGCACGCTTGCTATCCTTCAAGAGTCGGCGAAGAGCTTCCAGCAAAATGCGTTTTACTTCAACTCCCGACTTATCGTGATCAAGCGAAGGTAAGATCGCTAAGAACTTGAGCAGATGGATGCGAAGAAGAGCGAAACGTGCTGTGAAATCAAGCCCCATGTCTGAGAATTTTTCAAACAAAGTGCTCTTATAGCTATTGAGGTGCACCAGTAGCTTTTCAACCAGAACTTGTACCGACTCTTCGAGTTCAACATACTTTTGATCTTCCATTGCAGGAAGATCTCCCATTTTAGTGACGAGTTGATAGTTTGTTGGAAACTGACGAGCATCGAGTAAAGCCACTTTTTCAGTGTGTGCTCTGAAAAATTTGACCGCTTCATCGTTGGCCAAATCACTTTTTTCTAAACTCTCAACTAAAAATAATTCACTCCCAAGTCGTGGCGAGTAAAAACGGATTTCACGATCACTTGGAAAAAACCCTACCAAAAAAGGAACTGTCTTAATCACCATTTGTTGGCGATAGGCCGGAAGATCATGCTCAAGTATTTTTTCAACAGCAGTAGTAATACTTGTCGCTATTCCACCATCGAACAAAGTAGCTTCAAATTCTTCTGAATAAAAAAGTGAAAATTCTGTATTGGAGATTGAGAGAGTTTGCTTTTTGATAATGGGTAATAAAGTCGCGCCAGCAGGACCTGCAACAGTCGGGTTCGTCGTCATAAATTCCTCATAAAATTCTTATGTTTAACCGGCGAGAGTATGCCTTAGAGAGTGGAAAATGTATCTATTGCGTCGCTTCTTTTTGACAAAAAAAGTGAACGATCCAACCTATCGATAAGTTCAAGACACTGCTTTCTAAAATTATCCATTTGAATCAACATGTCTGCATGCTTTTTGGTCGATTCCACAAATAAATTGTGCATCGGGGCAACTTGCTCATCAAACTGCTTGCGCACACTTTCCAACGTTCTGCCTCTTTCTCGAATATCGCGATCGAGACGACGTTGAAATCGAACCTCTTCCGGTATATCGATAAAAACTTTGAGATCAAATTGTGAACTGACTTCGCGATCTCCAAAAATCATGGTGCCATCGACAATCACCAATTGAACCGGTGTGCGAAGTTCCGAATTGTTCAAACGTCTATTAGTACAAAAATCATAAAGAGGAATTTCAACCTGACGACCAGCTTTGAGCTGCTTTAAATGGGCCGCTAATAATCCAAAATCAAGAGCCTCTGGATGATCAAAATTCACATCAGTACACTTATGTTTCAAGATTTCCCAATCGTGATAATAATGATCTTGCCCAACAATCTGAACGTTATTCTCGCCAAACTGCTTTTGCAGAATTTGCGCGAGAGTTGATTTCCCAGAGCCTGAGCCTCCGGCCATCCCGAGAATAAAAGGTGTGTTGCTACTCATGGAGCGAGATTTTAGACGTCCAAAAGTCCCTTTACAAGAGAGCGTGAATTCATTGCACGGTAGACTAAATATTTGAATTTAGAGCTTCATTAAGCCCAGAGGCGCGACGGACCTTCGCCCTTTTAATTTGATATTCTCTATAGTCAGAAAAAAGTGGGCTTTGAAGCACTAGTGTTGAAAGCCTACTATTACTGCTATTAAAGACAGGGGCAAAAATCGATTTATTCCCATCAATGGTGAATTTTTTAACTGGTATTTCAATCAAACGATTTTCATGAAGTACTTTAATCACAAAAGTATCAGTATCGTTAAATCCAAGTTGGCGTAGCTCTTCCATGTTGAGACGAGGAAGATCTTCAGATTTTAGCATTTTCTCAACCACAGACCCGCCTCCATCTTCGCTCGCTGGTGCTTTTGAAATGGCTCCGCCTTTTCCACTTGAAGCGGCCAGAGTCGCAGCGACTTTCTTGGGATCATAACCGTAATCGTCAGTCTTTGATCGAGCTGCCATCGCTTCAGCGGCTTGGCGACTTTGCTCATCATAAGCGGAATTGGGAGCATTGTTATTTGCGATAGGTTTTACACTGCTTAATTGATCTATTTGACGTCGAAGATCATCAATACGTCTTTTTTCAGCTCGAGAAAGCCCACTATCATTCATCATTCCACCTTCAGAGGCCGGAACATAATTTGAATTATTATCAGTCACAGTATTGAGCTTATCAGTCTTAGATCCCTTCAAAGAATTGATCATATTCTCTAATTCCTTGCGCATATCTTGAGATTCTTTTGAAACGTCGGCCAATTTTTTAGGAGTCATGTCTTTTGTCGACTGAGTATTGCCACTTGCTCCTTGTCCAGGACTTGTGGCCCAAGGATTATAATTGTCTACTTCACCAACAGCTTTTTGAGTTACGCCAGAAGAGCTTGTTGGATTGACAGAAGATTTGGCAACTGCCGTTGAACTAACTGATGGTTTCGCCTCGACAACCGCCGTTCCAGTCGACAGACCACGTTTGGCAAATTGTTGTTCCTTCTTCTTCACTGTTTCAGTAGTCACCGGACGCCCTTCGGCCATCAGTGTTTCTTCAACTCCTAAAAAGTTTTCAACGAAGCTAGAGTACAAAGCCGGTTCATTCCCTGTGCTCGTTTTTCCATGAGTTTTCTTCCACTCTCCGACTCTGATTTGCTCAGCTTCATAATTCTTGAGGTAGCTGTACATGAGCTTCTTGTCGTTATCACAATCATGACCAGGACAATTAAAGGTCGCTTTAAAGTCGATGAGCGAAAGTGGACCACCACTTCGACATGAAGGAGTGTTCTTAACATCGTCTGTTGAGCAGTTATAATGTCCACAAAAATCTGCAGCGATCTGATCGTAATCGGCTGAGTTTGTTTTGCGTAAAGTATGATCAATGATATTGAATTTATTATCCAATTCAGAGCTATGACTCTGACACTTGTCTCCACTTTTACACTTATTCATAAATTGACAATGAAGAGCAAAACCTAAATAGGTCTCTTCCCCATCTTCCAATTGATCTTCCATACTAGGAGTTGAAGTATCGTATTTATAGATTTCGGCACTGACTTTAGGGTCCAACGATAAAGGCTCAGGAATATGATCACAGACCACATCACTCATATTAGAGACGATTTCATTACATTGCTCGACAATCGGACTTCTAAAATCGAGTTGCGGGTGACTTTTGTAGAATTGCGCCACTAAGTCGCGATCAGATAAGCTCGCGCTAAGTGAGCGAGCAAAATTCAGAAAAGATTCACGTTGCTCCGATTGATCAAGTAACTTGAGTTGAGGAAACCTTTCGAAAACCTGTTCTATTTCCGAAGTGCGATTGTCCTTCACTATATTGAATATATAGCTCGACTCATCATCAAGCTGCCCCTTCATAAGAAAGCCTTGGCCAGCACCTGCCACCGGACAGCTCTTAGCATCTGCTCTTTGACCTAAATTGCTTAAAAACATTTGCGACAAGTTTTGCTTTAGTGAGCCAGAGTTAAAACCCAGTGCTTTTTGAATTTGCTTGATTCGCGCGGGATTGGCCTTTTGATTCTTGCCACAGAGCTTATCCAATTGGTTAAAGCTATCCAGACGACAGCTTGATTTTAGCTTTGAGTCTTCGGGGCGAAGCAGGGGCATATCGATACTATTAAAAAACTGATCATTGAGAGCGAGATTTTGCAGGTACTGCTGCATTTGCTTAGCGGTAAGATCGATTAATTTTCTTGCGACAATTTCTTTGGCGTAGGTTTGGACGTCATCAGAAGCGGCTAATCCTCCGGCCAGTTTGCAATCGGTTATGGCCTGTTTTTTAAAGTTAGAGGCCACCAATTTTCCTTGGCAAAAGCGCTCTAAATCCTTAGAGGCAGCTTGGAGATTCCAAGCGCTGAAAAAGATGATCAAGACTTTTAAAGACATTTTTGATCCTTATACTTGCTGTAAACCCCACCATGGCCACAAACAAAAGAGCGAATCTTATTAACTTGATCCTTGCCTTCTTGAGTCGTGAAATTACCATTATTCAGTACAAAATAGATATAATCGAGCATAGTCATACCATCGGTATTGAGGGCATTAACAGCATCTGTAAAAATCGACTCTTTCTTGTGCTTTTTCATGATGTAATTATACATCTTCTCCATATGTTCTAGGCGCGAAAAAGGACTCTCCACCGTAAGCTGCATAATAGTGATCCTGTTATCACCGCCAATTTTTCGAGGCATACAGGCCGGATTTTGCAAAATGGTATTAATGGGATAGGGAGAAGCATCGATTTCTTTGGCATAATTATAAGTCTGATTTGAACTCATATTTTCGTACTTAAGACAAAAAACTCTCGTATCACTATCAAAATCCGCGTCTTTATTATCAGCTGCTTTACTGGCAAGACTTGCGATGCTTTCCATGTTGGCCGGAGTTGGTAATCCGTCGACTTTTCTTTTGGGACAATTGATACAGTTATCTTCAGCAAAGGCCGATCCAAAAATAAGAAAACTTACGATAAATGCAACCAACTTCCTTGTCATGCATGCTCCTCAATTTAGGCGATCGAAATTCTTTCTTCCATTATGAAGCCGCACGGCATTTCTCTCAAGAGAAAATACTTACCGCTTCTCAAGTAATCTTTATCCGATCATTGTAGTTTATTTGTTTTATACTTGGAAAAACTGTTAATAATTGATAAATCAGCTCCAATGAGTTCTGTACGTTTAAACAAATACATTAGCCAAAGTGGATATTGCTCACGCCGTGAGGCTGATGAGTTTATTGAAAACCGCAAGGTCAAAATAAATGGCAAAGTGGCCGAGACCGGTGCTGTGGTTAATCCTGGCGACCGAGTTACCCTTCACGGCAACGTGATTGAACCCCGCGAAGAAGAAAAGATGTTCGTCATCGCTCTTAATAAACCCGTGGGTATTGTCAGTACCACTGAAGGTTCGGAACGCAGTAATATCGTCGATTTTATCAATCACCCCGTTCGCATCTTCCCAATTGGCCGATTGGACAAAGATTCTCAAGGCTTGATTTTTTTGACCAATAACGGTGACATTGTTAATAAAATTCTTCGCGCCGGCAACAACCATGAGAAAGAATACGTTGTGACCGTTAATCGTCCCATAACTGAAGAGTTCATTGAGAAAATGGCGAAAGGCGTTCCTATTCTTGGTGTCGTCACTAAAAAATGTAAGGTCGAAAAAGTCTCGCAAAACGTATTTCGTATTACCCTGATCCAAGGGCTCAACCGCCAAATTCGCCGCATGTGCGAGTATTTCAACTACGAAGTGACAAAGCTTGAGCGAGTTCGCATCATGCATATTTCGCTAAAAGGAATTTCAGTCGGAGATTGGCGTGAACTCGATGAAAAAGAAATGAAGCAATTAATGGCCTTAATCGAAGACTCTTCCTCTGAAAAGAAAGTTAAACCGCAAAAACAAACCAACAATCCGAAGCCTAAATCAGCTCAGAGTAATCCTAATGGACCGCTGTTGGCCAAAAGAACAATCAAAAAAGAACATAAGGTTGATCGTCGCAATAAACGTTAAATTCCCAAGATAAAATCAATTGTTTGAAAGATGTATTTTTTCGTGGCCGGAACATGGGATAGAATTAATAACCCTAAGGTTCCTAGGGTCAACGAACCCATAAACAAAAGAAAGGCCCAGTGGATGGCCTTCAATTGATAGTGATCGCGAGAATAGGCCAAATGATGATACATTTCCTGATTCTGGCGAAAACTCTGCTCTTCGCGACTCTCAGTTGAGTCACTTTTCTTTGCCGCTTCGGCCATAAATGTTCTCGGTTAATAATGATTTTTGAGAAATTCTTCTCTTTTTAAACCCGCACTAACTTTTCGGTGATTATCAGCGGCTTTTAAGCAAAAAAAACTTTAATTTTATCTCGCGCCTATCTTCCTTATTTGACTATGTGACTAACAAAAAATTACAATGAATATATGTCGAGCATGAAGCTCATCTTTTGGGCCCTATTCACTTATTCACTACTTGGGACTGCTCAGTCTCAAAACACTGTTTACACCATCGCAGATCTTGAATCTCTTGAAATTCAAAAAAACTTTCGAGAATTTGTCCGTCACGCTCACGACATAAGACCGAGTCAGCGGGATCGTCATTGGCGAGAAATGGTTATTAGCGTTGGTACACAATACTTAGACGACTTGGTAGCTCGTAAAGACTTCTCAAAAGAATCTTTTAATGAGGTCGAAATGCTCGCTTCATGGCCAGTTTTACGCGAGGATCTTTTCTTCGTGGCCAAAAGAGATCGCTTTACTCATCGTTACCTTTCACAATGCTTGTCTCAAAAAGAGGCCAAAATTTGCTTAAGCCAGCTCAAGCAGTTCTGGAATAACCTCCCTGGTGAGGTTGAGACAGCATCTCAACTAATACAGCTCTTTTCTGATTACGCTCCCGCACAGGAGCTCTCATCGCTTATATTAATGGTCAGTAGAAATCCTCAGGCCAGATTCTACTGTGGTCGAGAGACTTTTGCTGCCAACTTACTTAATCTCATGCTCAATTCACTCCCTATCGACTTTAATGAATCTCAAGCTCAAAAAGTTATTCAAAATTCAGCTTCAAAAGAATGTTGGGATCAGTGGTCACCCTGGGCAAAAGGGCAGCTTTTTAAGGCCCCTGCCCTATTAGCGGATCGTTATTATCAATTGCTGCAATCGAAATCAGTGCTGAGCTTAGAAGAACAAGATCTCTATCTCACTTATTATTTCCTCCAGGGCCCAAAACCGGGCGATGGACTTAATCGAGCTTGGAATAGAGTCCAAGAACTGGCCGAACAGTTTGAACGCCGCCAGAACGTGATTAAGGGGCTTATGCAATTAGACCCTTTGCCAGGGAAACTCTTTGCCATGCGACCAATTGAAAAGCTAAAACCGATGTTCAAGCACTTTCAGAAATCGATTCCCGAGTATCTCGATCGCTATGTGGAGAATTGTTTAAATTATATGGATGGCACCAAAACCTTTCCTCATGGTAATCCAACCGTCGAATGCCAAGACCTCTTTCAATACAGTGACATTCTCAATTGGCCTGAGCCACCGATCAGACAAAAATATTCTGCTATTAAAAAATAATAATTCTAAAAAAAAAGAAAAAAAAAGGGAGGTCAAAGACCTCCCTCATTTTATCGATAACTGATACTTGATTACTTCAAGTTCTTAGAAACGATAGAAGCAAGTTCGAACATAGTAATACGGTTTTTACCGAACAATACTTTCAATTTCTCGTCAGCATTGATGTCACGTCCGTCTTGAAGACCGTTCTTCTTGATGTATTCCCAGATCTTCTTGATAGCTTGTGTACGTGGAAGTTCATTTGCACCAACAACAGCAGCCAAAAGAGCTGATGGAGTAAGTGGTCTCATGAAAGCTGGGTTTGGTTTTCTTTTTGTCTTAACCTTAGCTGCTTTTTTAGTAGCTTTTTTAGGAGCTGCTTTCTTAGCTGTAGCTTTTTTAGCTGTAGCTTTCTTAGCTGTAGCTTTTTTAGCTGGAGCTTTCTTAGTAGCTTTCTTAGCTGGAGCTGCTTTCTTAGTAGCTTTCTTAGCTACTTTTTTTGTAGCTTTTTTAGCTGCTTTCTTAGCAGGAGCTTTTTTAGTTGCCTTAGCGGCTTTCTTCGTAGCTTTCTTTGTGGCTTTCTTTGCCATGGTCGACCTCCGTACAGGGTTTATTTTTTAATCTAGGTTCACTCTCTTCGAGAAAAACTTTGATTACTTTAGTATTAACTTTTCAATTATGACGAGAAACAACTAAGAATGGCAATAGTCTTTTTTCAATACTACGACTCAAAGTTTTTTTCTCCATTCCACAACCTGTCCATCTGCAGACTTATTATCCGTCTTTACATATCCGTGACTCTCATTAAGAGAGTACATTCTAAAATTATCTATCCGGCAGTAGTGAACGATATACTTTAGCTTTAATTTCCGTGCCATATGCTCGAAAAACTCTTTAATTTGATGGGAGTAGCCACTTCCCTGATGATGAATTTTAAGCCCCGTATTCTTGGTATAAAGGGTATCTCCATCGATTTTGGTAAAGGCAGCGGCGACAATATCTTCTTCATCATTGGTTGCCCCAAAGATTTCCCAGCCATCTTTCATTTCAGCTTTGAGGTCTTCAAGCTTCCAACTGAAGTCGGGAGTGTCTGAAAAGGCATCTATGGTATATTCGTAGATTTTTTTGAGATCTTTGGCACTCGTTGCTGGAGTGAAAATAAGAGGTATTTTTAATCCTTCCTGTGTAGGCATAATTAGTTCAATCCTGAGATATAAGCCGCTAAATCTTTGAAATCTTTTTCAGTTAAGTTCTTAATGAAGGGAAGCATCTTAGGATTTTGTCTCTCGCCTTTTTTGAAGGCGATTAAACTTGAGAGAAGATACCAGTCGTGTTGACCCGCAATTCGAGGAGCTTGTTGAGCTGGATCCCCATGGCCCTGATCACCATGACATTGAACACATGTTGCAAACAATTGGGCGCCTTTGGCAGCGTCTTGAGCAAATACTGAGCTTGAAAATAAGACTAATAAAGTGGTCGTGGCCAATAGTTTCAACGGAACCTCCAAAATAAATCTATCAAATGGTAACCAACTTTTAATCTAGTAGGCAACCAATTTGAATCGATCTCCCCCTCGAAGTTGAATATCTTTTTCGAGAAGTGGGAATAAAATGGAATGTTCTTCGTCATATTCTGGGAGTAATTCAACAAAAATTTCACCACCGTTTATGTCGGCAAGCTTTATCAGAATTGAACTTTTGAACAAATTAAAATAGTCATGAAATTGACGGAGAAGCTCTATTTCTCGTCTGAATTGGCCCTTTTCGCTCTTTTGAAATTGAAAGGAGACGCTACTCAATTGATCCATGAGATGATTCCAGCGCACCCAAGATCTGATCTTTTTCCACTCAGAGGGCAAGTCATAAGCATCTACATCTTCTTCACTCCAAGCACTTATCAGGTTGGAATCACGCATATAATTTTCAACTTCACGCCATTCCCAGCGATTCCAATCGATAACCTTCTGAGAGGTCTTGTACTTGTTTAAGAGCGAAATGGCAGACGCAGATAGGGCTTGGGCAACCGGATGGTCCCAGCTTTCTTTAGACTTCGGATATTCTCCTACAAATTGTTGCGCACGAATTGATAACGCCAAAAACTTCTCCTTTCGTAAAAGATTGGCCAGAATAAGAACATGACTTTAACTAAACTTCCGCATAATTGGAATGGACTGACCAAGATCATTCTAATTGGGCCCCTTTTTAATAAAAAAAATATTTCGTTAATCGAAAAAGACTCCGGTTTGGTCTTTATTGACGGTGGATCGGCTTTTATAAACGATTTCCAATCGCATAAACTTCAATTTATCGTCGGCGATGGGGATTCTTCCCATCCAGATCAGCAGTTTGATCTCAAATTACCGACCCAAAAAGACCAAACGGATCTCGAAGTGGCCCTGTCTCTTTTGCCAAATCATCTTTTTGATTTGGAATTATGGGGTTTTTTAGGCGGCCGCTTGGACCACGAACTGGCAAACTACGGGGCCATCGCTCAATTTTTGGCCGATCGGGAACACACTCAAATGATAAAATTTGATCAGCAACAAATGATTTTAAGTCCAGGAAGTCATCAATTGGAGCTTAATGGCCCCTTTAGTCTCTTGGCCCTAACCGAAACACAACTTCATTTAGAAGGCTCCCTCGGCTACACGACACCGGAACCCATTACGCTCTTGCCATTCACTGGCCGTGGATTATCTAATGTTGGACTCGGAACTTTTGAGTTGACTACAAGTGCTCCCCTTCTCTTATGGAGAGAGATGACATGAAATCTCGTTCAGGCATTGTCGATTTATTACGCTTTACGGCCATCGTTTTGATGGTCATTTTTCATTTTAGTTTCGACTTGAATGCCTTTCATTTGGTATCGATTGATTTCTTCAAAGAACCATTCTGGTATGGTCTGCCAAGACTAATTGTCTCGCTTTTTATGACCTCGATGGGTGCTTCTCTCTATTTTTCTCATGGAAAAAAAATCCGATGGTCATCATTTAATAAGCGATTAATTCAATTAATCGTATGTGCTACTGTCATAAGTGTTTCAACTTATTTTATTTTTCCTCAAAACTGGATTTATTTTGGAACACTTCACAGTATCGCCACCTGTTCAATCTTGGCCTTGCCCTTTTTAAGATGGTCGCGCTGGATTGGAATTTTAGGAGTCCTGATCATCATTCCTCACCTCTCCGGTTTTTATTATTATCCCTTTTGGAGCATGGCACATAAATCCATGGATTATATTCCACCGCTTCCTTGGCTTGGATTTGTTTTAATTGGCATGAGCTTGGGACACTCCCCATTTGCTCAATGGGCCTTACCTCAAAACAACTTCACCTCATTTATCACCAAGGTTTCTAACCACTCCCTTATTATTTATTTACTTCATCAACCCATTCTATGGGGCTTAGTGTGGCTAATCTCTCGTATTTAGGACCTTTGTCTTATCGATTTATCGCTTGATTGAGTTGCTCATAGGGGGCCGTCGTGCTAATTTTTGGCACAATAAAGCTTTAATCATTATGGACAATTCATGACTCAAAAATGGGCCCAACACTATCAAAAAGCCGAAGATTTTTTAGGTTCACTTAAATTCGCTGTGATCATTATATTATGTTTTACCAGCTTCATGGTCGCGGGAACTTTTGTTGAAAGTTATTATGGAACAGAATTCGCTGGCCGTTTGATTTATAAGACCTGGCCGTTCATGACGATTCAGGGTCTGATGTTTCTTTCTATTTTATTTGCTGCTTTTCGTAGATTGCCGCCAAAAAAGCGGCTTTATGGATTTTATACCATTCACTCCGGTCTTATCATTATAGGTATTGGATCTATTGCTACTTATATTGCGGGTATTGATGGTTCAATTTTTCTACCACCGAATACTCCAAATCGCGAAATTACACTTTCTGATGATATTTTTCGAATGCAGATGCCGGACTCTGGTCGAGTCATTATCAAAAAATTGCCAAATTCAGCATTTGCCTCAGTCCTCGATGTTTCCCATGAGGATTTAAAACTTCTCGATTATTATCCTTATGCCGATAAAGAATTTCGCTGGGCGGATAGTGAAGAAACCTATCCACCTGAGCAAAGTGTCCATTCGGGACGCTACTTGATTGCAAATCCAAATGTTACTCAGGATTTCACATTATCCCTTCATCCAGAGGCTCAAGAATTTGAATCAAGTCTCACCATGGGGCTTTTAACAGTTCACTATTTGCCAGAGAGTTTAGCACCTTGCTTTGCTAAATCCCCGGCAAGTAAAGTCGTTCTGTGGGATTCGCGTAATAATTCATGTTTTACTCCGGAAGATCGTAAAGCCTCTGTCCAAACTTCAAAAACAGGAAATCGCTTCTTTGTCATAAAAGATGGCCCTCGCCTGCTGTCGTTTTTTCCTGAAGTTTCTCCATGGCCATTAGATGATAAATTTCAAACAGTCCAAAACTCACCCATTAGGGCCTTTGGTCAAAAACTTTTTGAAGAGCGCCCTAATCTTTTTCTCTTTGGTAAGAGTACAAGCTACTTTGATAAAAATGATCAAAAATGGGTTTCACAAAACTTGGAAGAAGGAAAACCAATCGATCTTCCTTGGATGGGTTTTGAACTCACATTATTGGAGCATCAAACTCAAAAGGTACCGACTTATGTTCCCGTACCAGTTTTGCCCATTCAAAAAAATGGTCAACTGATTCACGGTACTGATCGCGCATTACTGGTTCAAATTCAGAATAAAAAATATTGGGTCACTAATAATCGTCCCATTGCTTTAATGATAGACGGAAAAAGAGCTCAGCTTTATGTCACTAAAGAAACTCTGACTCTCCCCTTTGAATTTGTACTTACAAAATTTAAAATGGATAAAGATCCTGGAACTAATAATCCTGCCAGCTATGAATCCTTCGTTCGCCTATTCTCTGACAAGGGGCCCACTGATTACCATGTCTATATGAATAATCCTCTCAAGTATGACGGCTTCACCTTTTATCAAGCCTCCTATTCTCAAGATAATAATGGCAACTATTCTTCTACTTTAAGTGCTAACGTCGACCCGGGAAGGGCCATTAAATATTTTGGTTCTTTAATGCTCATTTTTGGAGCGATCTGGCACTACCAACTCAATTTTTCAAAGAAAACTCAAAAGAAAAAAACAGAACTGATCGGAGAAAGTGCATGAAAGGATTAACCCTATTACTGGCCTTAATATTTTCAACTCAATTGCTGGCGCGTGATACCTACTTTTGTCGCCCAGAACTTTTGAATGACATTCCAGCTCAGCAAAATGGCAGAGTCAAACCTCTCTATGTCCATACAACTGAAACGATCAAATATCTTTCGGGTAGCACCAAGTACGAAGAACTTGATGCTACGACAACCTATTGTTTGCTTACTTTAAAATCAGCTAGTCTTCCTATTGATATTAAACTTAAAGCAAAGATTGAACACGTCGATGTCATGAAATTTCTCGATCTAAAAGATGGCGAACATTATGTCGATTTTGATAATTTGATTGATCATCGCCAAGACGTTCGTGTCGAGTTTATGAAGCAGAAAGAAGATTCTTCTTACAAGAAGTCACTTGGCACTCTCATGAGTCAGATCGCTGTTTATCAAAACATTATTTCTGGTCAAGACTGGAATCTGCCCGAACTTAACGGTTCAGAGATTGCTTGGGTTCCGTTTAATATCTTTATGTCAGAGAACAAGTTTAAAGCAGCTCAAGAAACTTCAAGTGACCCTTTTACCCAAATTTTTATGCAAACCAAGGCGATGGCCGAAAAGAATGTTCACACAAAGTACAAGTTCGAGTATCAGTTTACGAAGCTTCATCTTCACTCATGGGCACTAGTCCTAACCTTACTTGCTCTGGCCTTTTTGGTAGTCTTTAAAAAATTCAACTTGGCCTTAGTCGCAACAGCGTTAACCATGATAACTCAACTGGTTTTGATCTCTGGTCGTGTCTATATTTCTGGACGCGCCCCGATTACGAATATGTACGAGACAGTCATGTTCTCTGGCTTTGGGGCGCTTCTCTTGGCCATGATCATTGGCCATTTTAAGAAAGAGAAAACCTATCTCTTTATGGGACTCGCTTACAATATGTGTACATTAATGATGATGAATTTTGCCACGGGCATGCTCTCTTCAAGTATTTCACCACTGGTTCCTGTTTTGAGAGACAACTTTTGGCTTTCAACCCATGTGACAACTATTATTATGAGTTATGGAGCACTGGCCCTCTCATGGATTTTGGCCAATACAGTTCTCTTTCGTCGCCAATTTGGTGGTGGTTTAACCAGTCTCGATGAACGCTATTATTCAGATTTGATATACACCACCCTTAAGTGGGGTACGATCATGCTTGCGACCGGTATTATTCTCGGTGGCGTTTGGGCCGATTATTCTTGGGGACGCTTTTGGGGTTGGGATCCAAAAGAGACTTGGTCACTCATTGTTCTCTGTCTCTATATGGCGATTCTTCACGGTAAATACACGTCATGGATTCCAACTAAGAGATTTGTTCAATTAGTTGCGGCGGCTTTTATGAGTGTTATGATGGCTTGGTTTGGTGTGAATTATATTTTAGCTTCAGGTCTTCACTCTTACGGTTTTTCACAAGGTGGAGCACTCTTCCTCGGAAGCTTTTTTGCCATCCAAATACTCTTCCTTATCATCACGGCCAATGCTAAAAACAATGGGCCCACAGATGGTGGTGATAGCAGTGATCCAAAGCTAGTTAAAAACTCTTAAAATTCGAACACTTAATAAGTGTCTCAACTTTCGACAGGAGTGTATTTTCCACACTCCTGCTCGAGACTTAAGCTTAAGTTTGAGACAATAGTCTTTATGAAAATGGTCCTTTTCTTATTCATTCTTTCGCTGTCAGCATTTGCTAATGAGGGTAAATCGCGTGTTGAAGCGGCCATTCAAGATTTGCTTGCAACCACCCATAAAGAAATCGTCGATGATGCCTCTATGAATTTTAAAATGAGTCTTTTTGAAATTAAAAGTGACGAATACTTTTTTATTTCCAATATTAGTTGGAAAAGGGCCTTACTTGGAACTTCACATTATCGGATTGGTTATAATCCTCTAGTGTTTAAGAACCATATCACTGATTTGGCGCTTAAAGGCGTTCTTGCCCACGAACTAATGCACACCAATGATTATGTTCACGGCTCTACTCTTGGGACCATCATCCCAATCGGCATCAAAGTGAGCATGAGTAAAAGTCGAGTTCAATATGAACGCAAAACTGATTTAAAAGTTGTCCTAAAGGGACTTGGCCCAGAATTGATTGCTTATCGAGAATGGCAATACCCACTCTTAAGTACTGAAGCTTTGAAAACGAAAAGAAAAGAATATTTAACTCCCGAAGAAATTGTCTTCATTATGGAAATTCAAAATGAATTTCCTGAGTTGTTACAGAAATGGTTAAAAAGGAAAATTCCTCTCAATCTTATTGAAATGAAAAAACAAGTTGAAGCACTTAACGTTTGATTTCAAAATGGGCAAACTCCATTCCCGACTCATCATCTTGAACTTCTAGCAACTCCACCTTCGCTAACGGTGGCCCTTTTCTGGCCCATTCAATTTGGCTTTTTATTGCTTGATCGTCGCCTTGAATAATGGCCTCAACTGTTCCATCGTCACAATTCTTGACCCAACCCACGAGACGATTTTTGAGCGCTTCATCTGAAAAGGACTTGCGATACCAAACGCCTTGAACTCTACCTTTAATTTTTAGATGCTTACCGGGCATAAAAAGTATTCCTCTCAACTAACATTTTCTTAACAACATCAAAAATCAGACTAAAGCGAAAGATTCGATGCCATAATAAAGTTAGTACAGAAAGTTATTATTCTCAAGGAAGAGAGGTTTTTATGATTATTCGTTCAGTCTTAGTGCTGGGATTTTTGCTTGCTGCTTCAAAAGCCGCATTCGCCAGCGATGCCAATTTTGTTCATCTCCATGCACCAACTAAAGAAGTCAGGAATAAACTCGCAAGTATGATTCACATCGATTCTATCGTTGAGGATTCGGTTTATTCTGTTGTAAGCGATGATGATCTTGCAACTTTAAAAAAGAATGTTCCCGATTTGTTAGTTGAAACCCATGGGATCGACTTTAAACAAACAAAGGGTGCAGATCCCACTGATCTGGAATTTCCAAAGGGAGATGAGGCTTTTCACACCTATCAAGAAGTGATTAAAGAACTCAATCAGCATGCAGCGAAACACACTGATATGGTTGAATTGTTCGAGTTGGGAAAAACGGTTGAAGGAAATTCAATTCCAGGAATTAAAATTGGTCGTAAGGATCATGGAAATGCTTTTATTCCAGCGATCTTTTTTGTGGGAGCCCACCATGCCAGAGAGCACTTATCAACAGAAGTTCCGATGCATTTAATTAATTACCTCCTCACTGAATATGGAACAAATCCAAGAGTCACTCAATTGCTCGACTCTCGTATCATTTATTTTGTTCCAATGCTTAACGTCGATGGTGCAATGTATGACATTACTGGACGCAAGTATAAGAGCTGGAGAAAAAATAGAGTTAAAAACTCTCGTACATATGGTGTGGACTTGAACCGCAATTACGGATTTGGCTGGGGAACTGGTGGATCTTCAAGAAGCGAAAGCTCAGATGTTTATATGGGACCGCAACCATTCTCGGAGCCAGAAACTGTTGCTGTTAAAGACTTTGTAGAAACACACCCAGAAATTCGTGTCCTTCTCTCATTTCACACTTTTTCAGAACTCATTCTTTATCCTTGGGGTGGAAAATCTGAAGGGATTGGCGGACGTGATCAAGCCGTTTTTGAATCAATGGCGCAGACTATGGCGAAATGGAATAAGTACACTCCTGAGCAGGCCTCTGATCTCTATATCGCATCAGGTGATACATGTGACTGGGCCTACGGTGAGCACAATATATTCTGCTTCACCTTTGAGCTCTCCCCAAAAAGTATGTGGAATGGTGGATTTTATCCAGGTGCATCTTCAATCGAACCAACTTTTCGCGCGAATATAGAACCAGCTCTCTATCTTATTGATAAAGCGGGAGATCCGTACTCAGCAATTGCCCCTACTTTGTTCTAATTTTAAAAGATCATTTTTTACGAAGCGTAGGCCCTGTGTTAATCTCAGGGCCTATCTTTTTTAAGGAGTGATTATGCCCATCAAATCAAAGATTCGAACAATCCCCCATTTCCCCAAAGAAGGGATCATGTTCAGAGATATCACCACACTTCTTAAAGATCCTCCAGCTTTTAAGCAAACTATTGATCTCCTTGCCGACAGGTACAAAGACCAAAAAATTGATGTGATTGTAGGAATTGAGGCCCGTGGATTTATTCTAGGCGCCGCTCTTGCTTATGCCATGGGTATCGGATTTGTACCTATTCGCAAGAAAGGAAAACTTCCAGGAAAGACAATTGCTCAAAATTATGAACTTGAATACGGTGTTGATACAATTGAAATTCATATTGATGCGATTGAAAAGGGACAAAATTGTCTCCTTGTCGATGATCTATTGGCAACCGGCGGAACAATTCTAGGTGCCGTTGAACTGGTTGAAAAAACTGGTGGACTTGTCCACGAGTGCTGTTTCCTGGTTGATCTTCCCGAAATTGGTGGCTCAAAGAAACTCAACGATAGAAACTTAAAGTGGTTTGCTCTTGTTGATTTTGAAGGTCACTAAAAAGAATGAATGAATTGCTCAATTGGCTAGATAAAAAAGGACAAGAGTTGGGAACGCACCAACTTGTTGTCGGTTGTGCTTTTTTTGCCCAACAATTTATACATTACCAAAAGCAATCTTGCTCTCGGCTTAAAAAGGAATATGCAAAACCTTCGTTTGAAATGGATTGTGAGCTTTTGCTCATGACCCCCACCGAAGAGCTTCACGTTTTATTCATGAAATGGTTAGAAACGAGACAATTTCGTAAAGTCATTCCCAACGCACATTTGTCTCTACATAAATTGATTAACAATATTTGGCCTGCAGCCATCACAACTCATATCCCGACTCCCTTAGAAGTTTTAAAACTACAAACTGAAGGTTTGCGTGTCGTGACGGTACTTACAAAAGCTGAGCGAGTCCTCTTACCCGTTTTGACAAAACAGCATGCCTTAGAATTTATGCTTCATGACCTCGAACATCTCTATAAGTTTGAATTTGATCCACAACTTAAAAAACAACAGATGCACTTAGCAAAATTTATTCTCCATAGTCATGACTTGGGATTCTTTGATGAATTCCTTCAAGACTCAAGTTTTCAAGATAAGTTTGATTATTTGGCCTCGGATATGAATACCCATCCCATGCATAGCTTGCAATACATGAAGGCCTTTTTTCTAGAATATCTTTTAAGATCAGAAGGTCATGAGCGAGGTGGATTCTTATCTCCTGATGGTGAACAGCGCTACGATCAATTGATGAAAGAATTGGCAATGCAATGGGGTTGGAAGAGAGAGGCCATCGAAGCACTAACTCAACTCAATCGCAGACCGCTGAATGATAGCGAATGTGAATATCTCATGAGTTCATTTCAAGGCTAAGTTTTTTGTGGCCAAGGACCTAACAGAGACGACTCTTCTGCAAAAAGCTTGTGAAAGCTTTCACCTCTTAAAAGATCAATTTGAGTGGTAAAATTTCGAAACTTTGGCAGCAACTCCGAATGATCAACGGCCATCATATATGAAATAGTATCTTCAAGTTTTTTGATAAGATAAGGATCGGGGTACTTTTTTAAAAAAACACGATATTTTTGAGCAACAACCTTTTTCATTTCTAAAGGCATTACTTGAAGAGATTGCCACAGTGGAACCTCAATATGTTCAAAATTAAAATAATCCATCTTATCTAAGAGCTTGAGCTTTATAACTTCCTCTAAAAAATCTGTAAGCAATAATGAATTATAAATTCCGAGAGTAAAGCTTAATGACATTCGAGCATGGGGAACTTTAGAGCGCACTTCCTGCCAATTACTTAGAAATTGTTGCCAAGAAAAACCCTTTCGTATGTATTCTCCCCTCTCTCCATGGCCATCGCAGCTCATGGAAATATAGAGTCGCTTAAGCTGTGGCCAGTAATCAAAAACACTTTGATTGCCTAGCCCCAAAACAGTTAGATTAGTATCATAAGCAATATTGATTCCAGGATTTACATCTGTTAAAAGCTTGAGCAATTGGTAATGCTCTTCTTCCAAAAGAGGCTCTCCTCCTGAAAAATAAACATGCTTAAGTTTACTGGCAAAAGGTCGGATCTGTTCCGTCAAAGGCTTATCCTTTGGAGCGCTAAAAGCTCTGACATAAGTGCCTTTAGGATTCAAAAACTTCGCGTCTTGGAACCAACCTGTGCTAGCAGAGGGTTTGCAGCTTCGACATGCAAGATTACAGAGATTAGAAAAGCGAATGGCCAAACTTATAGGCAATTTAGGATGAAGATTTTGATCTTGAAGCTCAGATTCAACAGCTTTCCAATTGTCATTTTCTCTCTGCCTTTTTGACGTGACACCTATATCTTCCATGGCATAACAGCTTTGGCAATGAGCATACTTTCTCCCATGACCATTTCGAAACAACTCTCTCATTTTTAAAGAATTGGGAGAGTTCCAAATCTCGAGCAAATCTTGTTGATGAAGATTACCTAAAATTGTCCGCTCCGTAGAATGACAACAGGCCGAGACTTCACCATTGGGTTGAATATCTAAATGAATAAAAGGGAGAATGCAAAAGTCGGGTGAAATCATACCTTAATTGTAATCACAAAGAGCATGTGTCACAAGAAGAAGATGTTTACTGGAGGTCTGAGACGACTTCATTGAAGATAAGATCGCGTTTTCCCAAGATACTCGCAAGGATATTCTTATCCATATCTGGCAATTTTTTAAGATCTTCCTGCTCAAAGCGATGAATTTTGGAAAGTCTGTCCAATAGCTCACTGTTAATGTCCTCTATAAAGGCCAAGTTTAAGCGTTTTATTGAATCAAATTTAGACTTTAATTTTGCCTGATCTTTCATCATTCTATTAATATCTTCAATTCTCTGATGAAATCGACGAATTTGCTCAACAGCGTAGACATCATTTGATCTTTCGAGCTCTGCAATAGCACGCGCTGAATAAGCCACTTCATTTTCGTGGGACTTAAACAAGCGATCCATCACATAGGTTAAATCTTTTAGTGCGTAGTACTGATCGGTAATACTTAATGACTGATAGTTCATATAAAGATCAAGAGAATAAGAATCGGAGTACTGTCGAACCTGAACACTGGAGAACTGCTGGCGAAGATCGCGAGCATACTCTTGGGTTAATTGAGTTATGTCAGACAACTGATTTTGCTTATTCACTAACATAATCCCTAACATCGATGATTTTTCTTTTACTAATTTGGCGCGATATTGAGCAATCGCTTTGTAGGGATAAGTATCTGAGATGGTAAATCCAAAGGTAGAAACGCGATCAAGCAAATCCTTCTGATTAAAATCACTAGCGAGAATAGTTGCGACGATTCCAGAGAAAGCAATTTCCTTATCCGACTTAAATTCGTTTTCAAACAAGGTCGCAATGAGCTCATGCAAAATGATACCGGACCGCGTTTGAACAGAGACGCCACGATCAAAAAAGATATCCTGATCGATATAAATTTCTGTGCCATAAGCATATTTCATGCGATGACTAAAACGTACCGTCTTACATTTTGGGATAGTGCTTTTAAAGAGGGAGTTAAGACCATCAGTGGCCAATGGCCCCTTTACATAATTAATGGACATTTGATCTAAGGCCAATCTCAATTTTGAGGCAAGACTTGGAATGCTACGATCCAAACGAGCAAACATTCTCTGCAATAAATCCATATGGTCTTCATTACCAACTTGCTCAGCGTAGAGAGAAATTATTGAAGAATCTGCAATTTGCATAACTTGAGGCAACCAAAGATCATGCAGACTATAATTCGAGTCACATTTTATCCCAACGGCCCCAAAAGTATTAATTTTTGAATTTGATGAGTTAAGACTTCCCTCTAATGGAGTATTCAAAATCCAATCATCGCTCCAAACTTCGATATTTGAAGGAGGAGGAGTTCCAATTGGAGTGGGAAGAATGACAGCAGGAGAGACTTTATTAATGATTGAATACTTAGTAGAATCAGTCATGGCCCATGACTGAAGCGATAAAAAGAGAGAAATGAATCCTAAGTATTTCATATCTTTTCATTATCAACCAAGATTGAAGAAAAGCGCATATCCTTGGAGTAATTTATAGTGGTGTTAAAAAAATAGACAAAATATTGCTAAAGAAAAAGTATAGAATCAGCTATTTATGTCTACTAATTGGGCTGGACTTGGAGTCCTTAAATCCCACACAATTCCAAGCTTTTCCAAGACTTTAAGCATGTAGTAAATGGGGTCCCATTCCCACCAAAAGAAGCCATTGCGGGCAGACCAGCCATATTTATGGTGATTATTATGCCAGCCCTCACCAAAGGCCAAAATGGCGAATAACCAATTATTACGTGATTCATCATGCGAATTGTATCGTTTGCTACCAAACAGATGGCAAATTGAATTAATCGAAAAAGTAATATGCCAAGTCCAAACGGTGGCAAAAAGAAAACCCCAGACAAAGACTTGCCAGCCACTTGTTTGTAACAAAGGATAAGCTTGTCCTAAATACTCTCCAAGAAGATAAAAACTTAATCCTTGTATGATCATTAACAGCACATAATTCTTATTCAAAAAACGAATTTCAGGAAAGCGAGCAAAATCCAGAAGCTTGTACTTAATCGGTTTGAAGCAATCTCTGGCCCACATCCAGCCTAAATGAGAATGAAAAATGGAATGAGTCACAGGAGAATGCAGATCTTCTTCTTCATCACTATGATGATGGTGTCCACGGTGATGGCCGGCCCACCATAGCACTCCTCCTTGAATGGCGGAACTTCCAGCGAGGGCCATTATAAATTGAAAGAAGCGTGATGTTTTAAATGAGCGATGAGCAAAATAGCGATGATACCCCATGGTGACTCCGACAATCTTCATCACATAAGAGATGAAGAAAATACCAAAGGCAAACCAAGACCATTGAAAGTTAAAAATTTGAAGAGCTCCGATGTGAAAACTCAGCATTACGAGAAAGAAGAAGATTCCCATTCGAGATTGTCGATTAGAAAACATTTCAACCAAAGATGGACGAGCTTGTGTTGCAGAATTCATAGTCAACTCCTGTTGAAAGCAAGTCTTCCACACAGCACGATGTCAATACTATAGAATATTGGATCTTTTACTTTTCTATTACAAATGAAGAGATGTAAGAATTTAAAAAGAGTGACTAGTCAGAAACGAGAATACGCATTGAACCAAATGTAAGCATCGATCCATCATCAAAGAGACAGACGCTTTCTTCATTGTGTTTACCATCATGCATTTGAATAATTTTTGCCTGCTTGGTTTCCAGACAAGCAACGGCCGCAGGATCTTCTCCGTCTTTAATTTTAACTTTCTTAAAATGAAATGTATTGGCGGAGCATTCTTTCTTCAGACATTCAACCGATACAATCCGATCATTTTTATTTTTTTCAAAAAGATGTTTTTGATCTTTATAATCAACGAGCACGAATTCTGCATTAGCAGACTCTATTAAAATACAAAATACTAATAAAAGCTTTTTCATCTTACTTCTTTTTCATGACTGTTAGGCGGGCATGTCCCCATAAGCCTAGTCCTAAATAATCATCAGACATATAATAGACACCATCTTCACAAGTTATCGCATTGTCAGAAGGACAACCTGATTGTTTCTTGGCCAAGCAAGCTTTTTTACCAGCGGCCAAAGTATGACAAGCTCCCGTACCCCAGGAATTTCGAATTTTAAAAAAACGCTTCCCATTGCGATAGACGATTCCCGTTACTGTGACAGCGTGACCACCACCATTCACACACTCACCTTTAGAATCACGATAATCTCCAACCTTAGGTCCCTTGCCGTAGAAGACGGCCGAACACAGATAGATTCCAGTTGGGTATCCGACCCTGACTTGGCGATCGATAAAATCAAGGGTCTCTTTAAGTTTAGGATTCTTAATTCGTGGTTTTTTATAGATTTCGTTGTGACATGTATAAGGTTTCGAATAGGCCAAGAAATCACTTGGCACTACAGATAATTTATTCTTACGAGCATAGGCCACACATTGGTCATTCATTGTTGTATAGATTTCTTCCAGCATATCATTCATCGCAACTTTTCTCTCTTTACTCAACTTATAACTCTCTTCAATTCGTCTAAATGTATAAGGACCTACTCCTACAGTGAACATATCGATAAGATCCTCTTTCAATCCACCTAATAAACTTCGTCGAGGTGATAAACGGTTGATAATTTCTCTGGCATCATCCACCAATTCAACAAAACGTCGATCATCAAGATTTGCGACTCGTTGCAATTTGCAAGTCGATCCAATAATAGTGTCAGCAGCTTTTAATGCACTCTCTTTATCCGCACGAGACCAATTGTTTTTTTGAAAAAGTTTATGCAAGTTTTGCATTGCTCGATCAAGGCTATTGATATTATCGCGAACTTTTTTGGTCGTCGCTCCGGATTTCGAAACGTAGTAATTAAAAGCTTGAACAGAGCAAACGGGTTTATTAATTTTCTTAGCGGCATTAAAAAAGTCACAGGTTAATCCTGAACTAATATTGCCTCGCCCAGAATCAGCAGAGACTAATCCCCCTAACAGAATGGGGTGAGGCTGTATGGTGGATTCAACTCGTTTATTACGCAGATATGCCCCCGTCATCATATCCGTCCCTGAATGGGTATAACAGTTTCCTGTCATCTGACTCAAAACAGGCTGTTGATTTAATAAAGAGACATCTTGAGACCAAGAGTTAAAAGAAAAAAGAAACATTAATGACAGTATCTTCATGTCACAAATCTCCCATACACTTTATTCGAATCGAGCTGCAACTTGCTCTAACACGAGTAACACCATTAACCTGACTCTCCGTCTGGCCCTTTATTCTTTGTGTTGCTTCAAATTCAACTTCAATATCGGTCGCCTTAAATTCATCTAGTTTAATCTTTCCAGCACCTAAATACTCTTTCAGAATATTCCCCTGCTTATCATAAGGACAGGGGCCAGAACTGCCATTGCCATTTTGTCCTTGAGGTTCTAATTCAACACTCGCTCCCTCAAAATTTATGAGTTGAGGCAAAATTTTGTTTTTAGCAAATTGCGCTCTTGCCGTCGCTAGACCTAGAAAATCGTAACCGCAAAAACCTACGCCTTTTTTAATATCTTCAAGGCTTGAAGTATTTCGTAACTGATTCGCTGAACTCTTAATTTTAACTTTTGATACTTTGTAGCCGGCTTGTTCATTTTCTCGAATACATTTCTTCAATTCATTTTGATCTTTTTCTAAATCACTGCTGAGTTGCCCCTTAAGTTCGGCTTTATTATCAACAAAGTATTTACTGATTGAGCTTTTACAGGTTGGAATGGGATAACTCGTTGGCGCGGGGGCAGAGAGCGAAAGATTCGGAGTGCAATAAGACGTAATAATCATTTTTTGATCGTTTTCAAACTTTGACTCATTAAAGAATCTGTAAAAATTTTCTTGATTATGTTCTTTGATTTTTAACGATGCTTTCTTTTTAAATACATCGTCTGAGAGGAGCTTACTGGCTTCAGCTTTTGATTTTTGGAGATCTTTAATATGACTGTATTTAACCGCTCCTCCAATCTCATCAAAGTCGAGAGTGTATTGGCTTCTTCCAAATGAGGGCTCACATTGGCGAACTTTTACAAAATCGACTAAGCGGGCCTTCATCTGGGATTCAAATTCTTCTTTGTTTAAACTCGAGTCTTGCGAGGAAGCAGTGTTAAAAAGCTGTTCGATAAGACTGCCATAGCGATCTTTTTTGTCATCTGCCTTTGCCTTATCTTTGAAAATCAATTTCTTTGCTAACCACTCTGGATCGAGATTGGAAATTCCGCGTTCCTCTTTCACCACACATTTGTTGCGGGCTTCAAACTCAGCACAACTCACCTCAAATGAGTTATCTGTCAGCGAATCTAAATTTTTGCTCATGGCCGAAGGAAGACTGCGATCACATTCGAATGAATAGACTTTTGCGCTGACCAAGAATAGGACACCAAGCGAATGAAATTTCATTACTATCTTATCGGTATTAATTGACAAAAATGAAGAGGTACTTTTTGAGAATTCTCTAAATGGTGCCCAGGACTGGACTTGAACCAGCAAGCCTCGCGGCGCTACCACCTCAAGGTAGTGCGTCTACCAATTTCGCCACCTGGGCACATTTAAAGAGCTCTTAAATTATTCAAAATTGTTGGGGTTGTCCACTGAGAAATGAGCTATTTGCGACGTTTTTCAGGGATATAGAGCTCGATCTCGCCCAAGTAGTACTTGAGACGCTGTCCCAGGTCCTCGAGCTGCTCCATTTGGGCACAGAGCATTTGATTGAGTTCGCTATGACTTTCAAATTTAGGGAGTTCAGTGGGAGCGGTCTCCATTAACTCATTGATTTCAGGTTCATCATCATCCCAGATATCGTCGTCTTCGATATGAGCAAACTCGTTTAAGAGTTCGTACAAAGGATCAGTTCCTAGCTCTTCTGGACTGAAGTTTTCGAAGTTCTTCGAGGAGGGAAAGAGCACTAAATTATCTGCATTATCCATGAAAACAGCACCTTTTAATCAGGCCAACACCGGCCTTTTTGAGTATGCCCCATTTATTTGATGAGCTCGAGACCCCTTACCCCTTTTTCATACCTGTAGATTTAATCGACCAAACTTTTAACGGCCAAACAAGAGTCATTTGCCTAGTCTTTAAGGGGTTTGAGTGATCAGGCATAATAAGAGGGATGACTGCTTGTCTTAAATGCCGCCATTACTTCGCAACTTATAACTCTCTCACCCCGAGAGGTTGTAAACTTTTTCAATTTCAAACCGCGCAAATTCCGGCCAATGTAATCAAGCGTGAGACAGGTGAAGATTGCCAAGAATTTGAAGAGCGAGTTGTTCGTAAAAATTCAGAAGAGAAAGAAAAAATAAATTTTAATGATCCGAAGTACTGGTCTTAGAAAGATCGGGAATAAGTCCGCGCTCGTAGTAAGTGGCACCCGACTTTTCAATCATGGCCCCGCCTAAACAAACTTCCTCACCTTCCATCGTGGTATAGAAAACTATTGATTGTCGCTGAGCGATCGCTCTCTGGGGAACATCGAAAACCACTTTGATGCGATCAGGGCCATCACTATAGACTGTGCAATCTTGATCGGGCTGACGATAGCGGATTTTGGCGCGACAGCGATAGGGAGATTCAAGCGGCAATGACCCCGACACAAAGGACAGTTCATTGGCCCATAATTCATCGGCATAAAGCGCGGGATGCTCTTCGCCTCGCTCGACAAAAACGGTGTTAGTTGCCATGTCCTTACCAACAACAAACCAAGGTGCACCCTGACCACCAAGGCCTAGACCTTTGCGCTGACCTTGAGTAAAGAAGCAGGCACCTTGATGAACGCCAACCACTTCCCCCTTTAAAGTTTTAAAGGAGCCTTTTTGAGTCTTAATATACTGTGACAGAAATTCGCGAAAATTGCGTTCACCAATAAAACAAATCCCCGTTGAATCTTTTTTGTCTTTAGTCGCTAGGTCGAGTTCAGTTGCCACTTTTCGCACTTCAGGTTTTAGCAACTCTCCGACAGGAAAGAGTACTTTATCTAAAATGTCCTTAGTGATGGTGTAGAGAAAATAGGTTTGATCTTTATTAGGATCAGCCCCCTTAACCAGTCGCCACTCTCCCCCGATCATTTTTTTGCGACAATAGTGTCCGGTAGCTAAATAATCAGCTCCCAATTCCATGGCCTTATCGAGAAAAACTTTAAATTTAATTTCGCGATTACAGAGAATATCGGGATTGGGAGTATGACCTTCTTTGTACTCTTTCACAAAGTGAGCAAAAACTTGATCGCGATACTCCTCCACAAACTCCATCGAATGGTAAGAGAGATTGAGCTTTTGCGAGACGCGCTCGACGTCCTGCCAATCTTTTTCACTGCTGCACACGCCGTTTTCATCCTTCTCTTCCCAGTTTTTCATGAAGAGTCCGACGACTTCGTGTCCTTGTTGCTTTAATAAGTGTGCGGCGACTGAAGAATCAACTCCACCAGACATACCACAGACGACCATGCTCATTTTTGTACCTCGGGCGGGATCCTAGCAAATTGTGCACAATCCAACAAGTTTGACCTTAAGGAATGTCAAAGCACCATGAAAGAAGACCACCAAAGATGAATTGGTAAGAGCCATGCAAAGTTTTGAAATTAATGGCCTCGGGAAAGTCATTACTCGTGTGATAGCGCTCGCGATTAAAATCATCTTCCCAATTTTCTGAATAAGTGACGGCCGGAAGTCCCGCTTCCCAAAAATGGATATGATCTGATTGATTAAAGCTGTTTGAAACCACTTCAAAGCTGGTGACTTGAGTAAATTTGGAACCTTTATTATTGATGAGGTTTACGAGCTTTGCATCGTCGGCGTGTCCCTTTTCTTGGTCTTTGCGAATATAGGCCCGCATATTGCCCGACTTCTTCTTTGTATCGCCGGTCACGGTATCGTTACCGAGCATTTCAAGATTAATCAGCCCCATAAATTTCTTTTGCTTAAGCTCAGTTCGATACTTTTCAACATAGGCCCGAGAACCCAAAAAGCCCATTTCTTCCATATCAAAAAAAACGATACGAACGGTCTTTGGCAATTGCATTCTGGCCAGTACTTTGATCATCGCGAGAGCAATCGTCACTCCAGAACCATTATCATCGGCCCCAGGCATTTCCACATCTGTTTTTAACCTTAACGTTTTTTTATCGTGAGCAATAGTGTCGTAGTGTGCGCCTACAATAATAATCTCATCCGCTTTGGATAGCCCTTTCTTTTCCCAAATAATATTTTTGCCAGTAAAACTTTTAAGCTGATCAAATTCACTTACCATATGATCTGTGAAGTCTTTCCAAATTTTATACTTGGGGTCGCTTGGCTTGAAATTGGGAACAACTTCTCTTTCAAAATCATCACGATAAAGTTTTTGCGCCCACGCCACATCAGGCTTAAAATCGTCGACAACAAGCATTCCACTATTATCAGGGTCAGAACTTTTGATCGCATCTATGAGAAATTGACGAGACTTTGAATGACCGACACTTCCGACAAAACGATTGGGTCGAGAACCCTTAACAAATTCTCTCAAAAGATCGTTAAGATTTTCCTGAGATAAGGTATCCAAACTCTTTTTAGTTTCAGCAATAGATTTGGGTGCGACTTCAGTACCTTTAAGAAACAAAGTTGTTTGAGCAAAACTTAAAGCGTAGAGATTTGTATTAAAACTTGAAAGCGTAAATATCAACGTTGCGAGGATTTTCTTTTTCATTTTCTAATTCATCCTTAGTCTTGGGAAGAAATCTCAACATGTCCTGTTCGAGTTTCCCACTTTTTTTAACTTCACCACTAAAAAGCATTTTTGCCGAAGCACCAGATTTATTATAACAGGCCAAATAATCACCTGGATAAATAATACAATCGTGCTCACTTTTGAGTTCGATGAAGGCCAAACCGTTATTGAGAATATAGGCAACTGCTGGAGAAGGTTTATCTGTGGAACTAATTTTAAAAAGGACTTCGAGGGGCTTACTTACATCGAGACTTGGATCAAAATTGATATTCTTTATCACTAAATGTTGAATCGATACTGATTGAGAAGGTATGAGGTTGATGTGCCCATTATTCATGCGAATAGAACCTACCATTAAATCTTTATCCACAGGTGCAGTGTTTTTAAATGTCGGTCGGAGCTGTCCCAAATAGTAGTGATGAATCCCTATATGCTCTCCAAGAACGAGGTCTTCTGTAAATTGAAACATATTCCCTGGTTTAATCATTTTTTTAGGAACTCTTTCTTCTACAAAAACAGCAAGCCGTGGGTCATGCATTAACTTATATTGAGGATCAACACTCTCACGAACTTCAAACTTAGACATTTCACAAATTTTTTGAACTTCAGTTTGTCTCATTTCAGAAAGAGGTAACAAAAGATCTTTCAACTGATTTTGCTTAAGTGCACTTAGATCAAAACTTTGATCATTCTCTAAGTCATTACTACTCAAAACATTAAAAACATCGTTCACATGATGATGAATAACTTTAGCGTAATGGCCGGTGGCCACTTTATCTGCCTTAAGAAGCTTAGCCTTTTCCATTAAGAGATCGACGATCAATGTTGTAGAATGAAGCTTTGGAGTGAAATGCAAACCACCTAGCCTAGCGGCCACCACAAAGTCAGTGACTCTATCTTGATAAACTTTTTGGGCATTAACCGCGTAAAAAGGTATGTCGATTTGGCGACAAAGTCGTTTCACTCGATCAAGATCTTCCACCAAATGAACCCCTAAAAAAGGTCCACGCTCACTGGAGATTTTTCCATCGGGTCCTAAACGTCTAGATAATTTTTCTTCACCCGGAGCAGGAATAAAGCTCAAAGCGATACCGATGACGTCGTAGCCTTGCTTCTTGAGGAGATAAGCTGCAACAGTGGAATCAATTCCACCCGACATTCCGACCAAAACAGTCTCTTTTTTTACCTTTGCCATACCCTATTATATGTCGGAATTATTTATCCGCCACCAAATCTTGACTCATTCTTTTGTTAAATCAATCCGATGAGTTGTCCATGGTTAAAGAGACTAAAATTCAAAGATCAGATATTTTGTTCTTTGATAGTAAACATTATACGGGAATGACTGAGCTCAAAGTCTTTTTGCATTTTTTAAATGCTATGAATGTTCAGCGCCCTTTTAGATTTTCTTTCGTCGAATCTCAAGCATTGATGTTGCCTCAATTAACTTTAAAACAAAACATTATGCTGGATTCAATGCCAAATTCTTTTCACGACAAAAATACTGATCTCTTGGAAAATCTCATCACCCAGAAATCAAATCCTTTTATTCTTGAAATCTATAAAAGTCTGAGTTGTCTTGATTGCAAGCCAAATGAAGTCGATCAAGAGCATTTAAAGCTAGCAGGACTCTTAAAAGGACTTATCAGTGAAGGCGATTACCTGCTTCTTTCTCAACCTGAAAAATATTTAAGCGAAGAAAAATTGAAAATGGTTATAAGAGCAATCAATCTCGAATGCCATAGTCAAAATAAAATTGCCTTTATTTCATCACCAACCGGAAATACATGGTTGCCGCATATTACGAAACAAGTCATCAAAAATGACAAAGCTGAGTTCATTGTTAGAACGATGCTTAAAATTGTCACAGACCAGCCAGCTCAAACTCAAGGACACTTTGAAATTCGTTCAACACATTTAAACCAAAAAAAAGTCGCATAATTCTTGACAAGCCCTGTTACAGCACCCGATAATTTTACTTAAATATAAGAAAGTTAAGGCCTTTAAAGACCAGGGAACGGTAATGGCTTCAAAATCAAATACACTCAATTTCATTGATGTCTTTTCAGGCGCCGGTGGACTCTCACATGGACTGGAAATGGCCGGAATGCGCTGCCTGCTCGGAATTGACGCAGACAAATATGCAATCCAAACCTTTGCCAAAAACCATCATCACGCGAAGAGTTATTCTGGTGACATCAAGAAATTAACCAATAAAGAACTTTCTCTTTTGGTTGGAGATAATCCCATTCACGCCATTGTCGGTGGTCCTCCTTGCCAAGGATTTTCAACTGTCGGTCCAGGAAATCCAGAAGACGATCGCAATTCGCTCTTTTTAGAATTTTTTAGAATGGTTAAACTTTTTCGTCCCTACTTTATTGTGATTGAAAATGTGACAGGACTGCTCGCAAAGAAAAATGAAAAGACATTAAAATCTATTTTTGATCGCTTTCATAAAATTGGTTACAATCTTAATGTCCAAGTGATGTCCGCTGAAAATTACGGAGTCCCAGAAAAAAGAAGAAGAACGATCATTATTGGTTCGAGAATTAATGAAACCGTACTCTATCCAAAACCTACCCATAATGTTCAAGTTGGAAACTATTTCGTTGCACCAATGAATGTTGGTGAAGCCTTGAAAAAATTGAAAACGGCCAAGGGAGAAATCCTTAATCATGATTTAGAAGCTGCCAAAATCAAATCAAAAATAGATCTTGAGCGCCTAAAAAAGATTCCCGAAGGTAAAGGTATTCGTTATCAAAAGGATGAGACTGCATACCTACCTAAAAAACTTCATTTGGGAATTAATTGGGAAACGATTCGCGAAGGTCGCTTCCGCCAGACAAAATATCAACGTCTCGATCGTAAACAACCTTCACCTACTATTATGACCCATCGTCATAGCTATTATCATCCAACAGAGAACCGCTATCTCACACAAAGAGAGGCAGCTGCACTTCAAAGCTTTCCTGCAGACTTTGAATTTGTGGGACCAGTTTCTGCTCAATGGAGACAAATTGGTAATGCAGTTCCTCCGGGACTTGGACGGGCCATTGGATCAACACTTGTTCAGATGTTTAAAATAGCTCAGAAAAAAGGACAGCTTGATGCTCCTTTAAGCTTACGTCCTGCCAAGAAACATCTTGATCAGATTCGCGGCAAAGCTTTTCATTACAAAGAAAATAGAACTTAAGCAGCGGCTTTTGGTAGACTCAAACAGAAAGTGGTATGAGGCTCATCATGAAGAACTGTTAGATCTCCACCTTGCTCAATAGCAATTTTTTTTGAAAGAGAAAGTCCAAGGCCAGTGCCCTTACCTAGACCTTTCGTTGTAAAAAATGATTTAAAAATATCATCGACAATTTCTGCTGAAATGCCAGGGCCAGAATCGATAATTTTAATTTTCAAATCTTTATCAGTATCAATGACTTCGACTTTGATCCACTTTTCTTCCAACTTCTCGATAGCATCGACAGCATTAGTAAAGAGATTGGTAAAAATTTGAAAAACCTGAGTATAGTTACTTTTTACTGAGAAATGAGCAGGACACTCAACTGAGATTTTAACATCAGACTGTTTAAACTTGCCTTCGCATAAAACTACGGCATCATCAATGACTTGGGAAATTTTAAACTCAACATCCGGATCTTTCTGACCTTGGCGAACAAAATTTTTCACTCCGGCAATAATCCGTGTAATTTTTGAAATCGTTTTATGAATTTTTTCACTTCCCTGAACAACCTTTTCCATTTCACCCTTTTTAAGAAGAAGGGGAACTCTTTGATTCTCAACTGAGATGAGTTGCAATGGATTATTGATTTCATGAACAATCCCTGCGACCATCTCGCCTAGACTTGAGAGTTTATCCATAAAAGAAACTGAATCTTCAAGATGCTTAATCTCTGTAATATCAATCCCAATAATGATTGCTTGCTTATTCTCGTCAAACTTGGTTCCGACAACCCAGTATCTTCTCACATGCTGATTAATATCTGTTTCAATTTCTTGATAGACAGAGGTTTCTGAAGATTGAAAAAGAAGCTCGCTAAAATTAGAAAAAAATCTATTTCGAGTATAAAAGCCAATCGGTTTGCCAACAAAATCTTCTATTGGTAAACCACAAATCTCAGCAAGAGTATGGTTAACCCCAACGTATTCACCTTTATTATTAACCCAAGAAATTGTACACGGAATGGTCTCAACTGAAAGATTGAGACGATCGAGCTCTAATCGATTTTCGACGAACTCATTGTCCAATAATTTATAAAGTTGAGCTTCTGAACCAGCAATAAACTTACCTTCGCTATCCATAATGCCTAAGCTCGATAGCTTTTCTAACCATTGCTTTTTCTGTTGATTCGTCATGCCAACTTATCGGTAATAGGAGCTTTACCTTAAATTTTGTTAGGAGCAAATCGCTGTTGAGCATGGACCAATTTTGAATAAGCTCCATTTTTCTCAACAAGCTCAGCGTGTGAGCCGCTTTCAATTAAGTGCCCATTTGAAAAGACGAGTAGTCTATCACAAGACTCAAGTGTTGAGAGCCTATGGGCAATTATCAGACATGTTTTATCTTGCATCAGTTTATCTACAGCATGATGAATGAGTTTTTCGGCGACGGGATCTATATTGGCCGTTGCCTCATCGAGAATCATCAAGCTCGGTCCTTTTAAAACGACTCTCGTCAAAGCGACAAGTGCACGCTCACCTACTGATAAATTGGCCCCCCCTTCTAAAATTTCGGAATTCAAATCAAGCAGGTTTTCACTCATCATTTGTAATAAGCCAGTATTCGCGCAGGCCATGAGAATATCTTGATCCGAGAGCTCATCTTCAGTTGTCAGGTTATCTCTTAACGTTCCTTTGAATAGGATGGCCTCTTGTCCCACAAAACCCATTTGTGAACGTAAAAAATTGCGATCATAATTTCGCAGGGAAACACCATCTAACGTCACTGTTCCATTTTGATATTCATATAATCGCGAAAGAAGTGAAACGGTTGTTGTCTTACCAGATCCTGTAGTACCAACTAAACCAATTTTTTCACCTGGTTTAATATGAAAGCTAACATCATTCAAGGCCCAGACATCTTCACCGTATCTCATTCCGACATGATCAAAAATAATTTCGCCTTTTAGATGTCCAGATTCACCCACCTCTTTAACGAGAGGTTCTTCTTGAATCAAAGCCACATCTTCTGTTTCTTCATTTAAGAAGGCAGCGACACGCTCAAGGTTCGTGAATGCTTGCTGAATAACATGGACTTCCCTGGCCAAGGTCATGACCGGTCCGTTAAGACGTTCAGAATAGCGAATAAAGGCAACAAAAACACCAATCGATAGCGAGCCAGCAAGAACTCTTTCTCCGCCAAACCATACCAAACCGATTAAGGGAAGTGAGCTAAAAAAAGATACAGTTGGAAAAACAAGAGAATAAAAACGATTACTTTTTAATTGAGCTGTTAAATGTTCTTTGACCGAGTCGTCATAGCGCTCTTTACTCCAGTCCTCCGCTCCAAACGAACGAATCACATCAATACCTGAAATAAATTCTGAAAGCTTCGCATTTAACATGGCCGAAAGTTTTGAGACACTTCTATTCAAACCTCTATTAAATCGTTTGGTGATCGAAATCATCACCATGGTTGGGGCCATGAGTGATAATAAGATAAGGCCAAGTTTCAAATCGGTGCCTATCATTGTAACGAAAACCACCACACCAGTAAGTACCGCCTGCAATAATCTCCCTAGTGATGAAGAAAAGAATTCTTCGATGCCTTCGATATCGTGAGAGACCCTCGTTACAATTCTTCCTAAAGGTTGGCGGTCATAATATTTAAGTGGCAGGACTTGCAGGTGACGAAAACATTTTTCACGCATAGATAACAATGAAGCCATCGATTCACGAGCTAAATTTTTCCGACCAAACCACTGAAGGATGACACCAAAAGCTTCAAGCCCAACTATAATTCCAGAATAAAGTAGGGACTTGTCCCAAAGTCTTGGCATGAGTCCTTTTTCCACCAACTCACCCATATAACGAGCAGATAAAATAGAAACGAAAGAGCCCATCAACATCATACCAATAGCAATAGAAAAGCCTGGCCATCTTTCTAGGGCATACTGAAGCAACGTGCGAAAAGCACGTGAGTCTTTGATTCGAACCCCTTTAAGGCGGGATTCTTCTTGCTCATCTTCATTCAAGAAACTTGGCGATCCCATGGTTCATCTCCAACAAACGGTCACAGTATTTCAAGGTCGATTTTCGATGGGCAACCCAAACCAGAGTTGTGCCCTTAAGTTCGCTATGCAAGTTTTGCATAATTTTCTCTTCAGTCACTGTATCAACGGCACTCAAACAATCATCAAGAAACAAAACGATAGGCTTCAAGGCCAATGCTCGGGCAAGTGTCATACGCTGTTTTTGTCCCCCTGAAAGATTAATACCCCACTCACCCAGTGGAGTGTCTATACCTTGGGCAAAACCTTTAACATCTTGATCAAGGGAAGCCAGTTTTAGGACATGCCAAATCTGTTCTTCAGTCATATCGCGATCAACTGAAATATTTTTACGAATAGTATCTGCAAATAAAAAGGGTTTTTGATGAACAACACTTACCAATCGACGTAATTGGTTGTGTTGATATTCATGATACTCGCGTCCATAAAGAGAAATCTTTCCAGAATAATCAAGCTCTAATCCAGAAAGAAGATTAATCAGCGTTGACTTTCCTGAACCTATTGGGCCTGTGATACCTAAACGTTCACCTTGCTTGAGAGTGAAATTAAGATCATGAACCAAAAATCGCTCTGACTCAGAATACTTAAAACTTAAATCCTGAATATCGAGAACAGTTTCTCTTTGCTCTACTGCTGCTCCTTGATGGTACAGTTCCTTTTGTCGATCATGGATAAAAATCTCAGCGAGACGTTGCAGTGAAGTTCTTCCCTTTCTCCAATCAGAAATGACAAAACCTAATTCAAACAAAGGATCCTGCAAAAGAATAGCGAGACCTTGCATGGCCAAAAAGTCCCCAAGTCCCAATTGATTAAGAAAGTATAAATGAAGCCCATAAGCAAAAATGGCGATTAACCCAAAGATTGAAGCTGATCCCATCAAGGGAACGAAAAGCAAAGAAATGTTGACGGCCTTCAAGCGAGCATCTCGATAAGACAGTGCTCCAGTCATCAATCGTTTGAACCAAAAGTCACCTGTTTGAGTCATACGTTGCAAGCGCGCGGTCGTAACAGCTTGAGAGGAAAGGTCGTTCAATTCCCCAAGAGCATTTTGTGAATCTTCATAACTTTTAATTTCACGTTCACTAAGATAACGAATAAAGATCGGAACTAAGATAAGAACGGAGAGACTCACAAGGGCCATTTTAAGATGAATTAAGGCCATAGAAATAAAAGTAAACAACCCGAGAAAAATGACATCAGTAATCATCACAATGGTGAAACCAAAAAGCATTCTTGCCGACTGAACATCGCTGGTATTGGCATTCATGAGAATACCCTTGGTAAATTTACGATCAAGATCCTTGCGTGGAAAAAAACGAACATGATCCCAAATTTTTGTTTTAAGCTCTCCTCCTGCAAAATGACTCTGACGACCTAACGAAGCACGCCAAGCCCATCTTGAAATCATCAAAAGAAGTCGAGAACCAAGGAGAAAAATAAAGAGGTTGATAAATGTTTGCCTGCGATCACTACCTACTAAATGAGCAGGCAATTCAACAGAGTTAAAAAAGTCGATGACCCAGCCAACCAGACGAGTTGAATAAACTTGCATCGCATTTGTAATCAGAACGGAAAAAATACCAATGAGGTAGATCCACCACCGGCCAACGATATAATTTAAATAAAAACGTCTTGCTGCAAGAACTTGCCCTGACATGAATACACCTCTTTGAGAGATATCAGTGTAGTCAAAAGGCTTAAGAGTGACAATCTTAGAGCGTCAGACAAAAACTCATTTTTAAAATAAGTCGTCGAATGAATAATCTCCTAGAATCTGATTGCGCAAAGCGCTAACCATCGAAAAATGGCAATCCACTTCATGAGAAAAGTTTTGGCCGTCTTCTCCGATGATTTTTCCCTTTTGAATAGTTAAAAAATGTTGATTTTGTCGGTCGTGAAAATTGAAATCCGGTGTTTCTGCTAAATTCCAATCTGATGACGAAAATTTAGGAACATAAGTCTGATTTAATTGCTCTGAGATTAACTCTTGCCAACCAAATCCATGCTGAGTTGCCCAATCATAGGCCCACTCTTTAGCATTACTTATATTCAAGTTTTTAACTTCCATACGAGTAGAAGGCATTGATCGCCCTTGAAAAGAATCACTCTTGTTTCTCTTTAGAAATTGCCAAAGTCTATTGAGATCGCTGTTCATTAAAAGTGTAAAATGATGAAGAGAAGAAGTATGACGATTCTTAAACGCTGAACCAGAAAATTTATAATATTTTTCGTCGATCTGTAATAATCCATCTCCTCTTTCAGAAAGCGATATATCACCAAAAGTTTTAAGATGATTGATTACCGGGAGCATTCTGATTTTTTTGTCATACTCGGAACCGGGATGCATATAGCTAATATTAAGATTTCCAAGATCGTGAAAAACGGTGCCGCCACCAGAAATTCTGCGAACAATGGGAATATGGGATTCCTCAATTGATTTCATATTCAACTCAGACCAAGGATTTTGATAGCGGCCGATGCAAACGGATTCTCTATTCTGCCAAAGAAAGTAAACTGGTTCTTTAGGTGCGACATTTGTATACAACCACTCTTCATGAGCAGCATTTAAATAGGGATCTTGGGAAGAAGACCAAAGAACAAGAGGTTTCATAAGGTCGAAAGTGTGCCTAATTAGCTCTTATTGGTCAACAGACACTTTAAGCTTAAGCAGACCAGATTTGCCACTCATCATCAAACTTGGAACTGGCTGATTATCTCCGATAACGATTCCAGGCATAAAGACAGAGCGATCAAATTCAAAATTAATATCTTTTAAAATTGTGGATGTTTTCACTAAAACCGAAACTCCTTCCATTTCGATATTGAGAGGAGGCGCTGGACGTTTCGCTGAAGAAACATAAGTTCCAATAACTTTCTTTAAATCAGGGTGAACTTGGTTCAAGGCGGATGCCAAAATCGCTGTCGGCCAAATAAAGTGAACTTTTTTAATCACAAAGGTCTTTAATTCATCAAGAGCGTCGGCTCCCTCAATTTCTGAAAAAAAGAGTTCTGCTTTATCCTTCACTCTTACTTCTACGATTTCTTCAACAGATGAATCTGGATCGGTAGAGAGCTTATGGATAGGAATAACAGCACCTTCTGAAGCATTGAAGGCATTAACTCGAGCGTAAAATTTTCCCCGACGAATTCCAAAATCTACACTTTGAACTTGAACTAAAAAATCTTTCGTTTCAGGACTTACTTCTTTTTTAGTGATCTTTTCAAATGCCCCAATTAAGGCCGTAATGTCTTTATTGACTAGAGTGTACTCTCCAATTTCTGCCATGTAGCGCATAATATAGAAAGAAAGTCCGATAGCATCTGCCACTAGAAATTTTTCCGTCATAACTTGAGACATATTAAAAATATTACGAGCTACAGTTTGAAGCTTCGCGGGATCCATTCCGATCGGACCATGGGCCGTCGATTCGTCAGCTTGTGCGTGAACCGATTGGAAACTCAAAAACAAACAAAAGAATAATGATAACCACTTTTTCATTAGTTTCGCTCTCCTCGAAGACCACTGATAAGATCAAAACAAGACTCAGCAAATAAGGCATCTGGATAAAAAGTCATGTTCCAGTCTGTTATACCTTTTTTCGCCATTCTTTGGTTCATACTATGAAAATCTTTCTTATAAGTCGTAAGTAATGGATTGATATATCTTCTCTCTAATTCTGAAGACAAATCGGTCCAATCGCTTATATCAGCAGAAGAACCTAAATTCATTGAATTAAGCTTTGCTACCATACGATCTATATTCACTTTGAGAACAGTTGTAACGGTCGCAAAATAAACCAATTCTGCTCCCGTCGAAGTAATTTGTTCCTTATTAACAGGACTTAAGCTAATGCCAAAATGAGTATTCAATTGAGCATTAATGGTGTCGACAACACTTCTATCGAGTTCAATAAAACGTAAGACACCGGGATAGATATTCATTAGACGCTTTAATTTATGCATGAAGGAAAGTTTAGTGTAGTCACTATTATAAAAAACTTTATCCATCAAGCTTCTGTCGTTTACCATGGCCAAGAACTTCGCTGGATCAGATTCTTGATTCACTTTAGTAAAGAGATCATTGGCCTTTTTCATCAATGTGACCATGTCTCCTTTATCAAGGGTTGATAATGAACCGGTCGAAGTAAAATCTAGATTCATTTCGTTGTGGCTTGCATCGAGAACGATCCCCGTTTTTTCACCTCTGTATTCAGCATTTGGAAGAAGCTTTAGCTCAAAGGCTTGACCTCCGATATGAGGATTTAATTGAATGAGAATCTCTTCAGCATGAGTAATAATCTTTGCGTATTGGTTTAGGCGCACTCCACCAAGTTCCATATTTCCATTTTTATTTGGATCAGTTGAATGGAGAAAGCCATGTGCAAACTTAAGCACTAAAACCTTAAGCTTTTTTGCTAATGAGCTTTTCTTGAAATCGAGATCGCGGGCCACGAGTCCTACGATTTTATCAACCAAGCCTGTGTCTCCACTCATTGTGAGTCCAGCTCTTATCACATCGACAGCGAGAACATCTTGAGAAAGAACAACTTCATTTGGAGCAAGCTTCAACTTATCTTTAAATTCTTTAAGATTGGCCGCTCTTAATCCTAAGACTAAATTAAGAGAAATAGATTTCTTGTCAATTGTATGAGAATCGCCAAACCATCTTGCAGGATTGATACGACTTCTCTCTGATTTCTTTATATGTGTTAAAACCATGCCCATTTGAACTTCATGACCAGAGATTGCTTTAATTGTCATATCTCTTATCAGATAAGACTCAAGCTCATTTTCTTTGGCCAAAAGTGCATTCACTTCTTTATTTTGTTGTTGATAAGCATCGGCCAAAATTTGATTTGCCAAAGCTTCAAAGCTCTTGAGATCGAGGTTTAATTGCATATCCCAAGGTACTTGATCACGAGATTCATCAATTCCAACAAACTCTAGTGAATCACGCTCTTCAGGTCGTTTTTGCTGCTCATTCAAATAGCCTTTTGATCGCGTCATATTGCCAAGAGCAAGCTCAAAGAAAGTTCTATTTAATTTTTTAGAATAATAAGGGCCAATATTCCAAATTTGGACATTGTTTTGAGATGCCATAATCGTTTCAGAGGCCAAACGAGGATCGAGCTTCGCGATGATCATTCCCGTTTCTTCGTCGTAACGAACCAAATTCTTCAGGATATAATCACTCTTACGCTTAACATGCTCAACTCCTGCAGTCAGAAACGGATTATTTTCCAAATCAAGTGTCGCAAGCTTTAACAAGTCTTCTGCTTTATATGTCAATTTACCACGTAAGTTTTTATAGTTTTTCTCAAGAGCAATCACATTGTTTTTGATACGATTCGGATCAATTGGAGCAGGCGTTCCTTGAGGTTGACCTGGATCACGTGGATCTTCGAAAAGTGTAGTTGCTAACGTATTAACAATTGCCATTTTCACCCAAGTCGCAATAATTTGCCCGTGTTTACCATTAACATCTAGACTTGTTCTTTCAGAATCTGAAAGGATTGAAAAGTGAGTCACATCAATACCGAGCTCCGACTTATCAAAAAGAGTAAGTTTGAGAGTTGCTTCAAAGGGCATTCCAGCGCCGTATCTGTCTTCAGCTGCACGCCAAGGTTTTTTCTGATCGAAAATGACTGGCGAACCTTCCATGCCCATGGCCATAAAAACATTAATATTGACGTTCATAATACCGCGTAAAATAACGCCTGGTACGGTTGGATCAAAGATCGCTTCGATCTCTGGAAACATTTGCTCATTTTCAAATTCAAAATCTCTAAAGTAACGAACCAATTGCGAGAATGTTTCCTGCGAAAGTCTCTTCACGAGAAAAGGACGATCGCTTCCCGCTCTGCCGCCTTTGCTAATTCTTTGACGAGTGAGTTCATCTTTTTTGAGAGCTGATAAAACGCTAATGATATACTCATCACCTTCAGCAATAAATGAGCTGTAATGATCTTCTGGATTGGCCAGGAAGAGCTCATTTTTCATATCGAGAGCTGTGCGAGTTTTCCCTTCAAGAACGCTTACTAAACGACGATCATCTTTCTGACCGCGATCAGAAATTTCCTCCAAATTCATCTGCTTTTTATATTGAGAAATGGTCTGACGAAAGTGCTTCATGGCCTCTGGTACACTCGAGTACTTACTAAGAACATCTTTTCGCACTTCCATTAATGTTCGATTATCATTTTCTTGTCTTTGAGAATCAGCTGCAAACCATTCATTCGCTGGTATACCTAAGCCTGCTTCGATTCTGAGGACATATTTTTGAGTCCCTTTTAAAAGAACAGGAGCGACTTTCCATACACGCAAGTCTTCAACTTCGGCATAATCTTTAAAGACGCCCATCTCTTTAAGATTGAGTTTAAAGGAAAGAGAGTTGCCATGAATACGAATGCCTTTTTGTTCAATCATTCGCTTAATCATATCTGACAGCGGCTCACCTTCAGTTTGAGCGCGAACTTCCGGAGTAATGTCGAGCATATAATCCATGAAAGAAGTATTGACGAGCAATCCCACTGCAAATTGACCTAAACGATGAAGAGCATTGAGATAACTTTGACCATCAAGTTTAAATTCCACAATTTCGATACTAAAGTAACGAGTCATGGCCAATTTTTTACTAGAAGGTAGTTTGAAAGCAATTTTGAAATGATGTTTAACTGCAAAGCTTCCGCCTCCAGCAATGTCGTTCATATCAGTAATAATATCTGCGGGAAGTTCTGCGATACCTTCCATCAACATCAGGTTTTGTGCTGGGTCCATTTCAAATCGAGAGAGTTCAACGATTTGTGTTCCTGGTGCTAAAAGTATTTCGCGGGCCTTGCGTACCACTAAGTCCATAGGAACATTTAAGACAACTAAGCCTTCTTCTGAGACAATCACATCACCGCGTTTTACGTTGTATGAAACGTTGGGGTCAGTAACTGCTGCATTCAATCCATTGACGGCCGTCAAGAAAATGGACAGAAAGAGAAGGGCTAAATTGAACCATTTCATTGACTTATCTCCTGATTTAAACACTTATACAGAGATTATTTACAAGAGACGTGCCAAAGATCATGACTCTTAAGGGGAGTCTAACTATTTGAATCTATTAGCTGTGTAGAAATGTACTCTAAAAAAAGTATCTACATCTCACTGCGTCTTAGGTTCACTCCTTTAAATGTGCTAAAACCCATATAATGCGTTTAGGTAAAACTTGTTTCCCTATAGCGATGGTCTTAGCGCTCCTTCTCACAGCGTGTGGCCAATCGAAGGACTCTGGGTTGCTTTCTTCAGCTGACAATAGTCGGCTCGAAAACCAAAGTTCTAGTTCCTCCCCTTATCGATTAGGGAGTTCGTGGGATCGTATCGATTTGCTCTCTCAGCCTCAATACTTACAAGATCTTCAAATTCGCAGGGCCGCTCTCGCTACTGCGAAAATTATCTCCGCCTTTAATATTGGAACCGGATTTTATCTCGGTAATATTGATGGTGAATATTTAGTTGCAACAAACTACCACGTCTTTGCCAACGTCCTCACTTGTGGACTAACTACATTTGCACCACTCGTGAAATTCACTCTTGCTGGAGTCTCTGGAATTTGTAAGCGAATTATCGTCGATCTACCCGATATAGATCTTATCATTTTCTCTCTAGAAAAAACTGCGGCCATTGAAAATGGAATGCGCGATATTCTTCCTTTGCGATTTGCTTTCGATACTGAAATTAGCAAAGGCACCCCACTTCTAACAATTGGTCATGGCCGGGCCCTCAACGAAAATCTTTATCCACGATTAGAAATGAGTTCGGATTGCAGAGTGCTGTCACCTGATTCACGCTATAAAATATTGAGTAATCCTGATCCAGATGATCATCTAAAACTTGAAGTTTGGTCATTTGCCACCGGTTGTGATCTCTCTCCAGGGGATTCAGGCTCAGCTGTTATTAATGCCAAATCGGGACATGTTCTAGGACTCTTTTGGGCCTCGCCTTCTCCCAAACCAACGGTCTATCAGGTTTCAGACTATCTTCGCAATATCGAAGTTAATGAATCTCGTGATGTTTGGAAAAATTTAAGTTATGCCGTTCCAAGTGTTATTATTAAAGATAAACTAGTCGACTTCATCAAAGACGATACTCAATTGCGCTACAAACGCAAAATCATTCAATCTCTACTTAATCAGTAATTATTCGAGTGAAAACTCTTCGTCTAAACCAGAAGTATCTTCAATGATCGCATCTTTATCAAATTCGGGGTTTTCTTCTAACTGCAAATCACTATCAGCTTGAAAATCTGAGTCTCCAGCTTTCTTGCGGGCCTTCTTCGTTCTTTTCTTGCGAGGAGCATCTTTAGCTGAAGCTTTATGTTGTTCCAATTGAAGTGGCTTATTTGGATCAATCGCCGGTTGTGTTGGAGCCATTTTTCCGTCAGCTGACGATTCCTTTCCTGAATCTTCTTGACCTGGAATTGCCCCCTCACCTGTTTCCCAAGAAAAGAGAGCTTTGCGAGCTTTCTCTAAGTCTTCTTGCTTGAGATATTTGGCCTGAACCATTTTTTCAAGAATCTCATCTATCGTTGTTTGAGCATATTCAGTCAGCTTCCTCTCTCGAAAACTTTGAGAGTACTTTTTAGGATTAGGAAGGAGCATGGCTAAAAAAGCACCTTCACGTGGAGTTAAGTCTTTTGGAATTTTGTTGAAATATTTTTTAGAAGCTGGTTTGATTCCATACAGGCTGGGGCCAAACTCGATGATGTTCATATAAACTTCGAGTATCTTTTGCTTCGACAAATGCCTTTCCATATAAATGGCAAAAATAAGTTCGTTGAACTTCCGAAGAAAACTTCTCTCTGAAGATAGGTAAAGATTCTTTGCAACCTGCTGAGAAATAGTACTCGCTCCTCTTAAACGTTCACCTTTTTCAATGGTGTCTTCAAAGGCTTTTTTCATTTGTTCAAAGTCATAACCCTTGTGATCATAAAATAACCAATCTTCACTCACGACCAGAGCGTGAAGGGCCACATAATTAACATCGCTATAAGAAACCCAATACTGAGGTTTTTTATCTGTTTGAGTATAAACAACACCCTCTTTGGTCACTTTGATTTCGACGTATCCCTTGGCCAACCGTTGAATATCAGCGCGAGGAATCACGATTAAAAAATAAAGCATCGGAATAAGAAATAATATTCCAATGAGAGATAAAAGAACTACTAACCCTTTGCGGGATTTTTTTTCTGTTGAATCATTCATGGGACTATTTTAAGCAAAAAAACCCCTGAACAACAGGGGTTTATTGCTTGATAAGATTAGTTTGTTTAATTAAAGATGACTGGAGTTTTTTAACTGATGGCAGTTAAAACTCTCATTCAATTCTTGTAAAATTTGAGCATCATGCTTTCTCTTTTCTACTTCGAGCATAACGATACCGAGATAATTCTTTCTTTGAGCTCGTCTTCCTAAATACTTCTCCTTGAGAGAGGGATCGATGTCTTCATGGTTCAGTAACTTAGAAGCCACATAGGTCGACTTGTATTGCTCTTGAATAACTTCGAACTTTGAACGAATCTTGTGAATACCCGCTCTATTTCCAGTACTACCTAAGAAAACTCGTGGAATCTCAGCATGAAAGAGATCTTTGTTAGTCGAGACGAAATCATGACCTTGTTGAGCAAGTGAATCGGCCAAAGAAAATCTCATTCTCACCGGTCTTACATCCTGACAAGCAAAGATACGCTGGAGCTCTGTTCTTGAATCAACTTGAGGAACTTGACCATTATCGAGGTGATGTTGGCCAAAAATCTTATAGCTCGAATTGAACTCATTTAGACCTTCTGTTGCTCTTTTCGTCGTATACTGTAAAAACTCATAACCCCACTTTCCATAGATCTGCTCAGTGATTTCATCAAAACTTGAGAGAATCGTCGTCTTATTTTCTGTGCCATCATCGTTCATGGTAAATCCAGAATCAGACTCTATAACCCTTGAAAGTCTTTCTTTAAAACTCTCAAGTAGCGCATGACCTTTTTTGACTTCACCACTTGAGTCCGCCAATTTCTTCTGAGCTTCTTCAATATATTTTTTAGCTTCGAGACCCTTCACTCGTGTTTCCTTAGTCCATTGCGCCTCTAATTTTGCTTCAAGATCAGTCAGGTCACTAGAGATTCTCTCCACGTGAAACAAGAGATTTGCTCTTACTTTTTGGTCGAAATCAGTTGTAGATAATGTCACCATTGAGCTGAACTCATCCTTTTGCTCAACAGGATCAAATTTTAAGAGAGCATTTTTAAAGTCGAGATCAAAAAGAGCGATGAGACCCAATCCCCGCTCCATATAGGTATCAAGTCCAGTGATTAAATCCTTGCGCAGCTTGGTTACTGTTAAAATCATTTGTCTTTGCTCTACAGCTGCGGGACGAGAGGCATTTTCTGCTAAAGATTGAGAAAGCGACTCTTTCGCGACTGATAAATTTTGAGCAAACTTTAGCATTTCACCTAAGTTTTTCTTCATGAATTCACTGCGATCTTCTGCAATTGCCTTGGAAAGAGCATCCATATTTTTAGCATTAGATTCAAGTTTGGCTTTTAGCTCTTTCATTTGTATTTCTATTCGAGCAAGATCACTTTTGTGCTCGTCTGTTGCGACATCGAGCATTCCAGAGAGCTCAATTTGATGACGTAAATCGTAGAATGCACAATTAAGTTTGATAAAATTTTGGCGATCACTATTTGAATCAAAATCAAAGTCTTTCTTGAGGAGATTATCCACCATTCGCATTAAGGTTGCGAGAGCTAATCCGCCGCCAGAAATAATGAGACCATTTGAATTAGGAACCAACAATCCAATTTGGGCAAAGTTTTGAATAACATCTGCTCCTCGCTCAAGAACTGTTCCCTTTTTTAGAGAACATTTATTTTTAAAAAGGAGGTTATTGAGATTTCCAAGAAGGGCACCGACCTGTTGTCCATTCACTTGAACTGGAACCTGGGAACCCAATTGATCTACTGTAGAGACAGACATTCCAGCAGTGGTGGCAGCTGTTGATAATCCTGCTTGTACCGATTCAGCTTGCGCCGTAATTTGATCAAGCACTGTAGGATCATCGAGACAATCAGTGTCTTTAAATAAGCCACGAATACTTTCAATTTTCGCCCGTATATCATTATAGTTCTTCGATTCCATAGGACAGCTTTGAGGTCGATCTTTTGGAACAGGATATCGAGAAGATAAGTTTTTGATCAGATTTTTTTCTGCATCTGTAAGCGTTTGAAGAGGAAACTTTTGAAGGAGATCACCAAGATCACGCGTTTGTTGGGCCATCAAAGGTAGAGACAGCGAAACAAGTGACAATACAAGTGTGCTTTTCTTCAATAGAGACATAGAAACTCCTGACAAAACATAAAAATGATCAAAAAAAGAATAACGCCATTCACTTTGTGAACGAGTTTTTTTGAAATATTTACAAGGGGGTGTCCGTTTTTTAGAGATTCTCTAAGAACAATTCCAGATGGTTAATTAGTTCATTTTCATCTTCGAAGGTAAAAGCATCGACAGAGTCGACATTATATTGGCGATGAATCAAAAAGACTGGCAGTCCTGGATAGTGAAGACGATCTGAGGCTTTATCTCCTACCATCAAAAGGTGTAATGGATCGAGCGGCCAGTTGGCCAAAAGTTCAAGCAACATGCCAGGCCCAGGTTTTCTAAGTAAGGAATTAAAAAGATAGGGATCAACACCTTTGGGATGATAAGGGCAAAATGACCAACTATCTACAGCAAGCCCTCTTGCAGATAACAAATCATTCATTTGAAGATGGAGAACTTGAACTTCTTCCTCTCGGTAATAGCCACGCCCAATGCCAGACTGATTGGTTAAAACATGCACATCGAGATCATGCTGTTTAGCAGTTGCGATGAGCCGCACACCGAGCTCTTCCCATTGCAAGTCTTTGTCGCGAAACACGTAACCACGATCTTGATTGAGAACTCCATCTCGATCCAAAAGAATTGCTCCACGATATTCACTTATCGCAATTGGTTTTCGCTTGCTTTCCATTGTCGGAATAAAAATCTTCTCTTTCGCGACACTTTGTTTGTTTCGTAGATAGACGATTCCGCTTGGCAAGAAACCATCTCTTGTATGGGAAGGAAAAATTCCCGCTTCGGAAATATGCCCTTTGCTATCAAGCTGAATCATCGGAGCTTGATTATTTAAAACCCACAAGGCCATTTCAACATGTTCAAAACGAGAAGCGGCCCTCGTCCATTGCCACCAATCAATTGGGCCATGGGGGGCGCGATAAAAAATGAGTTGAGGCAATTGCGGAAGATCTTTTACTTCATTGGGTTTAACCGGACCTATCCATTGATGAAATTGAACATAACTCAATAGAGAGTTTGGAACTTCTTCTTCGTTATCCCAGACAACGATAAGAGGACTCACCGAAGCTCCTTTAGAGAACAATTCACTTTTAAGGCTTGAGCATTAATTTTGTTCATTGGCTTTACTCTTAACTGAAACGCAAGTTCACCCATTATCCACTCCATTGATGCTAAGTCATTTTTGGGAGCCTTGAGTTCCAAGCATTCAAGTTGTCCGCTAATATAATTTTTGTCTCGAATGACAATTTTCTTTAGTTGATATTTATTCTCGCCCTCTTCTCCATGATAACAAATCAATTGAAGAACTTCACCATGAGCGAAGCCAAATAAAGGATACAAACAATGAACAAATTGCGCATGTGAAATATCATTTAATTGGGAAAGGACTCGCCATAGGGCCTGTATCATTCTTCCATAATGTTGGAAAATAAATTCACGGGCCTCAGGAGGTAATTGTCCTGGTAGAAGCCATTCTGTTGGCCATCTCTCATCAAAAGTCCCTTGAAAATCCCCCAGATCATATTGATGATAAAGCTGCTGCCCCAACAAATGAAATGATTGATCCAGTTCTTCTGAAATTTTTTTTTGTCCTTCAAATGCCGGCACGCCAAAGGAATCCCCGAAGTATTTTTCCACAAAGCTCTTGATTCCCCCCGATTTGGTGTTCACAAAAGCATGATCCTTACATAATTTGAGGGAGATAAATTGTTTATGATTGCCTTGAATAAGACATAAATCACCTTCACCCCACTCTGACTGCTGCTCTTTTCCAGTTAAAACAATATTTTCAGGTGAAAAATCTAAGTGCTCGATCAATTTCAAAGATGTCTGCTTTCCAAGATCAATCAATCCCTTTAAAAGAGCACGATCATTTTGACGCAACCACATTTCATAATGCTGAAGACGAGCTGTTAACTCAGGGGGCAATTGAGAAATGAACAAGGGTAACAGATTAAAATGTTGGGCCAATTCCTGGGCCAATCGAAATTCAAATAGTGTTCCTTTAAGCTCATTAATCAGCGCTTCATTTTGCGCCACATTGTCAAAGCTCCAACTCTCTAAGGCCATGTTATCCCGCTAAAGTACTTTTCAAAATCAAATTCAAGTTCTAGGATAGTGTGACTCATAAAGATCACCTTCGACAAGGGCAACTCATGCAAAACTTCCCTTCAGTCTTTGAATCAATCAAAGATATAGGGCCCAAACATGTCCAAGGTCTCTTAAGCTTGGCGAGGGACTTCAAACGCTACTCGCGAGATTGGGAGGGGCTTCCTATTCCCTTCATTAAGCGCCCCATCATTGCCACTTCATTTCTCGAAAACTCGACCAGAACAAAACATAGCTTTGCTATTTCTATCCATAAAATGGGCGCAACCTATATTGATTTTAATGCAGAAACAAGTTCACTTAAAAAAGGTGAAACTCTCGAAGAAACATTTATGACACTCAACTGTCAGGGTGTTGATCTCTGTATTATTCGCACAGCTGTTTCCAATGAACTCACTCAATTCAAAAGTAATCCGCCAATTAAAATCATCAACGGTGGTGATGGAACACATCAACATCCTACCCAAGCTTTACTCGACCTTCTCACTATTCAAGAAATGGGAATGGAGTTCGAAGGCAAAACAATGGCGATCATTGGTGACAATGTTCATTCAAGAGTGGGCCATTCTTTAATTGATCTTCTCCCCATGGTTGGAATGAAGATTATTTTATGTGGTCCCAAGCATTACCTCCCCAGCGACATTCAACATCCCAATGTCACGTTAACCTCAAACGTTGACGAGGCCATTGCTAATAGTGATATCGTTTACCTCCTGCGTATTCAGAAAGAACGTCATGGAAAAGATGATAGTGCCACCTATGAAACGTACCCGCAAAATTTTGGAGTAGACCTCGAAAGATTGAAGCGAATTGGAAAAAAGGTACCCGTTCTCCACCCAGGTCCTGCGAACGTTGGAGTTGAAATTTCAGCTGATCTTATTAAATCACCTTATTATTTTGGATATGAACAAGTTAAAAACTCTATCTATATGAGAATGGCCATTATGCAGGCAGTTCTCCAGAATAAGGACAGAAGAATTGGACAAAGGTTTGAAGAAAGAACACTACAAAGTATCTAATTTTTTTGCTCAAAATTTATTCAATTATAATTTGTTTTCTCTATTTTATTCACTAACTTATTTAAATATTCAAAGGATGTATAAGCCATGACCACTCTTGAGGCCCGCTTCCATCGCGAAATGAAAAAGACTATAGTTTATCTCCACTTTGAAGATGGAACGACATTCAAAGGCAATACCAGACTTGAATCAAATGATCCTCGTCTCCTCAATGGAATTTGGGGTGAAGCGGCTTTTACGACAGGGATGAGTGGTTATCAAGAAACGATAACAGACCCTTCCTTTCTCGGTCAGCACATTATCTTTTCAACTAGTCATGTGGGAAATTATCCATCCAATAATAAAGTTAATCAATCTGCCGGATGCCACGCCAATACCATCATTGCTCGCAACTTTAGCTATAATGAATATCTAGCGAACCTCAAGAAACCTCTGATTGAAATTCCTGAAACACGAGCATTGATTAAATATTTAACCAGTACCAAGTCTTCACACAAATCAGTAATCACACTGAATGAGAAAGCTCCAAGTAAAACTCAGTTTGATAATTGTGAATTGATAGTGAACGATCTTCATTTAGTAAGCCAACAATCGCCAGAAGTCTTACGCTCGGGTGACAATCCCATCCTTCTGATCAATTACGGATGTAAACAGGCCATTATCGATAAGCTTATGGCCATGAATTATCCCATGGTCACACTGCCAATGTCGGCAACTGCCCAAGATGTATTAAGCTTCAAGCCGCGATTGATTTTTTTATCCAATGGCCCGGGAGATCCTAAAACTTTTAAGCCACAGATAAATGTGGTCAAAGAATTGTTTCAACATCAAATTCCGATTCGAGGTATTTGCTTAGGTCACCAATTATTAGGATTGGCCTTAGGAGCTGAGACCCATCGTCTGCCATTTGGACAACGTGGAATCAATCACCCTTGTATGGATCACACCAATGGTGAAATCATCATCACTAGCCAGAACCACGGTTATGCTATTGAAAAACAAAGTTTCCAAAAGATTCTGGATAATAATGCCCTCAAGCGTCCCCTCTACGTTCAATACACTTCACTCTTCGATTTATCGATAGAAGGAATTGCAACAACTGATCATTTTATGAAAAGTGTGCAGTTTCACCCTGAGGCCAATCCTGGACCGGCAGATGCCACAATCTTTTTTACAGAAATAAAAGACTTCCTCGATGGAAAAATCACAGGACACATTGACCGGCAAAATCTAGTGCCGATGATTGATATTCAAAAGAAAAACAATAAAGAAATTCCCTACAAGAAAATTTTAATTGTTGGATCAGGTCCAATCAAAATTGGTCAAGCTTCTGAGTTTGATTATTCTGGAACTCAAGCTTGCAAGGCCTTAAAGGAATTAGGTGTCGATGTTGTTCTCTTGAACTCTAATCCTGCGACAATCATGACTGATCCGGACATGGCCTACCGAACTTATATTGAGCCTATCACCAAAGATACGATCAAAATGATTATCGAAAAAGAGAGCGTCGATGCGGTCCTCTCGACAATGGGCGGCCAGACGGCCCTCAATATGTGTGTCGAACTTGAAGAAGAAGAATATTTAAGTAAAAAAGGCGTCGCTCTTCTTGGCGCGCGGGTTGATACCATCAAGAAAACAGAAGATCGCAAATTATTTGCACTCGAACTCGATCAATTAGGCTATCAAACCGGAAAACGCTTTAGTGCGAAAAATGAGAATGAAGCTTTAACCACAGCCTCATCTGTCTGTGGCTACCCTCTTATCATTCGTCGCGATTTCGCTTTAGGAGGCAGAGGTTCAGCGCTCGTTCATAATGAAGCCGAACTTAAAGAAGTTTTTAACTCTGACATCACTTTTCCTATTACCCTTGAGAAATCTCTTTTAGGTTGGAAGGAAATTGAACTCGAAGTCATGGTAGACAAGGAAAAGAATGGAGTGATTATCTGTTCGATTGAAAACGTCGATCCCTGCGGTGTTCACACCGGTGATTCGATCACTGTAGCTCCGGCCCAAACCATTTCAGATCATTGTTACCAACAAATGCGAACCATGACCCTCACCATTGCCAAACATATGGGGGTTGTTGCTGGTGGGGCCAACGTTCAATTTGCGGTCAATCCACATGATGAAAATGATATCGTGGTGATCGAAATGAATCCTCGAGTTTCTCGTTCATCTGCGCTGGCTTCAAAAGCAACCGGATACCCCATTGCCAAAATCTCTGCCATGCTCTCTGTTGGTTATACATTGCGTGAAATATTAAACGACATTACCAAAATTTCTCCTGTGGCCTTTGAACCGACGCTTGATTATGTCGCCCTTAAAATTCCTCAATTCCCTTTTGATAAATTCCCAACTTCTTCTCAACAATTAGGACCCCAGATGAGAAGTGTGGGAGAAGTGTTGGCACTTGGATCAAGTTTTAATGAAGCCTTTATGAAGGCCTTAAGATCACTTGAAACGGGGCTTGAAATTCCAACTCTTTCACAATTGAAAACATCTCCTCCAGATATCAGCAAGGACTATCTAGAAAAAAGATTGAACTCATCGAGAGAGTTGTGCTTACTAACGGTCTTAGAAGCATTAAGGGCCGGCTTTAGTGTCGAAGAAATTGCCACTAAAACCAATATTACGACTTGGTTTATTGAACAGATGAATCTGATCGTTATCGCTGAGAATGAAATTAAAGAAAATAGCGATATTCTCGACAGCGTAGAGAGATTTACCAGTTATAAGCTTATGGGCTTCTCCGATAAATACTTGGCCTTCCTAACCAATAAAGGACAGACCGATATCCTGTCTTTTAGAACAGAGAATAAAATCTTCCCCATCTATAAGGCGGTTGATACCTGCTCTGGTGAATTCGACGCCAAAACTCCCTACTTCTATTCTACCTATGGAATGGTGAACGAAGCACAATCATTGGCGATCAATGGTCGCGCCATAGCCATCATGGGATCTGGTCCCAATCGAATTGGCCAAGGAATTGAGTTCGATTACTCTTGTGTAAAAGCGTGCCAACATTTAAGAACGAAGAATATTCAGGCCATCATGATCAATTCAAATCCTGAAACGGTTTCTACTGATTATGATTCTTCAGACAGGTTATACCTCTCGCCACTCTATTCAGAGGATCTCTATGATATTTTCTTGAATGAAAATCCAGAAGGTATAATTGCTTGTTTCTCTGGACAAACAGGCATCAAAATCAGAGAGCATATTGAAAAGAGCTTTAGAAAGAATTTTAAGACCTTTAATTTCTTGGGTTCAACCATGGAAACCTTGGATCTAACTGAAGATCGAAAACTTTTCGCTGAAGTTGTTAAAAAAGTAGACTTGGCGCAAACCAGAGCAATGGAAGTTCGCGGTCATAAGAACATGGTCACTGCGATGACTGAAATTGGTATGCCTGTCATTATACGTCCAAGTTATGTGATCGGCGGCGAGAGTATGTACATCTTCCACTCCTTTGATGATATGAATGAGCTGCCGGCCACTTTAAAAGAACAACTCCAAACTTCTACAGTTACTTTTCAAGTAGAAAACTATCTCGAGAATGCACTTGAATACGATGTGGATCTAATAAGAGATCATCAAGGTCATTGTGTTTTTACAGTATGTGAGCATATTGAATATGCTGGTGTTCACTCGGGCGATTCAGGAATGATTTCGCCTCCAGTGGTTCTTACTAAAAAACTCTATCACAAAATGAAAGAGATCTCGATTAAGATGGCCGAACTATTGAATGTGATTGGTCCAATCAACTTTCAATTTGCAGTCAAACAAGGTGAGATTTACTGTATTGAGGCCAATCCACGCGGCTCAAGAACTTTGCCTTTCTTATCAAAAGCTTATGATATTTCACTGCCAAGCCTTGCCACAGATGCCATGTTAGGAGAGGAAATTAAAAGTTGGGATCGTGAAAGTTCTCCCTATTTTGCAGTCAAGCAATCGACTTTCCCATTCGATCGTTTTCTTCAAGACAATATCATCTTAGGACCTAAGATGAGATCAACAGGAGAAACAATGGGGATTGACCGTGACAAAGAGAAGGCCGTTCTCAAATCATATCTTGGAAATTATCCCAATCTGATGAAATCAGGTCGAGTCATGATTTCCCTAGCTGATAGAAACAAAGAAGTACTTCTCCCTTACCTCAAGGCGTTGCACTCCATGGGAATTAGCTTTATAGGAACTTCCGGAACTTGTGACTTCATTCAAAAACAAGGTTTGAGTTGTCAGTTAGTTGCAAAAATTGGCGAAGAAGGAACAACTATTGTTGAGGCTTTAAAAGACCCAAACATGCTTATGGTTTTTAATACTCCAATGAATAAGGGTGATTCAAAGTCTGATGGGGAAGTCATTCGAAATATGGCCATCCTCTATGGAGTTCCTTGCTTCACACGAAAGGAAAATATCCGTGCGGTCATGGAAGCTTTGATAGGTACTCATAATAGTCCTAGTCAAAAACTTTCACCACTAGCGCTTCAGGAGATGAAACTATGAGTAAGGCCAATAATGTCATTGTCGCTCTCGATAATATGACTAAGGAACAGGCCCTCGCTTTTTCTTCGTTAAAAGAAAACACCATTCCCACTGTTAAGATTGGGCTTGAGCTCTTTAATCATTACGGTCCTGAAGTCATTAAAGAGATCTATGCTTTATCAAAAAAAGAAATTTTTCTCGACCTCAAACTTCATGACATTCCTAATACTGTTGAAAAAGCCATTCTCGGACTCGATGGGCTCCCGATCAAATTTCTCACTGTCCACCTCAGTGGTGGTCATGAGATGTTAGTTCGCGCTAAAGCCGCACTGGAAAAAATCAATCCTCAAGCGACACTGCTAGGAGTGAGTATTCTGACTTCCTTAGGAGCTGAAGATATAAACGAAATGAGTGGACAGGATTTTAATTCGGCCTTTCAACGTTTACTTAATTTAGCAAAACGAGCTGGGGTTTCTGGTCTTGTTTCGTCGGCGCAAGAGCTTCCCTTTATTGCTGATTGGGAAGCTGCTCAAAACTATAAATTCACCAAAGTATGTCCTGGTATTCGCTTCTCTGATGAATCTTCTGATGATCAAAAAAGAGTTCTCACGCCACAAGAAGCTTTCAAAGCTGGCGCTAACTATTTAGTTATGGGGAGATCACTAACGAGAGCAAAAAATTTGGCCGAAAGAATTTCTAATCTCTAGCCGACTTTTGAATTTTTAATAATTTTCAGACAAGTCTCATTAAGCATCGCTTGAAGAATTTCAAAGTTCGGTAAAAGTTCATGGTTTAATTTTTCTTGAATGAGCTTCATCAAAAGCATAAGTCTCTCTTCCGGATTATCCCCTGCTTGCTTTAAATGCTCCTCAATTTCTATTTGGAGGCCAAGGAGCTCTGGATTTCGATCGAGAAAATCCACTAACTCTTCGAATGCTTTGGCCAATTTGATACCTTGGTCCATAGTCAATTATGCCCCGATATGCCCAAATTACCTAATTTAGGCGGAATTTGAGGCCCAAACGTGTAACCTCTCCCTATCACTAGCAATATTCTTGCCACCTATGCTAAATAAAGCCCATGAGTGAGAAGCTTGAAAATACAGAGCAAATGGCCCGTTTTGGAGGTATTGAGCGCCTCTATGGCCAAGGCGTCCTTTCCCTACTTCAATCCAAGAAAGTCATGGTCATCGGCATTGGTGGCGTCGGTTCATGGGCAGCAGAAGCTCTAGCAAGAACGGGAATTGGTGAGATCCAATTGGTAGATCTCGATGAAATTTGTATCACTAATACGAATCGCCAATCACATACGACTGTTGAATCCATTGGAAAAAGTAAGGTTGAGATTATGAAACAGAGACTTCACTTAATTTCTCCAGAAATCAAAGTCGAAGCGATTTCCGAATTTTTTACCTCTGATAACGTTGATCAAATTTTTAATTATCAACCAGACATAATCATTGATGCCTTTGATTCACTCCAATACAAATGCCTCCTCTTCAAAGAATGTAAATCAAGAAATATTTCACTTATCGTCTCTGGTGGGAGTGCTGGAAAAATAGACCCTTCTCAAATACAAATTACGGATATGGCCTTTACCATAAATGATATGCTCTTGAAGCGTATGAGAAAAAGACTTCGAGATACTGACGATTTTCCACCAGAGGGCATCGCCTCTGGCACCTTGGCCATCTCATCAAAAGAACGGGCCCATTATGTCGATTGCGATGGTAATGTCACTTATGAAAAGCAAGGTGGCACAGGAATGAGATTAGACTGTTATCAAGGCCTAGGTTCAGCTTCATATGTTACAGGCGCCTATGGTTTTGCTGCAGCTTCTGCAGTGGTTAAAATCTTGGCCGCTGATAAAATTAAAAATCTATGAAATGGATAGATATTCATCGACACTCGGAAATAATACAAAACGAAGATGTCATCACCGTACTGAATCTAGATAAAGATTTCCAGAAACCTAATGACCGCTATTTTACGGTAGGAATTCACCCTTGGTGGATTGAGGAAGTCAACCGTGATGAAGCCCTGAAAACAATGATCCAACTTGCTCAAGATAAAAATTTTATCTGTTTTGGTGAAATGGGAATTGATCGCGCAATTGAAGTCTCCTTAGATACCCAAATTAAAGTTTTTGAAGTTCAACTTGAATTGGCCAGTGAATACTCTCCCCACTTCGTTATCATTCATTGTGTAAGGGCCTTTAATGAAATTCTTGGCGCTGTAAAGCGCACGAATTACAAAGGAACTCTTATTTTTCACGACTACAATGCCAGCGAGGAAATCACTAAAGAATTATTGGCCCATGACTATTGCTTATCCTTTGGTCGCCACTTATTTAATGATTCGACAAAAGCGTATAAGCAATTTAAAAATATTCCCGTAGAGAATATCTTTTTAGAATGTGATGATTGGAAAGATATGACTATTCAAGAAATTTATCAAAAGGCCAGTGAGATAAAAGGAATGGAAGTAGAAAATTTAAAAATGGCAATTCATAAGACTTTTGAGAAAATACTACTTACAAGAAAGAATTAGCATTTTTTTATAATCAATCACAAGATGAACGTTCTTTTTATCCGTAATACTTGAACTCAAACATTTATTCAGATCTTCTAAAGCATAATAAACGGCAGCGTGACCGCTGAGCGCGACCTTATAATTCTTTTCCTGAGCTTGCCAGCTCATCGATTTAACTTTTGCATCAAGATCATATTGACTCTGAGCAAAGAGATTACTTGTCCAGAGGATGATCAGCAAAGCCATTAGACGCATTTTTAAATCCTTTATACATTCTCATTGTCATTGTTGCGCTGTGATCTTTTTCGAAATCAGTCATTTGAAGATCGTCATCAACATTATAAGGCTTCGTATTTGTAAAGGCCAAAGCGACTCTCTCAAACCCCATACTATTATTCGGAAATGGAAATTCAGTTTGTTCCAATTTGGCTGATTTTTGTTTTGCCAAGTTCGTCGCCCATTTTTCAGCAGGCAGTGGCTGGGACGAGACTGAAGGGTCGATAACATAGCGACCAATTTTGCCATCCGGCTGCTTCACCAAAACGACAGGTGCAACGTGATGCCTCCAAGAAATTTTGGCATCAGGTGCTTGGTATTCAAGGTTTCCTTGAACCCATGCCTTTTCTGTATAGATGCCTTTTTCTTCAAATTTTTTCGCCATTAAATGGGCCCGAGCGTAACAACCATCATTTCCATAATTCCAGGCAATTTCATTCATTCCCTTGGCTTCATCAAAAAGTTTTTGTGCTTCTTCGAGAGAAATCGCTTTGCTATTGACATCATTTTGATTGGTTTTATTTTGTAATGAAAACTTATAGGCTTCAATGTCATAAATCACACCATCTTGGCGGCATGAGTAGTTTGGAGTAACTCCTTTTTTAATATAACCTGATGTTAGCTGATTATTAAAGATTCCAATGTATTGAACGAGCTCAGCATTTTTAACTTTGTTCTGATAATTTTGATGGGCAACTTTTAATTCTTTCAAAGAACTGGGATCACAAAGACTTAAAGCTGGACCAGCAACTAATTGTCCATACCCACTCATATTAGAATAAAAATAGTCTGACGACTTAGTTAGATTACTTGGTAACAGTTCGCTAGGACTAAACAAAGGAGGTAATTTTTTATCAAAATGAGTGCCTCGATTATGAAGAATTTCTCCATTACTATTCTTGATATTTTTAATTCCAATCTCATCAACAAAATTGCCGTTTTCAATTTTTAATAATTGCGAATAATCTAGACCAGGATTTTGACCAGTTACTAAGTATATTTTTTCTTTAGAAAAGTATCCTTTTCTGCATTCAGAAAGACCACAACCTAAAGAAGCCATTTCTATTTTTTCTTTATCGACAATAGTTTTTGACTTGGGAACTTCATTAACTTTACGACAAGTTAATTTTGAACCATTTTCTAATTCTACAAATTTAGGGTCTGCGGAAAGTTTTTTAAGAACTTCTTCTCTTTCTCTGCGAGTTTCTTGCAATAAGCTTTCTGAAAATTTTGTGAAACCGTCTGAGTATGCTTTGGGGAATGTTGGTATGACATTGATCTTTGCCATTCGATCTGGGTTTAAGGCAAGCTCCACATCATTTAATAATTGATAACGACCAGGAAGATGGGTTTCTTTACTTAGACCTTTGGTGACACCTTGATACAATATACGCCCTTCATCTAAGACCGAATTTATTTCAAAAGAAGTGACTTCACTACCTTCAATATTTCCAAAAGCAACAATTCCATTATTCGTTTGATAGATGATAATTTTTTTAGAAGGATTTTTATCATCGCTACAAAGAACTGATTGCGGAGAGCTTTCATAAAAACAATTTTTGAGAACAGTTCCACTTGCAAGCGTGACTTGAGGATTTGCCCAGACCAAGGATGAAGATGCATAAATAGCTGTAAAAAAGAGTTTCTTAATCATTAGCTATTTTATCGGCTGTTTTGATTTTAAAGATAATAAAAAAAGCCCGCTAAGCGGGCCTTTTTTTATGATAAGTTAAGATATTTAAATTACTTTGATTTAAAAACTAAACGATCTTTAGTTAAAAATGTTCTGTAGTTGATTTCATAAGCTGAACCTTGAACTGTCGTTCCACGGGCTTCAACCTTTGTTGAAGTCTCACGCTTTTGGAAAAGTGTTACTTCAAAGACTTCTTTTTCGTCAGCAGCTAACGTGCGCGCTTTATCGAAATCAAGAATAATTCTCTTCGTCGTTACATCGTATGTTTCACCATAACGAACACAGTATCTTTCAGTTTCAAAGTATCCACCGCGATTGATTGTTGTACAGTGAGTGTTTCCACGACGGTCTGTATGGCAAACAGTTTCTGGAAATCCTGGTCTCCAAACTTGACGGTAATCCCATTCCATACAAACGTTCACTGTTTCTTTAAAGTTAAAGAGCATGTCGATTTTGTCTGGTGTATTTCTTCCTCTTACGATTTGGAAAGTTTCAATGGCAGAAGATCCTCTCGATTGAGAAATTTCACCAAGATTCAATGTATCTGATTCTAGATTGAAAACACGTCCAGCGTGAGCTGAAAAAGCACTCAAAGTGAGAGCTAAAGCTAATAACAATTTCATAATAAACCCCTCTATTAGAAAAAAATGTCTTTTATTTAATAGATCAAATTAATCAGATATGATCAACAGAATGAGAACATTGACGCAATCAGTTAGTAGTTTTTACGGCCGTTTGTAAGCTTTTTGGGGCCAAAATGGCACTAGAGTTCCCAGTAGGCTTCTTCGAGTGCATCCTCTCTCTCCGGCAGTCCACGTACTAAGCGCGGTGAATGCTGAGAGAGAACTTCAAAGCTCACTCGGTTACAGTACTTGCTGATTTGGTGAATGGAAGAATAGCTTAAAAACTTTCCCTTATGCTTTGGAGAATTGGGAACTTTTAATGAATGGAAAAAATTAGAAACCATATCGTGCATAAGTGCTGCCAGAGCAGCATCTCCAGCTCCATTAGTATTTTCAATAATGGCAGGGCCACCAAGATAGGGATTAATATGGGTGTAAATTTTAATTGGTTTTTCGCAATCCCGCTTTCTCATTGGTCTTGAGTATTCAAATTTATTGTACTCTGAAATAGATTTACTCATGATCGGATCATCTGTCATTCGCGCAAACTCTTCATCAACCCAAGCTCCAATATAGAGACCTTTAGGGCCAACAGTGAGAAGCACAAGATCGGTAGAATTCAGCGCTTCTTCAACTGCGAGTAACGGATCTTTTTGGGCAAAGAGAGCTTCAGCTTCACCTTCATTCATCGCTACAACGCTTACATATTGAGGAACAATCGACTTCAACCATTCACGTTTTTCGGCCACCAAGCCTCTCGTTCCCATGGCAAAAATAACCGGAACGTCATGCTTTTGTGCAAGTTCCAAAGACTTCATCGCCGCTTGATATATGGGAGTATCAGTTCCTCTAAAAACATAATTCGAGACGAGAAGTACCCCTGCATCTTTAATAATAGATTCATCAATCGCATCTGCAGGCAGTTCATTCATGATTCCTTTGGCAATGGCAAAAGTTCTTTCTCCATCAGGAGTAATTAAACAAAGCGCCCTTCCCATGGGTCCTGCACAAGGATGTAATTGACTGAAGTCGACGAGAGAATGCGTAGTGGTGATATATTTAAAAGCTTCATCGCCGACACGAATGGGGTCTGAAATCGTTCCCAAGGCGACTGCTCTTGTATCCGCAAGAACGGCAAAATTATGAAGAGTGTTGCCAATACTCCCACCTGCAAATATTCCGCGCAGTCGCTTTTCCCGCTTAATTTGCTCAAGCATACTCTCCATTTTTCCATCTTCTAGAATAACGGAATCACCCTTGGTAAGATTGAAAGTTTCCAAGAACTGGTCATCTACTGAGGCTTCTAAATCAACAATGAGTTGATCCATACCTACAACATAAATGCCATCAATCCCTTTTAACGAAGCTGAGAAGTTAAAATGCTGTCTTTCATTGGAATCGACAGGGAAATAATGCTTACTTTTTCGCTTTCCAGGAAATCTCATAAAACTCACTTTTTAGGATAGAAACTGCTCGTACCACAAAACTTTGCCTACGGCCATGTCTACAGTATAATGGTCTCAATGAGACTAATTGTCCTGTTCTTATTTATTCTGCCATTACAAGCTTTTGCGGCCCGAGAAGCGGTCGTTATTGCTAAAAAGGCCATGGTCTATTCGGATATCAATCTTACCTCTGCTATAGGATTTCTTCGTCAAGGCAAAAAGATTGCTGTTGGAGAAGTCAAAAGAAACCGTGGAGAGGTTGTTCCCATAGTAGTGAATAATCGTATCGCCTATTTAAGAGTTAAAGATCTCTCTATTGAAGGAGATGCCCTTCAAGAATATCAAGGTGCAAGAATTACAGAACATGAATATGATCCAGATAAAGAGAAGCAAAAATTTGATGCTTTTAATGAAAATAATTTTGTTCATTTTCACTTTGGAATTGTAGCTCCTCAGGAAGCCTCATTGACGGTCATGCAAGCGGTAAATGAAACACCTAAATCGGCAACGGAGATGGGTATTTTTGTCGAACACCGTCACCCACTCAAGAATTATTCATGGGGATTCGGGGCAAAACTTTTCAATGTCGCTTCAGAAACAATTAAGTATCGAACTCTTGCCATTGAAGGACGTTATCAATGGATTCTTTTCAGATTAGCGACTTTTTCAATTGGCCCCTTTATGAGTTTCTTTGGTACTGGTGATTATAGAATCGAAGTTCAAGATGTAGGGTCATACAGAGGGGCCATGTACGGCGGTGGCGCAGGAATAGAAGCCCGATTATTCAGTGATAAGAAGTTTTCATTATCAGTCGGCATACAAGCGACAAGTCAACGTCTCAACGGGTTTGACGAAATTCAAAATAATGAAAATGATCAAGTTGTTTCTGCAAAAGCAGTACAAACAGTTGAATCATTTGCTGCTATTGTTTGGAAATTTTAGTCGACGTTAATCACTTTTTCTTTTTTATCTAAATTATCGCCGGAGTCTTTTGCCTTTTGAAGGTAATACTTTACTTTCGCTTCCTCTGATTCAAATTTTCCATCAGTGGTAGGACCTTGAACTTGAACATTTTTAAGTTCTTCTTTTAGCTCTTCTTTCATTTTTCGTTTCAATTTTTCGGTTGCAGTTTCGTCAATAATTTCTTCGTCGGTTGAAAAATTTGTACCGTAGAGAACTCGAGCAAATTCATAAAGAGGGGTGATATTTAACTCATTCTTCTTACCTCTTTCCAAAAACTGAATCATTTCTCGCAAAAACTGCTTTCTCTCAGGTACATGGCTCCAGGCACTAAAGAGATACACCATTCCTTCCTGATCAATTTTCTTTTCATATGGGAGTGCCTTAAACTTGTTATAGAGCTCAGTAGAAGAAGACTCATTAGTGTAGTTAAATTCAATCTCTTTTAAGTATTTTTGCCTTAAAGCCTCAGCTTCAATGGAATCAAGTCTCGCCCTAATCTCAAAGGGATAAATTTTTCCATCAACAAGAAAAAGCCATTGCTCTTGGCGATAGTTTTGAATTCGCCCTTCTTTTGTTTCATTATCAACAATTTCTATGGCCCCTATTTTTTTGGGACTGAAATACTTAACTTCCTTAACATCTTTAGGAAGAAATTTTTGTCTTTGAACGAGGACAAACAGATTATAAACAAGCTCCTCTTCCGGAATGGCAAACCAAGATTTAAGAGTGCCAATAAAATGACTCCATTCAAACTCAGGAATTCGAATATCTTTTAGAAAAATATCTCGCCATATTTCATCTGGCCGATGAGACACTATATGATTTTTAAAAATCATTAATGAGAACAATTTTGTTTTATCTAAATCCCAACTAAAATTCTTGGCCTCATTTACCCTAAACGAGAAGACTTCGTTTTGACGATAATCAGTGATCTTAACTCCGAACTCAGAGTTTTGAATTTTGTCTTTTCTTACGATCTGAGGGAAATAAAGATAAACGGGATGATGGACAGGCATTGGTATATTAAAGTGTCTAAAATGAAATGTGCGCCAATAGCTTTTATCTTCACCATAGAGCCCGGCCATTTTTACAAAATTATAATCCCCTGTCTCTTTCATAACATCTGTAAGCTTCTCAACTTCAAGGAACCTATTATTCATTCCGTATTTAAGCGCCTGGTTATAAGCAACATAGGGAAAGGCCCGCACTAATAAATAGAGCACTCCCAAAAGAACGAGAAGAATAGTCAACATTACAATCTTTTTCACAACCACTTTTCGGACACTTGCAGGAAAGATTGAGGATAATTCATAAAGGTATTTAGAAAAACTCAATAGATAGAAGATTTGTCCGATAAGCAACAAAAGGGGAAACGAAATGAAAAAGGCCCTCGCTCTAAGTATTTTAACAGCAATTGCAATCGTAGGTTGTGAACAGCCTAGGCAAACGCGTGGATTCGCACGTGGAACCGCTACAAGTGCTCTTGAAAGCAGTCCAAGCACGAATACTAATACGAACACAAATGTTACACCAACTCCTACCCCAACCACTTCTGTTGGTGGAGTTACTATTCCAACTGAAATCAGTCATTGTTCTTGGTCACAAGATGGGGTTAATGGATTTGCGAGTTCACATACTCATATTGGTGCCTATACATTATGTAAAAGCGTTACAGATGAAACAGATATATATCTGCAAGTGCGAGACAATATAAGTGATTCCCAAATTTGTCTTTTCCCTACCTCTACTGATGGATCAAATTCTTTTTACATCGGTGAAGCTCGTTGCCTCATGGTCACTAACAATAAGCAAATCTATAAAATAAAAATGTATAAAAATAGACCTGGATTTGAATCGAAATCGATCACAGGTATTATGTTGATGAAAGATAAGGCTTTCTTTTACCCAGCACCTTTCTATCAGTATGTGCTCTCACCTGATGCTTATCTCTACTGTTCAAATTGGCTTACGATCTACAAAGATCAAAGCTATTGCGTAGCCTTTAAATCAGTTGGGCAATACACTTACCATCAATTTTAATTTTTTAGCTGACCAGTAATGAGAGTTCCGCGACGATAGTTGTGGTAAATCTCTCCATCAACTGTCGGGAATGCGAGAATCGGAAGAACCGTGTCCTGAGCATTTGTCATATTTGATCTATACTTGAAGCACAAAATGACATAATAAAAACTAACACCTTCATTATCATGGGCCTTGATATAAATATAGATCTCGTCGCCTTCACGATCTTTAAATAAAAAAATCTCATCTGGCGCTTCTAAAGTAGGAACAAAATAATCGTCATAGAGATTGAATTGTTCAATCGGAATATCTGCGGGAGATCTCTCTTCAATCATCTCGGCCAAAAAAACTGACTTTTTGTGATCGAGCATCTCAATTGTTTCTTGATCTATATCCATTTTCTGAACACCTGAGGCATCCGGAGACTGAAGGTCCATTTGCTGTTTCTCTCCAAAACGATAGCGATCTAAAAAAGTTTGGGAAGAAGTAACAGTCGCTGCCAAAATAAATGAAACTTGTTGGTCAAAAAGAAAGCTCATGATGAGCATTGAAAACTTACCCCAGTTAGGGTCATTGAAATGCTTAATGAGCACAAAAAATTCTTCTTTTAATTGATTTTCAGACCTGTAAATTTCATCGGGATGGTGAATAGCTTGGTCCATCAGTAATGACCATTGACTCTCTCCTGATTCCTCTTCTGTTGTCGGAGAATGAAGCACTGTCAAACAAAGTTCATTATTGAGATTGAGCTCTCTTCGATATTGTTTTTCTAATTCTTCAAAATGAAGCACAATCGGAGCGTAAAACGATTCGATACAACTTTCACAACAAAAACCACGAGGGGTTCCTTCTTCAACAAAAAGCATATCATCTAAAGTTTTTATGATTTTTCGACATTGACTGCAATAATAGAGAGTTCCGTCAAATTTCAAAATTTAAAGCCCCTTTTTTAGGCAAACTATAAATTAACCAAAAGACCTGCAAAAATACTATTGCCATAAGCACCAGTGATATTCCAAAGACGTGCATCTACAAACTCACCATCGCTTACTCTTTTGGTTCTAAAAGTAGCTCCCAGTTCTAATTCTATCATAGGAGATAGACCCAATTGCAATTTGGGTGTGATTTGACCAAAAGAAATATCTTCAGTCAGCTTGTTTAATCGATTTGTTTCACTTGAGGCTGCAACTTTCGTCGTAGAACCTTCAATAACAAAAGCAATATCAGGAGTTGCTCTCCAACCGATATGGGCCATCAAGCTTTGAATGTTGCCGACTCCCATTTCAGCTTCTTCTTTAGGAGTACCAGTAATTCTCATATCAAAACCAAGACCGATGGCAAAATCAGAAAAACGCTTAATAGTCTCTACTCCAACAATTTTATCATCTCTACTGGTAGCAAAGTAGCTGTCTTTCTGGCCGAAGCTATAACCTCCAATGAAATTAATTTGAGCCTTATCTTCAACTCCACCAATATCAAACCAATTAAACCCTAACTTTACCAGAGGATTCCCCTTGCCCGACTTTCCCTCTGGATTGAGAGCTTGTGAAGAAGTTTCAGCATGTCTGTAATCAAAATCGACGAAAATATTATAAAGAGTTTGAAAATGACCATCGAGATGCGAAGTACTCACCTTTCCGCGCGAACCATTCAAGGGTACTTCCATACTTTCGTAATGGGCCCCGAGTGAAAACATTCCCAACCCTCTTCCGGCGGAAGAAGATTTTGAAGGAGCTTTACTCGAAATTTTATTTTTAACTGGGGCCGGAGATTCAGCACCGCTATTTTGTGGCTTAAAATCAGAGGGCTCTGAATAATCAACGAGGGCAAAAGCACTCGTGGAAGTAATAAGAAAAGAGAAGGCCCATAAAGCAGAATTCCATTTCATCTTCATAACTTAAATCCTTATCAGACTAAAAGTATCAGGATATCCATATCCCTCATTAACATTGTACACGCCAAGTCGGTCGGAATCCAAGCCTTATCCCAAATTCCAACTTTCAAATAGTTGATGCCTCTTGTAAAGGAAATCATTTCCCTCTCTTATGGATAGGCTAGTTCTTGGTAAGCTGATATTAGCGGTTGCCGCCAACTTTTCGGAGAATAATAAATGGAATTTTATCATCGCACAGACAGATCGATCCACCACCTTGTTGAGTTAGGGACTTTTGGTCACTTTCCTCTTTTCGATATGGATTGGATTAAAGAAGTTGGCCCTCAACGGAAGAAGCTGACAGGAAATGAAAAAGTAAAAGCAAAAAAATTGCTTGAAAGACTTTGTGTTCATAGAAGCATTGAACGAAAAAAAGTCGTGCTAACTGGTATGGACCCGATTGATCGTCAATTAGTGGTTCGTGCTTTCTTAAAATTAGTTGAAGGAAAAATTCTTGATCGCCGCCCGGAGATCCAATGAAAAAAATGATCATCACGTTGATGTTCATTTCACTTCTTAGCTTATCGGCAAATGCGGAATATCGAGTTTATCAATATTACGTAAAATCTCAAAATAGATACTCTATGGATCGTGAGGCTTACTTGATTACATCAACGATGAATCCAGTGACTTATCAAGCCTATCATGGTGGAGCAGATTCTATTGATATCGATCTCGTAAGAACTTGGAGTTGTCCAGGAGACACTTCACAATTTAAAAAGATCTGTCCCTCACCTCTTGAGGTGATGGAGAAAGGTCAAAATTCGCCTTAGAAGAGTAACGAAGGAGCTGGGTTGAAAATCAACTCAAATCAAGCAGCTGAACAGCGAAATCAATTAAGAGACTTGGTCAAAGACCAAAGGGCACAAATCATTCAACGCCAATCAGAAATTGAAAATATTGGCAAGCTCTATGACAAGAAGAAAGAAGACAAAAAAGTTGAAGGCGAAAAAGAATTAGTAGAAGTACACGATCTCAACCAACAGAAACTAGTCGAAGCCGTTGACGGGCAATCTGAAAAGCTTGAACAATTAAGAACGAACCTCATCACCACTCAAACGATGCTCGATCAAGAACACGATCGTTTAGTCAAAAGTCATCAGGATCAGGTTCAAGATACAAATGCCTTCTACAATGATAAATTTGAAAAACAGTTTGAAGATGGACAAGAAATGTCAAAAGACATTAATCATAAAGTAAATCTTCATATCAAAGATATCGATTCTCAAGCAGAGAGAAATATTCTTAAGAATCAGACCGAAGCCCATTTGAAACTGGATAAAGTAGAGCATCAAAATGCTGTTAAAGTAAAAACCATCGACCAAAATTACAATAGCGCCCGAAGTCGTATGGAATCAGAAAATTCAAAAGCTCTTTCAAGTATTGAAAAAGAACACCAAAAGCAAATGAATGAACGCTTAGGTGGTCTCATGAAGGACGCCCAAGTTAAACAACAAATTCAAGTCGATCAAATGAAAAATCAAGACCTCTACTATTCTGATTTGATCAAGCAAAAAAATATAGGCTTTAATCAAAAAATAGAAGCCTTAACAAAGGCCCATGATCTTGTTGTTAATAATATGAAAGAAAAGTATCAGACAGAGCTAGATACAATGATTAAAGACCATGCAAAATTAAAGCAAGTTACTGAAGAAAAGATCAAAGATCCTTTTTACCAAATCGAAACTTTTGAACCCAAAGTTGAAGACATGGGAGATTCCTACATTGTTTCCCTTGAAATACCAGAAACTGAAATCGATAGTGTTAGCGTAACCGCCAACAAAAGAAAAATTTCTGTCGGTTTTGCCAGACGCTTTCAAGAAAGAATGGAAGCTAAAGATACCGGAGCTGTTTATCACTCTGCCCGCTCAGAGGGGCATCGCAAAGAAATTCCAGTAAATGATATTGTTGATTCTCAGCATATGGAACAAAAGTATTCCGATGGCAGGCTTCAATTCAAGATTAAGAAGGCTTAATGTTGACCTTTATTGAAGAGTCATCTTTGGCATGATCGACTTCTCTCGACTTTACCTTATCAACTCTTAGAATTTGTTTAATTTTTTCACCCATACGATCAATTCTTCTCGGGTGAATAAATGTGTAGACGTGCAAAATTCGAGTATCACCTTTTTGATCGAGGATTTCTTCCATCATATTGGTGATAGTTTGATTTTCTTCAACAAAAACATCTTGGATACTTTCTTTAACCGAACCTTTTGACAGAATCTCAAAATGAAAATTTCGATAGTCTTTGTGTTGTTCAAATAATTTATATACTGGACCTAAAAGCTTAAGTACGACCAATACTGTAATAGTAAACAACGAAGCCACCAATGGATAACCCATTCCGACCGTTACACCTACCGCAGCACAAACCCAGATAGTGGCAGCAGTAGTTAAACCGATAACACTTCCCTTCCCTTGAATAATCGCACCAGCACCTAAAAAACCGATACCAGAGACAATCTGCGCGGCAATACGATGCGGATCACCAACTCCTGTTTCGCTTTGAGAAAGCATTGAAACAGCAGTATATAGAGTTGCCCCTAGGCAGATCAGCATATTCGTTTTAATACCTGCAGATTTCATTTTCTTTTCGCGATCGAATCCAATTAATCCACCAAGAATGAGGGCCGTGACAATTTTAATCCCCATACCAAAATAGATATTCGTCATGCCAATTAATTCAATGTAAATTTTGTGTACCATAAGTTAAAATACCCTTAATTTATAAATGCGTATTAATATATTGTAATCGAACTCGGGAATTTATGAAACGACCTCATTTAGTTCATTTTTCTGCAATATTGAATGAAGATTTTCTCTCCATTCGCGCAGGTATGACAATGAAAGAGAATCCAATCCCCCATGGCGGCGTATATTATAATTTGGCCCAAGAACTCGCCCAAAACATTGAGAAAGAAATTTTCTCTCCTCGATTCCCGATTGCTTCGATCAGACTTCTAAAGGGTAAAACATATCAAATGAAGATTGTCGCCATGGCAAATGGTAGTGAGGTATATCGAAAGATTTTCGAATCGGATTCCCACGGTAATTTTAACTTTAAAATTCCCTTGAACGACGAGCGCAGAAATATTAATGCCCTTTCCGTTTATGAAGTCAGCCTCACACCAGGGCTCGAGTTACTTCTGGGCAGTTATATTCCTCTTGTCTTAGCTCGACCAAGCAAACTCATCATTTGTGATTTTGATAAAACTCTTGTTGACACGAAGTACTCTACGACTAAAGAGGTTTATTTCTCACTGACCAAACCTCTGGAATACTTTCCCACAGTCACCCGCTCCGTTGCTATCTTAAGAAGTTTTAATAAAAAAGGTTTTCATCCTTTTATCGTTTCTGCTTCTCCCCATTTTTATGAAGAAGCGATTAGAGATTGGCTTTATCAGCGAAAAATTTTCACTGCAGGAATATTTTTAAAAGATTACCGACAAGTTTTCTCTTTATTTGAAATGGATCTCACTCCGAAAGACCTCAAGCTCCACGGTCTCTACAAATTAAATCATCTTCTCGATATTCTGCTTATGGCGGGAATTCCAAATGATATTGTTTTGATGGGAGACAATTTTGAAGCAGATCCTGTCATTTACTTGGCCCTCGTTTCCTTTTTATTAGAACATCAAGACCCTAGAACATTTTGGCAAAAACTTAAGAAATTAAAAGCTTTTCAAATGAATCACAAACAAGATGCTCAACTCTTAAGCAAGTTTTATCAATTGAATAATATTCGTCTAAAAAATGAAAATCAGAATCAGAAAATCACTGCGAAGATCTATATTCGTCGCAAGCTTCAAGAAGAAAGTATAGAGATTCCCGATGTTTTAAAGAAGTTCTCTTCTGTCATTGAACTTTATGATGGTAATGCAGAAATTCTAAATGCTAATGTGAAAGAAGAATCCCTGGTGCAAAAAGCAGAATAAATCCAATCGATAAAAAGAGTCCCTTTCGATGAAAGGATTGGGCCCATTCTTGACCACGACTTTTTGCCAAAAATTTGGAAACCGGCCACTCTTCAGGATGAATACCGAGAACTTCAATAAAAACCCTTATAAAAGCGATGGCCAAAAGCGCCACTGTTAATGTTTGATTGCTCTCTAGTGCAGATAAATTTAAAATAGAGTCCATGTCAAATCCTCAACGTCCTATAAGTCCATTACCCTTCACACAGCTTTTCGGAGATACTGAAGAAAATTTTTATCAATTAGGGATAAAAGATCGCGAGCGGCATTCTTTGGTCCTAAATTCGATCAAAAACTTGATCAAAACGCCCTGGAATATCCTCAATTCAGCAACCGAAAGAATAATCACCGGCGTCGTCGATAAGGCGCTCCCTCTTCATCCTGAATTTAGGCGGCTTTTAGGGGCCTATGCTGAAGGGCTTGAGCGTCAAACTGACGAACTTGCTTATTCTTATTTGTTACCAGAACTTGTTTCTTGTATGAACAAGTGGATACCAGGAATGCCAACGACACTGTTAGGTTGTTCAACATACTTCACTAGAGATCAAAAATCAGGTGATATTATCCACGGCAGAATTTTAGATTTTCCTCTCCAAGGAAGCTTTGATCAATTAGAACGTGCTGTTCTCACTTCTTTTAATAAGAGAGCAAAAATATTTTCATACGGGACTATGGGAATGCCCTTTCCTTCAATTACCTGTATGAACGAACATGGCCTAACTCTTGCTCTCCACCAAAAATTTTCCAACATATTATCGAGTAAAGGTATTCCGATTTTTTACCTAATCTTTGAATTGATGTCCCATTGTCGAGATCTTCAAGACGTCAGAGAATTTTTAAAGAAGGCCCATTCGATAACGACTTGGGGTCTCTATTTGTCTCATCGTTCGGGTGAACTTATGGCCGTCGATATTGCTGGTAGTGAGAAATATGAAAAAGAGATTCATCTCGAAGAAAATGATATTGTCTATTTAGGGAATAGAGCTTTTGATCCCAAATTAAATTCTGCACTCACTGTCCCCTACGGCCTTGAAAGTTATAATAGTGAACGCGAAGAAGTGGCCTACCAAAAAATTAAGTCTTTAAAAAAGAAAAAAGTTGATCAGTTAGAATTGATCAAGGCAATGGGGACATTTCACCCACAAAAAAATAAGAATAAAGACATCTGGACTATCGATCCCCTAACTCCGGCATCAATCCAAGTTTGTACAATGAATGCTACCTCTGGTTCTTCCTTATTCATACCTGGAAGAGCTCCAAAATTTCTTCATGATCAAGTTTTATCATTTGAAAATTTATGGTCAGAGCCAGAACAGAATATTCAAAAACTAACAAAAAATTATTCTGACCCAAAGATAAGCAAAGGCACACATTTTCTAATGCAGGCCCAAGTGAAACACGACAATGGGGATTACCATGCTTGTTACCACTCTCTCCAGATGGCCATCGATCTTTTGCAAGACCATCCTTTAAAGCATGTGGCCCAATTGTATTTTGCCGTCTTTCAATTTATTCATGAAGAACACACTAAAATGCTTGCACACCTTTTGTCTGACTTTAAAAAACTTCACAACAAATTACCGACTTACCTAAATGACCACTGTGTCTTATTCATTATTAGACTTGAGAGAATATTAAATTTAGAAATGAGTTTAAGTGCAGACGATATTGAAACAGAAACTTTAAAAGAAGTCCTTCGTTTTGAGCTCAAGTGGAAGTCAAAAGTTATTCAAACGGCATTGCGAAAGCTAACACATCCACGGATAGAGATTTATGACATTCTCTATGCTCATATCAAACTTTAATTAATTGGCTTTCCACGATTGCCAAGAGATTCGTAAACTTTCATGAGCTCTTGAATTGATTTGAGTGAACCTTTAATGTCACCGATGTCTTTCTTCATTGAATCTTGATCAACTTTCATTTTCTTCAACTGATCATCAACTTCCACTTTCTTTTTAAGTTCATTAAATTCTTTTTTGAGGTCTGCAAGATTTCTTTCGAGATCGGTGATTTTTAAAGTTAAAGGTTTAACTTCCTTGTCTGATAATTCTTCTATCTTAGTGCTTAAATGCTGGTTCTCTTTTTTGCGATCCTTCTCAAGACTCATTTTTACTTTAGAAATTCCATCATCTAATGAATTGAGAAATTGTTCTATGCTATTGATGCGATCCAGTTTCCCCTCTCCACTATTTTCTCTTAAATCATATTTAAAATTTTGTGCCGACAAGGAAGAGGTCAAACCGTTGAGAATTAAGATCAAAAACATTCTTTTCATATGAATTAAATTAACATACTTTAAAAGAATGCGCTAAAATAGAGCATGATCAAAAGACTAATCTCGACAATGCTTATCAGCTTTTCTGTGTTCGCACAGACTCCCCAATATCCTGAAGAAGAATGGCCTGTTTCAACTCCAGAAGAGCAAGGTATAAATGCTCAAAAACTTGAGCGGGCCTTCCAGTTTGCATTCGATGATAAAGAACCTCATCGAAGTGATACATTGCTCGTTATCAGACATGGAAAACTTGTGAAAGAGTTATATCGCGATGGTGCCCAAGCTGAAACTCTCCATCGGATTTGGTCTTGCACTAAAAGCTTTGTCGGCGCTCTTTATGGAATCACTATCAACAAAAGACTTTTGACTTTAGATACGACAATTTCAAGTTATTACCCCATCGTTGATAAAAGACTCACAGTCGAAAATATGTTGATGATGAGTTCCGGGCTTGAATGGAATGAAGGCTATGAAGGCAATCCTTTACGAAGCCAAGTCATAAGAATGCTTTACACGGAAGGCTTCAATGACATGGCAACTTATGTATCACGAAGATATCAAGTTTATAAACCTGGAACCCATTTTCAATATTCAAGCGGTGAAACAAATTTACTAATGGGATTTCTCAAAGAAGTTGTCGGTGAAGAAAAATATGAAAATTATCCTTGGGTAGAACTTTTTGATCCACTCAAAATCAAAAATGTTATTTGGCAACGAGATCAAAAAGGAACCTATGTCGGTTCGTCTTATCTATTTATGAGGGCCAGAGATTTTGCTAAGCTTGGTTATCTCTACCTTCATCAAGGAAAATGGAAAGAGACTCAATTAATCGAAGCGGAATATATTAGAAAATCAGTGCAGCCCAACCCCGGATTTTTGAGTACCAAATTGGATGGAGAATGGAATCGTCATTCTTATGGAATGCATTGGTGGCTCAATGCTGACCTTCCTGAAAAGAACGAGCCTCGAATATATCCTGATGTTCCAAATGATGCCTACTTTGCCTTAGGTCACCATGGACAAACTCTGGCCGTGATACCAAGCCTTGATTTAATTATCGTTAGATATGGTAGTGATAAAAAACAAAACATCGATCGCAATAAACTTATTTCTCTCATTGTTCAGTCTGTGGAGAAAAACTAATGAAGAAGTCATTACTCCTCTTGATAATCCTTCCCTTTTTACAGGGCTGCTTTCCGAAAGTGATCTCATCTTTTTATTCGAGAGAATATTGTTCGTGTCGTTTTATTGAAAATCGAGAAGATCAGTATTGTCATTGGTATGCTTCAAACTTCATTCCCATTTTCAGCCGCGAAATAGATGTGGAAAATAAAAAAGTCACTTCATCATCGGTTGGCTTTACAACCAGTGCCTCATTTATCAATTCAAAAGTGGGTTGTCAGATTATCGAATAATATTCAATTTGAGTTTCAATTTCTCAGCACTCTCTACCATTCTCTTCGCTTCATCCTTGAAAGCTTGCTCTTGTTGCTTGTCATGCTCGAGGTTGAGATCCTCACGAGAAGACATATCAGTTGTCGTTAATCCTTTGACTGGATAAGTGACCTCAGGATGGGGACGCGGGAATAAGATTTTTATATTGAGGGCCATATCGTTCAGTATGACATGACCCTCGAGATATCAGATTATCAATAACTTATAAGTTGCCTGGACTCACAAAAGTGCCCATTTTAGTTTGAATTGAGCTTCATACTAGGATCGCCAGAAAGCGTGTACCATCGCCAATTTTCTACAGCTTCAGTGAGGTTTCTCCAATTTTTAATCAGATGAAGTTGTCCCTCAAAAAAGACAGTCCCTAAATCTTGCTGTTTTAAATTTTTATAAATTTGATTAATACCAACCGCCATGACTGCTGGAGGGTGCCAAGAGATATCAACAGTACCTCCATAAAAAGCAACAGCTCCAGTCGCATATCCATATTGATCTTTAGATTTCAAAAAGGTTTCACCTAATCGTCCGTCACCACTGAGTCTTCCATTTTGGCAAGCAACATCGAGGACAATGGGATAAATACCATCGGTACGAGATTTGAGATCAGCAATTTGCTTGCTTTCAAATTCTTGATCACGAACTGAGATCCAAGAATAACCTGACCCATGCCCAATATAATTAACCCAGCCAAGACCGGCATCAAAAGCTTTTGCGATATCCGAATTTTGATGGGTGCGATTGCCTTGATAAACGCGAGTTGAAGCCCAGCCAATAGACTCTAATGGATTGAGCATCGATTCCATATATTCTACATCTGATGGATTAGAACCTTCATCCGAAGCGATCCCCAAAGACTTATGAATTGATAATCCGGCGTTAACTGCATTTTCATAGTCTATTATCTTTTGAACCTGACCAGTGATGTCTGCCGGAGTTTTCGCTGGAAATCGTCCAAACAAAACATCGGGAACAGTATCGTCAGCTCCACCCCATAAAAAGTATGGTAGATCCGAAGGAGTTACATCTGAGCTCGAAGTTTTCATGCTATCCATGGCCACGACTGTTTCATCTCCTAGGATAATGACATGGGTATATTTCCATTGATCATAGGCTTGTTTAAAAAATTGCTTAATTTTTGCTGGAGATTGTTCATTGCCATCAATGGGAACAAATTTGACATCCATCATGTCGAAGCCAACTTTCCAATCAATAAATTTTTGAATTTCTGATTGATACGATGCTGGGCCAGTGATGAGTAGCTTTTTTGCGTTCAAGGGATACTGAAGCGATTGAGCTCCGGACAACTTTATCTTGAGATCGGGATAGACCAATGTCGAATTGCCACTCACTTGAAATGGCATAACACTAATTCTGACCAGTTTCTTTCCTCTGAAATCGCCAATACTTTCTACATCGTAAAATTTTTCTTCTTGTAGATAAGACTCTTTATTGAAAACCCATTTAATTTCATCCGAGGCTTTATCACATCGACACGGATACTTTGCTTGCGGAACAGGAATACCTTTTAAGGCCACAGATGAACCTTTTTCTATCGCAACTTTTATTTGAGAAATGTCCCCTTCTAAAATGAACGATTGAAAAGGCAGCATTGGTTTCCCAGCTTCATTATTTGACGGCCAATCCTGATATTCAATTTTTACCATCTCTTGTGACAAAGGCATCATTTCTGCACTGGAGAACGATTTGAGGTGATTTAAATTGAGATGAAGTTGAATCTGGTTATTTTCGAAACTGACATCATTATATAGTGATTCAGCGGCCCAAATTTTGACGGAGAACAGCATTGATAAAAAGAGTAAGCTCTTCATTGAACAGTCCTTAGGTTGCAGGTAAAAGGATATTCAAGCTTTACGGCATTGCACAAAAAGAGCTGTCGAAATAGAGTAGATTTGAGGTCATTCGGAAACAATTGCCGCAAAGAATCAAAGAATGATTTTTTTGAACTTAATCAATTCTTTACTAACAAAAAGGCTCTGGTCGTGATAATTAGCCTCATTAGTTATCCTTAAAAATTGAGACCTTGGAGGAAAAATCATGAGAAGCTTCACGCTCCTATTAGCAGTTCTGGCCACTACCTTTTTTATGGGATGTAAGCAAGACGATGCTTTGGGTACAAAAAATAACCCAGTAAAACTCTATTTCACACCATCAGTTGACGCCGATACTATAGCAAGCAACTCAGATGATTTTATTAAATTTCTAGAAAAAGAAACAGGCCTGTTTTTCAAAACAGGTATCCCTACTTCATATATCGCCGTGGTTGAAGCCTTTGGTTCTCAGCGTGCCGATATTGGTGTGATGAACTCTTTTGGTTATTTGATGGCCAATGAAAAATACGGTGCAGAAGCGAAGCTCAGAGTTATTCGTTACGGACATGACTACTACCAAGGAATGATTGTTGCTAACGCTGACTCAGGAATCAATACAGTGGCAGACCTCAAAGACAAGCGCTTTGCTTTTGTTGATCCTTCTTCAACATCTGGCTACATGTTTCCATTAAAAGTCGTTAAAGATGCTGGTGTAGAACTTGGCAACACCACATATGCGATGAAGCACGATAACGTCATCACTATGGTTTATCAAAAGCAAGTTGATGCCGGCGCAGCTTACTACTCTGCTCCAGGCGAAGACGGTTCAATCAGAGATGCTCGTCAAAGAGTTCAAACACAATTTCCAGATGTTGCTGAGAAAGTTAAAATCGTTTCAATTACTGAAAAAATTCCAAACGATCCCTTTGTTTTCAGAAAAGATCTTTCAAGCGATATTACTTCAAAATTTATTGAAGCTTTGAAGAAGTATATTGGAACTGAGAACGGTAAAAAAGTTTTCAAAAACATCTACAGTGTTGATGGTGTTATTGATTCAACAGATGCTGACTATAACGGTCTTAGAGACATGATTAAATCAATCAATGTTAAGACTGAAGATCTCATTAAATAATTTAGCTAAGCGAGTTAGTCATGAGTACAAATATTCTCGAAGTTAGGAATCTCGAAAAGATTTACCCTAACGGAACCCATGCCCTAAAAAATGTCTCCTTTGATGTGAAGCGAGGGGAATTTTTAGTGATCATTGGTCTCTCTGGTTCAGGAAAATCAACTCTCCTTCGATGTATAAATCGTCTCCATGAAACAACAAGCGGAGAAATTAAATTTGACGGTGTTGATGTGACAAAGCTCAAGGGCCGTGCCATGAGAAATGTTCGTTCACGCATCGGAATGATTTTTCAACAATTCAATCTTATCCCTCGTAAAACGGTTTTAATTAACGTTCTCTTGGGAAATCTCGCAAATCTTGGAATTGGACGTTCACTCCTTGGAATGTTCTCACAAGAAGATCGCGCGAAAGCAAAAAAATACCTTCAAATTGTGAATCTCACAGGTAAGGAGCGCAATCGTGCTGACAACCTCTCTGGTGGTCAGCAGCAACGTGTCGCGATTGCTCGTGCGCTTATGCAAAACCCTTCAATTCTTTTGGCCGATGAGCCTGTAGCTTCACTAGATCCAGCGACTTCTCACTCGGTCATGCAATATCTTAAAAAAGTGAATGAAGAGCTCGGAGTGACGGTTATTTGTAACCTTCACTTTTTGTCACTTGTAAGACAGTACGCAACACGGGTTATCGCACTCAAAGGTGGTCAATTGGTTTATGAGGGTAATCCTCATGACATCGATGAAGCGTGGTTTAAACGTATCTATGGCGAAGAAGCTATAGAAGTGACCATCAATTAAGCGGAGATTAAAATGAGTACAGAAGCTATTCCACAAAAGAAAAATAATGACGGTCAATTGGTTGCTTTCTTTCAAGCGATTCTGATTGATATCTTTCTTTGGGCCTATACGGTTCTTGTCAGTTACAAGATTGTGTATCAAAAAATTATTTTGGCGAATCGCTACTCTGATTTTACCTGGAACCAACCTCTCTATGCTCTTGGATTAGGAACGATTATCGCCATGGCCTTATTCATGACTAAATTTTCCATTGGTCGCGGAACACGTGGCATGATTGAGCATAATGAAGCTCGCTCTGTTCTTAAAGAACCCTATGCAGTTCTAGGTCTATTGATGATTATACTAACTTTCATAGCCGGTATTTTCATCTCTGAAGTATCGATGAGAGAATTCCTATCTGAAGCAGGTCTCGGGGGTGCGAAGCGTATTTTTACGGCCCTCCTCACTCCTAACTTTGCTATTTTTGAACAAGCTTTGTTTGCTGCGATTGAAACGATATACATGGCCTTTATTGCGACGGCCATTTCTCTTCCTTTCGCCTTTCTCTTAGGCTTCTTTGCTGCTCGAAACCTTATGAGCAACTCAAGATTCTTTTTCACGATTTACAACCTTGTTCGCTTTTTCTTGAATATTTCCCGTTCAATTGAGCCACTCGTTTGGGCGATTATTTTCTCGGTTTGGGTAGGTATCGGTCCTTTTGCAGGTATGCTTGCTCTCTGCTTGCACTCAGTTTCGTCACTGGCCAAGCTCTACTCTGAGCAAATTGAAAATATTTCCGATGGCCCAATCGAAGCGATGATGGCAACTGGAGCACATCCCATTCAAGTGATTTGGTATGGAGTTGTGCCTCAAATCGTGCTTCCTTACCTCTCCTACACTATCTATCGTTGGGACATTAACGTTCGTATGGCGACAGTTATTGGTCTCGTTGGAGGCGGTGGTATCGGAACCATGTTGATGCAATATCAAGGTCTCGCGAAATGGAATGAAGTAGGTCTTTTGGTTCTCGTTATTGCTTCAATCGTATGGGCAATGGACTGGGCCTCTTCAAGAATCAGAGAATCGATTAAATAATCACTTAAAGAATATGTATAAAAAAAGGGTAGGTTTTTAACCTACCCTTTTTTTATTTTCTCAACGAATTTTAGTAACGAGCGTAATAGTCTTCCCAGGCCATTTGAGCGCGCTCTTTAGCGTCCGCACGACAACTGAAAGAATAAATCTTACAGCCTTCAATATTTCTGTAAGTTCTCTTTAGCGTAGCAAAGGTATAATTAGGAATGAGGTCTTGTTTTACATAATCGAGCTGGACACTCGCCTCCCAAACAGGTGACAAGAATGCCAGAGTTGGAGAATCAGAGAGTTCTCTTTCAGAGAAGAAGTACTCTATATTTTCAACTCTTCTCATAGGAATCCCCTCAAAGCCAGAAGCTTCTGCTCTCACATCACGAATAAAGATGTGTGAATCCAATTTCAAGTTTTGAGTCAGATCATGATAAACATTGTGGTCTTGATCAGCATTATCACCAAAGAAATACACAGTGATCACTTCGCCATCGTCTTGATATTTCTTTAAAAACTTTTCAATCGTTTTGTATTTAAAATCATAAGCTTTTGGATCACCCAAATGACGAAGAAATGTTGGCCCAGCTGGAAAACCATTCTTATCTAGCCATTTCTCTTGCGCGAAAATAGCGTCAGGTGCGGCAGATACATAGTAAAAATCCACAGCTTCACTCATTGAGCGGTAATAATGACTAAGCTCGACAAAAAGATCTCTTGAATGAGGGTAAATTTGTTTGCGAAGAAAGTGATAAAGCTTTCCTATCTTTCCGACACTATTCGCCGTTTTTAAAGTGTCATCAATGTCTGAGACCACCACTACTCTTGCCTGAAGCGAAAGAGTAAAAAGTAGAGCTGCTAAAAGAGTTGTCATTTTTTTCATAATTCCCCCACTTCAATATGTTAATGGGGCCAGTGGACTTTGTCCTCTATGAGAGAGAATTTCCACTTAAAGTTTGACTTCTTTTGTCTTGCCACAAGTCAATTACTCTTTTATTTTGAGTCATGGGCCTTTTATTTCAATTTCCAAATCAACATAATCCAGAAGATGACCGAATTCACGTCGATCAAGAGAATAAGTTGACGCTAAAAACCTATGGTTTACCTTGGGTATTTTGGGGCTACTTGGTAGCAATCATGGCAGTCATTTTTATCATGTCCATGGCCATTCGTTCACCGCTTGAGAGCATTTTTAAAGGTGGCGATCAAATCAATATTTTTATTGGTTATCTTGTGATCGTTACCATGGTTTCAATCCCTTTCAGTGTTTTATGTATTCTCTTTTATGAGAAAATGCTGATTAAAAAGGGAGAGACCTTAACAGTTGTCCATCGACTCTTTTGGATTCCCTTTAAAAAGACTGTTTATCAGCTCAGTCATAAAGAAGCGATTGAGCTTCGTCATTTTATGGAAGCTCCCAATGTCGCAAGAATAAAACACGAGAAAGGATTAGAAGCCTTTGAAAATCGAGGTCATTACGAAGTTCTTATAACTTTGATTGATCAACGACAAATCGTGATTGATCGTCATTCTCAAAAACACGACATCAAAAAGTTTATTGAACTTTTAAAACAATATTAATATTTAATTTTTTTGAATCCGCGATGCTTTCTGAAACCACCATCTTTGCCTTTATCAGGGCCTTTCTCTTCAGGAGGTAGTGATTCTTTAACTGCAATTTCTTCTTTCTTACGAACTTGAAAATTCTTTTTCTTTTGTTGAGGTCCAGGTTTGCCACGCAACTTTTGAGCATCAGCGGCCTTGTCATGGTTTGAAAGATCAACCGTAACATCACCAAGGACACAAGTTTGACAGGCAAGACGCTCCTTTGTGATATGGAAAATATTTCCAAGAAGTTTTAACTCTTCAAAGGTTTGCGGAGTAAGATTATCTTCGCCGGTAGCAATCTTAACCACACAATCGCCACAAGTCGCATGACCGCCACAACTGGATTTCACATAAATATCTTTTTCACGCAAGCACTCAAGAATATTTTGATCTTTTTTGATCATCACACTTTGATCGCTGGGACGTAAATGCAATTTAAATTCTTCACTCATATTATATATGTTTGGCGAGTTTGTGCTCTACCTTCTCCAAAACGGTCTTTTTAAAAGCTTTAAGCAAAAAAGAGAGATCAATACTTACTTGAGCTTCTGTATCATTGAAATGAACACCCAAAGTAAAACCCTTTCCTTTGGCCTCGATTTGGCACTTGCTATCATCATATTTAACTTCACAAGGAATATTCCATTTTGCGATATACTCTTGAGTGAGTTGACCTTTCGCTGCCGTATAAGCTTCTTGTTTATTTTTAGCTGTCTTGTAAGGAACTTTTAAATCCATTTAAAGCCTCCGAGAAAAATTATTTTTTTCCTGTAGAGCCAAATCCACCGGCCCCACGATCTGTTGATGATAACTCTTGAACTTCTTCATAGTGAGCTTGATAAACAGGAGCGAGCACCAATTGCGCCACTCTATCACCATGTTGAATCACTTCGCGACGATCAGAAAGATTACCAAGAATGATTTTAATTTCACCTCTGTAATCACTATCAATGGTTCCAGGACTATTGCAAACCATCAATCCAGTTTTAAAAGAGAGGCCAGAGCGAGGTCTTACTTGAATTTCAAATCCAAGCGGAATCTCCATTGCTAAACCTGTAGGAATTAAAATTCTCTCACCTGGCTTAATCACGATTCCCTCTTCCTTGCTCTCAGCAGGAAGTGAAGCGCGAATATCAGCTCCAGCAGCCCCCATCGTTTCATAACGAGGGAGCTGGAAGCTGTTATCAAAATGCTCGAGTTTTTTAACTTTAACTTTAATCTGGTCCATCACGGTGACTAAGCCTTTTTGGTAAGAGGTTTAACCGTTTTAGCTGAAAGCTTGAGGCGTCCCATGCGATCAACTTCAATCACTTCAACACCAATAATGTCACCTTCTGAAACATAATCATTAACGTCGTTGACACGATCATCAGAAAGTTCAGAAACGTGAACAAGACCAGAAATTCCTGGCACCAAGTCAACAAATGCACCGTACTCTTTAATTGTCACTACAGTGGCGTCGTACTTATCACCAATTTTTGGGCCATTGATTTGAAGATCAGCAAAATCAATACATTTTTGAATTTCAGCTTTATCAAGACCTAAAACTTTTACGCGACCAGTTTCTTCAATTTCCATAGTAACATTGTACTTTTCTTGAAGAGCTTTGATGTTTTTTCCACCAGGTCCGATCAAAGCACCGATTTTATCAGTTGGAATGGTGAAAGAGAGAACTTTAGGCACACCTGACTTGTATTCGCTACGTGGAGCTGCAATTGTTTTCGCCATTTCGCCTAGGATATGAAGCTTACCAACGCGAGCTTGTTCAATCGCCTTCTCAACGATTTCACGAGTCAAACCAGTAATCTTAATATCCATTTGAATTGCAGTTACACCTTTATCAGTTCCAGCAACTTTGAAGTCCATGTCTCCGAGATGATCTTCATCACCTAAGATATCTGTAAGGATTTTGAATTTTGAACCATCAGTGATCAAGCCCATGGCAATACCTGCAACTGGAGCAACCAAAGGCACACCAGCATCAAACAACGCCATTGATCCAGAACAAACTGAACCCATTGAACTTGAACCATTTGATTCTAAAACTTCACACACAACTCTTGTTGTATAAGAAAATTTGTCTTCACCTGGAAGAACGGCCTTAATCGCGCGTTCTGCAAGATTGCCGTGACCCATTTCACGACGGCCAACACCGCGTGTACCGCGAGCTTCACCAACTGAGTACGGAGGGAAATTATAATGGAGATAAAACTTATCTTCTGTCTCACCAACGATACGGTCAGTGATAAGAGATGCTTTTTGACCACCAAGAGTAACTGTCGCCAATACTTGAGTTTCACCACGTGTAAAGAGTGATGATCCGTGAGGAACTGGAAGAACATCAACTTCAGTTTCGATAGCGCGAACTTGATCGAGCTTACGGCCACCAATACGCTTATCTTCATTTAAGATGTCAGCTCTCATCATGTTGTACATGAATTCATCAACTGCTTTATAAGCTTTCTTACCAAAATCTTCAGATTCAGTAAGACCGTAAGAAGCAAAGTTTGTCTTCATATCTTCTTTAACACTCTTAATAAGAGCAGCGACTGCCGATTGTCTCTCCATTTTAGGAACGAGAGAAATAGCGGCGCGAGCTTGTGTGGCAAACTTTGAAGAAAGAGTGTCCATTAATGTCTTGTTTGGAGCCACTGATACGAATGGACGCTTTGGATGTCCAACTTCTTTTACCATTTGTTCAATTGTTGTGATGATTCCGCGAATAGCATCGTGACCAAAGAAGATCGCTTCAAGCACTTCTTTCTCAGGAACGATTTTTGCTTCACCTTCAACCATCAAGATGGCGTCTTTCGATGCGGCCATTGAAATTTCAATATCAGAATTAATCCATTGATCGTGAGCTGGGTTTAAAACCAGTTTGCCATCAATGCGGCCAACTTTTGCAGCGGCCATTGGTCCATTGAAAGGAATATCAGAAATAGCGAGGGCTGCCGAAGCACCAAGAGAGGCCAACACTTCTGGGTCACCCTCTTTGCCGTAAGACATAACAGTTGCAGTGACAACTGTATCGAACATATAGCCTTCAGGGAAAAGGGGACGAAGAGGACGGTCGATCAAACGACAGATCAAAATTTCTGCAGTTGAAGGACGGCCTTCACGCTTAATATAGCCACCAAGAAATTTTCCAGCAGCATAAAACTTTTCAGTATATTCGACGAGAAGAGGAAAGAAATCCTGTCCGTCTTTTACTTCGCGGGCCGAGTTTACACATACAAGTACCGAAGTATTGCCACAAGAAACCAAGACCGAACCGTCTGATTGCTTGGCCAAGCGACCTGTTTCAAAAGTGACCTCTTGATCGCCGTACTTAGCTTTCCATGTTTTTTTGTTTTCGTTCATTACAAATTCTCCATAATAAGAATAAATTTCCGTAAATTCGGAAATTCTCCTTGAGTTGATATTTAATCGATGATTGGTTGGAACTATGGGAGAATTTAAAAGATAGTTCGATAAGCTTTAGCAATTAAAGATTATCCAAATATCCTCCAAATTCTTCTCCATCACCTCTCAATTATTCGATCATTATTATTCTAATTCAAACTTTCAATTTGAAAAGAAAAAGGGGCCCGAAGGCCCCTCATTCTTTCAATTATTTTCTTAATCCAAGTTCGGCAATCAAGTCTTGATACTTCTGCTTATCATTGTTTTGGATATAGCGAAGTAGAGAACGACGACTACCAATCATCTTCAAAAGACCACGATTTGAGTGGTGATCTTTCTTGTTTTTTGCAAAGTGAGTCATAAGATCGTTAATTCTAGCAGTTAACAAGGCAACTTGAACTGATGATGAACCAGTGTCGTTTGGACCTTTGCCGAATTTTGTACCGATTTTTGTGACGATTTCTTTTCTTTGTTCTGTAGTAAGCATGATTATCTCCTTAAAATATAAACTTATCTCAAACCGAGCCAGATGGAGGAGCCCATCGTAACCAAGCAAGAGACGCTAATAATGGCGGCATCTTAACGGAGATAGTCTTCCATGTAAACTTTTAAGTTATTGAGAAGGCGTTCTTCAATTTGACGGATACGCTCTCGGGAGACGCCATAGTCATCTGCTATGCTCTGCAGCGATTGAGGAACTTCGGCCATTAAGCGCTTTTGGAAGATTTCTTTGTCACGGTCTTTTAGCCCTGCGACAAAACCTTTCAGATGTTCTGTAAGGATTTCAATACCTTGTTCATTGGCCAATTGCTCATCAATGGGAAGCTCTTCATTACTAATAGTATCGCCGAAAGTGGTAGAAGAAGATTCATGCGAAAGAAGCGGTGCATCCATACTCACCTCTCCCCCTTGCTCTCCAATACGCTGATCCATCAACATAACCGCCTTTTCTGAGACCCCAAGATTTTCAGCTATTACTTTTGCTGTTGGATCGATCCCCATGGCCTTAAGACGATTTTTTTCCTTATTGAGATTATAGAACAGCTTTTTCTGGTCATTACTTGAACTCATTTTGACCATGCGAAAGTTATCAAGAATAAATTTTAGGATATATGATCGGATCCACCAACTTGCATAATACGAGAGCTTTGCTCCCTTAGATGGATCAAATTTTGAAACGGCCTTCATCAATCCAATATTGCCTTCTTGAATAAGATCCATGACATTTTGCCAAGCCGTGCGGTATTCGAGGGCAATTTTGACAACCAGCTTTAGATTGTGAACCACCAATTCCTTAGCAGCTTCGATATCTCCAGATTCAAGCAATGAATCTACTAATTTTTTTTCCTGATCAGCACTTAAAACTTTGTAGCGACTAATTTGACGAATATAAGTAGTGAGGGGATCGACACCCTTAGAAGGATGGTAACGATCGAGTTCTTTAGCGGTAATTTCGAGATCATCGGAATAGGTTGAAGGGAGCGTTTCTCCCATTTTTTGAGGCAGAAGATCTTTATCCAAAATTTCTGGAATGAGTTTGACTTTATTCTCTTTTGAATCGTCTTTTTTGGCCACTTAGATTACCTCACAGCTGGGGAGTTTATCACATCCCAGTTGCTTGGTCTACGTTGTCTAACTCTTCTTCTTGAACTTCTGACACGGCTTGTTTTTTCAAGCTTATTAAAGATTGAGCAAAGTCTTTCCATGTATTTTCTTTCTTTTCGATTAAAAATTGTTGACGCAAATACTTCAACGCAAAGGGTGCATAATTGAAATTAATTGGAATAATAAATTCGCTTTCTTTTAAGAGATCAAAACTCTTGCCTTCATATGCTACAAGCTGTCTTAAAATTTCTTCACTCACAAGTGGAACAAAATCCGATTTTAATATTTTAGTGGAAATATTTCGTTGTGCTTCTTCAACTGCCGGTCGAAGTTGGTCGTTCATGCGACTCAGAATACTTTTTCTTTTTTCGACTTCCTCAGAGGAAATTCGCCCCCAACTTTTTCGCGCCCAACTCGCAAATTCTTTATTGAGATGGATCGGAATTGTCGTGGTGATTTTGCCAATCACATTAACAGCACGATCGAATTCTCCTAGATTAACGTCGAGGTCAACTGCAAATTTTGGAACATAGCGATTTTGATCTGCTGGCGTAGTCGCCAATTCCAAATTGAGTCCTTCCTCATAGAAAAGATCTGTTTTATTAGTGCTGTTCATCCTTTGCGCCCAATTATCCCACGAGGCATCCATACTCGCTCTCGTCGATTTTTTAGCATCGGCAAATTTTTGACCAGAGAGAAGGAAATCGGGAATGCCAGAAACGAGGGCAAAGAAATGAGAGGCTAACAAATTATCATCGTCAAAAGAGCGCTCTTTAATAATCTGGGCAATTTCTGGTATTTGGTCTTTATAAAGATAATCAGAATCTCTCAACTCAGAACAGTAAAGTCTTTTCATATCATTATAATAATTTGTAAAACCAAGAGATTTAGGAAATTGAGTTCTCATCTGTTCTGTTTCGGTCTGGCGACAAATAAAATTTTCGCACATAATTTTTGCCGTCTTATCTGTTTTGACAGCGAAGGCACGGCGATCAACTGAACTAAATTGATAATTGTCACCATTGAGTTGTCGAGCAACAAAGCTCATTATGATGGGATGGCGAACTAAAGGCACGAGTAATCTTAAATTGTCAGTTTCATTTCCCCAAGAACAAAATGACTTAAAAAGTTCGATGGTCATTCCGAATTCACTCTTGAGTACATTTTTTCGTGAATTAATTGAAGTTAAAGTCTGAGGAAAATAAGGATTACCCTCAACTGAAGGTAACTTAAAATTTGTTGCTTTATCAAACTTCGCCTTCATATTATTGCGTAGTTCTTTAACTGATATAACAGTTAAATTTTGACTACAATAACCAGAAACTAAGCGATCAACTAAATTTGAATATTCCTCACTACTAAATTCAAAACTTTTTGCATAGGTTGGCAATGCACGTGAAACAATATCAAGCCCAATAAATTGCAGTGTCGCCAAATATGATCGAACTGCATTTTCTTTATGACTTGGCAGAGCGTATTCAATGACTTTATTGTCCTTACAAGAATGTGTCCATTCAACACCTTCATCGATAAGCGCTTTATACTGAAGGAGCTGTTGCTCCCAAACTTTGTCGTTAGGTGTTTTCCCTTGTTCTAAACGAAAAACGTAATAAAGTGGATCGGTATTACTCTCTTCATAACGAACTGAGAAATCACCAAGCAATAAACTTTCAAGTGGGACAAGCGCCCATGCACTCGATAAAGCGTTACAGCTCAAGATCGCCATGGTCAGTATCAATCTATAGGTCATTATTTTCCTCATTACACTTCTTTTCGGAATAGTCATAAGGGATTCTTTATTTCAATTCGATAAGTTAGATATGCGGAAAAAAATGACCATTATCCTACTCTTTATCTCAAATACTCTCTATGCAGGAAGAATGGTGCGTGATGATTGGAGGTATTATAACGATCAAGAGGTGGAACTCTATCAACAGCAAACAGAAATGGCCCGACGAGCAGGACATTTAGTGGCATTGAAGCTCGCCAAGAAGGCCATCATCGAAGGCAAAACTGAAGCCGCAAAATTTTTTCTCGATAGGATACCTAACCATATCGACAAAGTCGCCTTAGTTAAAAAACGATATCTCTCACTTATCTATTTTATTGAAGAAGATTATAAGAAAAGTATTAGTGCAACTTCGCATCCAATTTTTAACGATGCTAAGTTTTACCAGCAAGTTTGTATGATTAAAATGTTGGCCCGATTTGCACTTAATGACAAAGAAAGCTTCAATGATGAATTCAGAACATGTCTAGGTACAACTTTTACCAAATCCCCCACCGATCAATACTGGACAAGGGTAATGGCAGACGTCAAAAATAATGATCAAGCTCTTTTAAGAGGAACTGGTTTTGAAAGCATGAGGGCCATTCTAGGGGATATTGAAATTACCAAAATTTGGTTAAAACTATCTTTGTATTTAAATCGAGAAAATGTGGCCCTAAAATATTTAGAGGCATTGCCTGAAGAGGCTTATCGCTCCCAAAAAATTCGAGAACTCATTGGCTTTATCTATTTTCGCACAGGCAATAAGAAAAAGGCTTTTGAATTCATCGAAGATATTGATTCATCCAATGCTGAAAATATAAAAGGAAACTTAAGACTCGATTCGAAGGAATACGAGTTGGCCTACGGCCATTTCAAGCTAGCACTCAAGTACAAATCAAATTCACTCAATGCGATGGAAAGAATTTTACCACTTATTTGGTTGCTAGAACAATGGAGCGAGGGCGAAGAGATCCTTTCTCGAGTTCAATCCGATCGGTTTGACGAAAAAGGAAAGCTTGCGCTCGACACGGCCATCAAAATCAGGCAGGAGAAATTTGATCTCGCTGAGAAAAATTTAAATAGAATCGATACTATTTTTAAAGGAAAAGTTCCCTTAGTGATAGAAAAGATGGCCTTGTACAATAATTTGCGCCAAGGCAAACCAGTACTCGTTGAGGAATTCTCATCGAGAACTTGCCGAAAAATGGATGGAATGGGTTGTTGGCTTATGCAGGCCAATTTAACTTGGGAAAATTTAGGAAAAACACTCAATCGAGATGATAACGTTCTTGCAAAAGACTACAACATTGATGAGTACAAGGTGAAACTAGAAGTTTCACCTTTAAGCGAAAAAAGATTTATAGATCAAAAAGACATTGAAGAACTAGATAATGCTCGCGTTCAAATGAACTAAAGAGTATGAGCGACTTCACCTACTCCTAATTGTCTTTGATCGTTTGGAGCTCTTGATCCTGAAGCGAGCTTCAAGTAATTATCAAGAGTAATCTCCTGATCCTTCAAAATAGCATCTCTAACATCGCGAGGATCAATATCGAGAACTTCAGCGACTCTCGTTAACATTTTTAAAGGAATATTACAGAGAGCTCTCTCAACGTTAGAAATGAACTGACCATTTTTGTAACCCAATAAGTGGGAAAGCTCCGATTGAGAATAGCCTTTTGAATGACTTGTTCTCTTTTCTCTAATTAGTTTTGCAATATTATCAAAACATCTCATCTTACTCATATCAAAACTCCATCGTTTGACGATTAACTTTGCTAAAATTATTCTATCGGAACATAAAGGATATTTAGAAATAAATCTTCGTTAATATTGCACAACAATCTTAAGTATTGCCTAATATCAAATACTTATAAACACAAAGGACTTTAACCAATGGACACTCTTTCTCACTTAAAATTAGTTACTTGGAACATTAATGGGATGAGAGCTGTTTCCCGAGAACATTTTCGACCTTGGATTCAAAAGCGCGATCCAGATCTGGTTTTTTTACAAGAAATCAAAGCTTCCCCAGAGCAACTTGATGATGATCTCGTTTGTCCCGAAGAATTTGAGGCCTTTTATTTTCCTGCTGAGAGGCCAGGTTATTCAGGGACAGCAGTTTGGGTTAAAAAAAATTTACTCCATCGCGTTCATGAAATAAATTGTGGCTTAGGAATTAAAGAATTCGATCAAGAAGGGCGTAATGTTTATATCGATATAGATGATCTGAGCATTTGGGGAGCCTACTTCCCCAATGGACAAAGAGATCACAACCGCGTTCCTTATAAATTAAATTTTTCTCAAAAACTTGTTGATACAGCGCTCGCTCATGCCGAATCTAAAAAAAGAAAAGTTGTTATTTGTGGTGATGTGAACACTTCTCATAGAGAAATAGATCTTGCTAATCCTAAAGAGAACAAAGAAACCACAGGATTTTTACCAATCGAGCGAGAATGGATTTCCACTTTTTTAGATTCGGGTTTTACCGATACATTTCGTCAAATTCACGGTGACATAAAAGATCAGTACACATGGTGGACATATCGCAATGACTGTAGAGGAAGAAACATTGGGTGGCGTTTAGATTATTTCTTTGTCCAAAATGAAATTAGAGATCGCATTCTCAACGTTTCTCAATTCAAAGATGATCTAGGATCTGATCATTGTCCTGTCTTGCTTGAGATCAAATCCCCCTGATGATAGGTGGCGAGAGATAATCGTTGATACTTATCTCTTCTGCCTTTGACAGAATCAAGCAAATCGCGAATTTGAATTTCAGCGCTGGTCGATTTTGAAAATTGTTTGAACAGAACAAAAGATCCTTGTTTGCCTTTTTCTAAGCTTCCGCTCACCTTATCACATTTCAAAATTTCAGCACCGGCCAATGTTGAACGATAGAGCGCATCTACGGCCGAAACCTTTTTTGATGCTCTCGTATGTTGAGATAGAAATGAATTCATCACATCGAGCATCGAAAGATAAGGTCCACCACCAATATCACTCGCTAGCGCCCAGCGAACTCCTTCTTTATTGGCCCTTTGATAATCAAAGAGTCCAGAACCTAATCCCAACTCTTTGACAGGAGCATTTGAAGTTGGGCAATGAGCGATGGCCGTATTAGTCTTGGCCAAAAGTTTCCATTCTTTGGGCGAGAGATAAATACCATGCCCCATGATTGTTCTTGGACCTAAAATTCCACAGCGATGATAAATTTCGGTGTAGTTCGCAACATCTTCAAAGCCTTTCAAACGACGATAGATCTCTAGTACATATTCAATTTCTTGGGGAGTTTCAGCTAAGTGGGTCTGAATAAAAGATCTATATTTTCTTGATAAAGCAGAGGCAAACCTCATAAGTTCGGGATGAGTTGTTGGTGCAAAACGAGGTGTGACAGCATAACTCTGTCGATATTTTTTTATATAAGCGCTTATCATTTTTTTAGCCTCACTGGTTTTGTGAGTTAAATATTTGGGAGAATTCATGTCCATCAAAACATGACCAATCACAAAATCGCCAACGAAATGCTTAAAGGCATGATCAACACTATGGGGATGAAGGCTTGAATAACAACCTCCTCCAATCGTTCCTGCATCTTTGAGTTCTTGAGCGAAATGGATGGCCTTTTTCTCGCAGTAACTTTGACTCTTGTACTTGGCTTCAGTGGGCCAGGTGTACTCTGAAAGCCAAGTGAGAAGCGAATCCTTAGGCATATTGCGAACATCGTCTTGAACCCAATGAAAATGCATATCATAAAAGCCTGGAACCGCGACAGATTGTCCATAATCGCATTCCTGAAACTTCGATTGATTGGACTCTTTGAAGCGTTTTAAAGCTGAACTCTTTAAATACTGCTCAATGACGTAATCTTCGCCTTTTTTTACTAAGACAAGTGCTCCCCCTTTGCCAACAGAGCATGACTTTTGACTGAGAGGACTGATATAATCACAATGAATAATTTTGTATTTAAATTTCATAATGCGAGGCTACCTATGACATATATATTAAAAATAGTTTCTCTCTTGAGTTTAATTATTATTCCCTTTTTCAGCTCTTCTGCACAAGAAAAATCGCAACTTAACATTAAAAGTATTTTAGAACTTGATGTCCATTCATCAATAAACCCAGCCACTCTCAATTATATTGAGTCAGGAATAAAAGAAGCGCGCGATAAAGAGCATGAGCTCATCCTCATCACAATCAATACACCAGGTGGACTAGTAAGTACGACCAAAGAGATCTTAACTCTTTTCGGGGAAAGCGATATTCCAATCGCTGTTTGGATTAGACCAGAAGGGGCCTCTGCGACGAGCGCTGGTTCAATAATTGCCAGCGGTGCTCATATTCTCATCATGAGCGAAGGTACAAATATTGGAGCTGCAACTCCAATTGAAATGTCAGGAGATATCAAGCAATCAGATGTTAAAAGCAAGGCTGTAAATGATTTAGTAGCTCTTGTTCAAAGCTTGGCCGAAACTCGCGGACGTGACCCCAAAGGATTTGGCGAGATGATTAGCCAGGCCGCCAGCTACAAAGCACGCGAGGCCCTTTCAAAAAAACTAATCGATGGAATTGTAAATAGTAAAAAAGAATTAAGGACTTTTCTCAATCAGCGAAGCTTACTCATTAAAGGTAAAACATTTCAATTAAATACAGTTGATGCTGTTTTTGTCGCCTTTGATATGGACTTAGGTCAAAAACTCCTCAACATACTGGCCAATCCTTCACTCGCCTACATTCTCTTTCTCATTGGGGCTGCACTCATCTATTTTGAGTTGCAAGCGCCAGGCGGATTTATTGCCGGCGGATTTGGCGTGCTTGCTCTTATATTAGCAGGAATCGGATTCCAGGTTCTCCCCTTAAACTTTGGAGCTCTTGGCCTGATTGCTTTGGCCTTCGTCCTTTTTGTTCTTGAAGTTTACATCACTAGTTTTGGGCTTCTCACTATTTCAGGGATGACGGCATTAATAATTGGTTCGCTGTTTCTATATCGCACAGACAATGCCTATCTCGAGCTAAGCAATTCTGTTATTATTTCGGCAGCTGCTGCCGTTGGCGTCTTCATTCTATTCATTGCTTATACCATTGCCAGAGATCATAAAAATATTGGTAAAACAAAATTCAATTCCATGGTTGGTCATCGTGCAGTCGTCATTGAAGATTTAGGAATTCATCAAGGACAAAATGAATATCAAGTTAAAGTTCAAGGTGAAGTCTGGAAGCTAAAATCTAAAGCGGCATTGGGGTTGGGAGATGAGATTGTTATTTCACAGCAGGAAGATTCCTATTTAACGTGAACTACCATTGGATAGAATAGCGAAACCAGGCACCTTTACTAATGGCGTCTGTATGTTTATCTCTGGCCGTCTCAAACTTAATGCTCAAATTTCCATCGCCGATCTTAGTGGATTTTCCGACAGAGGCGAATTCACGATTCTGATCTTGACCAATATCGAAATTAGCAATGGCCTCAGTTCCCTCTTTTAAGACGAAAGATGTTTTTTGATCACCTTGGTTACCGACAATCACTTGTCCATTTATATTCAGGTCAGTGGCATAGACATTAAACTTATAGGGAACTCCGACCTCCGCCTTGCCTTGATCATTTGCCTTCATTGTAACGTAGGCTTCATTTTTATCATCTTTTAATCCCAATTCTACTTCACGCTTACTAGAACTCACCTCTGTTTTAACTGTGGCATTAATACCTTCCACAATTGGAGTTTTTCCTTCAGCTTCAAGGACAACTAATTTCCTGGGCAAAAATCCATTGGTTTCTAAGCCAACTCCATAATTGGTTTTAAAATATGATTTTTCATCACCAATGAGTTTACAGTTTTCATCATAACGAGAATCGTAACTATCTATATAGCCCTTTAGTTTTCGCTTTTTAGTGCAATCATTGATAAGAGCTTTTGCCTTGGCCTCTTCTTCCGCTAACTTTTTAGGATCAAAGCTTTTGATCAATTTCTCATCTCTTTTTTTATCTGCGGCCAGTTCCCGCATGACAAAATAATCTACTTTAGCTTTGTTATTACCATCAATCGAGACTTTAACAATCTTGTCTTGATGAGGAGGTTTTCCTCTATAGTAATAAATCTTTTTTGAACCAGGCATTCTCATTTGAATAGCAGTAATTTGGCTTGCATCTATATTTTTAGTCATGATGAGCACTGCTTTTTGATCTTCAAAGGAAAAGTTTTTTGACTCAAAATCATAAAAATTAAGCTCTGAGCGAAAACAATTGTGAGGTCCATTATAGCGAGACACATCCATGGTAATGGCATACATGGCGTCAAGTGAGCCAATTTCTTCGACCAAATCGGTCTCACTCATCTTTGGATCCCTCGCCATGACTTTGAGAACATCATTGACTTGCTTTGTTAGTTTGGTGAATCTGGGACAATCAGCACAAGCGACATCATTTCTGGCCTCAATCTGATCTTGCTCATACAAATAATTTTTATAAGCGTTGTTACCAATCGGATCTTTGTCTTTATTCTCTCGATACCATTTATAAGCATCAGTTAATGCTGCTTTTGCATCTTTATTGTCGACATAATCTCCGGGATTCATTGAAGGCATTTGACGACCGAAAACTCTTTCTTGACCATATGCATGGCCTGAAAGAAAGCAAAGCAAAAGAACAATTTGAAAAGCAAATTTCATCGCTATCTTATCGACGTTGTGAGTGAAATCATAAATAAAAGCAAATTGATCAAGTAATGCGGTTTTACTTTATCTTTCACATGCTTTTGTCCACAATAAGGGGGTCTTAAACAAAGGAATTTATATGTTTAGCTTAGCGCCTTTATTGCCTTTTATTATCATTGGGGGAATTCTTATTTTCAGCACAATCAAAGTGCTTCAAGAATATGAACGCGCTGTAGTTTTCCGCCTTGGTCGATTTACTGGTCTAAGAGGTCCAGGCCTCATTATTTTAATTCCTGGAATTGAAAAAATGGTTCGAGTTGATCTACGAACAGTCACAATGGATGTACCTTCACAAGATATCATCACAAAAGATAACGTGACATTAAAAGTGAATGGAGTTGTTTATTTCAGAGTGAGCAATCCTGAAAAGGCGATTATCTCTGTGGAAAATTATTATCAGGCAACCGCTCAGATTTCACAAACAACTTTAAGATCAGTCATCGGTCAATATGAACTCGATCAAATTCTTCAAAATAGAGATAAGATCAATAGTTCACTTCAAGTCATTCTCGATGATCAAACAGAGCCTTGGGGAGTCAAAGTTTCGGCGGTAGAAGTCAAAGCGATTGATCTTCCGATTGAAATGCAAAGAGCGATGGCCAAACAAGCTGAAGCAGAAAGAAATAAGCGCGCAAAAATTATTTCAGCAGAAGGTGAACTCGAGGCATCTAAGAAATTATCAGAAGCTGCAATGGTTTTAGATAAAGCCCCAAATGCCATTACTCTTCGTTATCTAGAAACGATGAAGGATATTTCAACTGGTGACGGCAATACCACAACCTTCTTCCCAATTCCCGTTGATTTCATAAAGAGTTTTTTTGAAAAAAGATCTTGAGCTCATTTCCAATAAGTTCGTTCCCGATATAAAAGTTCGTGGCCGGTTCAAAACCGGTCACGGACATTTGTTGTGTCATTTTAAATTTAAAGATCCTAAACGGAAAATAGTATACCCGCAATTTGAACCAGGTTCTCGACAAGATGAACTTTGGAAAGAAACTTGTCTTGAAGCTTTTATCTATCAGCCATCAACTAAACAATACTTAGAGATTAATTTTTCACCTAGAAATGGAGCGTGGAATGCCTATCTTTTTGAGAGCTATCGCAAAAAGAATATGAAGCAGCCGGAATGGCAAAATTTAAAAAGTGTTCATAAAGGCATGGGATTTGAGATCCCCTTAGTAGAGATAGAAAAGCTTCTCGGTCCCCCCCCTTACAGGATGGCCCTGACTTCCGTGATAAAATGCCAAGAGGAATGTCATTATTTTGCCATAGCCCACCTTGATCAAGTTCCAAATTTTCATTATTCTCCTTCTTATATTGAACCTCTAAAATACTGAGTTAAGCATGAAAAAATTGATCGCGACTCTTCTTATCCTCTCAAGTTGTTCAACCCATAAAATGAAAGATTCAGGCAAGATAAAGCTCTTTCACTACAATATTAAAGAATTAGATTCACAAAAATTAAGAGATTCAAATCATCCTCAAGTTCAAGCAGTCTCTGAAGTATTGAGTCATTATTCTTATGACCTGTTATCTGTAAATGAAATGCAATACGATTATCCTAATGTTCCTAATAACCTATTTCAAAGTACTGGTGATAATTTAAGACAACTCCTCCATCGCCTAGGCCAAGACTCTAAACAATTCACCATGAGCTTTTATCCAGCGAACACTGGTTTTAAAGCCAGCAAAAAAAGCAATGGCCAATATGCGGCAAATTTTGAGGATAAAGAATCCTACAAGCTTGCTGATCAAGAGAGCTTTGGTCTATTTCCAGCACAATACTCAACGGCCTTGGCCTCTCGATTTCCAGTTGTTCGAACCATCCAAAATAACAGTATTAAGTGGCGCGAATTTAATCCTAAGAGCAATCCTTCTCAATATACAGGAGGAGATAAGGCGCTCAATCGCAATATGCCATTATTTGATAAAAACTTTACCGATACAGTTATCAACGTCGAAGGAACTGAAGTCCATATTATTACTTGTCATACAGTACCGGCCTTTCATTTTGGCAATAAAAAATCTCCCAACTATGTTCGCAATGGCGACCAATTACGATTTCTCGAATGGTACTTGACGGGATCGACGGATATCAAAGTCAAACTTAAAGGGATTGCTCCATTAAGAGCGAGTGATAAATTTATTGCTGTTGGCGATTTTAATACAGACTTTCAGAACAAAGAAAATCCCGGTTCCGAAGTCATTCGTCGCATGCAAGCAAAATTAAAATCTGCTTTTCCAAGTCGAACCTATAGCTATGAGAGTGATGGATTTGCACCAAACCCATTTAAATTAAGATTAGATTATGTTTTTTACTCTGGATTAAAAGTAGTCGATAGTGAGATGATTACTCCATCTGATGAACGACTCTTTTTGGGATGTGATCCTACAATCCCTGTTCAATTAGCAGGCAAATTACCAAAAGAACGAGAAATCGTTTCCTATTTCGATAAAAAGAAAAATCTCACCTGCTTTGATTCCGTCTCAACATGGTATGCCACTTTAAAACGTGCCAGTGACCATTTCCCACTTTGGGTAGGATTTGATTTCGAGTGAAGCAAACGAAACCTTTTCTAACTCTATTTCTTCTTTTTTGCTGTCTCTTCGTCACTTATGGAATAGGAGCACTTGATACTTCTTTATATGGTGTCCAAGGAAGTGCCTTGGGCTGGCTCTCCTTTAGCCCAGAGAGCTTTAAAAATCTCATCAGTTTATCGCTTATCGTTTCGCCCTTTCTCCACTTGAACACCGGCCATCTGCTGATGAATTTTTTCTTATTTATTCCAATCTCAATGGTTATAGAGCGTAGCTATGGACCTAAAATACTTTCACTACTTTTCATCATGATTCATGTCCAATCCCTTCTTTTACTCATAGTCTCTAATCATTGGATCAACCTTGAAGGAAAATTCTTTCTTGGATTAAGTCATGTGGTCTTAGGTTTATATGGATACTTCGCTTTAAGTAAAAAAAATCTCTTTTTGACATTTTTTGCTTTAAGCATCATCGCCATTGGAAAATGGCAAGGCCAAGATAACTTGACCTTGCTTGCCCACGTTATTGGCTATTTAGTAGGTGTAGAGTTATTTGTGATACGCCGTTCTTGGGAGAAATTTCGCTCTCAGCGCTCGAATGCTTCTGTCATAATCAGCAATGATCCATAGATCTCCAACAACTGAAACATCTGAATATGTTTTCTTCCATGGTCCTTCAGCATCACTTGGATTCCAATTCAAAAGAACATTCCCATTGTTAGCATCTAGAACGTAAAGCCCCTTACTCACCGAAGGATATAAAACGACATGCAGTTTTTCATCATAGCTAGCGCCAGCAAATGAGATTCCCTTTGTACCTGCATCGAAACACCAAAGATTGCGACGAGAAGTAATTTCAAAACGGCAGACTAAACCTTTTATCGAAGTGTAAATGATGGAGCTATCAACCACTTTAGGAGTAGATGCCAAAGGCTGAAGAGTATGAATTCCGGCCGTAGGCTCACCGCTTTGACGATCAAAACAGACGATATGACCACGCTCACTAGGAAAATAAATTTCACCGGTCACATAACAAATATGATTCCCAGCAAGCACAGGTCTCATCCAACTCGAAGCAGGTAATTCATGTTTCCAAATTTCCTTACCTGTTTTGAACTCTAAAGCGGCAGCATAGGTTTTATTTTTCGAGTCATCTCCCTTTTCACGACCTGTACCCAAAAAGACATACCCCTTCTCATCAACCACCACGGCCGCATCCATATGCCCAGGATTGACCTCCCACTTAACTGCAAGAGTCGTTGGATCGACAGCATGGAGACCATCAGCACCTGAGACAATGAAAAGAGTTTCTTCATTTTCAAAAGTACCTACAATGGCTTGGCCTTCGGTATGACCTTTTGTTTGAAAGTTATTTACAAGTTTCCCCTCTTTGAGATCGAAACGATAAACACGTGCATGATGTGTATCATGAGTTCCCTCTCCAACGTAAAGTTGATTTTTCCAGAGAGTTAAACGTGGAGAAACCATTGTTCCAGTGTAAAAAGTACGAACAACTTTACCACTATCCAATTCAATTTCACTGATAATTCCTTCCTTGTTTCCAGAGAAAAGACGACCATTTGAAGCTATAGCAGGTCGAAATGAACCTGAACCTGTATCAATTCTCCAGACCTGTTCGACGCCATCAGGAGCTTGCGCGCTAGACTTGATCGACTTAAAAAAGGCTTGATTAGTAGGGACGTCTTCATAAGCGATGTCAGAAGTTTGAGAACGAACGGCCATTTCCTTTTCAATAGTCGAAAGAAGACGAGGATAATTTTTCCAGTATTTATTTAGATAGATACCACCCATGATGACAGCATTTAACAAAAAGGCGGTTGCGAGAACTCTTGGTTTTAAAAGAACTTCAAGAAGTTTCTTAGGCCCTTCCATTTTAAGCTTAATTCCAAATAAACCCGCGATAAAACTCGCCACAACAGAAATCCCTACACTCACAAGGGTCAATGGAATCATTACAGTTGGTATAATCATTGGAACGAATTCAGTTGTCATATTTAACACTCCCATGGTGGCCATCAATCCAAACACGATCACCATTTTTAAAATATTGAGTTGCTCTAGGTAAATTAATTGCAGGTAGTCCCATCTCTCTGGCAACAATAGCACAATGACTAAGAACTCCTCCTCTTTCCACGATTACTCCCCGCGATCGGGTCAGTAATGCGGTCCAACCAGGGTCAGTAGCTGGAGCCACAAGGATGGCATCTTCAGGCCAAGTCGCAAAATCCACTTCTGAAGGATCATTAACGACACGGACTTGCCCTTTTACCATGCCATTACTCAATGCAATTCCTCGCATCTTCATTGTCGACTGATCATCATCTTTTAGATGTTTTTCAAGTTCTCGATGAAGTAAAACATCAGGGAGATAAATACCACGATAAGCTTCATTCTCTTCTTTACGATTTCGAATAATTTGTTTTGTCGTTTTTAAATCGCGAGCGCCGGAAATTAAATCTTCAATTTCCTCAACTCCCAAATGAAAAATATCCGTTCCAATTTCTAAACGCTTTCCAAGTTCTAATGTCGTGTAGCGTATATGAGCATAAGGGCGAAGAATTTCCATTTTCCATTGCTCGCGCAACTCAAGAAGTTCTTTAAGAAGCTTCCACTCTTCAAGAACGACTGAATCTTTAAAAGATTTAAGCTGATGGATTTCCTCCTCAATATTGATGTCAGTATGAGCAATAGTCGAAGTTGATCTTGGCGGTCCAAAAGCACTATCCCCGAGCTCTTCCCATCGAGGGTGAGAAAGTTCAAGTTCACCAGGTCCTCTGTGACCAAAACGTGAAAAGAAAAAATCTCGTTTGAGTGGTTCTTCTTGAGCTCGTGAAAAGTAACGGTTCATTTCGTAAGTGGCCGTTTGAAGTCCAGCTCCAATCCAACGTTGCATATAGTCTTCGACCTTACTCTCCCCTACGATGCTTTTTAAAATTGCTCTCAAAGATTGATGTGTCGCTTCTACTAAAACAACTAAAACTAAAGGCCATTTAAGACTTAGCTTGGAAAAATTATAAATTTCCTTCTGCCAAAGATTAACCACATCTTCGGTCTTCCATTGTGAATACATTTCACCATTCTGAGGTCGTTGCATTTTATGTTTAAAATCAGTGAGCTCTTTGCGAGATTTTTCAATCCAAGCGCGACGGTTAGCGGACATATTCCAACCAACTTTAAGCATGCGCCAAAGACTTGCAGGAGTACGCATAATTCCAACGGAAGAAATCTTGCTCCAGTAAAATTTAAGATGCGGACGAGGATAAGGATTTATTTCATAAGGAATAGGTCCAAAATAAAGGGGAACCATTTTTGACATATTGACGTAGGCTCGTCCAAACAAACGATCGAGAATAGATTCATGAGGTGAGAATTTTCTCTCTGAAAAACCTAAATAACCAAGTTCATGAAGAGAGTCGTCAAAGGCACCTCCTGGTGCAAATGCTCGTTTCCATACATCATAAGTTAATCTTGTTGGTTGACCTGTCCATTCGGCAAAGGTTTGTCCATCCCACCAGGTATCAACGGAAAAGTTTTTTTCAATACGTTCTAATTCAGCGGCCAAAAGTTGCAATTGTTTAGTTTCTGATCGAGCGGAAGTAATAGGACGAGCTTGTAATAAAAAGACATGGGACTCATGATCAATGGCCCACTCCATATCTATTTTTTGCTCGAGTTCATTTTCTACGATTTCGGCCATGTTAAAGACTTGATCGATGAGACTTCTACCAACTGGGCCATCTGACTCACTTTTCTTTTTAAACACTCTAAAAGGATTAACTTGACCTGAGACTAAGGCTTCACCTAAGCCTTCAATGTATTCAAGCACGGCACCGTCTTCAGCCTTGGTTGGATTGACAGTGAAATAAACTCCAGCATATTGGGCATTGACCATGACTTGCAAAACGACGTTCATTGGAACATCAGCCTTTTCGCCCATAAAAAATTGGCGATAGCTTTGCGAAGCTTCGCGATCAACCGACTTAAAACAAGCGATGATGGCCTTCTTCAAATCTTCGAAAGTTTTAACGTTTAAAAAAGTTTGATTCTGGCCGGCAAAACTCATCTCTTCCGAATCTTCACCAAAAGCGGAGGAACGAACCGCGAGCGGAGCTTGCTTTTGTTCGGCCCACCAAGTTTTAATGCGATTCCAATCCTGATCAGATTCTGGCAAGTGTGATAAAATCATTCCGGCCGGAACAGGTAGTCCAGCCTGTGACATCATGGCCAAGACATAAGCTTTAGAGCCCACATAGGTTTGCTCTTTTTGCAGTTCTAAAAACGATGAAATCATATGAAAAGTTCCTTCTTTAAACAAAATGAGATTAACAATGATAATGCGGATAAAACCTGATTTATGTCATTTCACAAAATGAGTCTTTTGCATTCCAAAGAGCTTAACAGCAGTAAGATCTCCCGCCACATTCACTACAGTACAGCCCATGTCGATCAATCGATCAACACCTAAAATAAGACTTATCCCTTCAACCGGGATACCAATTTTTAATAAGACGGCGGAGAGAATACCAATTCCCACACCAGGAACTCCAGGAGAACCAATTGAGCTCGCAATTGAGGTTCCGACCACAATTGATAGCTGTGCAAAATTCAAATGCATATCATAAGCTTGACCGATAAAAATAACCGCGGAGGTTTGCCAGATAGCTGTCCCCGCCATGTTAACTGTTGCTCCCAAAGGAATAAGAAAGCGAGAGGAAATCTCATCGATATTAAGTTCTTCTTCAGCCGTTTTCATCGTCACAGGCATTGCTGCTGCACTTGATGAAGTAGAAAAGGCCAATAAAAGCGGTGTACCCATTTTTTTTAGAAAAGTAAGAGGAGAAATACGTTTAAAAATCATGATCAGTAAAAGATAAAAAAGGATAACGAGCCCAAAACCTGTAAAGCTAGCGATGATATAACGACCCATACTGAATAAAGCTTTCATGCCCGTACTTGATGTCACCTGAAAAAGCATACCGAAGACAGCGTAGGGAGCGAGTTTCATCGCCCAAGTAATTATCGTCATGCAAACTTCTTGCAGGATTTCAAGACCATCCATTGCTATTTTTATTTGTTCTTTCTTTAAAGAGACCAGGGCCATTCCACCAATAATTGAAAGGATAACCACATCAAGCATTTGACCTTGTACTAAAGCAAACAAAGGATTCACCGGTAGAAAATTTAAAAAGATTTCAGGATTCAGATTAATCAGTGGAGCTTGATCAGAGGTATTAAAAGTTGAAACAGCACCTTTAAGAGAGAGACCTGCGCCTGGTTCAATCAAAGAGCAAACAAAAATTCCAATCAAGGCCGCAAAAGTAGAATTAAAGATGACGAAAAGAGCGAATTTTCCACCCAATTTTTTCATTTGAGTAAGATCTGTTGTTGCCGCGAGCCCTCTTATTATGCTGGCAAAAATGAGGGGTATAATGACCATTTGTACCAGTTTTAAAAAAAACTTGGCGGGAAAGGCCAACCAATTCATCAGGACTTCAATAAAGTTGGAATGATCCTTTACCAGTTCAGGAAAGGGTCCCGTTGATGAAAAGAGCGTGCCGATGATAATCCCTAAAATCATTCCCAGCATAACCTTGGCCCAAAGCTTTGATTCGACCAATGTCATCAACTGAGTAGACATTTTTTTGAAAGAATAGGATGTATCGTGAATCATAGACCTCCTCGTGATGTGCGGCTCAGTGAGTCAATATTGCCATTCTGTAAACACTTTGAAACCCTAGAGACAATAGAATTTCTGGAGGGATCAATGAAAAGCTTAATACTATTGGCCTTAATCACTAGTCACTCACTCTTTGCCCAAACTCGTGGAGATCAACTCAACGCGCTTCGGACATTATCAAATGCAATTGAGAGTGAAACATACATCACCCGCGCCCCTCAGGCCAATCTGTCTCAAGCTATTTTAAAGCTGCAAGAAGCTTATCAATTATTAGGGCAAACAAACCCACCAACAGATCCCCAAACCTACAAACAATGTGTTGCTTGGTCGACTCAAATTTATAGTCGAGAAATGAACAATGGTGATGCTCTCGATCGGGCTCAACGCTTTTGTGCCAATGTCGCTGATTTTAATGTTGCTCAATTTTTATATTCTAAACATTATAGAGACCTCTCTTCAACTCAGGCCATGGATCTCGCTCTATCACAATCGACATATGATATTGCTGGCAAAATTGATTTGATTGAATTTGCTTTCGATAAACATTATCGCGACATGAGTACGTCTCCTGCGGCAACCAAAGCCCGCGACAATGCAGCAATCATCAACAGGAATACGCGTTCCGGTCTAACTTGTTTTCAAAAATACTTTCAAGTTTATTACCGCGACAACTCGTCATCCATAGCGATGGAAAAGACGGCCTTGTCTTGTTCACGCCAACCTTAGTCAGTGACATGTTCATTTCATTATTGTTAATGATTAACGCCACCCAAGCGAAGTTTTCAAAAGATATATAAACTGGACTACAATCGTGGTGTTCACTTCTATAAAAAATCACTAGAGTAAAAGAGAAAAAATTAGATTAAATAATTATTGTGATATGAAATATAGATGTCGAGATGATTCTTAAGCATTTGAGGATCTTTGGTCGTACACCAAGTTCTTCGAAATAATCGATTTATGTTTGCTCTCATCATGGCAAATGAATGATTCAAAGCAAACAACGGATCATAATGCAATTTTTTGAGTT